>Ga0079224_100008426_pt1 | contig 13965 bp, 12 predicted proteins | sample Stecom2015_FD_80414 | JGI IMG/M metagenome (GOLD analysis project Ga0079224, IMG submission 80414) | Agricultural soil microbial communities from Utah to study Nitrogen management - Steer compost 2015 | ecosystem: Environmental > Terrestrial > Soil > Agricultural land | place: USA: Utah... | reverse complement strand
TGGATCTTACGGATGGATAAGGACATACATTATATTAACTGAAACAGATCTTGTACACCCAATAATTTTCTCGCCGTAAATCCTTCTGCATACTTGACCTGGATGTTACGTCCTAATTCAGCAGCCCGTCCGCGCGTCGACTCCATGAAATCCGGATTGGATATATAGGTCTGTGGTTCGGCATCGTCCGCTTTGGCATTAAATTGGGTGGTATATGCTAATATGGAACGTTCTTTTATCTCCCAGAAGTCGGTAATGTCAAGGATGATGTCGGGCTTAATATATTTATCCTGGATTAATTGCAGCTGCAGTCTTGGACGAAAAGCTTCCTGTCCTACGCCTTCTTCCCATGTCTCTATCTTCCGCAGTCCGCTAAGAAAAAGTGCATCATTCACCAGGTTACTTGCTCTACCATGATCGGGGTGACGGTCGTCTAAAGCGTTCGTTATTACGATTTCCGGTTTATATTTCCGTATACACTGAATGATGGCGCGCTGGTTTGCTTCATCGTTGGCAAAGAAGCCATCGCGTAAACCCAGGTTTTCCCGCACAGCAACACCTAATATTTTTGCGGCCTGTGCTGCTTCTGCTTGGCGTGTCTCGGCCGTACCACGGGTTCCGAGCTCCCCGCGTGTTAAGTCAACAATACCGACTTGCTTTCCTTCCGCCACATATTTGGCAATCGTTCCACCTGCTCCTAGTTCCGCATCGTCCGGATGCACAGTCATAACCATTAAGTCTAACTTCATAAGTCCTTCTTGTTTGCTGGCAAAGATAAACACTTACCCTTTCTTTACTCCGCAATCAATTGTTCGATTTTTGTCATAACTCGGCTCGCCTGTGGGCTCGTCGGACTATAGAAGAAATCAACAACCTGGCCTTGTCTGTTAATTAGATATTTATGAAAGTTCCAGAGCGGCTTGACTCCCACCTGTCCATTTTTTGATTTGTCAGATAAAAACTGATACAGCGGGTCGCAATATTCTCCTACCACATGGATTCTTTTAAACACCGGAAAGGTGACCTGCTGGCGGATGCGGCAGAAGGTTTCGAGTTGGAGTCCCGTCATCGGTTCCTGCCCTCTAAAATCGTTTGACGGAAATGCCAGTATTTCAAAGCCTTTATCTTTGTATTTTTGGTAAAGCTTTTCCAACGATTTGAACTGCCTCGTGAAGAAGCATTGGCTCGCTGTATTGACAATCAGCAACACCTTGCCCGAATAATCCTGCAACGATTTTTTTTCGCCGTTAAATTGTAAGCCGTGAAAATCATAAACCGTTTGCATATCCTGTCCGTCCTTTCGTATAATTAGTTAATAGCTGTTGTATAAATTTTTTATTGGCCGTATCCGTTCATAGCTACGTATGATATTTTCTATTTCATAATCTTCTTCCGGATCATAGACCGATTTTAGATTATGTCCAAAAACTTTAGCGACCGACTGATAGAAAAAGGCAGATAATCCTCCCTTCATTTCTTTTACGAGTTCGTAACTTGTATTTCCTGTTTGCCGTTGCACCAGTTTAATTAAAATCTTGCCCTGAGATACGCTTAAGTTTTTAATTTCAGCGTTGAATTTATTTTTTATCTCTTGCTCACAGGCTTTAATCAGACGCTGTTCTTCCCGTTTGGAGGAAACTAATGCCAACTCTCTGTCAAGTTGTTCATAACGTTTTTGCGCATAAATAGCATAGGGCAGCACACGAAGTACATTTCTCTCTAAACGCAGGTAACGTAAACGGTCTTCTTCGGTTTTAAAAGTCCGCCTTGCTGTTACCACAACATCGTCTATGGGAAACCACGGTACAATTTCACCATCGTCTAAACGGGTCGTCGGGTAATGCTGAATAACTTTCCCCTCCCCTTCACCATAATGTGGGACCTGCAACGCCTGTCCCTGTCCGGCAAACGGAATAAGAAGGCAGCCCAATACACCCAACACAATTAATCGCATCATCACTCTGGAAAAGTATTACGTATTTTTAAGTCTCTAAAATTTTTGCTATATTTATATGTTGTTTACCCGCAAAACAATTACCCCAGGGAAACATGAATAAAAATAAGAACAAAATAATAAAAAAGCAACTTTTTTCAGCGTGTATATGGAAGATTATGTGATTGATATTGAAGCAGAAAATAAGGAAATCAGGAAAAGATACCGTGCGTTACTAAGAGCTTGCAAACCCACTTTACAACGAGGCGATAAACAGGAGATCCGTAAAGCGTTTGACCTTGCCCTGGAAAGCCACAAAGATATGCGCCGGAAGTCCGGCGAACCTTATATATATCATCCTATCGCTGTAGCGCAGATTGCAGCGGAGGAGATTGGTCTGGGAACGACTTCTATCGTATGTGCCCTTCTGCACGATGTTGTGGAGGACACTTCTATTACTTTACCGGATATTGAAGCTCAGTTCGGAAAGAAAGTTGCCCGCATTATAGATGGACTTACCAAAATTTCGGGCATTTTTGATCCGAACAGCTCTATGCAGGCCGAGAATTTCCGGAAGATGCTTCTCACTTTGGCTGACGATGTCCGTGTTATCTTGATAAAGCTCGCGGATAGGCTTCACAATATGCGTACGATGGAATTTATGGCCCGGCATAAACAACTGAAGATAGCCTCTGAAACAAGCTATCTATATGCACCGCTGGCGCACCGGTTGGGATTATATGCCATAAAATCAGAGCTGGAAGATCTGTCAATGAAATATACCGATCCGGACACCTACAAGTTTATTGCACGTAAATTAAACGAAAAGAAGGCTGAGCGGGAAAAATTTGTCGCCGACTTCATCGAGCCGGTTAAGGAGATATTAGTGGAGCAAGGCATCAAAGCAGAGGTTTTCGGCCGTCCAAAATCTATTTATTCCATCTGGAGTAAGATGCGCAAAAAGTCGATCCCGTTTGAAGAAGTGTACGATCTATTTGCCATCCGCGTCATTATAGACACGCCGACAGAACGCGAAAAAACTGAATGCTGGAAGGTCTATTCGATCATCACAGACTTGTACCGTCCAAATCCGGATCGCCTCCGGGATTGGGTTTCTTCTCCCAAAGGTAACGGATATGAGTCGTTACATACCACGGTTATGGGCCCGCGGGGACAGTGGGTAGAAGTGCAGATCCGTACAAAACGTATGAATGAGATTGCTGAAAAAGGATTTGCGGCACACTGGAAGTATAAAGAGTCGAACTCGGACAGCGGGTTGGATCAGTGGATCCAGAAGGTTAGAAATATGCTAAGTAACCCCGAACAAAACGCGCTGGATTTTGTGGACGATTTTAAAATGAATCTTTTTTCGGACGAGATTTTCATTTTTACGCCAAAAGGTACGCTTGTGCAACTGCCAAACGGTGCGACTGCACTGGATTTCGCGTTTGAAATTCACTCCGATATCGGCGCCACCTGTATCGGCGCTAAAGTTAACCACAAACTGGTGCCACTAAGCCATCCGCTTCAGAACGGTGATCAGGTGGAGATCATTACCTCCAGTAAACAGACGCCCAAGGAAGATTGGTTGAATTTTGTGGTTACAGCCAAAGCGAAATCCAAGATCCGGTCATCCCTAAAGGAGGAAAAAAGGCGGATCGCGGAGGACGGCAAAGAAATCCTGGAGCGGAAACTAAAGTCGCTCAAGATTACGTATAATACCGACAACATCAATAAGATTGCCAACTTCTTCAAATATCCGAGTTCTCAGGACCTGTTCTATAATGTTGCCAAGGGTATTGTAGACGTGAAAAACCTACGGGAATATGCGACCCATGAGAAAGCTCCTGAACAGAACCACAACCAGTTCAACTCCCATATCTCCGGACTGGTCGAAAAGATAAATAAGAAAGAAGTTGATACGATCCTCATAGGCGACGACTATCAGCAGATTGATTATACACTGGCGCCTTGTTGCAATCCGATTCCAGGGGACGATATCTTCGGTTTTCTGACCGTCAATGATGGAATCAAGATCCACCGGACAAGTTGTCCTAACGCTTCCAAGCTGATGGCCAACTACGGCTACCGTATTCTGAAGGCCAAATGGGCTTCTTCACAGGCTAACGTTGCCTTTTTGACCGGACTACGTATTGTGGGTATCGACGACGTGGGGCTGGTTAATAAGATCACCAACGTCATCTCACAGGAATTTCATGTCAACATACGTTCGCTGGCCATAACAAGTAATGAGGGGATCTTCGAAGGAAACATTATGGTTTTCGTCAATAATACGGAGCAGCTGGAAAACCTCATGAAAAACTTAAAAGAAATCAGCGGGATTACGGGTGTAACGCGCTATGAAGCAGATAATTGATCTGCGTAATATCATCCTTTGTGGAAAACGTCGTTTTTTACAGGGAAATTGGTAAATTTGTAGGAGATTAAATAATACTATGAATCAAGCTGAAAACTACCAAACGGTAAAAAAGATATTTGAAGCTTACTTAGAAAACAAAAGTCTAAGAAAAACTCCGGAGCGCTATGCTATTTTGGAAGAGATTTATTCGCGCTCTGACCATTTCGACGTGGAATCGTTATACATCCACATGAAAAACAAAAAGTATCGTGTCAGCCGTGCCACGGTTTACAATACGTTAGAGTTGCTGGTATCGTGTGATTTAGTAACCAAACATCAGTTTGGCCGCAATATGGCGCAGTTTGAAAAGTCGTACGGCTTCAAACAGCACGACCATGTGATCTGTATAGAATGTAACAAAGTGGTCGAGTTTTGTGATCCACGCATCAACCAGATACAAAGTCTTATGGGCGACCTGCTGAAGTTCGACATTAAGCACCACTCGCTCAATCTATATGGTGTATGTGAAGACTGCCAGAAAAAAGACGGGGGCACCAAGCAAAAAGAAGTCAGAGGCAAAGCGCCTGTAAATTCAAATTGATGCAGTAATAGACAATTATTGTATTACCTTTGTTCAGAAAAGACCGGACCTCTCCGTTTTTTTCTGAACTTTATATTTTAGAGACGATTGAAAGAATCATTTAATTTTAAATCTCAATATTTCAAATATTATGCAAGTTGATGTGCTTCTGGGCCTGCAATGGGGCGGCGAAGGAAAAGGTAAGATCGTTGACGTGTTCTGTCCCAAGTATGACTTAATTGCGCGCTTTCAGGGCGGCCCTAATGCTGGACACACATTAGAATTTGACAACAAGAAATTTGTTCTCAACACCATCCCATCGGGAATCTTCAATGAAGGTACGCTTAATCTAATAGGTAGCGGCGTCGTGATCGATCCAATTATCCTAAAACGCGAATTAGACAACCTACGTACTGCGGGATTTGATCCTGTCGGCAAAGGCACATTGGTTCTTGCCCGCAAAGCGCATCTCATTCTACCCACCCATCAATTGCTAGATGCGGCGTCCGAATCGAAAATGGGCGCGGGAAAAATCGGATCTACGCTAAAAGGCATCGGCCCGACGTATATGGACAAAACGGGCAGAAACGGATTGCGTGTGGGCGATACGACACTGCCGGACTTCAAGGAACGTTACGAAAAGCTGAAGGCTAAACATTTAGAAATCCTTTCGCATTACGGAGAGATCCCCGACTTCACCGAGAAGGAGGAGGCGTTCCTGCAAGCTATCGAATTTATCAAGTCTATCCCTCATGTAGACGCGGAACACCTGGTGAACAACTACCTGAAAGAAGGAAAACGCGTATTGGCAGAAGGGGCTCAAGGAACGTTGTTGGACGTGGATTTTGGTTCTTACCCTTTCGTTACGTCATCGAACACAACAACTGCGGGAGCATGCACAGGACTGGGAATAGCACCTAATAAGATCGGATCCGTATATGGTATTTTCAAGGCATATGCGACGCGCGTCGGCGGCGGTCCTTTTCCTACGGAGTTACATGATGAAACCGGCGAAAAACTTCGTCAGCTCGGACACGAGTTTGGAGCTACGACCGGCCGTGCCCGTCGTACGGGGTGGATCGACATTCCGGCTTTAAAGTATGCTATTATGCTAAATGGCGTCACGGAGCTAATTATGATGAAGGCTGACGTCCTGGACACGTTCGAGAAGATCTATGTGTGTACCCACTATAAGTATAACGGGGAAGTCATCGACTACATGCCGTACGAAATTATTACCAATACAGCCGAGCCTGTCCTGGAAGAAGTGCAGGGCTGGAATCAGGATATTACCGGAATCCGTTCGAAAGATGAAATTCCTGCGGCGTTAGCAAGCTACATTGCCTATTTAGAGAAGGCGTTGGAAGTGCCTATTAAGTATTTGTCTGTCGGTCCGGATCGCGTTCAAACGATTGAGTTGTAAACAAGCATGGCAACAGCCATATTTGAAGTCGATACAAAAGAATTTGAAAGCCGCGCCTTAAATTGGGCGCAGGAGTTTGACGAGGTATGCTTTTTACAGTCTAACGGCTACGCCGACGATTACACCAAGGTTGACCGATTGTTAGCTGTCAAAGCAGTAGAGGTCTTTGCTTCTACGACCGGCAAAAGCGCGTTCGATGGACTCGAGACTTTTAGAGCCAAGCATCCACATCGGTGGATGCCTGGTTTTCTTAGTTATGACTTGAAGGACGAGATTGAAGGTCTTGGAAACGATCTCCCGGAGGGTATCGCTTTTCCTAAAGCATATTTCTTCATCCCCGAGACTGTTATACGGTTCTACCAAAATCACGTAGAAATTGAAGCTGACGACCCTCATGCGATTTTTCGGGCCATAGAGCGACATGACGGACCTGCCACAAATACCGCCAATCAGAATATTCCTATTTCTATTAGCAAGCGTTTTTCCAAGACGGAGTACCTGCAGGCATTTGACCGATTACAATGGCATATCCAGCGGGGCGATGTTTATGAAGTAAACCTATGTCAGGAGTTCTATGCCGAGGGTATATCATTGAACCCTCTAGAGCTCTATAAACGGCTCAATGCACTATCCCCCACCCCTTTTGCATGTTTTTGCAAGCTAGGCCGGCAATATATTCTATGCGCGTCTCCGGAGCGGTTTCTCGCCAAACGTGGAGATACGCTGATCTCGCAGCCGATCAAAGGTACTGCACGACGTGGGCGGGATTCAGCAGAAGATGCGGAAATTATTGCCCGACTGCGGGGGAACCCGAAAGAGATAGCGGAAAACGTTATGATCGTTGATTTAGTTCGGAACGATCTGACCCGAAGTGCCCAGCCGGGAAGCGTAAAGGTATCCAGACACCTGGAGGTACATACTTTCAGGCAGGTACATCAATTGATATCTACCATCACTTGCTTAAAAAGACCCGACATCTCCGATATAGAGGTCATAAGAAACACATTTCCGGCCGGATCGATGACGGGCGCGCCAAAAATCAGCGCCATGTCGCTCTGCGACCGTTACGAGGGTAGTAAACGGGGTATTTACTCGGGAGCTGTGGGCTACTTCGCTCCGGACGGCGATTTCGATCTTAACGTTGTCATCCGCTCCGTACTGTACGATTCGTCGGCATCTTTTCTGTCTTTTCATACCGGAGGCGCGATCACTTTGGAAGCGCGTGGAGAAACGGAGTACGAAGAGTGTTTGTTGAAAGCGTCGGCGATTGTTGCAGCGTTGAATACTTCCATTGCGCACTGATGCAACCTCTGTGAAAAATTCATTTTTCCCAAACCTTAACACCCTCAAATCAAACGTATTTCGTATATTTCCACTATAAAACGTATGACCGGTTGAGTGGCGTTTATTTTCTAAGCACACGGATTATATTGCTTATAAAACAAAATTATTTAGGTTTGATCATGCATTTTCCTTATATCAATATACACACGCACAATACCTCTAAAAGTACGGAGCATGAATTTTCTCTTCCTAATGTCATCATTTCTAAAAATTACCTTTTCTCCCAGCCCTGTTCGCTCGGTATACACCCCTGGTATATCGACAGCTCTCCTACTGCGCAATTGGATGCCTTAAACGATTACGGCAAGAAAAACCAGGTGTTGGCCATTGGGGAGTGCGGCCTTGATAAGCTTTGCGATACGCTATGGTCGCTGCAGGAGGAGATGTTCCGGCGACAGATCGTTTTTGCAAACAGTATCCAAAAGCCGTTGATCGTACACTGTGTCCGGGCGCATCAAGAATGCCTGCGTATTCTGCGGGAAGAACGCGTTTCAGTACCGGTCATCTTTCACGGATTCGAAAAAAACAGACAGCTGGCGCGGCAGATTTATGATGCCGGTTATTATATCAGTTTGGGGGCATCACTCCTCTCCGGAAAGAAAGACGAGCTGATTATCGATGCCCCGTTAAATAAAATTTTCCTCGAAACGGATGATAAATCTACCAAGATAGTAGATATTTATACTTATTTTTGCGCCGTTCGAAAAGTGAAGGTTACTTTGCTTAAAGAGCAGCTTTATCAAAATTTCAGAAGTATATTTAATTATCAGCTATCAGAATGAAAGATTTGTCTTGGCTATCTAGAACAGAGGCCTTAACGGGAAGGGAAGCTTTGGAAAAATTGGCTGGATCGCATGTCATGATCCTGGGTCTCGGCGGCGTGGGCTCGTTTGCGGCAGAATTTATTTGCCGTGCAGGGGTTGGTAAGATGACCATTATCGACGGGGATACCGTCGACCCATCCAACAGAAACCGGCAATTGCCGGCCTTGGCAACAAACCATGGCCAGCCTAAAGCAGAGATTATGAAGGAGCGCCTGTTGGCTATCAACCCCGAGCTGGATCTACATGTAGTTCAGGACTTTATTGTGCCTGAGAAGATACCTGCGCTGCTTGAGTTGTCGCCCGACTATTGCGTAGAAGCTATAGATAGCATTACACCGAAACTATTCTTCATCCGTCGGGCATTGGAGGCCAAAATTCCCTTCGTGAGTTCCATGGGTGCGGGGGGAAAGGTTGATCCGACTAAGATACGTATTGCCGACATCAGCAAATCTTACAACTGCAAGCTTGCGCAGCATATCCGCAAAAAGCTACGGAAGCACGGTATTAAAGAAGGGGTTAAAGTGGCTTTTTCAACCGAATTGCCCGATAAGAATTCGCTTCTTTACACCGATGGAAGCAACTTCAAAAAGTCTGCCTACGGGACGATGTCATATTTACCGGCAGCTTTCGGAGGTGCAATTGCGTCGGTGGCTATACGGGACCTCATGGGGATGCGTGTTTCGAAGTAATCTGTACTTCCAGGCAAGCATTCATTAAAGGATGCCATTTTGCAAACTGCGCTTTAATTTCTCTATGGATTGCAATATTACTAATTAAATTAGTAATATTGCAATGTGAACAAACCGAGGCTATTTGCTATCGTCGACATCGAAACAACCGGAAATTATGCCGGAGGAAACCGTATTACGGAGATCGCTATCTTAATACATAATGGAAAGAAGGTTATTGAGGAATACCACAGTTTGGTTAATCCCCAGTGTCCGATTCCGTTGGCTATTCAGAGCCTAACGGGTATTACGGATGAGATGGTAGCGGACGCGCCGCTGTTTGAAGAAATAGCAGAAGATATTTATCATTTGCTGCAGGGCAAAATTTTCGTAGCCCATAATGTGGGTTTTGATTATACCTTTTTGGTCCGCGAATTAAAACAGTCGGGGTATGAGTGGCAATCTCAAAAGCTATGCACTGTCCGTTTGTCTCGAAAGATTTTTCCCGGCCACAGATCCTATAGCTTGGGAGAGCTCTGCCGGTCGTTGCGTATTATGATTTCAGAAAGGCACCGGGCAATGGGCGATGCAAAAGCTACGGCCGAGCTTTTCGACTTGCTGATACAGCGCGACGATACCAATTGTATAGAAGAGAGCATCCGAAAGAACACCGAACACCGCCTGCCCGTCCACTTGTCATGGGAACAGTTTAACCGGTTACCGGAGACGGCCGGGATCTATATGTTCAGAAATAATAAAGGAAAGATCATATATGTTGGAAAGGCGATCAACATAAAAAAACGGGTTCTGGGCCATTTTAGCGGCACGAATACAGGGCTGAGGCGGCAGCAGTTCATTAATGAGATCTGCAGTGTGGATTTTGAGGAGTCGGGTACGGAGTTGATGGCACTTTTGATGGAATGCCAAATGATAAAGAAACACTGGCCGGAGCACAACCGTGCCTTAAAGCGTTATGAACCAAAATATGCGCTTATTCATTACCAGGATATACGCGGTTACGATCGGCTCGCTGTCAGCCGGGCCAGATCCGGCGACTCCAGTCTGCGGTTCTTTGAGACAGCGCAGGAAGCCAACCTGTTTTTAGGGGACCTTTTGGAGCGTTTTGGCCTGTCTCCGGCGCTGTGTACATTCTATTCTCCCGCCACGGAGAGCCGGGAGGACAGGCGCACGTCTTCTATAACTCTTCCCGACCTCGACGCACACGCAGCAAAAATACAGGAACTTCTTCATCACTTAGACGTGCACAAACAATCCTTTCTTCTGATCGATAAAGGGAGGAACGAAGAGGAAAACAGTTATATCTATTACAAAGAAGACAAGCTTTATGCTTTTGGCTTCGTTGACTTTGTTCAACAGTGGGATAACGTGGAGGACATTGTATCCTATCGGGACAAATGCACCAGTAACTTTTACATGCAACAGATTGTGCTACGTTATGCTGCGCTTCATCCCGAAAAGGTGAACTTGCTGCCGGCCGCGTTGACGTCTTCATAAGGCCGGTTCATAAATTCGCAGACTTTTTTGACCATATTCATGCTTCCGATAACGATTGGTGTCCGTTGATGTAGGTGTACCGGTTTTATATCCAGAACCCTGTCGCGAGCTGATATGGCCATGCCGCCCGCTTGTTCAATGATAAAGGCCATCGGGTTACATTCATACAACAGCCTCAATTTTCCGTCTGGATAACTTGACGTCTCGGGGTATAAGAAGATGCCGCCCGTTATCAGTGTGCGGTGCAGGTCGGCAACCATCGATCCGATATAACGCGACGTATAGGGCCTATTGGTTTCTACGTCTTCCATCTGACAATATTTAATATAATCTTTAATGTATTGCGGAAACTTCAGATAATTGCCCTCATTAATAGAATACGTCCGGCCCTCCGCGGGGATGCGCATATCGGGATGAGAGAGGCAGAACTCACCGATGGAAGGGTCTAGCGTGAATCCATTGACGCCTTTCCCGGTTGTATATACCAACATGGTCGACGAACCATAAATGACATAGCCGGCTGCGACCTGGTCGTGGCCTACCTGGAGGACGTCGGCTTCTGTGAGCGGGCGATTTAAGTCTTTTCGTCTATAGATGGAGAAAATAGACCCCACAGAAACGTTGAGATCGATATTGGATGACCCGTCCAAGGGGTCCATGCACACGATATACTTTCCGGAATGGGAAGTAGCGGTAGTACGGACGGTGAGGTCGATGCCTCCTTCGTGTTCCTCTGATGCAATATAACAGCATTCTCCTCCTCTACTAAGTGCTTCAATAAATTGCTCATCAGCATATACATCGAGTTTCTTCTGCATTTCTCCCTGTACATTTTGGTCGCCGCTTTCGCCCAGAATATCGGCTAATCCGGCTTTGTTTACCTCGCGATTGATTACTTTTGCCGCGATTCCTATGTCGCGCAGCAAGCGTGAGAGCTCGCCTTTCGCGTACGGAAAGTCAGCCTGCTTTTCAATTATGAACTGCCCTAATGTTTTTAAAGCCATGAAACGTTTGTTAAGTGTAATAGTGAAGGATTGTATGTCTTTGGCCATCCTGCGACGGATTCGCAGGATGTGCTAAAATGGAGATAATTTCTGCTTATCGCTATTGGATTCACGTGACAAAGCTACATAAGAAATGCAAATTTAAAAAACTGATTTTCAGCTTATTGTATAATATACACATGTTTACATAGCTGATAAACAACGTGTTAAATGTATAAAAAAAATTTAGCATTTTTATGCTAAAACGATCGTGCAAACAGTCTAATAAGGGCATATGGCTACGTTCGGGGCGTCTTTTCGTTGAGAAATCGCCAATATCGTCTCGGTACATGGCGGATATGAAGCTTCATATTCTTTCGCTCTTCGATATTAACCGCTGAAAAATACACTTTCCATAAGGAGTCGTACGTCTGTTCCTCTGTTGCATCATGCTGTTCTACCGCGTGTGGCTTAAAAGGCTCGGCTGCGGGGAAATAGACCTCCGAGACGTCCTTCAGATCGTAATAGATGCCGTAATTTCTCTTCTGATCGTATATTAACCACTGTTGGTCTGCGTAACGATCAGCGAAATGTCGGTATATTAAGGGCAGCACATTGAAATCTGGTGCGATCAGTGCAAAGTAAACCCCATCTTCCAGACGGCGGAAGCGGACAAATGCTTTCATGCGATGCTTTTCTCGGGAGACAGATCTTACAATATTGCTGATCTGAAGAATCCGCGGGTCTTGATAGTTTGTGTTAACGGGCTGCACGCTATCGAAATAGTACATGATGGCGCGGAGAATTAGTAGCAATGAACCCGGAAGTTCGGATAGATAGACCCACCAGAGGTCGTTGTATACATTTCTGTCCCGCACTGTTAGCCCTTTCCGCACTCTGTCTGCTTTCTTCGCATCTGAAACAACGTGGTGTGTAGCCGCAAAGAGGTCGGACTGACCGTTGGATAACAGGCGTAAGTCCAGTGGGAAAAATTTATGGGCAAATACGTCAAAAGCTGCAGTTAGGACGCTTTCCCAGGTTCCGTCGACATATAGCACCACCTGGTTCCTGTTCATACTAAAAAAGCGTTGGCTGATAAGTTAAATCTTTCCTAAACTTTGATTGGCTCTTCCCTAAAAGGATATGCTTAAGCCGCTCCGGCTGTTTTTCGCAGAACGAATGTCTGTATCCTCTGCATATTATAAAATACTTTGCCCGGTTTATAGCCACGCCAATCTTTTTCAAAGCGTGTAAATCTAGCGAGCCAAACGTACGGGCCGCCACAATTTTTTTTGCAGACGCTACCCCCACGCCAGGAATGCGCAAAATAAGACTGTAATCGGCGCTGTTGATATCGACCGGAAAGACATGCATATTACGTAATGCCCATCCTAATTTTGGATCGATGTCCAAATCGAGGAACGGATACTGATCGTTTACGATCTCTTCCGCTTGAAACCCGTAAAAACGCATGAGCCAGTCGGTTTGATAAAGACGGTTTTCCCGTACTACCGGCACTGTTGTTTCCATTCCGGGCAGTCTTCGGTCGTTGGAGATCGGCACATAGCCGGAATAGTATACACGTTTCATCTTAAAGCGTGTATAAAAGTGGTCGGCAACCGAAATAATCTGCTTGTCCGACTCACCGGTAGCGCCGATGATCATCTGTGTGCTCTGTCCGGCAGGCGCAAAATGTGGTGCATATTTAAATCGGCGTTTTTCGTCCTCCGTTTTTTCCAGCTGCTCTTTAAGGTAAGCTATCGGCGTAATCATATCCTTCCTATTCTTCTCCGGAGCAAGCAGCTTCAGGCCGCTCTCTGTTGGGATCTCCAAGTTTACACTTAAACGGTCGGCATAGAGGCCTGCGGCGTGAATCAGTTCAGGCGACGCTCCCGGAATGGTCTTCAGATGAATATACCCGTTGAAAGCATGTTGCTGCCTTAGCGTTTTGGCGACTAATATAAGGCGTTCCATCGTATAGTCTGCATCTTTAAAGATTCCAGAACTTAAGAACAGTCCTTCTATATAGTTTCTTCGATAGAAGGCAACCGTAAGGTCTACCACTTCCCGTACCGTAAACGCCGCCCGTTTGATGTCATTGCTCTTCCGGGAAACACAATAGGCGCAGTCGAATATGCAATGGTTTGTCAACAGGATCTTCAGCAGGGACACACAACGTCCGTCCTCCGTATACGTATGGCAGATACCGGCGCCGGTATTTCCCAGTCCTTTTCCTTTGTTGACGCGATTGCTTCCGCTTGAACTGCAACTAACATCGTATTTGGCCGCGTCAGCCAATATCTCGAGCTTCTCCTTTAACCGGTCTTCCATGACGC
>Ga0079224_100008425_pt1 | contig 13965 bp, 15 predicted proteins | sample Stecom2015_FD_80414 | JGI IMG/M metagenome (GOLD analysis project Ga0079224, IMG submission 80414) | Agricultural soil microbial communities from Utah to study Nitrogen management - Steer compost 2015 | ecosystem: Environmental > Terrestrial > Soil > Agricultural land | place: USA: Utah... | reverse complement strand
GTTTATCCAGATTTTAGAGGCAAGATCAGGATGATCCCAATCAACGCCGCTGTCTATAATTGCAATAATAATGGAGGAATCACCTTTAGAAATATCCCATGCCTGGAATGCGTTTATCTTTGTAAGATTATATTGATTCCCGATCAATGGATCATTTGGAGTAAAATTTATTGAGCGAAGAAATCTTGGTTCAGCCCATTCAATCTCATCTATGTTTTTTAATTTTGCTGCAAGCACCATCGGATCGATATCATTCTCATATTCCAGTGTAATAATTCTGTTTAAAGAAGATTCACTTTTTGTTTGAACCGGCAGAAAACTTTTTGCTGACTTTACTCTAAACGGTGCAAGTTTTTTTGCTAATGCAGAAGTTAGATTGATTGATTTGTTTGGTCCACGTGAAGGGTTTTCTTTCAGTTTTATTACAATTGTTTTATCATGATAAACAAGATTACCCTTTTCAACTACTTTATTTAATGGCTGTGCTGATACCATTGAGGAAATCAAAAAAAATAAAATTGCAAGGCAGTAAAGAATGTTTTGATTTTTCATATAGCCTGATGATAATGTTTTAAAAAATATCTCTGGTAAAATGTTATAAATAGATGATGATTAAAGCAACAGCAGCATAATTAATATTTGTAAAGGTATTATCAACCATTTTATCATACTGAAAAAAATTAAGTAAAAAAAAATGCCAGGTAATGCCTGGCATCTAACTGGTAAAACTCTTTAATAATTTACGGTACTGTAAAATTTATTGTAACATTATACGGAGTTCCTGTTGAGCTGCCAATTTTTCCCTGAATATTAAATACCCATTGCTGACCTGTAGCAACACCTGTATATTCTCCGACACTAAATCCTTGGGCGTTGGTATAAACTTCATTCGGATTTGGATTGGTAATATTATCAGTAAAATTTTGTGCCGGGAGGCTGAGAGTCATATTTGTAGCTGTAACATTTTGATTAGGCTTAAAATTGAAATAAACGCCGCCCTGATTTCCCTGTTCAAGACTTACAGTAAAAGTAACACCGCCGGTTCCACCACCGCCCCCGCCTCCGCCAAATGGATCGGTACCTGCGCTGCCGCCGCTATCATTATCACAACCAAAATAGAGGAACGAAAAAGATGCTAATAACACATAGAACCATTTTTTCATAGGACCTCCTGAAATATTTTAGCACACGTAACAAATTAAAGTTGATTTATCTTCCCATTATTAATTAAAGGCTGAACTTAAGAGAGGCGCCTAATTTTAAGGAGAGAACACTATTGCTTAAACCTGGGAAATTATATGTATCGGTAACAGGAATATAAACCATGAAATCAGTTCCAAGGTACATGCCCGGTGATAACATAAAATTATATCCGGTACCTGCTGCCAAATCAAATCTTACAGATTTTGTATCTAGATCAAGAGTTTGAACTTGAGGAGCCTGACCTGCTGCTGTCTGTGTTCTTTCACCGCTTGAGCTTATTTTAATTCCTAAGGAGGGTCCGCCAACCATATAAAATCCGCTGAATTCAGCCTTGAAAAGAGGATCAATGCTTATGTAAGAAAGTGTTAATGAGTTTTCTGATGTTACATTATTTGCTGTAGTAGAATTTGAAAATCCCCTCATATCAAAAAAAGTAAGGTTGGTTATTAAGCCAAGAGTGCGGCTGAAACTAACATCCACAGTTCCGCCAATACCAATACCTATTCCGTTCCATGTGCCGGTAAGACCTTTTTGATTGTAAATGTTAAGATTGCCTGTTAACCTTGGTCCAATTTTAACCTGTGCTAAGTTTGCACCTGAAAAGAAAAGAAAACAAAACAGTATAAGGGAACCAGTAAAAACTCTTTTCATAAATTTCTCCTAAAGAATGATTAAGTAAGGTGAATTAATTGGTATATAAATATTCGCTAATTAGAATCTAATAATCAAGAGTGTTAAACGCTTAAAGTTAAGCTTCACAGGTATGCAAAGTATGTTCATTTTTACGGCTTCATTTTAAAACTTCAATTCTGTAATTAATGTGCCATTGTGCACATTTTAAATTATCACCTGAATATTTCTAATAATGATTCCCTGCTGGCTGTAATTGTTTTATCTAAATCTTCCCTCGTGTGCATTGTGGAGATGAATTGTGCTTCAAATTGTGCCGGCGCAAGATAAATTCCACGCTTAAGCATTTCGTTAAAATATCTGCCGTATAGTGCAGTATCAGATTTTACTGCAGATTTAAAATCATTTACATCATTTTCAGTAAAGAATAATGTAAACATTGAACCAATTCTGTTGAAAGCAAATTTCTTATTAATTGATTTTAAATTCTCTCTTATTCCCTGTTCAAGATACAAACCTTTATCTTCAAGTACATTGTAAATATCGGGATTATCTTTAATGAATGTTAAAGCCGCATAGCCTGCAGCCATTGCAAGCGGATTTCCACTCAAAGTTCCTGCCTGGTAAACTGGTCCGGCAGGTGCAATCATTTCCATTATCTCGCGCCTTCCGCCAAATGCGCCAACCGGCAAGCCGCCGCCGATTATTTTTCCGAATGTTGTAAGATCAGGTTTTACTTCAACTAATTCCTGCGCGCCGCCTTTTGCAAGTCTGAATCCGGTCATAACTTCATCGAAAATCAAAACAATATTTTCTTCACTGCAAATTTCCCTTAATTTTTTTATGAATGATAGTTTTGATTTTACCAATCCCATATTTCCCGCAACCGGTTCAATAATAACAGCGGCAATATTATTTTTATTTGCAGTGATAAGATCTTTTACAGAGTTGATATCATTGTAATCAGCAACAAGTGTATCTGCTGCATTCCCATTTGTAACTCCCGGTGAGGTTGGAACGCCAAGAGTTAATGCACCCGAACCGGCTTTAATCAAAAAGAAATCTGCATGACCGTGGTAACAACCTTCAAACTTTATAATCTTTTCTTTTCTTGTAAAGCCTCGTGCTGCACGCACAGCACTCATTGTTGCTTCAGTTCCGCTGTTAACCATACGCACCATTTCAACGGAAGGAACAATCTCTGTAATCAGCTTTGCCATTTCAACTTCAAGCTGAGTTGGCGCGCCAAAGCTGGTTCCTGATTCAATATATTTTAGTAAAGCTTCTTTTATAAAAGCCGGATTGTGCCCGAACAGATGCGGTCCCCAGCTTCCGATAAATTCTATAAATTCATTTCCGTCAACATCAAAAATTTTTGAGCCTTCGCCTCTTTCAATAAACAAAGGATCGCCGCCCACAGATTTGAACGCCCGCACCGGAGAATTAACTCCGCCGGGGATATATTTTTTTGCTTCTTCAAATAATTTTTTGCTTTTGGATGTGTTCATAATATTCAATATAAAATTAAATGATTGTGGAATTTAAGAATATAGGAGGGGAATAAAAACCGTATTTATTCCGCAAAACTAAGAATTAAAATATTATTGTTTTATTTTAATCTTAGTGATAAAAAATATTTGAAAATTTTATAATGATTTATAAAAAAATCTCACTCATTAAACTCCTTTTCTTTTCCTGCTTATTCTTTACCACAACTCTGGCAGATTCATTTAATGTAATTCATTATAAAATAGAACTTGATCTAATACATTCTATTCTTAATCAAAACAGATTTTTTACCGGAAAAGTTACAACTACAATTAAAGTTGATACTCTCTTATTAAATGAGTTAAAATTTCATTCCACCGGATTAATAATTGATTCTGTAAAAATTGGAGATGATAAAACAAACTTTCAGATAATTCCAAATTTTTTAATTATTCCGCTTAATGGTACATACTCATTTGGAGAAGAAATAAAAGTAACTACGTTTTATACTCATCCCGATTCAACAAATATTAATTTTTTTGGCGGTTATAAAATTGCGCTGCCCGGAAGTTCTGTTGAACAGTTTACTGCGTTTGTTGTGGGCGTTCCTTTCTATGCGCGTACTTGGTTTCCATGCAAAGAAGATCCATCTGACAAAGCTTTAACAGATATAATTATTAAAGCTCCAGCAGATTATATTGCTGTTTCTAACGGAACATTAATAGAAAAAATTGAAGAGAATAATGCAGCAATATTTAACTGGAAGGAAAATAACCCAATCTGGACAGCAACAATATTTTTTGCTGTGTCAAAGTACACAGTGATTAAAAAAGAATTTCAAATCGGGAATAAAAATATTTCTTTAGAGTTTTATGTCTGGCCGGTTAATGGAAACATTAATTTTAATCCTGATGAAAATTTTGAAAAAATATCAGAGATGATAAAATTCTATTCCACTATTTATTCTGAGTATCCATTTGAAAATTTAAAATTTGCTTTTTCAGAATTCGGTTTAGTTTCAAATCAAACAATAATACAAATTACTCAACATTTTAATGTGGAAGAAAATGTTGCATTATTTTCTCATGAGATTTCTCACCAATGGTTTGCAAACTATCTCAGCGCTGATTCATTTGGCGATTTTTGGTTGAATGAAGGTTTTGCACATTCTAGCGCAGCGATTTTTAATGGATATAAATTTGGTGAAGATAAATTTAGAGAAACGATAACAGCTTATGCACAAAGCGCTTTAAATGCCGATGCTCCTCTTTTTAATCCGCCGGTATTATTTCAAAGTACAATTTATACTAAAGGCGCATGTGTAATTGATATGTTGAATTACTGTTTGGGTGATTCATTATTCTGGAATGTTATTTCAACCTATCTGGATCGTTATGCTTTTGCTTCGGCTTCATCATCAGATTTATTATCAATTGTGAATGAGATTAGTAATCAAGATTATTCATGGTTTTTTGATCAATGGATTTTTAATGCCGGTTTTCCTGTTTATAAAATTTCATGGGGAAGTAATTTTATTAATGATAACTTGTATGAAGTAAAAATAAATGTAAACCAAGTTCAGGATTCTAATTTTTTTAAAATGCTGCTTACATTTAATATCATCACGGAAAATATGGATTCAACATTAACATTTTTGAATGATTCCAAAAATCAAGAGTTTATATTTTATATTTCAGAAAAACCAACAAATATAATTTTTGATAAAGAAAACAGAATTTCTTTAAAGAAAATTCACAGCATAACAAATATCAAAAATGAAACTGTTATTGGTTACTCTTTTAAACTCTATCAGAATTTTCCAAATCCTTTTAATCCAACTACAGCCATTTCTTTTGATATTCCTGCTGCTTCTTTTGTTGAATTAAAAATCTTTGATGTTTTGGGAAATGAGATTTCGACTTTAATTAATGAATATAGAACGGCTGGTTATCATTCAGTTAATTTTAATTCCCCAGACCTTTCATCAGGAGTTTATTTTTACACATTAAAAAGTGGAAATTTTTCTGACACAAAGAAACTTATATTAATGAAGTAGGAGAAGAGCTGAGGCTGCCTCAAAATTATTAATTTTTCAGCTTGTTCATTGGATCAAGTTTTAAATTAAAACCGAAATCGAAGTTATAGACTCCGAAACAAGCCTGCCTGCGGTAAGCAGGTTCGGAATGACATTTTTGAGACAACCTCATTTTATTTTCTATCTTCTCCCAAATCTTGATGTATAAAATTCTTTTGGGTTATAATTTTCATGATCATAAAACTCACGCCTGCCGGATTGATTTGATTCTCCTTTTCCTATTGCGCGGAACACGGAGTACTCATAATCCCGGGTAACGCTGCCGCCATTGTAAACAGGCCAATTTAGCAGAAGATCATTTTCAACATTTACATAAACATTCTCACCGCTTTCACTTAATCTTGCCAAGCCTATTGGAATAAGAATATGTTTGTAATCCCTGTCAGTAACACCTGAGCGGATAACATCAAGGTAGCGCATTTTATTTTCACGTGTGTCAACAAGAACTTCATGCACTTTGCCGATGATGCTTCCGTCTTCACTTAAAACATTCCATCCGCGCACATCAGGATTTGTTCCTATAACATCATAAACATTTAATTCACTCAATCTTAAAAAGCGTTTTCTTCTTGTGCTGTAAAACCTCTCTTCATCAAAATGTTCATGATGATAAAAATCTTCATCCGTAACAGCGCGATGCGGAGTTTCAGATTCTTCTATAACTTCATCATCACTGATTAATGATTGTCTTACTGTTGTTTCATAATCCCTTGTAATTTCACCGCCCGAATATTGCGGATATTTTAAAATGGTAACTGTCTCCATTGTTTTAATAAATACATTATCATCTTTTTCATCAAGCGAAGCAACGCCGATTGGAACAAGCATTCTCCTGTCATCACTTACGCCTTCTAAACCTTCATTAATTTTTATATCAAGATAACGGACGCGCATTTCTGCGGGATCAACAATAAGCTCTTTTACTTTACCTATTTTTTTACCGTCACCGCTTATAACATCCCAGCCTCTTACATCCGGATCATCATCAGCAACCTCATAATTTTTTAATTCACTAAGCGGCTGCAATCTTGTATCGCTTTCAATTCTATCTCTGTCCCTGTTCATATATTCTCCTTTCTAAATCATAATAATTATATTTCTTTGTTTACCATTTCCTGCAAAACCATGCTGGATTTTTCAAAATATTCTTTAACCTTTTCCTTCTGTTGATTTAATTTTTTACCGCGCATTGATTGAGCGGTTTGTTTTATTTCATCAACACGGGATTTTAAATCAGGAAAATTTTTTCTCTGTACTGCCTGCATCAAATCTGAGGCAGATACAAATGCTTTTCTAACATTCTCGCGGTTCTCTTCAATCTCACCTGAATTTAAATCATCAACATAATTTGTTAATGAATCTCTCTGTTCAGCAATATCAGTATCGTTAATATTTTGATCAGATATAACTGCGCTAACAGCGCTGAGAAGGCGCTCAAAACCGGTGCGTACATAATTTTCATCAATGTTTGTTACAGTATCATTACTCTGAACAAACCCGGTAAAATTATTTACTTCTTCTTCACTGTTAATTTGTGCTTCATCATACATCTCAGCAGAATCAACATAAGTTGTATCATCTGCTAAAGCAGTTTCAGAATTGTCATCATCATCATTCCTGTTTTCCAGGATCAGCCATACTGCCAGGGCAATTAGAATAATGCCTAATATCCAAGGCCAAACAGGTGATTTTTTTTCCTGAATTTTTATTTCAGCCATAAGTTTTTCCTTTCATCTTCATTAAGATTTACGGCTGTAATTAAAAATATTTAGATTAGCTATGAATGATAACTCTCACACTAAATTCGGAGCTTCATTCCGATTGGAGGCTGATAACAGTTATTTCCGGAGTTGAATTAAGACGTATTGGAACAAGCGACATTCCCAATCCGCGTGTAACTATCATGAGCATATTATCAATATGAAAAGTACCGCGTACGTATTTTGTTTCAATTAAAGTTGGTGAGAGATAAATGAATGGAAAGAGAAAAGTAATTTGTCCGCCGTGGGTATGTCCGGCTAAAAACAAATCATATTTATTTTCTGATGCGGCTAAAATTAAATTGAGCCGCGGCTGGTGAGTAAGAAAAATTTTTAAATCAAACGTTTCATTTTTATCAACAAGATCAAGCAGAACATCCGGATTTATTGATTGTGCATACGTGTTGGTTACAAAAGTAATTTCAACATCAGCATTATTTATATTAAGAAGCAGCTTATCATTGTTTATCATTTTTACGTTATACTTTGCAAGCGCCTTTGTAATTTCTCTAATGCTTTTTTGATTGTCTTCACGGTAAGCCCAATTATCATGGTCCCCAACGCATGAATAAACACCATACTTGGATTTTATTTTTCCAATATATTCTGCGGCAAGATTGATATAATCCGGAGTTCCTGTAACAATATCGCCGGCAATTAAAACAAGATCAGGGTTCGTCTCATTAACTTTTGAAATATATTTTTCCAGCCTGTTTCTGTTTGTGTACCTGTCTGCCTGAATATCCGATATAAAAACAATCCTGAAATTATTTAATCCAGGCGGCAGATTTCTTTTTACAAATTCAACGGGCCTTACAGCAACAGCAAAGTAATCGTATGCAATTCTAACCGGAGTGTAAAAAATAAAAAATACTATTATCACTAATAAAATTTTTGCTTCAACACGAAGTAAATTCTCTTTGTACTTTCTGTAGATGGGAAGAATTAATAATTTGGTTATATCTGTTACGAGAAAGTAAATCATGGATTGGATCATCGTGAGAGCAGCAATCCAAAAAGGGAAGAGAATAAAAATTTCAAAGAAAATATTTTCCGGAGTTCGTGGCCTTGATGCACCGCTTATTATATAATAAAGCCATGAAGCCAGCATCAGAAAGGGATAAATGTTAATAAACGCTGAAACGATTAGATACCATTTCCTCAATTTTTTTTGTGAAAGATTCGGAAAGAGAACCGATGAAGATTTCTTCAGTTTTTTGTAAAAATAAAACTGAAGTAATACTATTAGAATAATTGTAATTAATACTCTGATTGAAAAAGACATTATATGCTGCCGGAAAAATTTTTGAAATGCAAAACTATTGAATTAATTAAAATTTAAGTAACCGTTTCTTACCATTTTAAAATGGAGAGAATTTTTTTACGCATATTTTCATAATGTGTTCCCTTCCAGTAAATTTTATTGCAGCCGGTACAGATGTGAAATTCGGAATGATAATTTTTTACCTTTTCAGGAAGTTTATCATTTATCAATTCTCTATCTACGGGATTAAGTTTTGAATTGCACACAAGGCAGCGTGTAAATTCTCTTACTTCTTTTTGAAGATGAAAACGAGCAATCACTTCTTTTAATTGAATTAAGGGATCAGAACTGCGCACAAAATAACCGTGAGTTACTACCGAATTTTTTAACAGATCAACATCCTTTGTTAAAATAGTTCTCTTTTCTTTTAAAGAAATTATAATTAGTTCATCCTTTATTATCTTATTAAAGTATGCTGTATCAATTCCCATCATTCTTAAATTTCTTGCAAGAGAGCCGAGATGAACATCAGCAATAAATTTTGGCTCTCTTAATGGCTTAGCACGCAAATGCTGCACATCTGAAATATCAAAACTTTCAAACACCGGGTAAACGCTTATTTTATCATCCGGCTTAACTATATAATTGAAATCAACAGAAACTCCGTTTACGAGAATCATATCAATTTCTGTATGCGGCACGCCAAGTGATTCAATCATATCTTTAACTGAAACTTTAAATTGAAATTTATGTTCAAAAAGATTTTTTCTTTTCTCCGGCGGAAGAAAATCATTTAATTCTTCATAAAATCTGAAGTAAGCAGTTTTCATTTCTAATTTTAAATCAATTGGGAAAATATAAATCAATCTTATAAACTTTTGCTCATTATTAAATTGATGATTTCAACAATCACATACAGAGCAATATTATGCGCATTAAAAATAAAGAATTCCCGCAGCCCCTTTTATCACGCGCATCTGCCGTTCCTGTATTTATGGGCATTCAATGAAACAACCTGGATTATCTTGCGTCTTAAGAAGAAATATTAAACTGTTCCGGAGGAGTTATGAAAGAGTTTTACAAAAATCCGTTTTTAATTTTGATTATAATGCTTGGAGTTTTTTTAACTCTCGGCTGTTCAAGCGGAAGCAATTTTAATCAGAATGAAATAATTATTAATGATAATAATGATGACGGTAAAAGAACATTTTCTTTTTATGAAGATGATGTTCACTGGAAGATTGAATTTGTAGGGGATAAAATTGTTTCAATCTATAAAGATGGAGAGAAAATTCCTGAGAGCGAGATTCCGAAATATGAAGATTTTGTTTCTGAAAAAGTTTCTGAATTTGAAGATGATATGAAAGAGTTTCGCTCACAAATGGCCGATTTCAAAATTGATATGAATGAATTTGATGAACACATGGCAAAGATGAAACAGGAATTACAGAATGCCGGGTTTGAAATTAATTTTGATGATGAGCAGTTTCGGAAAGATATGCAAAGACTTGCCGCTGAAATAAAAGCAAATTTTAATTCAGAAGAGTTTAAGGAAAATATGCACAAGTTAAAAGAAGAACTGCAAAACATGAAAATTGATATTGATATGGATGAAGTTCATAATCAACTGAGGGAAGCACGTGAGCAGATGAAGAATATTAGTATCAATATTAATATTGATGAACTAAAGGAACAACTACACCGTACAAAAGAACAACTGCAGGAAATTAATTTTTCTGAAGTGAGTGAACAGATTGAGAAAGCTAAGAAGCAGCTTGAAGGTGCAAAATTTGATCTTAAAGAAGCAAAGAAAACACTGCGTAAATACAAATCATTTATGCGTGAATTTAAAAGTGAACTTGAAAAAGATAAGCTTATAGAAAATGTGGATGATGATTTTGAAATGGAATTTAATTCAATAGAATTAATTATTAACGGAAAGAAAGTTCCTGATGAGCTTCATAAGAAATATAAAAAAATGTATGAGCAGCACTTTGATAAACAAATGGATGATGATATAAACATCAATACTGAAAAGTAATGGCTTAACGGCTGATTGATTTTTCTTATAGAATTATTAATCAGCTTTTTTAATTCCTATCTTATAAAAATATTTTTTATTAAAAACCGGTGAGTTTCTTCCCAAAGTTTTATTACACACCACACAATAACTTTTTTAATTATATTTGTTCATCCATATTTAATTAAACAAACAGGAGAAGTAATGGGTTATTTAATTATGAAGCTCCTCCATATACTATTTGTAGTGCTTTTTCTCGGCAATATAATTACTGCTGTTTTCTGGAAAAGGCATGCTGATAATTCAAAAGATCCTTCAATCATTGGCCATACCATAAAAGGAATAATGAAAGCAGACCGCTACTTTACAATGCCCGGAGTAATTGGTCTGGCAATCTTTGGTTTTGCTGCGCAGGGAATGTTTCCATGGTCAATCACAACAGGCTGGATTCTCTGGTCAATAATTTTGTTTGTTATTTCAGGCGCTGTTTTTATGGGCAGGGTAGTTCCTATTCAAAAAAAATTAATTGCCCTTACTGCATCATCTGATTTTAATCAAGCAGAATATCAAGCGCTTTCAAAGCAGTGGGATCTTTGGGGAACAATTGCAACTGTTGCGCCGTTAATAGCTGTAATTCTGATGGTTCTTAAAGTTCCGCATTAACCTTTTTAAGGAACAGAATCATCATTCATTACCTTTACATATGGAGATAGAATGAAAGCATTAACCGGGATGATTTTTTTGTTCCTTTTGGTATTTGTTATTACTGCAGGATGCCAGGAAGCAAAATCAACACATATAAAGGTGAAAAAAGAAATGAATGTGAAAAATCCGGAAAAGGCAACATTAGGTTCGGGATGCTTCTGGTGCACAGAAGCAGTGTTTGAACGGGTGAACGGCGTAGTTGATGTTGTATCCGGTTATGCCGGAGGAACAACAGAAAATCCTTCATACCAAGATGTTTGCAGCGGTACAACCGGACATGCAGAAGTTGTGCAGGTAACTTATGATGCTGATGTAATTTCTTACGATGAAATTTTGGAAATCTATTGGAAGACTCATGATCCTACTACACTGAACCGGCAGGGGAATGATGTTGGAACGCAGTACCGTTCTGTAATTTTTTATCATAATGATGAACAGAAACATAAAGCTGAATATTACAAATCAAAGCTTGAAAAATCCGGTGCGTGGAAAGATCCGGTTGTAACAGAGATTAAGCCGTTAACAAAGTTTTATCCTGCTGAAGATTATCACCAGAATTATTATGAAAAAAATCCCTACCAGGGTTATTGCGCTTTTGTTATTCAGCCAAAAATTGAAAAGTTTGAAAAGGTATTTAAAGATAAATTGAAGAATTAATTTTCATTCACTGATTAATTACCAGTTCATTCTTTCTCTTAAAGAAGTTATATGCGCAATATGATGTTTACCGTGCCATGCATATTGCGCAACCAGCCATTTCAAATCAACTTTTCCCCACTGAGGATGTTTATACTGCATATTTAATTGATCTGTTGTAAGAGATTTTAATAAAATTACCCAGCGCTTATGCAGGTATTTAAGAAGATTAATTGAGTCTTCAATTTCAGATTCATTTGTATCAGAAAGTTCAGCCCATAATTGTTCTTCATAAGTTTTGATCAGCGGACAATCTTCTGTAAGCGTAAGCTTTACACGAACATAAGCATTTATGTGGCTGTCCGGAATATGATGAACAACCTGCCTGATTGTCCAGCCTCCCGGTCTGTAAGGTGTGTCAAGTTGTTCCTGAGATAAACCTTCAACAGCTTTTTTCAGATTTTCAGGAGCTTCTTCTATTTCTCTGATAAGATTTTCCAAAACATTTTTATTGTATTCAGCAGGAGCCTGAAATTTACCGATGGGATAACGAAGATCATCAATATTATTTTGCATCTGAACTCCGGCTGTATTTTGCAATGTTGATTCTCTTAAAACAAATTATATTCTGCTGAACAAAGAAGTTAAATCAAGAGAAGGAATTTTTGTTTTTGAAGAAAGTGAAATATAAGCTGCGGCTAAGGATTGTTTTCCCGCACCAAGAACGGTGCTGACAAGTCCGAGTGCTTCACCAAGTTTTGCCGCTTCAATTTCGGCAATAATTTTTTTCCAGATTACTTCTTCAAGCACATTATAAGCTGAATGAACTTCTTTAAAATCAAATCCGCTTTCATAACGTTCTTTGGCAATTTTTTCAGAGTAGCTGATTACCGGCAGCAGTGCTTTATCTTTTACGCTTTGAAGTACAAGTGAATACAACCGGTTTAATCTTTCCCTGTTTTCATCTTCATTCAACTTTTCATACGAATTTAAATGTGCCCTTGAAAGTGAATGGAGAGCTTCTTCAATTATTTCTTTTTGTGCGGCAGTTAAAAGTTCTACAATGTTCATAATCCCTCAATTTCATGTAATAAACTTAACAAAAGTTCTAATTCTGTTAAATATTTTCAGATGTAAAATTTAACTTGAGAAATAGGGCAATAATTAATAACCGCATAATTTTTTAGGCAGAAAATCTTTTATTTGTTATTTGAATACGATGAATTAATAATAAAGAGGTGATATGGAGAATTCAGGTGAACAAAAATTGAAACTAAAGCTGCCGAAACTCATTCCTTACAGAATAAAAGACAAATGGGGCTTCTGTGATAAAAACAAAAAAATTGTTATCCCGGTTAAATATGATGCAATCGGAACTTTCAGTGATGAACTTGTAAAAGTAAAACTGAACGGCAAATGGGGATTCATTAATGAAAAGGGAGAGGAAGTTACCGAAATAAAATATGATGAGGTAGAAGATTTTAATAATGGTTATGCAAAGATAAATTTCGGTATTAAGAAGAAAGATGATAAAATTACTTTTCCTGGTAAATGGGGAATAATAAACAAGGAAGGAAAAGAAGTAATTCCGGTTCAATATCATGAACTTGGAAATTTCAGTGATGGTTTGTTTGCTGCAAAGCTGAATGATAAATGGGGATTTTTAAATGAAAAGGGAAAGAACGTCACTCCAATTAAATATGATGAAGTTGGTTCATTTCATGAGGAACTTGTTGCTGTTAAACTTGATGGTAAATGGGGATTTATAAACAACCAGGGAAAAGAAGTAATTCCTCTTACTTACAAAGATGTTGGCTATTTTGAAGAAGGCATTGTTAAAGTAAATTTAAATAACTGGTGGGGCTTAATAAATAAAAACGGAAAAGGCGTTACTCCAATTAAATATGATTCACTTGAATATTACCGTGATGGATTAATTGCAGTTTCTGTTGATGGAAGAACCGGGTTTATTGATAAAAACGGAAATGAATATTTTGAAGACTAAATTAAAAATTAAAAAGACTGCTCTTTCTGATGAGGGCAGTCTTATTAAAGATATTTCATAACTTTTAATCTACGTTTATTGCAAAATCAGGATTAAGTTCTGTTTCATCCAGAATTGCTTTGCTCATTCTTCTCACCTTCAGATTATCATCATTCACTG
>Ga0079224_100008424_pt1 | contig 13965 bp, 2 predicted proteins | sample Stecom2015_FD_80414 | JGI IMG/M metagenome (GOLD analysis project Ga0079224, IMG submission 80414) | Agricultural soil microbial communities from Utah to study Nitrogen management - Steer compost 2015 | ecosystem: Environmental > Terrestrial > Soil > Agricultural land | place: USA: Utah... | reverse complement strand
GCTCGAGCCGACGGCGGAGGTCGGCACCGGCGGACGGCTCGTGGTGGGGACGGACGGCACCGTGCACGTCGCGGTCGCGCGTGACCGGACCCTGTACCGCGTCGAGACCGGCTCGCAGGGCGTGCCCGGCGAGGTGCGCGAGCGTGACCTCCCCGTCGCGCCGGACGCGGAGCTGGACGTCACCGCCGTCGGCCCGGACCCGGTGGTGCTCGACAGGACGGCCGCGGCACTCGTGCTGCCGGGGGGTGACGTCGTCGACCTCGCGCGGGCCGCGGACGCCCGGCTCCAGCAGCCGTCGGACGCCGCGCGGTCCGTCCTGGTCGCCACGCCGTCGGGCCTCGTCGCGCAGCCACTGCGCGGGGGTGCGGCGACGGTCCGGGAGGCCGACGGCGTGCCGGCGGCCCCGGTGCGGGTCGGCGCCTGCGCGTTCGGTGCCTGGTCGGGCACGGGCCGCGTGCTGCGGGACTGTCCCGGCACCGACCGCGACGTCGACGAGTACCTCGAGGGCGCCGACGGCGAGCTGGCCTACCGGGTCAACCGTCGGGTCGTCGTGCTCAACGACGTGGGCGACGGCACCCTGTGGATGGCCGCGGAGGACTTCGAGAAGGTCGACGACTGGGACCTCACGATGCCGGAGGACGCGGTCGGCGAGCAGACCGAGACCGAGTCGACCACGCCGGAGCTCGTCGACCAGGTCGTCGCCGACCGCGACCGGCCCAACCGTGCGCCGACGCCTCAGGACGACGACCTCGTCGTGCGCCCCGGCAGGACGACGGTGCTGGACGTGCTCGGCAACGACGTCGACCCCGACGGCGACGTCATGACCGTCGACGTGGCGCGGGAGCCGTCGGAGAAGAGCGGCGTGACCGTGCACCGGGTGCTCGACGGCCTCGCGCTCCAGGCGGACGTGGCACCGGACGCGTCCGGGACGGCGCGGTTCACGTACACCGTCGACGACGGGCGGGGCGGCACGGCGGAAGCGAGCGTGCGGGTCCGCGTGGTGCCGCCGGGCGAGAGCGCAGCGCCCGTCCCGGAGGGCGAGCCGGTGCTGCGGGTCGCGCAGGGTGGTTCCGGGACGATTACGGTGCTGCCCTACTGGCGCGACCCCGACGGTGACGACCTCGTGCTGGCCGGCGCCGCGACCGCCGACCCGGCCGACGAGACCCGGTTCCGCCCGGACGGCACGGTCGAGTTCCGGGACGGTGGCGGCGCGGTGGGCCGCAAGATCGTCGAGCTCACGGTCGCGGACAGCACAGGGCAGGTCGGCGAGGGGCGGCTCCTGGTCGACGTCGTGGCCACGCAGGAGCCGCCGGTCGCGGTCGGTGACCACGTGGCGGTACCGGCGGGACAGCCGGTGACGGTGCGGCCGCTGGAGAACGACACCGACCCGAACGGTGACCGCCTGCGGCTGGTCGACGTCGCGGAGCAGGCGCCCGCGACGATCACGCCCGGCTACGCGACGGGCTCGTTCCGGTTCGTGGCGGACGAGCCGGGCAGCTACGACCTCACCTACCGGGTGAGCGACGGCCCGAACGCCACGCTCGGCCTCGTCCGGGTCGACGTGCTGCCACCGCCGGACGGCGACGGAGCACCCGTGACCGTCGCGGACACGGTGCTGCTGCCCGCGGGCGGGACCGCGCTCGTGGACGTCCTGGCCAACGACACCGACCCGGCGGGCGGCGTGCTCGTCGTGCAGTCGGTGACGGTTCCCGACGACGCCCCGGTCACCGCGGCGGTCCTCGACCACCACGTGCTGCGGGTGAACGAGACCCGGCGGCTCGAAGCCCCTGTGACCCTCGAGTACACCGTCGACAACGGTGCGGGCAGCGCCACCGGCCAGGTCCGGGTCGTGCCGGTGCCCGCACCGACGTCGCCGCGGCCGCCGGAGGCGCACCCGGACGAGGCGGTCGTGCACGCGGGCGACGTCGTGACCGTGCCCGTGCTGCGCAACGACGACCACCCCGACGGCCTGGAGCTCACGCTCGCCGACGAGCTCGTCGAGGGGCCGGAGCGCGGCGAGGCCTTCGTCTCGCAGGACACCGTGCGGTACAAGGCCGACCCGGGAACCCGTGGCACCGTCCACCTGGTCTACGAGGTGGCGGACCCCGGCGGCCGGAAGGACTCCGCGCAGGTGACGATCACCGTCGTGGACGGAGAGGAGAACACCGCCCCGCAGCCGCTCGAGGTCACGGCACGGGTGCTCTCCGGCGCGACGACGCGCGTCGCGCTGCCGCTGGACGGCAGCGACCCCGACGGCGACCACGTGCAGCTCGAGGCGATCGCCTCACCGCCGGCGGCGGGCACCGTGGACATCGTGGACGGTGCCCTCGAGTACACGGCGTCGGCGACCGCGGCGGGGGAGGACCGGTTCACCTACACGGTGGCGGACACGCGCGGCGCGACCGCCGTCGGGACGGTGCGCGTCGGCGTCGCCCGCCCGCCGCAGCTCAACCAGCCGCCCCTCGCGGTGGACGACGAGCTGACCGTGCGCCCGGCACGGACCGTCGGCGTCGACGTGCTCGCGAACGACTCCGACCCGAACGGTGACCAGGTCGGCCTCGTGGCGCGGTCGTTCGAGGGCGCCCCCGACCTCGACCCCGTGGTGGCCGACGACCTCGTCGTCGTCACCACCCCCGGCGAGGAGGGGACGCACACCTTCTACTACCGGATCGAGGACACGTTCGCCGCGCGCGCCACCGGTGCCGTCACCGTCGAGGTCTCGCGGGAGGCGCCGCTCCTGCGGCCGGTCGCACGCGACGACGTCGTCGTGCCGCAGGACGTCACGACCTCCACCGTGACCGTCGACGTGACCCGGAACGACGCCGACCCGGACGGGCTCGCGGACGACCTCGAGGTGAGCGTGCCGGGCGCGGGCCCCGACGGGCCGACCGTGACGGACGACGGGCAGGTGCGCGTGCCGCTGGGTGCTCGGCCGCAGGTCGTCACGTACGAGGTGACCGACCCCGACGGGCTGACCGCGAAGGCGTTCCTGCGTGTCCCGCGCGACGGCACGCTCCCGCGGCTGCGCGACGGCCTGGAGCCCGTCGAGGTGACGGCGGGCGAGCCGAGCGCGCTCGACCTCGAGGAGTACGTCGTCGTCGCGCGGGGCCGGACGCCACGGCTCACGGACGAGGCCCAGGTCGCTGCGACGGAGGGCGAGCACGAGGTGACGGGCCCGGCCGAGGTCACCTACACGCCCCACCGCGACTACTCCGGCCCCGCCGCGCTCACGGTCGAGGTGACCGACGGCGACGGCGTCGACGACCCCGAGGGCCGCACGGCCGTGCTCACGCTGCCGCTCGTCGTGCTGCCGGGACGGAACGGGCCGCCCGAGATCACGGGCAGCCCCCGCGTGGAGGCAGCGGCGGGCGAGGAGACGGCGCTCGACCTGTCCCGGTACGTCACCGACCCGGACGGCGACCCGCTCACCGTCGTCACCGAGGGCGCAGGCGCCGGCCTGAGCCTCGCTGTCACGGGCACGACCGTGCAGGTCACCGCAGCTCCCGACGTCCCGAAGGGGACGAGCACCGCCGTGGGCTTCACGGTGTCCGACGGCAACCACCCACCCGTCGCCGGGCAGCTCTCGATCACGGTCGTCGCCTCGACGCGCCCTCTCGCGCGCGCCACCCCCGACGAGGTACCGGACGCGCACCAGGGGGAACCCGTGACGGTCGACGTGCTGGCCAACGACGTCAACCCGTTCCCGGAGGAGCCCCTGCGCCTGGTCTCGGCCCGGCTGGAGTCCGGGCGGGGCGCCGTCGAGACGGCGGGGGACCGGGTGCGCGTGACGCCGCCGGACGACTTCCACGGCGTCACGGTGGTGCGCTACCGGGTGGCCGACGCGACGGGGGACCCGACCCGCGAGGTCGAGGGCGTCGCCCGGGTCACGGTGCTCGGCGCCCCGGAGACCCCGCGACCGCCCGCGGTCGACGAGGTGCGCTCGCGGACGGTCGTGCTGAGCTGGGACCCGCCTGCGGACAACGGCGCGCCGATCACCGGCTACCAGGTCCGGGCGGGCGGCGGCGCGGTCACGGACTGCCCCACGACGACGTGCACGGTGACCGGACTGACGAACACGAGGACCTACACGTTCACCGTCGCGGCGCGCAACGCGGTCGGCACGTCGGGGTGGTCGGGGCCGTCGGCGGAGGCGACGCCCGACGAGCGACCCGACCCGCCCGCGCCGCCGACGCTGCGGTTCGGTGACGAGCGGCTCACCGTGTCGTGGACGAACCGGTCCTACACCGACCGGTCGCCCGTCGAGTGCGTGAACCTCGAGATCAGCCCGGCGCCGCCGACCGGCGGGATCCAGAAGACGTGCCTCGACGGGACGAGCACGGTCTGGGAAGGGCTGCGCAACGGCACGGCGTACACGGTGCGCGTCCAGGCGAGGAACGCGGCGCCCGAGCCGTCGGACTGGTCGGACCCGTCGGCGCCCGAGACGCCTGCGGCCCCACCGGGCAGGCCCGCCGCGCCGCGCGCGACCCGGGTCGACACCGCGGTGGGCGGTCAGGTCACGGTGAGCTGGACGGCACCGGTGTCCAACGGTGCGCCGGTGGAGCAGTACGAGCTGCGTGTCTTCCGTGACGGGTCGGCCGCGGGTACCCGGACGGTCACCGGTACGTCGCAGAAGCTGCAGGGCCTCGACCCGGGGTCCGGGTACCAGTTCGCGGTCGTCGCGGAGAACAAGGCGGGCCGCTCGCCCGTGAGCCCGCGGTCGGCCGCGCTCACCCCGTACGGCACCCCCGTGGTACCCGGCACGCCGAAGGCCCAGCTGATCAGCGGGGACACCGACGGCAAGGCGCGCGTGTCGTGGACGCGGTCGAGCGACTTCCGCGGTGACGGTCCGTACTACCAGGTGCGCGCGGACGGGTCGGACGTCCGGCGGGCCGACGGGCCGCCGATGACGTTCGACCGGCTGGAGAACGGTCGGAGCCACGCGTTCGAGGTGCGGGCGTGCAACGCCTACACGTGCTCGGCCTGGACGGCCCGCTCGGGCTCCGTCGTGCCGTACACGGTGCCGGGCCGGCCGACGATCGAGTGGACCAGGGACCGCAGCGACGACGGGTTCTTCACGCTGTACCGGGCGACGAGCTCCGGCGGCCGGGACGTGACGCGCACCGAGTGGGAGCTGAGCGGCGACCGCGAGCGCACCGGCTCGGAGCCGGACGCCGTCCGGCGGATCACCGTGCCCACAGCGCCGAACAAGAGTTACACGCTGCGGGCCCGCAGCTGCAACGCGGCGGGCTGCGGCGCCTGGGTGCAGCGGACCGGGACGACGGGCGACGCGGACTCCGACCGGGTGCTGCGGACCGTCAAGGGCGCGTCGGCCGGGGGCGGGGAGCGGTACCTGGGGCTCCAGGTGCGCAACGGCGAGCCGGGCGTGCAGTTCGCGATCCAGTGCTACGCGGACGGCGCGGCCTACTACCCCGACCGGTTCAGCTCCGAGGGACTGCGGCACTGGCACGGCTTCGACCGGTTCGACCGGCGCCTGGAGCTCGACGCGAACGGCGACCTCGACGCCGAGCTGCCGTGCACCTGGGGCAGGGCGGGGTCCGAGGTGTGGATCCGGACCGGGGCGTGGGGCAACGCGACGAGCCTGACCTGGTAAGACGTCCGTCCGCCCGGGACGCGCTCCCGGTGTGTCACCGGTGACCGATAGGCTGCGCCCGCCGCTGTAGGACGACGACCTGAGGAAGACCTGTGCCCAGACTGAACGTGTCGCCGCGCTCGGCCGTCTCCGCCGGGGTGGTGACGCTCTTCGCCGGAGCCCTCGTGCTGCTCGCCGTGCTGCAGCAGGGGGAGGCAACGGCCGAGGTCGACCTGGACGACTCCGGGGTGTGGGTCACCAAGACCTCCGCGGGCCTGCTGGGCCGGTTCAACACCGAGGCCGAGGCGCTCGACGGCACGCTGCTGGCCGGGTCGTCGACGTTCGACGTGCAGCAGGCCGCCTACCGCGTGCTCATGACGGACCCCGGCGCGGCCACGGCGAACCCGGTGGACCCGGCGCACCTGGCGCTGGACGGCACGATGACGGTGCCGGCGGGATCCGTCGTCGCGTCGGGCGGGTCGACGACGGCGGTGCTCGACCCCGACGACGGGCGCCTGTGGGTGCTGCCGTTCTCCGGTGCCGCGCAGTTCGACGAGGAGGAGCTCGACCCGACGGCGGAGCTGGCGCCGGGCGCGCGGGTCGCCGTCGGGTCGGACGGCACCGTGTACGCGGCCGTGCCGCGGCAGGGCCGTCTCGTCACGGTGCCGACGACCACGGCGGGCGTCGCCGGCGAGCCGACGGAGGCCGAGCTGCCGGTGGCCGAGGACGCCGAGGTGGACCTGACCGCGGTCGGAGACGGCCCGGTCGTGCTCGATCGCACAGCCGGGGCGCTCGTCCTGCCGGGCGGACGTGTCGTCGACCTGGCCGACGCGGCGTCGGCCCGCCTGCAGCAGCCGTCCGGCGCGGCGGACGCCGTCGTCGTCGCGACCCCGCAGGGACTCGTCACGCAGCCGCTCTCCGGCGGCGACGCGACGACCCGCCGCGCGTCCGGCACCCCGGCGGCCCCCGTGCAGCTCGGCGGGTGCACGTACGGCGCGTGGTCCGGCACGGGGCAGGTGGTCCGGGACTGCCCGGGCACCGACCGGGACGTCGACCAGACGCTCGAGGGCGCGGACGGCGAGCTCGCCTACCGCGTCAACCGTCAGGCGATCGTGCTCAACGACGTCGCGGACGGCACCCTGTGGATGGCGGCCGACGACTTCGAGAAGGTCGACGACTGGGACCTCACGATGCCGGAGGAGGCCGAGGGCGAGAAGGTCGAGTCGGAGACCACGACGCCCGAGATGGTCGACCAGTTTCTCGCCGAGCGGGACAAGCCGAACCGGCCGCCGGAGCCGAAGGACGACGTCATGGGCGTGCGCCCGGGCCGCACCACGGTGCTCGACGTGCTCGCCAACGACGTCGACCCGGACGGCGACGTCATGACCGTCACCGTCGAGGGCCCGGACGTGGACACGGGCATCACCGTCGACCGCGTGCTCGACGGTGCCGCCCTGCAGGCGGACGTGTCGCCGACGGCGTCGGGCAGCACGACGTTCCGCTACACCGTGGACGACGGGCGCGGCGGGACGGCCGACGCGAAGGTGCGGCTCACCGTGGTGCCGCCGGGCGAGAACGCGCCGCCGGAAGCCCGTGGCGAGCCCGTGCTGCGCGTCGCGCAGGGCGGGGACGCGCGCATCCGCGTGCTGCCGTTCTGGCGCGACCCGGACGGGGACGACCTGATCCTCTCGAGCGCCACGACCGCCGACCCGGCCGACGAGGTGCGCTTCCGGCCCGACGGCACGGTCGAGTTCCGGGACAGCGGCACGACGACGGGCCGCAAGATCGTCGACCTCACCGTGTCGGACGGGCTCGACGAGGTGGGGGAGGGGCGCCTGCTGGTCGACGTCATCGCGACGCAGGAGCCGCCCGTCGCCGTCGCCGACCACGTCACCGTGCAGGCGGGCGCCCCGGTCACCGTCGAGCCGCTGCGCAACGACACCGACCCCAACGGGGACCGGCTGCGGCTGGTCAGCGTGTCCGGGCAGGAGCCGGCCACCATCACGGAGAACTTCGCGGCGGGCACGTTCCGGTTCGTCAGCAAGGAGCCAGGTAGCTACGACCTCACCTACCAGGTCAGCGACGGCCCGTCCTCGACCATGGGGCTCGTCCGTGTCGACGTGCTGCCGCCCCCGCGGGACGCGGGCCCGCCCGTCGTCGTGGCCGACACCGTGCTGCTGCCCGCCGGCGGCTCGGCGCTCGTGGACGTGCTCGCCAACGACACCGACCCGTCCGGCGGCGTGCTCGTGGTGACGTCGGTCGAGGCCGACGCAGGGGTGACGGCCGCCGTGCTGGACCACCACGTGCTCCGGGTCGCCGAGACCGCGCGCCTGGACCGACCCGTGACCCTGCGGTACACGGCGTCGAACGGCACACAGAGCGCCGACGGCGAGGTGCGCGTGGTGCCGGTCGCCGCCCCGACCCGGCTGCGGCCGCCCGAGGCGGTGGCCGACGAGGTCACCGTGCACACGGGCGACGTGGTGACGGTGCCGGTGCTGAAGAACGACGCGCACCCGGACGGCCTGGAGCTCAGCCTCGCGGAGGAGCTGGTCGAGGGACCCGAGTCCGGCGAGGCGTTCGTCTCGGAGGACACGGTGCGCTTCCGGGCGGGGTCGCAGGCCGGCACGGTGCACCTCGTGTACGAGGTGCGGGACAGCAACAACCAGAAGGACTCGGCGCAGGTCACGATCAACGTGACCGACACGCTCGAGAACGCGGCGCCGCAGCCGCCGGACACGACGGCCCGCGTGCTCGCGGGCGCCGTCACGCGCGTCGCCCTGCCGCTGGACGGCAGCGACCCGGACGGCGACCACGTCACGCTCGACGGGCTCTCCGTGCCGCCGAAGAAGGGCACGGTGCGCCTGGTCGACGGGTACCTGGAGTACGAGGCCACGCGCGACGCGGCGGGCCGTGACGAGTTCCGCTACGCGGTGACCGACACGCGCGGCGCGACCGCAGAGGGCACCGTCGCGGTCGGCATCGCACGCCCACCGGGCACGAACCAGCCGCCGACGGCGGGCGACGACACCACGCTCGTGCGCCCGGGCCGCGACGTCGCGGTCGACGCGCTCGCGAACGACTCCGACCCGGACGGCGACCAGATCGCCCTGGTGCCCCGCGCGTTCGAAGGCGGCGACGCGCTGGACCCGCGCGTGGTCGACGGCATGGTGCTGGTCACCACGCCGGGCGACGAGGGTACCCACACCTTCTACTACGGCATCGAGGACTCGTGGGCGGCCCGCGCGACGGGCTCGGTGACCGTCGAGGTGGCGCGCGACGCGCCGCTGCTGCGTCCGGTGGCGCGCGACGACACGGTCGCCCCCGCCGACGTCACCTCTGACACCGTGACGCTCGACGTGCGGCGCAACGACACCGACCCCGACGGCGTGGCCGCCGACCTCGAGGTCGCGGTGCTCGAACCGGACGGCGAACCGGCCGAGGGCGTGACCGTGGACGACGACGGCCTCGTGACCGTGGCCCTCGGCGAGCAGCCGCGCGTGCTCACCTACACGGTGACCGACCAGGACGGGCTCGAGGGAAAGGCCTTCCTCCGCGTGCCCCGCGACGGGTCGCTGCCGCACCTGCGCCAGCCCGTCGAGGCGGTCCCCACCTACGCGGGCGAGACCCTGGAGATCGACCTCACCGAGTACGTGGTCGTCGCAGAGGGCAAGACACCGCGGCTCACCGTCGAGGAGAAGGTGACGGCGGTCGAGGGCACGCGCGAGGTCACGAGCCCGACGAGCCTGACCTACACCTCCGACGAGGAGTACGTCGGCCCGGCGTCGGTCACGTTCGAGGTGACCGACGGCGACGGCCCCGACGACCCCGAGGGCCGCACCGCGGTGCTCACGTTGCCGATCGACGTGCGCGCCAGCCGCAACCAGCCGCCGGAGGTCCGCGGGACGGCGCTGCTCGACGTCGCGGCAGGCGAGGACGCGTCGCTCGACCTGGCGCGCGTCGTCGTCGACCCCGAGGGCGACCCCCTGACCGTCGAGGTGACCGGCGGCGCCGACGGGCTCACCCTCGGCACGCAGGGGACGACCGTGCTCGCCCAGGCCCAGCCCGCCGTGCCGCGCGGCACGCGGGTCACCGTCCCGTTCACCGTGACCGACGGCAAGAACCCGCCCGTCCCGGGGGAGCTCGCCGTCACGGTGGTGGCCTCCACCCGGCCGCTGGCCCGCGCCAACCCCGACGAGGTGCGTGACGCCCACCAGGGCGAGGAGGTCACGGTCGACGTGCTGGCCAACGACGCCAACCCGTTCCCGGAGGAGCCGCTCACCGTCGTGGGAGCGGCGGTCGAGACCGGCAGGGGCACAGCGGTGCCGACGAGCTCGGCGCTCGCGGTCACACCGGCGGACGACTTCGTCGGCACGATGTGGTGCGCTACCGCGTGGCGGACGCGACCGCCGACCCGGACCGCGAGGTCGAGGGCACGGTGCGGCTCACGGTGCTCGGGCGGCCGGAGGCACCGCGCCCGCCGCGCGTCGAGGAGGTGCGCTCCGAGACCGTGGTGCTCACCTGGGACGCGCCGGCGGACAACGGTGCGGAGATCACCGGGTACACCGTGCGCTCGGGCCGTGGCGACGCGACGGAGTGCGCCTCGACGACCTGCACGGTCAGGGGGCTGCAGAACGACGTCGTGTACACGTTCACCGTCACGGCGACCAACGCGGTCGGGGAGTCCGACCCGTCGGGGCCCTCCGAGGAGGCGCGTCCCGACGAGAAGCCCGACAAGCCGGAGCCGCCCACGCTGAGGTTCGGGGACGAGTCGCTCACGGTGACGTGGAAGAACCGGACGTACACCGACCGGTCCCCGATCGAGTGCGTCAACCTGGAGATCAGCCCGGCCCCGACCGACGGCGCGCTCCAGAAGCAGTGCGTGACCGGCACGTCGACCGTCTGGGAGGGGCTCGCCAACGGCACGGCCTACACGGTCATGGTGCAGGCCGTGAACGCGGCGCCCGAGCCGTCCGACTGGAGCGACGCCTCGGCGCCCGAGGTGCCGGCGGCGCCGCCCGCCCAGCCCGCTGCGCCCAGCGCCCAGCGGGTCGACAACGCCCTCGGCGGGCAGATCACGGTGTCGTGGACCGAGCCGGCGAACAACGGCGATCCCGTGGCGCGCTACCACCTCGACGTGTACGAGAACGGCGGTCTCAAGGAGACCCAGACCGTCACGGGCACGTCCCGCGTGGTGTCCGGCCTGTCGCCCGAGGCGTCGTACACGTTCGCCGTCACGGCGGAGAACAAGGCCGGGCGCTCGCCCGCCAGCGCGCGGTCGCCCGAGCAGGTGCCGTTCGGGCAGCCGCAGGTCCCCGCCGCGCCGACGGCGGAGCTCGGCAGCACGACGAACGGGCAGGCCGTCGTCCGGTGGAGCGGCATCTCGTCCGACGCGTTCCGCGGCCCCGCCCACCGGTACGAGGTGCAGGGCAACGGGGTGCCCGAGCGGACGGAGTCGTCGCCCGCCACGATCACGGGCCTCTCGAACGGCACGCAGTACCGGTTCCAGGTGCGCGCGTGCAACCAGTACACGTGCTCGGCCTGGTCGGCGAGCTCCGGCGCCGTCACGCCGTACACGACGCCCGGCGCGCCCGGTGTGACGTGGTCGCTGCGCTCGTCGAGCGAGGGCCGCTTCACGATCAGCGCGCCCGGCAGCAACGGCGGCCGCGCGCTCCAGTCGATGCGCTACCGCGTCGACGGCGGCGGCTGGAAGAACCTGAGCACCTCCGGCGGCACGGTCGACGTCGGGCCCGCGTACAGCCGGACGTGGACGCTCGAGGCGCAGGCGTGCAACGAGGCGGGCTGCGGCGCGACGGCGTCGGGGAGCGGGCGCACCAACCCGAACCCGGCCAACCGCACCTTCACCATCTCGAAGGGCGCCGACGCGTCGACCTCCTCGGGCTGCCGGCAGGGCTCCGCGTGCCGGTGGATCAACATGACGATCACCGGCTGGGAGCCGAACACGGCGTTCACCATGCGCTGCCTGTCCACCCAGCACAACTCGGCGGGGCAGGTGTACTTCCCGCGGTGGGAGCAGGGCCAGTGGGGGGGCCAGGCGTGGGGCGTGCCGCTGCGCACGGACGCGAACGGCAACTGGTCGGGCCAGACGGACTGCATGCACGGCTACACGGGCAAGTACACGTGGGTCGAGACGCAGCAGCTCGGCGAGTCCAACCACCTGCTGTGGTGAGCCGCGTACGTCGCCGTCTTTTCGGTGCCGTTTACCAGACACACCCCTACAATCTGGACAAACGCTATGGGGAGTCCTCCCCAGCGAAACTCCGGGACGATTCACCCGCCTCCCCGGTAGGGTGCATTCGTCGCCCCCGTGTGTTCGTCCGGGCGAGCGGCTTCGCGGCAGTGAGCTGACCAAGTGAGTGGATCGAGGAGGAGCGCATGAGCCTTGTCTCGCGCATGATGGAGAATCGCCGGTCGGTCGCATCGGTCGGTGCGGTGACTCTTTTCGGTGCGGGCCTGGTCGCATTCGCTTTCCTGTACGAGGGTGAGGCGACGGCGGACGTCGAGCTGAACGACTCGGGCATCTGGGTCACGCAGACCTCCTCGGGCAAGCTCGGCCGCTTCAACTACGAGGCGAAGGCGCTCGACGGCACCCTGCTCGCGAACTCCACCAGCTTCGACGTGGAGCAGGACGCCCAGCGGGTGCTGCTCAACAAGCTGAGCGACTACTCGGCGAGCCCCGTCAACCCGGCGCTGCTCTCCCTGGACACCACGATGAAGTTCCCCGCCGGCTCGAAGGTCGCGGCGGGTGCGGCGACGACCGCCGTCTACGACCCCGAGTCGGGCAAGGCGTGGGTCCTGCCGTTCGAGCAGGGAGCGTTCGACGAGAAGAAGACCAAGCCGACCGTGAAGGCGGGCCCCGGGGGCGCGATCACCGTCGCGGACGACGGCACGGTGTTCCTGGCCGTGCCGCAGGACGGCACCCTGTACACCGTCCCCACCGGGGCGCACGGCGTCCCCGAGGAGGTCAAGGAGTCGGAGCTCCCGCTGGGGACGAACGCAGAGGTGCAGGTCTCCGCCGTCGGGGACAAGCCCGTCGTGCTGGACCAGGCGAGCTCGACGCTCGTGCTGCCGGGCGGCGACACCGTCAAGGTCGACGGTGGCCAGCCCATGCTGCAGCAGCCGTCGGCGGCGTCGGACGCGGTGGCGCTCGCCACGGCCGACGGGCTCGTGTCGCAGCCGCTCCGCGGCGGCGACGCCACCAGGCGCGCCGCGTCGGGCAACCCGTCGGCGCCCGTGCAGCTCGGCGACTGCGTCTACGGCGCGTGGTCGAGCACCGGCCAGGTGATCCGCGACTGTCCGGGCCAGGAGAACGACGTCGACGAGGTGCTCGAGGGCGTCGACCCCGCCGCGACGCTCGTCTACCGCGTGAACCGCGACCTCATCGTCCTCAACGACGTCGCCGACGGCACGCTGTGGATGGCGGCCGACGACTTCCAGAAGGTCGACGACTGGGACCTCAAGATGCCCGAGGACGCCGAGGGCGAGAAGACCGAGTCGGAGGAGACCACGCCCGAGCAGGTCGACCAGCTCGTGGCCGACCGGACCAAGCCGAACCGCCCGCCGAAGCCGAAGGACGACGTCATCGGCGTGCGGCCGGGACGTACCACCGTGCTCAACGTGCTCGCCAACGACGTGGACCCCGACGGCGACGTCATGACCGTCCGCGTCGACGGCGAGGTGTCCGGGCCCGCGACCGTGGACCGGGTGCTCGACGGCGCCGCGCTGCAGGCGAACGTGCCCGCGGACGCGACCGGGCGCACGACCTTTACGTACGAGGTCGACGACGGCCGGGAGAACGGCACGGCCACCGCGTCGGTGACGGTCGACGTCGTGCCGATGGAGAAGAACAACCCGCCCGAGCAGCCCGGCCAGCCCGTGCTGCGCGTGGGGCAGGGCGGTCTCGGCACCATCAAGGTGCTGCCGTTCTTCAAGGACCCCGACGGGGACGACCTGTTCCTGTCCAACGCGTCGACGGCGGACCCCCGCGACGAGGTGCGGTTCCGCCCGGACGGCACGATCGAGTTCCGCGACGGCGGGACGGCGATCGGGCGCAAGCTCGTCGACGTGACGGTGTCGGACGAGCAGGGCGCGCCGGTCGAGGGTGTGCTGCAGATCGACGTCATCGGGACCAACGTGCCCCCGATCGCGGTGCAGGACCACGTGACGGTCAACGCGGGCGAGCCGGTCACGGTCGAGCCGCTGAAGAACGACTACGACCCCAACGGCGACAAGCTCCGGCTGACCAGCGTCACCCAGGAGCAGGACGCCGAGATCACGACCAACGCGACGGCGGGCACGTTCAAGTTCGTCAGCGACAAGCCCGGTTCGTACGACGTCACCTACCAGGTCACCGACGG
>Ga0079224_100008423_pt1 | contig 13966 bp, 12 predicted proteins | sample Stecom2015_FD_80414 | JGI IMG/M metagenome (GOLD analysis project Ga0079224, IMG submission 80414) | Agricultural soil microbial communities from Utah to study Nitrogen management - Steer compost 2015 | ecosystem: Environmental > Terrestrial > Soil > Agricultural land | place: USA: Utah... | reverse complement strand
GCGGAGAAGCCATCGAAGCTGCGTGCGATGAAGAACAAGCGCGAACGCAAATATGCCGAACGCTGGGAGCGCTCCAAGGCCAGGGTGCGGGCGAAGGTGGAGCACCCGTTCCGGGTGGTGAAGCGGCAGTTCGGCTACACGAAAGTGCGTTACCGCGGCCTGGCGAAGAACACGGCGCAGGTGCTGACGCTGTTTGCGCTGTCGAATCTGTGGATGGCGCGGCGACGTTTGTTGCAGCCGACGGGGTAACTCCGTCTGGTAGACGGGGAAACCCGTCAAACCCCGCCCGAAATGGCGGATTCTTGATCAAAAAGAGGTCGACCGAGCGTTTCTGGCACGAAATCCAAGCGTCAGGGTGCTTTGATCAGACCTTCCCTAGTGCGTGGATGTGACATCACGCCGGCGTCTTGAGTGCGTTCAAGCACCTACGCAGCGACCAGGCAATGAATCCGGATGTCCAGCGAGCAGGACTTCAAAGACTTCGATCGGGGCGAGGTCGACAAGGTCGAGGATGGCCGCCTGAGGGCGCTGCAACCGGCACCGCCTGGACAGGCGGTGTGCTCCGGCGGCCCGGACGGGTGTTTTCCGACACGCCGGGCGGCTGTCTGGCGATGGGCGGAGGCCTGCTGCTGGCCGGTATACTGGGTCGCCTTCCGCCCCTGAGGCGGCATCGACTCCACTCGAAATCCAGGACCGTTCCCATGGCACGTGGCATCAACAAGGCGATCCTCGTCGGCAACCTCGGCAACGACCCCGAGACCCGGTACACCCAGGGCGGCATGGCGGTCACCAAGATCAGCCTCGCCACGACGTCGGTACGCAAGGACCGCGACGGCAATCCGCAGGAAAACACCCAGTGGCACCGGGTGACCTTCTTCGGCAAGCTCGGCGAGATCGCCGGCGAGTACCTGCGCAAGGGCTCGCAGGTCTACGTCGAGGGCGAGATCCGCTACGACAAGTACACCGGGCAGGACGGGGTGGAGAAGTTCTTCACCGAGATCGTCGCCAACGAGATGCAGATGCTCGGTGGCCGCGGTGAGGGCGGCGGTGGCGGTGGCGGTTTCCGTAGCAGTGGCGGCGGCGACCGCCCGCAGCGCCAGCAGCAGGGGAGCCAGCCGCCGCGCAAGGAGGCGCCGCCCGCGCGCACTGCGGACTTCGACGCCGACTTCGCCGACGACGACATCCCGTTCTGATCCCGCGGGGCGCGGGATGAAACTGGTCCAGACCGGCCTGCCCGGCTGCGTGGTCATCGAGCCGCGCGTGCTGTCCGACGAGCGTGGCTGGTTCTACGAGGCCTTCCGGCTTAGCGGGCTGGAGGGTCTCGATATCGCTCCATTCGTCCAGGGCAACGTGTCGCGTTCGAGGCAGGGCGTGCTGCGCGGGCTGCACTACCAGTGGCCCGGTCCACAGGGAAAGCTGGTATCGGTGACCGAAGGCGAAGTCTGGGACGTCGCGGTCGACATCCGCCGGGGTTCGCCATCCTTCGGCCGCTGGACCGCGGTGGTGCTCAGCGCCGGCAACCGCCGGCGGCTGTGGGTGCCGGAGGGCTTCGCCCACGGCTTTGTCGCCCTCAGCGAGGAAGCCGAGCTGCAGTACCTGTGTACCGCCCCCTATGACCGTGAGGCGGATGCGGCGATTGCGTGGGACGACCCCGACCTGGCGATCGACTGGCCGGTCGCGCGGCCGGTGCTGTCGGCCAAGGACGCGGCGGCGCCCCGCCTGTGCGAGGTGGTGCAAGGGCGATTGCCGGCGTAGCTCCCGGCGGCGACTTGAGCGCCTGATCCCGAGCCGCGGCTATGGTCGCGGCCCTCACGAGCGCATAACATCGGGGATTCGTTCAGCCCCGGGGAAATCCATGAACCTGCGTCGTCCCGCGTTGCCGCTGCTGCTCGCGCTGGTCCTCCCTGCCGCACCGTCGCTCCACGCCGCCGAGCGTGGCCTCCAGCCCGAGGACCTGGTCGGTCTTGACCGCTACTCCTCGCCGGTGCTGTCCCCGGACGGGCGCTTCATCGTCTTCGCCAAGCACGAGGTCGACATGGAAACCGGCACCGCATCCACCTCGCTGTGGATCGAGAACCTGCACGCGAGGGATGCGGCGCCGCCGGAGCGGTTGACCCCGGCCGGCTGGAACGCGGGCTCGCCGGCTTTCGCGCCCGACGGCAGCCTTGTCTACTTCCTCAGCAGCAAGCCGGGCACACAGCAGCTGCACGCCATCGACGTAGAGGGTGGTGGCCCGCGGCAGCTCACGTCCTATCCGGTCGACATCGGGGGCTACCAGCTGTCACCTGATGGTGATCGGGTCGCCTTCCATGCCGAGGTCTTCCCCGATTGCGGCGCGGACCTGGACTGCACGAAGCAGCGCCTGGACGCCCGCGAAGCCGATCCCGCGAGCGGGATGGTCTACGACCGCATGTTCATCCGCCACTGGGATGCCTGGGACGACGGCCTGCTCAACCGCCTGTTCGTGGCCGAGCTGCCGGGAGAGGGGGGCAAGGCGGGCGCGCCCGTGCTGCTGGCGCCGGAACTGCATGCCAACGTGCCTTCGCGGCCGTTCGGGGATTCCACCGAGTACACCTGGGCGCCGGACGGGCAATCGGTAGTCCTCAGCGCCAGGCTGGTGGACCCCACCGAGCCCTGGTCCACCAATTTCGACCTCTACCGGGCGCCCGTTGATGGCGGCCAGGCCGTCAACCTGACGCCCGGCAACAAGGCCTGGGACACCGGCGCGGTGTTCTCACCCGATGGCGGCACGCTGTACTACCGGGCGATGAAGCGCCCGGGCTTCGAGGCGGACCGCTTCGGCATCATGGCGCTGGACCTTGCAAGCGGTGCCAGCCGCGAAGTGGCCCCGGACTGGGACCGGTCCGCGGACAGCATCGCGGTATCGGCCGATGGAGACACCCTGTACGTCACCGCGCAGGACACCGGCGAGCATCCGCTGTTCGCGGTGCACGCGCCCAGTGGCGGCGTGACGAAGATCATCGGCGGCGGCAGCATCGGCTCGGTGCAGCTGCAGGGCCGCACCCTGGCGTTTACCCGCAACAGCCTGACCAGCGGTGACCAGGTCATCGTCGGGGGAATCAACGGTGCGCCCGAGCGCGCCATCACCCCGAGTGCCGGTGAAATGCTCCCCGACGTGCGTTTCGGGGCCTTCGAGCAGTTCCAGTTCAAGGGCTGGAACGACGAGACCGTCCACGGCTACGTGCTCAAGCCGTGGAACTACGAGGAAGGCAAGCGCTATCCGGTGGCGTTCCTGATCCATGGCGGGCCGCAGGGCAGTTTCGGCAATGGCTGGAGCTATCGCTGGAACCCGCAGACCTATGCCGGCCAGGGCTATGCGGTGGTGATGATCGACTTCCATGGCTCGGTCGGCTATGGCCAGGCCTTCACCGACGCGATCAGCCAGCACTGGGGCGACCGGCCGCTGGAAGACCTGCGCAAGGGCTGGCGGCACGCGCAGCGGACCTACGGCTTCCTGGACGGCGCCAACGCCTGTGCCCTGGGCGCCAGCTACGGCGGCTACATGGTCAACTGGATCGCCGGCAACTGGCATACGCCGTCGTCGGGTGCCTGGAAATGCCTGGTCAACCACGACGGGGTGTTCGACACCCGGATGATGGGGTACGCCACCGAGGAGCTGTGGTTCACCGAGTGGGAGAACGGCGGCACCCCGTGGCAGGTTCCGGAGAACTACGAGCGCTTCAATCCGGTCAACCATGTCGGCGAGTGGCAGGTGCCGATGCTGGTGATCCACGGCGAGAAGGACTTCCGCATACCGGTCAGCCAGGGCATCGCGGCCTTCACCGCGCTGCAGCGGCAGGGCATCGACTCGAAGTTCCTGTACTTCCCGGACGAGAACCACTGGGTCCTGCAGCCGCACAACTCGCTGCTGTGGCACCGCACGGTCAACGACTGGCTCGCCCGGCACCTGCGCCGGTAACCCGCCGACCAAGGATTCCGAATGCCCCCGGCAAGTACCGCATTGATCACGAACGACGCCGTCGTCCTTGGCCTGCTGGCCATCACTCTCGGTGTCGTCTTCTGGACCGCCGCGCGCCCGAGCGGCTTCTGGCACCGGTTCTACAGCTACGTCCCGGCGCTGCTGATGTGTTACCTGGTGCCGGCGATCTACAACAGCATCGGGTTGATAGACGGCAACGCGTCCGGGCTGTACCCGATGGCGCGTGACTACCTGCTGCCCAGCTCCCTTGTCCTGCTGTGCATTGCGATCGACCTGGGGGCGGTGCTGCGGCTCGGGCCGAAGGCGGTGATCATGTTCCTTACGGGGACCGCGGGCGTGATGCTCGGTGCGCTGGTCGCGTTCGTGGCGATGGGGGTGATCCATCCAGAGGCCGTCGCCGGCGAGACCTGGCGCGGGATGACCACGGTGGCCGGCAGCTGGATCGGCGGTGGCGCCAACCAGGCGGCGATGAAGGAAGTGTTCAACGTCGATGCCACGCTTTTCGGGCAGTTCATCGCCGTGGATGTCCTGGTCGCGAACGTCTGGATGGCGATCCTTCTGTTCCTGGCCGCGCGTGCGAACGCGTTCGATCGCTGGACCCGTGCCGATACCACGGCCATCGACGACCTCAAGCGGCGCATCGAGGACTACCAGGCGCAGCACTCGCGCATCCCCACGCTGACCGATCTGATGGTGATTCTCGCGGTCGGACTGGGCGTCACCGGTTTGTCGCACTTCCTGGCCGAGCCGCTGGTGGGATGGATAGCCAGCCTGCCCGAATCGTGGCGCCTGCAGGATTACAGCCTGACGTCAGGGTTCTTCTGGCTGGTGGTCCTGGCGACCACGTTCGGCGTCATCCTGAGCTTTACTCCTGCCCGCCGCCTCGAGGGCGTGGGTGCGTCACGGATCGGCTCCGCGATGCTGTACGTGCTGGTGGCGACGATCGGCATGCACATGGACCTTGGCGCGTTGCTGGACCGCCCGTGGCTGTTCCTGCTCGGACTGATCTGGATCACCGTGCACGCCGCGCTGATGCTGCTGGTGGCCAAGCTGATCCGCGCGCCACTGTTCTTCATGGCGGTCGGTTCGCAGGCCAACATCGGCGGCGCGGCCTCGGCACCGGTGGTGGCCAGCGCCTTCCACCCGGCACTGGCTCCGGTGGGCGTGTTGCTGGCGGTGCTGGGTTACGCACTGGGCACCTACTTCGCCTACATGACGGGCCTGATGCTGCAGGCCGTGGCTAGCTGACCGGGCGCCGGCCCCAGGCCCATGCGAGCGCGGCGTGTACAGGGAGCAGCAGCAGGATCCAGTGCAGGTTCTGCTGCGGAAAGCGCGACAGGCCGTGGACGAACCAGGCCATCACCGTGGTGCCCACCGGCACCCACAGCAGTAACCGGAAAACGGCGCCGGGGCGGCGGCGCCCACGCAGGAGCCGGATCGCCCCCGGAAGCAGCAGCGCGCAAAGCGGGCTGAGTACCAGCAGGTTGCGGTTGGCCCAGCCGAAGCGGTGGTCGGTGCCCAGCCAGATGAACAGCATCAGCGCGGCGAGCACCGTGCACAGCAACCAGAAGGACAGGGCAGCGCCCGCTGCGAGCCGCGGCCGGATGCGGGCCATCCAGGTTGCGGCGGCCGCGAGGACCAGGCCGCCCAACAACCAGGGCCAGCTGCGGCGGGGCTTCTCCGCCGGTTCCGGCGGCAGGCGATGGGGCAGAATGCGCTCCTCGTGCAGCACCAGTGGGTGGCCGTCGGGAGTGCGGGCGCGGCGCAACTGGTCCTGCAGCCGCATGGGTACGAAGGCCTCGTCCCAGAGGGACAGCGGGCGGTCCGACGCAGGCCCAAGCCCGAGGTCGAAGCCCAGCCACATCCACGGGGCCGGCCTGGCCAGCCGCGTTGCCTCGCTGCGGTAGGTGCTCCCGCGTGAACCGGCCAGCTGCGGGCGCAGGGTGCCGCCCAGGGCGCGGTCCAGTGCGTCGCGTACCCGGGTCGAGCAGTTGTCGAGGAAGTAGTCGTAGCCGTAGCGGGCATTCTCCGGTCGCGCATTCCAGGCCAGCTGGCCTGCCAGCTCGGCGGCGATTTCGGGTGCGAGGTCCAGCCATTGGATGTCGACCCCGCGGCCCACGTCGCGGTAGTACGCCAGGTCCTGCTCCAGCGGCAGTGCGGCCAGCTGGTACTGCATGTCGCCACGGATGAAGCGGGCGACGAAACCGGGCTCGCCCGGGTCGAAGTAGCCGAAGTTGTACGAGGTGGCCTCGCCGGTCGCGGGATCCGCCACCACGATCGCGTTGTGGCCGAAGCGTTCGAAGAAGATCTCGCCGGGCTGCATCGTCAGCACGGCGATCCGGGGGGCGGCCGCTGCAGGCAGCCACGCCGCCAGGAGCAGCACCGCGGCGAGCAGCAGGCGCCAGCCGAGCCGCGAGGCGCGCGCGGGCCGGCGCGCCGCCCGCTCAGGCATCGCCCAGGACGCTGACGTGGAAGGCATGCACGCGCCGGGCATCCGCACTGGCCACCCGGAAGACGAAGCGCGACAGGGTCAGCTCCTCGCCGGCCTCGGGCAGGTGCCCGATGGCGCCGGTGACCAGGCCGCCGATGGTGTCGTACTCGTCGTCGTCGAAGTCGGCCCGGAAGCGCTCGTTGAAGTCCTCGATCGGCGTCAGGGCGTCGACCACGAACTGGCCATCGGCCTGGGCGGCGATCAGTGCGTTCGGATCCTCGGCATCGTCATGCTCGTCGTCGATCTCGCCGACGATCTGCTCCAACACGTCCTCGATGGTCAGCAGGCCGGCGACGCCGCCGTACTCGTCCACCACGATCGCCATGTGGTTGCGCGACTGGCGGAACTCCCGCAGCAGCACGTCGAGCCGCTTGGACTCGGGGATCAGCACCGCGGGGCGGAGCAGGGCATGCACGTCCAGGGTCCCGCCGCCGTTGGCGTAGGCGCGCAGCAGGTCCTTGGCCAGGAGGATGCCCAGGATCTGGTCCTTGTCATCGCCGTGTACCGGGAACCGCGAGTGGCCGGACTCCACCACCAGCCCGAGCAGCTCGTCCAGCGAGGCTTCGGCGGGCAGCATGACCATCTGCGAGCGGGGGATCATCACATCGCCGACGCTCAGGTCGGATACTGCGATCGCGCCCTCCATCATGGTCAGGGTGTCGGCCTCGATCAGCCCGTCGGCGTGCGCATCGCGCAGCAGCTCGACCAGGTCTTCGCGGCTGGAGGGTTCACCCGACAGGGCGGAGCTGATCCGGTCGAACCAGCTGCGGCGCTTTTCGTGCAAACGCTCGGAATGCGCCTCGGCGGAAGCGGAAGGCGGGGGGTTGCTACTGTCGTCCTCGGACATCAGGTATCTGGGTCAGTGGGGGGCCACGGGGGCTTTGCCGCGAGTCTAGCGCAGGCGAAGGGCCGGGGTGCTTGCGGGCTCAGCGTTCGCGGTACGGATCGTCGATTCCCAGTCCCGCCAGGATCTCCCTTTCCAGCTGCTCCATGGCCTCGGCCTCGACATCGTCCTCATGGTTCCAGCCCAGCAGGTGCAGCACGCCGTGGACCGTGAGGTGGGCGTAGTGTCCACGCGGCGCCTTGCCCTGCTCCACCGCCTCGCGGGCCACCACCGGGGCGCAGATCACCAGGTCGCCCAGCAACGGCAGCTTGACCCCTTCCGGGAGGTCGGCCGGGAAGCTCAGCACGTTGGTGGCGTAATCCTTGCCGCGATAGTGGCGGTTGAGCGCGCGTCCCTCCGGCTCGTCGACCAGGCGCACGGCCACGTCGGCCTCGCGGATGCGCCCGTCGAGCGCGGCGGCCACCCAGGTGCGGAAGCTGGATGCAGAGGGAATGCCGGCCCGGGGCAGGGCGTAGCTTACGGCGACATCGAGCAGGACCGGTCCACGGGTCATGGTGCGCCTCTTCAACCCTTGTCCCGGCGGGCCGGCGGCAGCGATGCAGCGACGTGGCTGTCACGGCTGTCGTAGGCGTCGACGATCCGGGCGACCAGCGGGTGCCGCACCACGTCGCGCGCTTCGAAGAAGGTGAACCCCACGCCCTCCACGTCGCGCAACACGTCCAGCGCGTCCTTCAGCCCGGACTTCTGGTGCCGCGGCAGGTCGACCTGGGTCAGGTCGCCGGTGACCACGGCGGTACTGCCGTAGCCGATCCGGGTCAGGAACATCTTCATCTGTTCGATGGTGGTGTTCTGTGCCTCGTCGAGGATCACGTAGGCATCGTTGAGGGTCCGGCCGCGCATGTAGGCAAGTGGCGCCACCTCGATCACGTTCTTTTCCAGCAGCTTGACCACCTTCTCCACGCCCAGCATTTCATACAGGGCGTCGTAGAGCGGGCGCAGGTACGGGTCGACCTTCTGGCTCAGGTCGCCCGGCAGGAAGCCCAGCTTCTCGCCCGCCTCGACCGCGGGACGCACCAGCACCAGGCGCTGGACCCGCGACTGGTTGAGCGCCTCGACCGCACTGGCCACGGCGAGGAAGGTCTTGCCGGTACCGGCCGGGCCGATGCCGAAGTTGATGTCGTGGATGGCAATCGAGTGCAGGTAGCGCGCCTGGTTGGCGCCGCGGCCACGGATCGTGCCGCGCTTGACCTTGATCGCGACCTCCTGCGGCTCGATGTCGTCATTGACCATCACCGAGGCATCGGCCTCGGCCAGTGCCAGGTGGATCGCCGGCTCATCGAGCACCTGGCCGGCCGCGTCGTCCCACAGGCGGCGCAGCATCCGCTCGACCCGCGTGACGGCGGGCCTTGGGCCCGTGAGCCGGTAGATATTGCCGCGATTGGCGACCTCCACTCCGCTGCGCAACTCGATCATCCGCAGGTGGGCGTCGAACGGGCCATTGAGGTTGGCCAGGCGCTCGGTGTCGGCAGGGTCGAGGCTGAACTCGGAAGTGGTGCGTGCTGGCATCGTGTCGGTGAGAAGGGCTGGAACGGGCAGCTTGCGCCGGCCGGGTCCATTTCGCAAAGTGGGCGCGTCCAGAAGACGTCAACGGGGTGGGGAATGGCCAAGGGCCGGATTGCTGTGCGCGCGATGCTCGTTACCGGCCTGTTGGCCGCCGCTGGGCCGGGAATGGCCGAGGTGACGGTGCTGAGCGCCGCTCGCATCCACACCCTGGAGGATGGCCAGCCGCAGGTCGGCGCGATCGCCTACGAGGCGGGCCGGATCGTGGCCCTGGGCGAGGCGGACGCGTTGCGCGAGAGGTTTCCGGATGCCCGCAGCATCGACCTCGGCGCGGCCACGGTAGTGCCGGGCTTGATCGACGCCCATGGCCATGTTGCCGGGCTTGGCTTCGAGCAGATGCAGGCCCGGCTGGCCGGTGCGGCCAGCCTCGAGGAGGCACTCCAGCGGCTGGAGGCGTTCGGGCGCGAGCATCCGGAAGGCTGGTTGCTCGGCCGCGGCTGGGACCAGAACAACTGGCCGGGGCAGCAGTTCCCGACCGCGGCGGACCTGGACGCGCTGTTCCCGGACCGGCCGGTGTGGTTGCGCCGGGTGGACGGCCATGCCGGATGGGCCAACTCGGCCGCCATGGCGCTGGTGGAGCGCGAGCTGGCCGGCGACTGGCAGCCGGAGGGTGGACGCATCATGCGCGATGCGCAGGGCCGTCCCACCGGCGTCTTCATCGATGCGGCAATGGACCTGGTCGATGCCGTCAGGCCGACGGCCGATGCCGCGCTTGCGACCCGCGCACTGGAGCTGGGAATGCAGGCGGCCGTCGCCCATGGCCTGACCGGGGTCCACGACGCCGGCGTGTCGCTGGCGCAGCTGGAGGCCTATCGCACCCTCGCGGATGCCGGCCGGATGCCGCTGCGGGTCCATGCAATGGCCGACGGTGACGCGGCGGCGCTGGCCGAGCTGTGCCGGTCCGGGCTGTACGAGCATCCGGGCGGTCGCCTGCAGATGCGCGCGGTGAAGCTGTTCGTCGACGGTGCGCTTGGCAGCCGGGGCGCCGCCCTGCTGGAGGACTACAGCGACGAGCATGGCAACCGCGGCCTGCTCCTGCTCTCTCCGGAGCAGCTTGCCGACGTGGTGGAGCGCGCACGCGACTGTGGCGTGCAGGTCGCCACCCATGCGATCGGCGACCGCGGCAACCGGCTGGTGCTCGACGCCTACGCCGGGGCACTCGGGGAGGCCGGCGGGGAACTGCGCTGGCGCATCGAGCACGCGCAGATCCTCGAGCCGGGCGACATCCCGCGGCTGTCCGCGCTGGGCGTGATCGCCTCGATGCAGCCGACGCACGCCACCAGCGACATGCCCTGGGCGGAGGACCGGCTCGGCCCGCAGCGGATCCTCGGCGCCTACGCCTGGCGCAAACTGCGCGACGAAGGCGCCCGGCTGGCGTTGGGCTCGGACTTTCCGGTCGAGTCGGTGGACCCGCGCCTGGGCCTTTACTCGGCCGTGACCCGCAGCGACGCGCAAGGACAGCCTGCCGGCGGGTGGCTGCCGCAGGAAAAGCTGACCGCCTTCGAGGCCCTGCGGGGGTTCACCCGCGATGCCGCCTGGGCGGGATTCGCCGAAGACGAGGTCGGCAGCCTCGCGGTTGGCAAGCGGGCCGACTTCGTGGTGCTGGCGGAGGATCCGCTGGCCGTCGAGCCGGCCGTGCTGCGCGAGCTGACGGTGCTCTCCACCTGGGTGGATGGCGAGCCGGTGTACCGCAAGCCTTAGCGGCGCAACAGCCGCCGGGGTCAGGCGACGACCACCCGCCCGCGGAGCGAATTCGCCATGGCGCGGGTGATCTCCACGTCCACGAACTGGCCGACCAGCCGCGGGTGCCCGGGGAAGTTCACCGATCGCATGTTTTCGGTCTTGCCGGTCAGTTCGTTGGGGTCCTTCCGCGAGGGCCCTTCGACCAGCACCTTCTGCACCGAGCCGACCATCGACTCGGAGATCCTGCGTGCGTTGTCGTTGATCGCCGCTTGCAGCCGCGACAGCCGGGCGTGCTTCTCCTCGGCGCTGGTGGTGTCCTCCAGGTCGGCCGCGGGGGTGCCGGGACGGCGCGAGTAGATGAAGGAGAAGCTCTGGTCGAAGCCGACGTCCTCGATCAGCTTCATGGTCTTCTCGAAGTCGGCGGCGGTCTCGCCGGGGAAGCCGACGATGAAGTCCGAGCTGATCGAGATGTCCGGCCGGACAGCGCGGAGCTTGCGGATCTTCTGCTTGAACTCCAGTGCCGTGTAGCCGCGCTTCATCGCGCTGAGCACCCGGTCGGAGCCGGACTGGACCGGCAGGTGCAGGTAGTTGGCCAGTTCGGGCACGTCGCGGTAGGCCTCCACCAGCGAATCGGAGAATTCCAGCGGGTGCGAGGTGGTGAAGCGGATCCGGTCGATGCCGTCGATCTGGGCCACGGCGCGGATCAGCAGGCCGAGGTCCGCGTGCAGCTCCTCGCCGGGCGCGGCCTCATCGTCGGCCATGGGCCCACGGTAGGCATTGACGTTCTGGCCCAGCAGGTTGACCTCGCGGACGCCGGCGGCCGCCAGCTGGGCGACTTCCACCAGCACGTCCTCGAACGGTCGGCTGATCTCCTCGCCACGGGTATAGGGCACGACGCAGAAGCTGCAGTACTTGCTGCAGCCTTCCATGATCGAAACGAACGCGGTCGGGCCTTCGGCGCGTGGCTCGGGCAGCCGGTCGAACTTCTCGATTTCCGGGAAGCTGATGTCCACCTGCGGCAGGCCGGTCGCGCGGCGGTCGCGGATCAGCTCCGGCAGCCGGTGCAGCGTCTGCGGCCCGAACACCAGGTCGACGTGCGGGGCGCGCTTCACGATGGCCGCGCCTTCCTGGCTGGCAACGCACCCGCCAACGCCGATCAGGACCGGCTTGCCCTGCTGCTTGAGGGCCTTCCATCGCCCCAGCTGGCTGAAGACCTTCTCCTGCGCCTTTTCCCGGATCGAGCAGGTGTTGACGAGGATGACGTCGGCGTCCTCGGCATTGTCGGTCAGCTCCAGCCCTTCCGCCGCGGCGAGCACGTCGGCCATCCGCGCCGAGTCGTACTCGTTCATCTGGCAACTGTGGGTCTGGATGTAGAGCTTGCCGCGCAGGGTCGGGGCGGCCGCGTCGGGCGCAGGGGCGAGCGTGTCGGTCATGTCGGTGTCCGGGATGGCGGCGGTCAATCCGCGCCGGAGGGCGCGACATTCTACCTGTGTTGCACCTCCCGCGGCCTGCCGGCAGACTTCGAGGCATGAGGGGAGGGGCAAAGGCTCTGCTGGTTCTTGCGTGCCTGCTGGTGGCGCCGTTGGCGACCGCCGGCACGATCTGGCGCTGTGACGGCCCGGACGGCGTGATCAGCTACGTCAGCAAGCGGGTCGCAGGAGCGAAGTGCACCGCGGTCAGCCACTACAAGCCCGAGCCCGCGCGCCCCGCACGTACGGCGCCGGCCCCCGCCGCGGGTGCCGTGGTGTCCGGCGGCGGCGCACCACCGGCTGGGTCGCAGATGACCAACGCCGCGCCTCCATCCGGTGCCAGTCCGGGTTCCGGCACCCGCCGCGTGCAGGGGCAGGTGTATTCCTACATCAAGGACGGCGTGCGCCACTACACCAGTGCGCCGCCCCCCAAGGGCGCGGTGGGGCGGGTGCGCACCATCAATTACAGCTTCCTAGAAACGTGCTTCGCCTGCGCGCCGTCAGGCCCGGACTTCGGCCGGGTCCGGCTGAACACCACTGCCTACGCCGAGGAAATCGCCGGCGCGGCGCGGAGGCACGGTGTCGAGGAAGCGGTGGTGCGCGCGATCATCCATGCCGAATCGGCGTTCAATCCCAATGCCCTGTCGCGGGTCGGCGCCCAGGGGCTGATGCAGCTGATGCCGGCCACCGCCCAGCGTTTCGGGGTGGACAACCCCTTCGACGCGGCGCAGAACATCCAGGGTGGCGTGGAGTACCTCGCGTGGCTGCTCAAGCGCTTCAATGGCGACCTGACGCTGGCCGCGGCCGGTTACAACGCGGGCGAGGGCAACGTGGACAAGTATGACGGCGTACCCCCGTTCAGCGAGACGCAGCGGTACGTCGAGCGCGTCGGGGTGCTGGCACAGCGCTACCGCGACGCCCTGCAGGCCGGCTGAGGCGGATTGTCGGCTTGTTAAGGCTTCCGCTACACTGGCGCGTCTTTATGGGCCGCCCCGTCGCATCCGTGGGCGGGTGGCCCGGCGGATTCCCTACACAGTTGTTCTGCGGAGTGCCGGATGGCCAACCAAGGGGTCACTGATCCTCAATACGAGCCCGTCAACACCGGGCGACGGCGGTTCCTGACTGCCACCACGGCGGTGGTCGGTGCCGTGGGCGCGGGTTTTGCCGCGGTCCCCTTCATCAAGTCCTGGAATCCCAGCGAGCGGGCCAAGCAGGCCGGCGCGCCGATCACCGTGGACATCAGCGCACTCGAGGTCGGGCAGCGGCTGATGAGCGAGTGGCGCGGCCAGCCGATCTGGGTCGTGCGCCGCTCGCCTGCGGTGCTGGAGGCGCTTCCGACGCTGGACGACCAGCTGCGCGACCCGATGTCCGAGAACCCGGAGCAGCAGCCGGAATACGTGCTCGAGGGCGATCCGCACCTGCGCTCGATCAAGCCGGAGGTCTCCGTGCTGGTCGGGCTGTGCACCCACCTGGGCTGCTCGCCGGAGATGAAGGCCGAGATCCGCCCGGAGCCGTTCGACCCCAACTGGAAGGGCGGCTACTTCTGCCCGTGCCACAAGTCGAAGTTCGACATGTCCGGGCGCGTCTACGAGGGCGTGCCGGCGCCGACCAACCTGGTCGTCCCGCCGCATCATTACGTCGACGACAACACCCTCGTCATCGGCGTCGATCCGCAGGGGGCCGCATAAGCCATGGCGAACTTCATCACCCGCGGTGCCACTACCGCCTGGGACTGGGTCAACGCGCGCGCGCCCGGCATGATGCCGGTGTACCGCAAGCACATGTCCGAGTACTACGCGCCGAAGAACTTCAACGTCTGGTACTACTTCGGCGTGCTGGCGATGGTGGTCCTGGTCAACCAGATCCTGACCGGGATCTTCCTGACCATGCACTACAAG
>Ga0079224_100008422_pt1 | contig 13967 bp, 11 predicted proteins | sample Stecom2015_FD_80414 | JGI IMG/M metagenome (GOLD analysis project Ga0079224, IMG submission 80414) | Agricultural soil microbial communities from Utah to study Nitrogen management - Steer compost 2015 | ecosystem: Environmental > Terrestrial > Soil > Agricultural land | place: USA: Utah... | reverse complement strand
TCTCCACCCGGCAGCGGCGCTGCGATCGCTGTGCCGTCGCGGCCGCGTGGTCGTCGTGGACGAGGCGTTCATGGACTTCGTGCCTGGCGAGACGCACAGTCTGACCGCGCACCGCCTGCCCGGCCTCATCGTCGTCCGCAGCCTGACCAAGCTCTGGTCGATGCCGGGCATCCGCGCCGGGTACGTTGTCGGCGACCCGGCGGTCCTCGCCGACCTGCGCAGCCAGCAGGCGCCGTGGTCGGTCGGCACGCCCGCCCTCCACGCCGTCGTCGCTACCACCGGCCCGGAGGCCGCTCGCGAGGCGTACTGGCGCGCCCGGCAGGTCCACCAGCATCGCCAAGTGCTGGTCGACGGCCTGATCGAGCTGGGAGTCCACGTCACCGAGTCCGAGGCCCCCTTCGTGCTCGCGCGTCCCGGCCCCGGCCTCCACTCCCGGCTCCGGGACGCCGGCTTCGCGCTGCGCCGCGCCGACACGTTCCCGGGCCTCGACGACTCCTGGGTCCGGATCGCCGTCCGCGAGCCATCCGTCACCCGCCGCCTGCTCACCACCTGGGGAGTGCACACCGCATGCATCTGAACGCCCACGGACTGTCCGTCCTCGTCCTCGACAGCCGCGAGCACGCGGTCCCCACCATCGTGAGCCTGCTCGGCGACGGCGCCTCGGTGACGCTGCGCGCCGCCACCCTCTGCGCCGCGCTCGAGGACCTCGTGCAACGCGGTCGACTGGCGTGGACCAGCGACCCGGTCGACGAGAGCACGTTCGATGTGGTGATCCGTCGCGTGCCGTCGCCCGCCACCGACACGCCGCGCTCAGGCGTCGGCCGGGTGACGCTCGTCGGCGCCGGCCCCGGCGATCCCGGCCTGGTGACCGTCGCAGGCCGCGAGGCACTGGAGACCGCGGACGTCGTGGTGGCCGACCGACTCGCCCCGTGGGAGGCGATCGCGTGGGCGCCCGCGCACGCCGAGGTCGTCGACGTCTCCAAGATCCCGTTCGGACGCTCCACCAGCCAGGACGAGATCAACCGCATCCTCGTCGACCACGCGCTGCGGGGCCGCCACGTCGTGCGGCTCAAGGGTGGCGACTCGTACGTCTTCGGCCGCGGTTTCGAGGAGGTCCAGGCGTGCGCCGCCGCCGGGGTCCCCACCCGCGTCATCCCGGGGGTCACGTCCAGCGTCGCGGCACCTGAGCTCGCCGGGGTGCCGGTCACCCATCGCGGCCTCGTGCAGGGCTTCACGGTCATCTCTGGCCACGTCCCGCCCGGACACCCTGACTCGAAGGTCGACTACGCCGCCTTGGCCCGGTCCGGTACGACGCTCGTGCTCCTGATGGGGGTGCGCACGCTCCCGGCTATCGCCCAAGCGCTGCTCGAGGCCGGCCTTGACGGGGCGACGCCATGCGCCATCGTGGCCGACGCCAGCCTCCCGAGTCAGCGCGACGTGCGCACGACCCTCGCCAAGGCCGCTGACGACGCGGCGACGGCAGGCATCGGCGCCCCGGCCGTGGCTGTCATCGGCCGCGTCGCGGCCCTCCAGCCGTGATCGGCTGGCTCCGCCACGGCGAGTCGACCTGGAACGCCGCCGGCCGCCTCCAGTTCGGCGACCCCACACCCCCCTTGACGCCGCTCGGCTGCGCCCAGGCCCGTGCCGCTGCGGCGACGCTGCGCGGAGCTCCGTATCGGGTCCTCCTCACGTCCCCGGCCGTGCGCGCCGTGCAGACCGCCGAGATCGTCGCCGGCACACTCGGAATGACGCCCGTGCTCGACGATCGACTGGTCGAGCGCGGACGTCTGGAGACCGTCGGCGAGGTGCGCGCCCGGCTGCTCGAAGTACTGCGGGACCACGGTGACGATCTGCTCCTCGTGTCACACGGGGACACGATCGCCATCGCCGTGGAACTGCTGACCGGCCGTCCCTGTCCGGTCCCCGGCAATGCCGATCTCATCGCGACGGACCCCCTACCGAGCTGACCGGCGGGGCTGCTAGACTCTGACTGCTTTGCTGAGAGGAAGCCGGTGAGATTCCGGCGCAGTCGCGCTACTGTATCGCCCCATTCGGGCGGAGCCAGACCTTCCAGCCGGGCGAAACATCCATCGATGGGACGCAGAATCCCCAAGGAGTGTCACATGTCTCAGGCAACCGCGGCCGTCCCGGCCGATCTTCCCCAGATCCCCGTCTCGGAACTCGCCCCGTGGGCGATCTTCTCCGCACTGCTCACGGTCGTGGTGCTGTTCTTCGTGGGTGCCGAGCAGGGTGCGTTCTCGATCCTCGAGGGGAGCCTCGTGCATGAGTGGGTCCACGACGCACGCCACATCATGGGCTACCCCTGCCACTGACGCGCCTGCGCATCTGACTGCCCGGGCGCCGTCCGGGCAGTCGCCCTCAAACCTCTCCGGTCCCCGGCATCGTCATGCCCGCGACCGTCGACGAACGGACCCTCCATGACCCCTCGCACCTTCCTCGTCCACGGCCTGATCGCCGGCTTGGTCGCCGGCTTCGCCGCCTTCCTCATCGCCTACGTCGTCGCCGAGCCCCAGATCGACACCGCCATCGCACTCGAGGAGGCAGCGTCAGCCGCACCCGCCGAGCACACCCACGCCGAAGGCACCCCTGCTCACTCCCACGATGAGGAGGCCGGCCACAGCCACGGCGAGGAGGCCGAGATCTCCCGCGGCACCCAGTCGACGTGGGGGTTGGCAACCGGCACGATCCTGTTCGGCACCGTGATCGGCGGCACCACCGCGCTCGCCGCCGCGTTCGCGCTGGGCCGCCTCGGCTCGCTCAGCGCCCGCGGGTCGACGGCGACGATCACGCTCGTCGGCTTCGTCGCCACCGCACTCGTCCCGTTCCTGAAGTACCCGTCCACGCCGCCGGCCGTCGGCAGCGGCGACACGATCGGCGAGCGCACCGGACTGTACTTCGCGTTCTGGGCGCTCAGCCTCGCCGCCGCCGTGGTCACCGTCATCGCGGGCCGCCGTCTCCACGGACGCATCGGCGGCTTCAACGCCGTGGTCGTCGCCGCGCTGGGCTACCTCGTGGTCGTGCTCGCCGTCGGGTCGGCGCTGCCGACGGTCAACGAGCTCGGCGAGTTCCCGGCGGACACCCTTTGGTACTTCCGCCGCGAGTCCCTCGTCACCATGGCCGGACTGTGGGCCGTCCTCGGTGTCGTCCTGACCGGACTGGTGGGCCGCGACGCCGACAAGGCGCTCGCGGACCAGCGTCGTCGCGAGGCCGCTGCCGCCCTGTGACCGCCTCGCGCGCCGTCGGCATCGCGGTCGGATTCGCCCTCGACCGCGCTGTCGGCGACCCGGCCCGGTTCCACCCGGTCGCGGGCCTGGGCCGGTACGCCGCCGCCGTCGAGCGCACGACCCACCGCGACCACCGGGTCGCCGGCGTTCTGCACCACGCTGCCGTCGTCGGCCCGCTGATTGCCGTCGCCGCGATCGCCGAGCGGTCCTGCCGGCGACCGTGGCAGCGCGTCGTCCTGACCGCCGCCGCCACGTGGGCCGTGGTCGGCGGCCGGTCGCTCGTCCGCGAAGGTGACACGGTCGCCGCTCAGCTCGAGCGCGACGACCTGCCCGCCGCACGACAGCAGGTCACCCACCTGGTCGGTCGCGACACCAGCAGGCTCGACGGACCCGGCGTCGCGCGGGCAGCCGTCGAGTCGCTGGCCGAGAACACCTCCGACGCCGTGGTCGCTCCCTTGCTGTGGGGCGCTGCCCTCGGCGTACCGGGACTCGTCGGCTACCGGGCGATCAACACCCTCGACGCGATGGTCGGGCACCGCAGCCCTCGCTACGAGCGGTTCGGCTGGGCCAGCGCCCGGATCGACGACGTGGCCAACCTGGTCCCCTCGCGCGCCTCCGCCGCGCTGGCCACAGTGCTTTCACCGATCGTCGGCGGCCGGCCCCGGAACGCCGCGCGTGCCTGGGTCCGTGACGCCCGAAGGCACCCCAGCCCGAACGCCGGCCCCGTCGAAGCCGCCTTCGCGGGGGCGCTCGGGGTCACGCTGGGCGGCGTGAACGACTACGCCGGGCGCATCGAGGACAGAGCCCGGATGGGCGACGGACCCGGACCAGTGGTCTCCGACCTCCCCCGCGCGACGCGCCTCGCCACCGCGGTGGCGTGGGCCTCCGCCGGACTCAGCGTCCTGGTCGCACTCGCACCCAGGCGCGCGCGTCGGCCGCATCGTGCACGACCCTGACCCCTGCCGGCGCCCCCGTCCGACGCACGACGACCACGGGGATCGCCAGCTCGGCCGCGACGTCCAGCTTCGCCTCTGTGTGACTGCCGCCTGAGTCCTTCGTCACGAGCACGTCCGTGCCGCGCATCGCCTCCCGCTCGTGCTCGAGCGTGTACGGACCACGGCTCTGCACCAGCGTCCACGCGTCCGGCAGCTCGATCTCGGGCGGATCGACGACACGGACCCCGCACGCGTGAGCGCGCAGCGGCTCCACGAAACGATCCAGGGACTGACGGCCCACGGTCAGGAACGGCCGCCGCCCCAGACTCGCCGCCACCCGTGCCGCCTCGTCGTGGTCGTCGACCCAGTGCCACGTGTCCGCGTCCGCGCGTTCAGACCAGCCCGGACGCTCCAGGCGCACGAACGGCACGCCGGTCCGCTCGCTCGCGGCGGCCGCATTCGCGCTGATCCGCTCGGCGAACGGGTGAGTGGCATCCACCATCGCGTCAACCGAGTGCCGGCACAGGTGCTCGACGAGCCCGTCGACGCCGCCGAAGCCTCCGATCCGGACCTCACCCACCGGAAGGCGCGGGCGAGCCACCCTGCCGGCCAGCGACGTGACGACTTCGTCGCCGTCCTCGACGAGCATCTCGGCCAGCGCCCTGGCCTCCCGGGTCCCGCCCAGGATCAGGATCCTCATGCCGCCGGACCGATCGTCGGCAGCGTCGGCGCGCCGTGCAGCGCGAGCTCGAGCAGGGCGTCGACGTCCAGATGACGCTCGGCCAGGTCGCCCAACAGATCCAGCCGTGCCTCGCGCGCCGCAGCGAAACTGACCCCAGAGGCAGCGAACGACCCGCCACGCGATTGAGCCGCGAGGTCGAGCACGGCGGTCCGCAAGCCGTCGGACTCGAGGCTGCCGTGCCACATCGTGCCGAGCACGTTGCCCGTCCGAGCGCCACCGAGGAACTCCTCCGCTCCGGCGTCGCGGGCGATGCGTCCGTGGTGGATCTCATAGCCCGACGCCGCGGCACCGAGGGCCTCGCCGTGAGGCAGGCGTAAGGTCTTGTCTGCGGCGAACGTGGTCTCGACCGGCAGCAGGTCCAGGCCGGGAACGCTGATCGGTGCGCCGGACTCGACGCCCTCAGGGTCGTTGACCTGCCGACCGAGCATCTGGAACCCGCCACAGATCCCCAACACCGCCCGGCCGGACTCCGCGTGACGGACGATGGCCCGGTCCAGGCCGCGCGAGCGCAGCCAGGCCAGGTCCGACACCGTCGCCCGCGTGCCCGGCACGACGACCAGATCCGCGTCGGCGAGGTCGCGCGGGTCGGCGGTGAAGACCACGTCCACCTCGGGCTCGAGCCCGAGCGCGTCCACGTCGGTGAAGTTGCTGATGCACGGCAGCCGGATCACGACCACCCGCAGGGCACCCTCGGCGGTCGTGCGGCGTCCCTCGAGGTCCAGCGCGTCCTCGGAGTCGAGCCAGACGTCCGGGCTCCACGGCAGCGTGCCGAACACGCGGCGACCGGTGACGTCCTCCAACTGACGCAGCCCCGGCGCGAGCAGTGACTCGTCACCCCGGAACTTGTTGACCACGAACCCGGCGATCAGCGCCTGGTCGGCAGCCTCCAACAGCGCGACGGTTCCGTAGAACGCCGCGAACACGCCACCTCGGTCGATGTCGCCGACCACGATCGTGGGGATGTCGGCGTGACGTGCCAGACCCATGTTCACGTAGTCGCCGGAACGCAGGTTGATCTCGGCCGGACTGCCGGCCCCTTCGGCGACGACGAGGTCGTAACGGGATGCGAGATCGTCGTACGCGGCATGTGCGGCCCTCGCCAGATGAGTGCGTCCACCGATGAACTCGCGGCTGCTGATCTCACCGGCGGGCTCCCCCATCACGACGACGTGACTGCGCCGGTCACCACCGGGCTTGAGCAGCACGGGGTTCATCGCCGCCTCGGGCTCGGCACCGGCCGCGAGTGCTTGCACCCACTGGGCCCGGCCGATCTCCGCGCCGTCGGAACACACCATCGAGTTGTTCGACATGTTCTGAGCCTTGTACGGTGCGACCCGCACTCCACGTCGCGCGAACGCCCGACACAGCGCCGTGGTCACCAAGCTCTTGCCCGCATCCGACGTCGTGCCGGCCACCAGGAGCCGACCGATGCCGGGCGCGCGAGATTCCACCCGACAAGTATCTCGCCCGTGTCGCTTGGTACCGACGCCAGGGGGACGCTCAAGTAAGGCCCACGCGTGTCGTGGTGCTCACGGTGTTTTCAGTGACGGGTATGTCAAATGGGGCGATCGTGACGGTGCGGCGTGATTTCGGGGTCTTGGGGTTGCCGAGGTGATGTCCACGCATGGCCTGCTTGGGCCGCACGAGCTTCTTGAGCCATCCGGGGGTGGGGTCTCGGTCTCGCCGTCCTCGCCGTCGCGCGTCCACGCCTTGTTGACCCGGACGGTGCCGTGCTCGAGGTCGATGTCCCTGCACCACAGCGCGGTGACCTCACCGAATTGCAGGCCGGTGCAGACGGTGAGGGTGAGCAGGTCCTGGGCATCGGCCGCAACGTGGGCGGCGATGCGGGCCTCGTCCTCGGTCAGAAAGCGCAGGTCGGCCTGGGACGGGCGGATCCGCAAGCGCTTGGGCGCTGTGCGCGCACAGGTTCACCTCGGCTTGGCCTTCATCCTTGACGTAGACGAGGATACCGAAGAGCAGGCCGTGGTGGTTCGCCTTCGTCTTGATGGAGCTGTCCCAGTCGATCAGCTACACCTTGATGTCCTTCTCGATGATCGCGTCGACGCGGCGGTGGAAGATGCGCGCGCCGCGGACCTCCGAGCGCGCCAAGACCTTCACCTGCGACAGGTAGCGCTTGCGCTACCCCGGCGACAGGTCGACGACCTGGCGGACGTACTCCTCGGCCACCTCGGCGAAGAACGGCCGCGGCACGTCATGGTTAGCGGGCGAGCGGACGAGCCCCTCACCCTTGACCCAGCCCTCCGGCCAGCGGTTGCCGGCCGCTTCAGCCTCCTTCTTGAAGCCCTCGGAGCGCGAGGTTCTGCGCGTCAGTGCTGGCGCTGAACGATTCGTCTCGACGGACGCCACTGCGTCATCCACCCATCCACCATTCGACGCGCACCGAGAGTCCGCCATCGGTCCCGCGTGGCTTCTGAATCCACGCCATCTCTGGTGCTCCTCTGACCCTCGTCAGGTGTCATCGGTGCGCCCCGCGGGAGCCCATGTGCCGCCATGGCGCCGCCATAGCCGCAAATGCAAACTGGCCCCGTCTGCGTTTCCGCAGATCAGGGGCCACTTGGCAGGTGTGTCCGAGGGGGGACTTGAACCCCCATGCCCGTAACCGGGCACTAGCACCTCAAGCTAGCGCGTCTACCAATTCCGCCACCCGGACGTGGTGCGTTTGATGCAGCACTGAACTCTATCAGACGCCCGGAGGAGCCAAGGAGAAGGCCCCGGGAAGTATGAGTTCCCGGGGCCTTCCAGGTCGAGAGTGCTGTGATGATCTCTCTCGAATCCGGTCACCCACGCTGCACCTTCGAGTGCCTGCATCACCAGGCTCCTGCGTCCGGCTCTCGCCGTCGCGCGAAGGGAGTCTCGGGTGTCCTTCCCGCTCTCCCGGAGGAGTGCGTACGTCAGTTGTACGCGACCGTGACCCAGATCACAAGGGCTTTCGACGAAGAATCGTCGGCGGTTTCGCGACCCACAGGTTGTGCACAGGAGGGCCCGCTCAGATCCACAGAGCATCCACAACTGTTGTCCACAGCTGTGGATCACAAGAGCTGAGCGGCGGCGTGGATGACGAGCCCGGCCAGGCCGCCGACGACCGTGCCGTTGATCCGGATGAACTGCAGGTCGCGGCCGACGAACAGCTCGATGCGCTCGGCGGTCTCCGCGCCGTCCCACCGCTCGACCGTGGTGGAGATGACCGAGCTGATCTCGTCGCCGTAGTGCGTCACGACGTAGCCCGCCGCGTCGCCCGCCCACCGGTCGACCCGACCGGCCAGGCCCGGGTCGGAGCCGAGCCGGGTCGCGAGACGGTCGATCTCCTCGCCGAGTCGTCGACGCAGCAGCCCGTCCCGGTCCTGCAGCGCGTCGACGACGGTGCGGCGGAAGCCGTCCCACAGGAGGACCGACGTGTCGATCGCCCGAGGCTGGCCGAGCAGTCGCTCCTTCAGTCGCTCGGCACGCGCCATCGTCCCGGCGTCGTGCTGCAGGTCCTCGGCCAGTTGCGCGAGCCAGTGATCGAGGGCGCGACGCACATCGTGCACGGCGTCGCCACGAATGTCCTCCACCCACGCGAGCGCCTCCCGGAGGAGCTTGTCCGCGACCAGCTCGTTCGCCCAGTCCGGCGCCCACCGGGGCGCACGCGCCTTGATCAGGTCGGTGATCCGGTGCGGGTGGCGCCGCAGCCACCCGGCGAGCTCGTCGAGCATGAGGTCGACGACGCCCGCGTGGGCTCCGGAGTCGACCACCTCGGCGAGGAGCTGCCCCGCGGCGGGACTGAGCGGCTCCTCCACCAGTCGCGGCACGATCATCTCCGTCAGTACCGCTCGCACGTCGTCCTCGTGGATCCGATCGAGCAGATCGGCCGTCATCCGCGCCCCCTCGTCGACGATCCGCTCGGCCCGTCCGGGGACGCTCAGCCAACGACCGAGGCGCTCGGCGGGACGTGCATGGTCGACGCGCTCGCGGACGACCTCCTCACGCAGGAAGTTGCCCGCCACGAACTCCTGGAGACTGGCGGCGAGCTGATCCTTCTTGCGCGGGATCAGCGCCGTGTGCGGGATTGGCAGTCGCAGTGGACGACGGAACAGCGCGGTCACCGCGAACCAGTCGGCGATCGCGCCCACCATGCCCGCCTCGGCCGCGGCGTTGACGTACCCCCACAGCCCGTCACGGCCGTGCGTCAGGGCGAACACCACCGCCGCGAGGACCAGCAGCGAGGTGGCCGCCGTCCGCATCCGGCGCAGCGCGGCACGTCGCTCCGCCTCGTCGCCGGCGATCGGGAACGCCGGCGTCATCACCTCGGTCATGACGCCACCCTAGGGACCGGCTGACCCTCCCGCCGCTCGTCGAGGGGCGCCGCGTCACCCGGTGGGTGGGCGGCGCGCTGCCCTAGAATCCGAGCATGACGTTCAACGAGGGCGCGAACCTCGACATCAGCCAGGTCACCGGCGGCAAGTCCGGGGCGATCGTCGGCGGCGGCATCGGCGGCCTCGTGCTCATGCTCCTGGTCGCGTTCCTGGGCGGCAACCCCTTCGGCGGTGGCTCCTCCTCGGCCTTCGACCTCGACCAGATCCTCACCGGCGGATCGCAGTCGGAGGCGCTCGACGTCAGTCACTGCCGGACGGGCGCCGACGCGAACGCCGACGACGTCTGCCGGATCATCGGCACCGTGAACAGCGCCCAGGACTTCTGGACCGACGCCCTGCCCGCCCAGACCGGACGTCAGTACCGACCGGCGCAGACCGTGATCTACTCCGGGGCGACCTCCTCCCCCTGCGGCACCGCCTCCAACGCCACCGGACCCTTCTACTGCCCGTCCGACGAGCGCGTCTACGTCGACGCCTCGTTCTTCGACGAGCTGAGCAGCCGATTCGGCGCGGACGGCGGCACCCTCGCCCAGATGTACGTCGTCGCGCACGAGTACGGCCATCACGTCCAGAACGTGCTGGGCATCCTCGCCCGCGGGCAGGACGGCCGGACCGGGCCGCTCAGCGGTGGAGTCCGCATCGAGCTCATGGCCGACTGCTTCGCCGGAGTCTGGGCCCACCACGCTGCGTCCACCCAGGACGCACAGGGCAACACGCTGATCCAGCCGCTCACGAACGCCGACATCCGCTCGGCGCTCTCGGCCGCGGCAGCCGTCGGCGACGACCACATCCAGGAGAGCCGCGGCGGCGGCCACGTCGACCGGGACACCTGGACCCACGGCTCCAGCGACTCGCGCCAGCGCTGGTTCCTGGCCGGATACGAGTCCGGGACGGTCGGCTCCTGCGACACGTTCGCGACCGACGACCTGTGATCTCGTGACCCGGCGCCTGCGCGCCGAGGTCTGGATCGTCCTCGGCCTCTCCCTCGGCCAGTCCGCCGTCTACGCGGTCGTCAGCCTGCTGCGCAAGCTCAGTCGCGGCCCCCTGCGCGAGGCGACCGCCGGCCTCAACCAGCCCCGCGACACCGTGCCGTGGTTCGACCTGCTGTACCAGCTGCTGGCGATCGGCTTCGCGCTCGTGCCCGTCGTCCTGGCCCTCTACCTGCTGAGCCTCGACACCGACCAGCCGCCCGTCCTGCGTCGGCTCGGCCTCACGCCGGATCGGCCGTGGCGGGACCTGGGCTTCGGCGCCGCGCTCGCCGCGGTCATCGGTCTGCCCGGACTCGGCGTGTACTTCGGCGGACGAGCCCTCGGGATCACCGCCGAGATCATCCCCAGTCCACCCACCCTCCACTGGTGGACCGTGTCGGTGCTCGTGCTGTCGGCCCTGCAGAACGCGGTCGTCGAGGAGGTCATCGTCGTGGGCTACCTCATGACCCGGCTGCGCGGGTTCGGCTGGGGCGTTCCGCTCGTCATCGCCACCTCGGCCCTGCTGCGCGGCGCGTACCACCTCTACCAAGGGTTCGGCCAGGCGCTCGGGAACGTCGCCATGGGCGTCGTCTTCGGCTGGTGGTTCCATCGAACCGGCCGGGTGATGCCGCTGGTGATCGCCCACGCGCTGCTCGACCTCGTCGCGTTCGTCGGGTACGCCCTGTTCGCCCAGCAGCTCGGTCTGCGATGAGATGGGACCGATGAAGCTCGAGTTCGACCCCGCCCTGCCGATCACCGCGCGGCACGACGAGATCCGTGACGCGCTGCGCGACCACCAGGTCGTCGTCGTGGCCGGCGAGACCGGATCGGGCAAGACGACCCAGCTGCCGAAGATCGCCGCCGAGCTGGGCCGCGCCCGCATCGCCCACACGCAGCCCCGCCGGATCGCCGCGCGGTCCGTCGCGGCCCGCATCGCGCAGGAGTGCGAGGTCGAGCTCGGCGCCGAGGTCGGCTACGCGGTCCGCTTCGACGACCGGTCCGGGGAGGACACCGTCATCCGCCTCGTCACCGACGGCCTCCTGCTGACCGAGCTGCAGCACGACCGCCGACTCGAGCGCTACGACACGATCATCATCGACGAGGCTCACGAGCGGTCCTTGGCGATCGACTTCCTGCTCGGCTACCTCCGCGACCTGCTCCCCCGGCGCCCCGACCTCAAGCTCGTCGTCACCTCCGCCACGATCGACGTCGAACGCTTCGCCGAGCTGTTCGCCACGCCCGAGCGACCCGTGCCGATCATCGAGGTCAGCGGACGCACCTACCCCGTCGAGATCCGCTATCGTCCGCTCGACCGCGACGACGACGTCATCGACGGCATCGTCGCCGCGGTCACCGAGCTCCCGCGCGACGGCGACATCCTCGTGTTCCTGCCCGGCGAGCGCGACATCCGCGACACCGCCGAGGTGCTCGAGGGCAGGAACCTCGGCGACGTCGTCCCGCTCTACGGCCGCCTCGCGGCCCACGAGCAGCAGCGCGTGTTCCAGACCGGCCCCCGCCGCCGGATCGTCCTGGCCACCAACGTCGCCGAGACCTCGATCACCGTGCCCGGCATCCGCTATGTCGTCGACCCCGGCCTGGCCCGGATCTCGCGCTTCAGCGCCCGCCTCAAGGTGCAGCGCCTGCCGATCGAGCGCATCTCCCGGGCGAGCGCCGCCCAGCGCGCCGGACGCTGCGGCCGCGTGGCGGACGGGATCTGCATCCGTCTCTACGACGAGGAGGACTTCGAGTCCCGACCCGAGTTCACCGACCCGGAGATCCTGCGCACGAACCTGGCCAGCGTGATCCTGCAGATGGCCGCGCTCGACCTGGGCGACATCCGCGACTTCGGCTTCCTCGACTCGCCGGACCACCGCGCCGTCGCCGACGGGCTCGCCCTGCTGCGCGAGCTCGGGGCGCTCGCTCCGCGTCGCGACGGGACCGACCGGCTGACCAAGCTCGGCCGCACCATGTCACGTCTGCCACTCGATCCGCGGCACGCCCGGATGGTGCTCGCCGCCGACCGCCTCGGCGTGCTCGCCGAGGTCCTCGTGATCGTCGCCGGCCTGTCCATCCAGGACGTCCGCGAGCGGCCCTTGGACAAGCGTCAGCAGGCCGACGCCCTGCACGCCCGGTTCCGCCAGCCGGACTCGGACTTCCTGAGCCTGCTCGCCCTGTGGCGCTATCTGCAGGAGCGTCGCGACGCCCTCTCACACACCAAGTTCCGTCGCCTGTGCCACGACGAGTTCCTGCACTACCTGCGGGTCCGCGAATGGGCCGACGTCCACGCCCAACTGCGCCGCACCGTCCGCGAGATGGGTCTCAAGCCCGGCCGGCTCCGCGAGGAGTCCGACGCCGGTGCCATTCACCGGGCGCTGCTGCACGGCCTCCTCTCGCACGTCGGCCTGCGCGAGCCGGAGGGTCGCGAGTACCTCGGCGCCCGCGGCGCCAGGTTCGCGATCTTCCCCGGCTCGGGCGTCGCGAAGAAGCCACCGCGCTGGGTGATGGCCGGCGAGCTCGTCGAGACGACGCGGCTGTGGGCCCGTGACGTCGCGCGCATCGACCCCGCCTGGGTCGAGGAGGCCGGCTCCCATCTGCTCAAGCACCAGTACGCCGAACCGCGCTGGTCGGCCCGGCGCGGCACCGCGGTGGCGACGCAACGCTCCACGCTGTACGGCATCCCCGTCGTCGTGGACCGGACCGTCATGCTCAGCAAGCTCGATCCGGCCCTCGCCCGTGAGCTGTTCATCCGCCACGCCCTCGTCGGCGGTGAGTGGCGCACGCACCATCGCTTCTGGAAGCGCAACCAGCGCCGTCTCGCCGAGGTCGAGCAGCTCGAGGAGCGCGTGCGGACGCGCGGCATCCGCGTCGACGACCAGACCCTGGTCGACTTCTACGACGAGCGCCTGCCCGCCGACATCGTCTCGGTGCGCCACTTCGACGCCTGGTGGAAACGGCAGCCGGACAAGTCCCTGCTCGACTTCCCCGACGACCTGTTCTCCGTCGACGTGGACGCCGACGCCTTCCCGACCACCTGGACCTCGCAGAGCGCCGGCTACGACACCGCCTACGAGCTGACCTATCGCTTCGATCCCGCCGCCGGCGACGACGGCGTCACCGTGACGGTCCCGGTCGACGACCTGCTCGCGCTCGACGAGCGCGAGTTCGACTGGGGCGTGCCCGGCCGGCGTCTCGAGCTCGTCACCGAGGTCATCCGCACCCTGCCGAAGGCGGAACGACGCCGGTTCGCTCCCGCCGCCCAGACCGCCGAGCGGGTCCTTCCCGGGCTGGATCCCACCGGCGACCTGCGGCAGGAGCTGTCGCGTGCCCTCGGCGTCTCTGCCGAGCTGATCGACCTGCGCCGTCTGCCGGACCATCTGCGGCCCACCTTCCGCGTCGTGGACGGGGATCGCGAGCTCGCCCGAGGCAAGGACGTCGACGCGCTGCGCCGAGAGCTGGAGCCGCTGCTGCGACGTGAGCTCCAGCAGCGCGCCGAGCAGGAGGAGCGCCCCGGCATCACCGCCTGGGACTTCGGTCCTCTGGAGCGCACGATCGTCGCGGGCCGAGTCACCGGCCACCCGGCCGTCGTCGACGAGGGCGACTCGGTGGCGCTGCGCGTGCTGCGCACCGAACAGGAGCAGCGCACCGCCTCGATCCGCGGACAGGCGCGCCTGATCGCCTTGTCGACCGGGTCCCCGGTCACCACG
>Ga0079224_100008420_pt1 | contig 13967 bp, 12 predicted proteins | sample Stecom2015_FD_80414 | JGI IMG/M metagenome (GOLD analysis project Ga0079224, IMG submission 80414) | Agricultural soil microbial communities from Utah to study Nitrogen management - Steer compost 2015 | ecosystem: Environmental > Terrestrial > Soil > Agricultural land | place: USA: Utah... | reverse complement strand
TCAGTCGTCGAGGCACGGTCGCGCGGCGTGCTCGTCGCCCGCGAGCCGTTCGAACGCTTCACCACGTCCGGCGTTCGCTGGGCTGACGGGGCCACGGTGGACGTCGACGCCGTGATCTGGTGCACCGGCTTCCGGCCGTCGCTCTCGCACCTCGAGCCCCTGGGCATTGTCGCCGACGGTCGTGTGCGCGTGCGCGGGACCCGGGCGGTCGAGGAGGCACGCCTGTGGCTCGTCGGGTATGGCGAGTGGACAGGCTATGCCTCTGCCACGCTCATCGGCGTCGGCCGGACGGCGCGCAGCACGGTGGAACAGATCGAGGAGTTCCTCTCGCGGGAGCAATGAACAGGTCAGCCGATTGACCGGCCGACAGAGTGAGCGCTGGGCCTGCTGGTGTTGGGTCGAGCGGCAGTAAGCCTGTGGATTTGGTGTAGCCGAAAGATTTCGCCGAGAACTGGCGTTCAACAGGCGTGAGGTGTCGGCCGTACAGCAGGGCGTGGCTGGGACGCAGGGATTCGAACCCCGATAACCGCGTCCAGAGCGCGGTGTCCTACCGTTGAACGACGTCCCAGCAGGGGCAGGCGAGTGGTCTGGAACTATCGATTATAGCCCATCCAGGCGCTTTTTCGGGCTCTTCCTCTGGCTTCGTGCGCCGATCTGAGCCGTATGACGGTAGAATCCGCACGATCCTGACATCAGGCGTTCCCCAGCGCCCCCGGCTCCGCGCGTGCGCGGCGCACACCAGAGGAACGATGACTCCTGGGCTCCCTGATCGGTATCGCGTGCTGTCGACTCTGGGGACGGGCGGCGGCGCGGTCGTCTACAAGGCCCTCGATACCACCCTCAATCGGCCCGTCGCCATCAAGACACTCGATCCGTCGGCGGGTGCGCCCGCCACGCTTCGCGCCGAAGCGCTCGCGGCCGCGTCGCTCGATCATCCGTACATCTGCCGCGTCTACGAGCTTGTCGACACACCCGAGCGGACGTTCATCGTCATGGAGTTCGTCGAGGGCGAAACGCTGGCGGCCAAGCTGCAACGCGGCATCCCGCCGCTCGAGGCGACCCTCGCCATCGGCGCCGAGGTGGCCGAGGGCCTGCAGGCGGCGCACGATCGCGGCCTTGTGCATCGCGACATCAAGCCGTCGAACATCATGGTCACGCCTCACGGCCATGTGAAGATTCTCGACTTCGGCATTGCCGCCGCCGCCACACCGCCGTCGACCGAAGCCGCGGGCGAGCGCGGCCGCACCTGGCGCGCCGGGTCGCCGGCATACATGTCACCCGAGCAGGCGCGCGGACGCGACATCACCCCGCGTTCAGATCTCTTCTCGCTCGGGGTCGTCCTCTATGAATGTCTGTCTGGCACGCTGCCGTTCGACGGGCGCACGCCGTACGAGTACGTCTCGAACCTGCTGACCGCGAAAGCCGTGCCGCTGGGCACGCGCGCACAGGACGTGCCGTTTCCGATCGTGCAGCTCGTCGACCGGTGCCTCGACAAGGATCCGCGCTGGCGACCCGAGTCGGCGGCCGAACTCGCCCGCGAACTGCAGCGGCAGATCGAAGCCGGCGCGCGCGGGGCGGCGACGGCCTCGCTCGCACGATGGTCGTCGCCGCGCTTCAGGCGTCGGGGACTGATCGCCGCTGGCGCCGCGGGCCTCATGGCTGCTGCGGCAGCGGGGTGGGTCTGGCTCAGCGCCCCGCCGGCCGCCATCGACATGCCGCGCGAGACGACGCCCCTCGTGACCTCGCCACATGCCGAGTTCGACAGCAAGCTCTCACCCGATGGACGCTGGGTGTCGTTTCTCTCGGACCGCGACGGCCCCACCCGGATCTGGATGCGTCCACTCGCCGGCGGCGACGCCCGCGCGCTCGACCTCGAAGGTGACGTGCTGGCGCACATCTGGTCGCCCGACGGAACGCGCATCGCCGGGTACACCGCCCGCGGCGACGCGATGTCGCTGCAGATCGTGCCGGCGTTCTTCGGGGGCGGACCCGAGCTGCAGCTGCCCATCGCGGCGCGGGTCGACGGCGAGGCACGCCTGCTCCGCTGGATCGGCAACAACATCTACCTGACATCGAGCGGCCGCAGTCAAGGGCGCGGTCAGCTTCTCACGCGCATCACGCTTGACGATGGCTCGACGGAAGACGTCACCCCACGCGTCGATCTCGACATCGAGTGGCTCGACGTCGATGCCAGGGGCTCGCTGGTGGTGCTGGCCGGCGTCTCGGGCAATCAGGAAGACCTCTGGATTGCCGATCTCGGCGGCGCCCGCGCGCGCCGGCTGACCGACGATGGGCCGTTCGACCGGTTCCCCATGTGGACCGGGAGCCTCGTGACGTTTCAATCCAACCGCGGTGGACAGATCGATCTCTGGCAGATCGATCCGGATACGCTCAGGCTGCGCGCGCTCACGTCGAGCGAACCGGCCGAGTTCCCCGAGAGCACGACTGACGACGGCCGCCTGATCACCTTCCACGTCGCCCACGAATCGTCACGGGTGTGGCGCACGAGACCGACAGGCCGCGCGGCCCCGTTGACGCGCGACTCGCTCAGCGACTTCGTGCCGACGGCCTCGCCAGATGGACGCACGGTCGCGTTCCAACGGCAGGCCTCGACGCCCGCCCTGGGGTCGACGCTGCTCGACTCGCAGGTGTTTCTCGCGCGCACCAATGCCGCGGGAGCCGAAGTCGTCTCGCCCTCCGTGACGAGCGGGTTCTATCCCCTGTTGTCGCCCGGAGGCACCGAGCTCGCGTACTTCACGCGCCCCACGTCGGGATCACGATTCGCGTCGCTGTTCGTCAAGGACCTCGATACGGCGGAAGTGCGTCTCGTGTCGGCGCAGTGCGCCCTGCCTGGCCTGTCGCTCTATCCGCTCGACTGGGTGCACCAGTCGATGGCCTGGTCGGTCGATCGCTTCCTTTACTTCATCGAACAGAGCGTCGAGGGATCGTTGATACGGCGGTTCGATCCGCGCGACGGGACGCTGGGGAATGTCACGGGCGTACTGAAGTCGTTCGTCACCGAGGTCTACCCATCACCGGATGGCACGCAGCTCGCCTACCTGCTCTATCACGACCGGTCGTTCCAGGCCCGGGTGCGCGACCTCGCCACCGGAACGGATCGCATCGCGGCCGTCTGGCCCAACCGCGGCGCGGCCGACGTTCAGTTGCGCGGGTGGACGCCGAGCGGCGCACTGGTGGCCGTGCACCGATACTTCCGGCCGCGCGTCGAGCGTCCGGCCCTCGACATCCTTATCGTCGATAGGACGGGCACGCGCACGCGTGCCCGCATCGACGACGCATACGGCGAGACGGCGCGGCTGTCGACCGACGGAACGGCGCTCTACTTCACAGCCAGCGTCGACGGCGTCCACAACATCTACAGCCTGGCGCTCGCCGGTGGCACGCCGCGGCGCGTGACCACGAACGACCTGCCCGAGTTGATGTTCTCGGGTATCGAACCGCTTGCCGACGGCACGGTGATCTACGCAGTCAACGAACGGCGCCAGGACATCTGGTTGAGCCGCAGCACGGGCCTCCAGCCCCAGGGAGCACAGTGATGAATGAATGGACGAAGAACGACGAGCCGGCACTGACCTTTGCCGCCATCCGCTGGTACGCGATGTCGCTCGAGAAACTGGCCGCGGACCTCTATATCACGGACCAGTCGCAGTACCCGGCGGTGAAGGCCGTGCTCGCCAAGGCTTTGAACGAGCTCGACGGCATGCGCAAGGCGCAGCAGGCCGCCGCGCCAGCGGCCGCGGCAGGCGAGGGCGCGGGACCGTGCCCGCCCGGCTACGAGTATTGCGGCGGACTCTGCCTGCCGTCCTGCCCCGGTGGCGGCCAGTACTGACCTTGCCCTCGGCGGCGCGCGATGATGTGATCAGATGACGTGAGTTCCGCCGAGTCGATTCACGACACCATCAGCGCCATCTACACGGCTGAATCGCGCCGCGTCCTGGCGACGCTCATCCGCCTTCTCGGCGACTTCGATGTCGCCGAGGAGGCACTTGCCGATGCCTTCCGCGCCGCGCTCGAACAGTGGCCACGCGACGGCGTACCCGCCAATCCGCGCGCGTGGCTCGTCTCGGCCGGCCGCTTCAAGGCCATCGACGGGCTCAGGCGCCAGAAACGGTTCGACCAGCTCGACGAGACCTCGCACGCCGAGCCCGGCGCCGACGATCCGCAGGCCTGGGCCGACCGCGAGAGCGTCGAGGACGACCGGCTGCGGCTGATCTTCACCTGCTGCCATCCGGCGCTTGCGCCCGACGCCCAGGTCGCCCTGACCCTTCGCGAGGTCTGTGGCCTGACGACCGAAGAAATCGCACAGGCGTTTCTCACGCCCGCCCCGACGCTCGCGCAGCGCATCGTCCGCGCGAAGAACAAGATCCGCACGGCGCGTATCCCCTATCAGGTGCCGGAGACGCGCGACCTGCCCGAACGGCTGAACGCCGTGCTGCGCGTCGTGTATCTGATCTTCAACGAAGGCTACGTGGCCTCGTCGGGAACGGCGCTCACGCGGCACGACCTGTCGTCGGAAGCCATTCGTCTTGGACGGCTCATCGTGCAGTTGCTGCCCGAGCCCGAAGCCATGGGCCTGCTGGCGATGATGCTGCTGCACGAGTCGCGTCGCGACGCCCGCGCAACCGAGACCGGCGACCTGGTGCTGCTCGACGAGCAGGACCGATCGCGATGGGATCGCGCACTCATCACGGAAGGCTCACGCCTGGTAGAACGCGCGCTGTCGACGCGGCGGTTCGGGCCGTACACCATTCAGGCGGCCATCGCTGCACTGCATGCCGAAGCGCCGACATTCGACGACACGGACTGGACGGAAATCGCGGCGCTCTACGACGTCCTGCTCCGCGTCGACCCCTCGCCCGTCGTCGAGCTCAACCGCGCAGTGGCCATCGCGATGCGCGATGGTCCAGAGGCCGGACTCGCAAGCGTCGACGCGATCCTGGCCCGGGGCGAGCTGAGCGACTACCGGCTCGCGCATGCGGCGCGGGCCGACCTCTGCCGCAGGCTGGGCCGCACGGCCGAGGCACGCGCGGCCTACGAGCGCGCCCTCGCGCTCACGAAACAGGCGCCCGAACGACGGTTTCTCGAGCGTCGACTGGCTGAACTGAATTAATTGAGGCCACGATGTCGATCCGCCGCCCGCCCGTTCGATGACTGGGTATGCGGGAGAACATCGGCGGCCAGGAGACATCCATGAAGTATCTCTGCCTCGTATATCTGTCGAAGGAAAAGTGGAGTGCCGTGCCCGACAGCGAGTGTTTCGCGAGCGGACAGAAGTTCCGCGATGCGGGCATGCTGCTGGCCGCCGAGCCCCTGCATCCCGTCGAAACCGCGACGACCGTCCGCATCAGGAACGGCCAGCTCTCGGTGACCGACGGGCCGTTTGCCGAAACCAAAGAACAACTGGCCGGCTTCTATCTGATCGAGGCGCGCGACCTCGATGAAGCCATCGAGGCGGCGGCAAAGATTCCGCCCGCCCGCGAAGGCAGCATCGAAGTGCGGCCCGTGAGGGAACTGCAGCCGTAGCCAGGGCAGGAGGTCCCATGCAGGTCAGTCCCTATCTTCTCTTCAACGGCAATTGCGCCGAGGCGCTGAGGTTCTACGAACAGGTGCTGGGCGGAACGCTCACTGCTCTGCAGACGTACGGCGAGTCGCCGGCACGCGAGCAGGTGGCGCCTGAGCTGCACGACAAGGTGGTGCACGCGTGTCTCGACCTGAACGGCATGCTGGTCATGGCGTCGGACAACGCGATGGGCTACGAGAAGACCCAGGGCTTCGCGGTGTCGATCGGCGTGAAGTCGACGGCCGAAGGCCGCCGCATCTTCGACGCGCTCGCCAACGGCGGCGAGGTGACGATGCCGTTCAGCGAGACGTTCTGGTCGCCGGGCTTCGGCATGGTCACCGACCGCTTCGGTACGCCGTGGATGGTGAACTCGGTGACGCCCGGCCAGGGGCATTGAGGTCGGTTGGCGGTGCGAATCGCGCGGGACACGTGCCCGCGCGATTGTTTTCTGATGACAGGCCGGGCCCGCCTGCGCCTCTGGCCTGTCAGCGACTCCGTTCGATCGGCGTCACGACGACGCGACGGAACATGACTTTGCCGTGGTCTCCCTGCAGCATGATCGGTCCCGGCGCGAGTTCGTCGGCATCGAGCGCACCGCCGGTAATGCCGCCGATGATGGCGTTGTCGTGCACGCGTCGGCCGTTGAGCGTCACCGTCACGCGGTTGGCGACCACGATGGCCTCCATCTTCTGCCACGCGTTCGCCTCACGGCTTGCGTTCACCGACGGAGCCGTCCGTCCATAAATCGCCATGTGGCTCTGTGGCGTCACCGGCTCACCCGCATCGTCGAGCACCTGAAGCTCGTAGCGGCCGCGCAGGTAGATGCCGCCATTGCTGCCCGGCGCGACGGCGTACTCGGCTTCGATGCGGAAGTCGTTGAAGACCTGCTTCGAGACGAGGTTGTTGCCCTGCTTGTCGGCGCTCGTCATCACGCCGTCGATGATGGACCAGTTGATCGGCTGGGTCTCGTGCTGCACGCCCCAGGCATCCATGTTGGTGCCGTCGAAGAGCCAGATCGGATCGCCGTACTCGTGCGTGTCGTTCGCGTTGACCACGGGCCAGTCTGGGGGACGCACGCCGACCCAGTTGATGACGGTGGGCGTGCCGCCCGTCTCACGTGGCGCGATCGTGGTCGTGCCGACCAGTTCGCCGTCGACGACCTTCGCGCGCCACACGGGCGAGGGCGCGCTCTGCCCTTCGGCCGGATGGTTCCAGAACGACAGCTCGCCGTTGCGGATGCGGATGTTCGGCAGGTCGTAGGGACTGCTCCACCGATTGAGAAAGCGTCCCTTGACGGCGCCGTTCGACTCGCTCACCTCGAGCCAGTAGACGACGTCGGTATGCTCGCCAGTGCCGGTGATGTTCCACGCGCCGAGGAACGGCGCGCGTGAAGAGGTCTGGAACGAGAGCGCGACGAGCGTCGCGACCAGGAGCATTCGCATGAGTTACCAGCCAGTCCGATACTCGCGTGTGAGCAGATCGTTGAAGGCGGGCCCGCCAGGGCCCGACGTGTTGGTGATGCGCATGGCCGCGCCATCGTAGTAAATCTTCGTGCCGGCCCGCAGCGCGACGACCCCGAGCAGCATGACCTCGGTGAGCGGCGCCGCGAAGCTGATGGGACAGGAGATCTGCTGGCGTCCCTGAATGGCTTCGAGCCAGTTGCGCTCGTGGCCGTTCATGCCGCCGGGCACGCGCGGCAGCGTCGGCGCGGGAACCGGCGTGGCCTCGTGCAGCGACGCGGGCAGTAGACGCGGATTGAGCCCGTAGGTGTCGCAGAGCAGCTTGCCCTTGCTGCCGATGTAGAGGATGCCGCCTTCGCGGTTGAGCTGATCGTCGCCGATCTCCGCGGGCGTGGCGGGGCGCAGATCGCCGTCGTACCACGTCATACGCACCGCGGGACGCGATCCCTTCGCGGGGAACTCGTAGTAAGTCTTCGTCGCGTCCGGATACGAGACGCCGTTGAACGGCGTCGACACGGTTTCGATCGACGTCGGCGGATCGAGGTCGAGCGCCCAGAACGGATGGTCGACGAGGTGCGCGCCCATGTCGCCCAGCGCACCGCCGCCCCAGTCGACCCAGCCGCGCCAGTTGAACGGGTGGTAGACCGGGTGGTACTCGACCTCGGGTGCGACGCCGAGAAACAGGTTCCAGTCGAGGCCGGCGGGCACGACGTACGTGCCCATCGCCTCGGCGAGGCGCTGATCGATGGCGCGGCCGTTCCAGCGGGGCGGCTGTGACGGGTCCATCGGAGACGGCGCCTTCGGGCGCGGCAGGCCCTGCGGCCAGTACGCGAGCGGCCGGTTGGTCCAGACGTGCACCTCTGACACATCGCCAATCGCGCCCGCGCGGAGGTACTCGATGCCCAGACGCGCCCCATCGGCCGAGTGGCCCTGGTTGCCCATCTGCGTGACGAGCCGCGGGTTGTCGGCCGACATCTTCGCGAGCTGCCGCGCCTCGGCGACCGACCAGCAGAGCGGCTTCTGCACGTAGACATGCTTGCCGGCCTGCATCGCGGCCATCGCGATGGGCGCGTGCATGTGATCGGGCGTGGCGATGATCACGGCGTCGATATCGACCTGCTGCTCGAGCATCACGCGGTAGTCGGCGTAGGTCTTGAGCCGGGGCTTGTGGATCGTTTCGATGCGTTCGATGTCGGCGATGACGTGCGCCAGGCGCTCGGCGCGCTCGGTCTCGCCGTTCGCGCTCGCCTCTTCGAGACTGCGGCGCTCGCGCGCAAGGTCGAGCGTGTAGTTGGCGAGCGACGTTTCCATGAGCCGCGCGTCGACGTCGCAGGCGGCGACGAAGTTGTGGCTCGCGGCATTGCGCGTGTTGACGCGGCCCATGCCGCCGATGCCGCACGTCGCGAAGTTGACGAGGTCGGACGGCGCCTGGAAGCCGCGGCCCAGCACGTGCCGCGGCACGATGACGAGCCCCGCCCCGGTGGCGGCGGCGGTCCTGACGAAGGTCCGTCTGCTCACAGCCATGCGGCGGATGCTAATACATTTCGAGGCCGCATGCCCGCCGCGCGGGACAGATCCGGCGGTGGAACGCAGGCTTCACGGCGCGTCGTCGGACCCGATGGTGCCGCCTTCTCCCTCCAGGCGGGCTATCTGGCGGACGTCCGTGCGCGTGAACTTCAACCTCACGCCCGCGCCCATGTCGGCGGTTTCATCGACGACGACGACACCGAAGTGATCCAGGCCTCGCGAGACGGCTTCGATGTCCGCCGCATCGGTGATCCAGGCGCTGCCGCCCGCTTCGAGCCGGCACAGCGTATCGACATCGAGGCCGCAGGCCTCGGCGAAGTCGGCCTGACTGATGCCGGCCAGTACCCGTGCCGCCGCCACGATGCGCCCCGTGATCCGAGTCATCGACCCATTGTACGAGCAGGCCGTCTCGATGCACCGCCGGCGCTATACAATCCCCGCAGTGCAGATCATCGAGACTCCGAAGACCTACGACATCTGCATCATCGGATCGGGCGCGGGCGGCGGGATGGCCGCGAAGGTTCTGGCCGAAGCCGGCGCCGATGTCGTGATGCTCGAAGCCGGGCCCTCGTGGGATCCCGTGGCCGACTCCTACATGTTCAACTGGCCGTACGACTCGCCGCGGCGCGGCGCGGCCACGCCGAAGCAGGAGTTCGGCGAGTTCGACGCGTGCTTCGGCGGCTTCTCGCTCGAAGGCGAACCCTACACGCGCGCGCCGGGCACGCGATTCGACTGGTTCCGCGCGCGCATGCTGGGCGGCCGCACGAACCACTGGGGCCGCATCTCGCTGCGCTACGGGCCCGATGACTTCCGCAGGAAGAGCCTCGACGGACTCGGCGACGACTGGCCGATCACCTACGAAGACATCAAGCCGTACTACGACAAGGTCGACGCTTTCGTCGGCATCTTCGGCACGAACATCGCCGACGAGTACAACCTGCCGAACGAACCCGACGGCATCTTCATGCCGCCGCCGGCGCCGCGCTGCTACGAGCGCCTCGTCAAGAAGGCGGCCGATCGGCTCAACATCGCGTGCGTGCCGAGCCGCATGTCGATCATCACGCGGCCACACAACGGCCGCATCCCGTGCCACTACTGCGGCCAGTGCAACCGCGGCTGCGCGACGCACTCGAACTTCTCATCGCCCTCGGTGCTGCTGCCTCCGGCCGTCGCCACGAAACGTCTCACGCTGCAGACCGACGCGATGGCCCGCGAGATCACCGTGGACGACGCGGGCCTCGCGACCGGCGTCATCTACATCGACAAGACGACGGGCCGCGAGCACCGCGTGCGCGCGCGCGTCGTCGTGCTGGCCGCGAGCGCGTGCGAGTCGGCGCGCATTCTGCTCAACTCGCGATCGAACCGGTTCCCGCAGGGCCTGGGCAACTCGACGGGCAACGTCGGACGCTATCTCACCGACAGCACGGGCGTCGGTCTGACCGGGTTCATTCCCGCGATGATGGACATGCCGCCGCACAACGAAGACGGCGTCGGCGGCATGCACCTCTACATGCCGTGGTGGCTCGACAACCGGAAGCTCGATTTCCCGCGCGGCTATCACATCGAAGTCGGCGGAGGCCGGAAGATTCCGAGTTTCGGATTCCTGGGCAACATCCACCAGTACGCAGGCATGCCGCCCTTCGCCGGCGGCACGGCGCCGTTGCCAGGCGTCGGCTATGGGCGGAAGCTCAAGGAGGACTACCGCCGGTTCTACGGCGCGACGGTCGGCTTTGCCGGCCGCGGCGAGATGATTCCCAATGCCGACAGTTACTGCGAACTCGACCCGACGGTCGTCGACAAGTACGGGATTCCGGTGCTGCGCTTCCACTTCAAGTGGACCGACCACGAGTACAAGCAGGCGAAGCACATGCAGGAGACGTTCAGGGCGATCATCGCCGAGATGGGCGGCACGCCCATGAGCGAAATGCCGGGACCCGAGCAGGGCTATGGCCTCCTCGACGGCGGCCGCATCATCCACGAGCTCGGCGTCACGCGTATGGGCCACGATCCCGATGGGTCGGTCGTGAACGCGCACTGCCAGTTGCACGACGCGAAGAACGTGTTCGTGGCCGATGCCGGTCCGTTCGTCTCGCAGCCCGACAAGAACCCGACGTGGACGATTCTCGCGCTGGCGTGGCGGACGAGCGACTACATCATCGAACAGCGTGCACAGGGGGCCATCTGATGACGGATCTGACCCGCCGCCGTCTGCTGCAACTGATGAGCACGGCCCCGCTCGCCGCCGGCTTCGTCTGGACGGCCACCGAAGTCGTCGACGCCGCAGAGCGCTCGCGCGCCGTGCGGCAGACCGGCACGCCCTACACGCCGCAGTTCTTCACGGCTCACGAATACGCGACCGTTGTGCTGCTCGCCGATCTGATCATTCCGGCCGACGACCGCTCGGGCAGCGCGTCGGACGCCGGCGTGCCCGAGTTCATCGACTTCATGATGATCGACCAGCCATCGAGACAGATTCCGGTGCGCGGCGGGCTCGCGTGGGTGGATCAGGAGTGCACATCGCGCTTCGGCCAGCCGTTCGTGAAGGCGACCGACGCCGAGCGCCACCAGGTGCTCGACGAAATCTCCGGGCTCGAGCCGGCGCGGCCGGATCAGTCGCACGGCGTGGCGTTCTTCCGCGCCTTCCGCGACCTTACGGCCACGGGCTTCTGGACGAGCAAGATGGGCATCGACGACCTTCAGTTCATGGGCAATACGTTGGTCGCCGAATGGAAGGGCTGTCCACCCGAAGCGCTGGCCAAACTCGGGCTCGACGCCGAATGACGAATTCGATCAAGGATCAACGCATGAAAGCGCTTGGATGTCTGTTGGTGGCGGGTGCGCTCGCCACGGGTGCGGCCTTCACACAGCCCGTTGTCGCCCAGTCGACCACGCCGGCCGCAAGTGAAGAAACGAAGAAGCTTTACGTCGCGCAGTGTCAAGCCTGCCATGGCCCCAACGGCAAGGCCATGCTGCCCGACATGGCGTTCGTCGATCGCGCCTGGAAACACGGCACATCGACGGCCGACATGGCGAAGGTCATCACCGAGGGCGTGCCGGGGACGATGATGATGCCGTTCAAGGGACGGCTGACCGAAGAACAGATCCGCGATCTGGCGCGCTACGTGCGGTCGCTGGATCCGAAACTCAAGCCTGAAAAGAAGTGAGGAAGCTGGGCGCGCACATCGCGCCGAGCGAGGCCGAAGCGCGATGAATCGAAGAGTCAATGTGGCGCTCGTGGGCTACGCCTTCATGGGCCGCGCCCATAGCAATGCCTGGCGTCAGGTCACGCCTTTCTTGTCGCCGCGCCTCACGCCGCATCTGAAGGTCATCTGCGGGCGCGATGAGCAGAAGGTCTCGGAGGCCGCGCGGCAGTACGGCTGGGAGGAATGGGCCACGGACTGGCGACAGGTCATCCGCCGCCCCGACATCGACATCGTCGACATCTGCACGCCCGGTGATTCGCACGCGGCCATTTCCATTGCGGCCGCGCGTGCCGGCAAAGCGGTGCTCTGCGAGAAGCCGCTCGCCAACTCGGTGCCCGAGGCGCGCCGCATGCTCGCCGCTGCCCGGAAGGCGCGCGTCGCGCACATGATCTGCCACAACTACCGCCGCGTACCGGCGGTGATGCTGGCGAAACAGCTGATCGACGATGGGCGCCTCGGCGACATCCGGCACTTCCGCGGCACGTATCTGCAGGACTGGATTGCCGACCCGTCGTTCCCGATGGTGTGGCGGCTCGACAAGCGCAAGGCCGGCTCGGGAGCGCTTGGCGACATCGGCGCGCACTCGATCGACCTCGCGCGTTTTCTCGTCGGCGAGATCACCGAAGTCGCCGGCCACCTCGAAACGTTCATCCGCACGCGTCCCATTGCCGGCAGCCGCACGAAGCGCGGACGGGTGACGGTGGACGATGCGGCGATGGCACTGCTGCGGTTCAGCGGCGGCGCGGTCGGCACGATGGAGGCGACGCGGTTCGCGCGCGGCCGCAAGAACGCGAACCGCTTCGAGATCAACGGCAGTCTGGGCAGCGTGGCGTTCGACCTCGAGAAGATGAACGAACTCGAAGTCTACTTCGAGTCCGACCCGGCATCCGTGCGCGGCTTCCGCCGCGTGCTGGTGACCGAGGCGTCGCATCCGTTCATCAAGCCGTGGTGGCCGCCCGGGCACATCATCGGCTACGAGCACACGTTCACGCACACGGTGTACGACCTGCTCGAAGCCATGGCCGACGGTCGTGTGCCGTCGCCGAGCTTCGACGATGGCCTGCGCAATCAGCAGGTGCTCGCGGCGATCGAGAAGGCTTCGACGACGAGACGGTGGGTTACAGTCTAGCGACTGACGGGCTCGCTGGTCGGCCTTCGTCCGGATCTACCGCTCGCTCCGGGCGGCCGCGTGCATCGCGTCGTAACACGGAGTACGAAGGGACAGGCTTCAACCTGTCCTTCGTGACCAGGAGACACTGACACCATGAAGCTAGGCGTTTTCACTGTGCTGTTCGGCACCAAGCCGTTCGAGGAGATGCTCGACTGTGTCGTCGAGCTCGGGCTCGAAGCAGTCGAGATTGGCACCGGCGCGTATCCGGGCGACGCCTACTGCAAGCCGGATGAACTGCTGGCGAGCGGAAAGAAGCTGCAGGCGTTCAAGCAGGCCATCAAGCGGCGCGGGCTGACAATCAGCGCACTGAGCTGCCATGGCAATCCGCTGCATCCGCAGGCGAAACGGGCCGAAGCCGACCACGCGGTGTTCATGCGGACACTGGAACTGGCCAGGAAGCTCGGCGTCGACACCGTCATCAACTTCAGCGGCTGTCCGGGCGGTGACGCGAAGGCCGAGCAGCCGAACTGGATCGTCTCGCCCTGGCCGCCCGAGTTCCCGAAGATGCTGGCGTGGCAGTGGCGTGAGCGTGTGACGCCCTACTGGAAACAGGCCGCGAAGGCCGCGCGCGCGGCGGGCGTGCGCGTGGCCATCGAGATGCACCCGAACTTCGTGGTCTACCATCCCGAGTCGATGCTGCGGCTGCGCGAGATCGCGCCGAAGACGATCGGCTGCAACTTCGATCCGAGCCACATGATCTGGCAGCAGGTCGATGTGCCGTCAGCGATTCGCGCACTGGCTGGATCGATCTTCCACGTCCACGCCAAGGACTGCCGCGTCGATCAGGCGAACACGATGGTCAACGGCGTGCTCGACAGCAAGAACTACACGAAGGAAATCGACCGCTCGTGGATCTTCCGCACCGTCGGCTATGGCAACGACGCACTGTTCTGGAAGGACATGATCAGCAACCTGCGATTGGCCGGCTACGACGGAGTCGTCAGCATCGAGCACGAGGACAGCCTGATGACGGGCGACGAGGGCCTGAAGAAGGCGATCGCGTTCCTCAAGCCGCTCATCATCAG
>Ga0079224_100008419_pt1 | contig 13967 bp, 11 predicted proteins | sample Stecom2015_FD_80414 | JGI IMG/M metagenome (GOLD analysis project Ga0079224, IMG submission 80414) | Agricultural soil microbial communities from Utah to study Nitrogen management - Steer compost 2015 | ecosystem: Environmental > Terrestrial > Soil > Agricultural land | place: USA: Utah... | reverse complement strand
CTGCAGAAGGGCGCCAGGACCGTCGTTATCGGCGGCATCGCGGAGCGACCCGCCTTCACGAACTGGTGCGACTTCAGTCACCGCTCGTTCGCTTCGGGCACCGGCTGCATCGGACCGCGGCAGGCGACCGAGATCCTCGCGCTGCTGAAACAGGGCCACTACGACGAGGCCGAGGTCATCAGGCAGCGCTTCCTGCCGTTCGAGGACCTGCGCGACTCGATCAACCCCATCCGCGTGCTGCACGAGGGCGTCGGCGCCATCGGAGTGTGCGACACGGGGCCGCTGTTGCCGCTGTTGTCGGCGCTCGAACCGGCCGACGGGGCGCGGGTGGCCGCGGCCGCCAGGCAGCTCTACGCCACCGAGTAGAGCGCCGCCGACTATGGAGAAGCTTGCCCTGCGCCTTCGCGTAAGGCGCCGACCTAGCTGGCGCGAACGATGAGACCGGCCCTGATGACGGTGTAGCCACGCAACCGGTCGCCGTCGACTTGCGCCAGCAACTGTCGGGCCGCCCGTCTGCCGAGTTCGACGACGTCGGCCGACACGACGGTGAGCCCCGCTTGGCTGGCCTCGGGGCCGTCGCCGAACCCTACGACCGCGACCTCGGCCGGGACCGCGACCCCTGTCCGGCGCAGCGCCTGCATGGCGGCGATCGCCATCAGGTAGTCCGCCGCCAGCACAGCGTCGAAACTGCGATCATGCTCGAGCAGCGCCAGCACCGAGCGCGCCGCCGTAGCCGGTTCGAACTCCCCCGCCAAGAAGCGCGTTGGCGGCACAGTCAGCGAGTGCCTCATGAGTTCCTCGCGGAAGAAGCGCTCGCGCTCCCTGCCGTCGAGTTGATCGGCGCGGCCGCCGATGAACACGAACTCCTTGCGGCCGGCCGCTACCAGGTGCTCGACCAGCTGACGCATCCCCTGGCGGTTGTCGTGCATGACCGTCGGCACACCCAGGCCCGCGACCCGGTGGCTGACCAGCGTCACGGGGTGACCCGCGGCGACGGCGGCACCCAGCGCCTCGTCGCCCAGAACGTTGGTGAGGACCAGCGACCCGAGCGTGCCGGCCGTCAGCCTGGCCACTTCCCGCGACTCCGTCACCTGCGCCGTCAGTTCGGTGATCCTGAAGCCGTGGCCGGCCGCTGCGACGACCTCCAGCGCACCGCTGATGACGCTGCGCTGGAAGACGCCGCTACGGTCGTTGGTGAACAAGCCCAGCTGGGTGCTCACGGCGTCAGGAGCTCCAGTTCCGCCTGGACGACCAGCGCCACGGCGCCCATGGCGCCGAGTTGGTCGGAGTACGCCAGGCTCAGCGCCACGTCGGCCAGCTGAGCGACGGGCAGCACGGCGGCCGCGTGGCGTCTCAGCGACACGAGGAAGGGCTCGCCCAAGTCGCTCAACCTGCCCCCCAGCGAAACCTGGGTCGGCCGGACCGTAGCGACGAGCCAGGCGAGCACCGGCGCCAGGTCACGGGCCAGTTCGTCGATGAGACGCGCGGCCGCCCGATTGCCGGCGTTGGCAGCGCTCCGCAGCCTCAGGTAGCTGGGTGCCGCCCGGTCCGGCGCTGCTCCGGCGCGCTCCCCGGCAGCGGGCCGGTCACCGTCCGTCGCGAGTGCGGCCTCTACCCTGCCGCGCGTCGCGCTCCACGACAGGCGGTCGCGCAACGGCACATCGGCTCCTGCGCCAGGGAAGCGCAGCTCGCCCAGGTCGCTGCCGTAGTGCAGCGCGCCGCCGGCCATGCCTACCCCCATCTCGACTCCGCCGTCGACGATGAGGTTGACGAGCGTGCCGCCCTGCACCACGCCCTCGGCGTAGGCGAGCTGGCCCAGCGCGCTGAGTTCTGCCTGGTTACCGAGGTAGAGGGGCACGCCGAACCGGCGCTCCAGCGCGGCGGCCACCGGGCCGGCGGGGCTGAGGCTGCCGGCGCTGCCTGGCAGACCGACCCCCACGCCCAGCAGCGGGGCGTCGAGCTGGGGCAACAGCGCGGCCACCACGTCGGCCACCGCGGCCAACTCCTCGGCCAACGCGTCGTCGCTCGGCGCCAGCTCGCGCACGTGCAGCGCGCTCGTCTCCCCCGCCAGGTCGGAGAGCGCGCCGAGGGCCCTGTGGCCCACCACGCTGACCCCGATCACCTGCCTGGCGCGGGGTTCGAAGCTCAACAGGGTCGGGCGCTTGCCACCGGCGTCACTTGAACGGCCCAACCCGCGCTCGCTGATGAGACCGGCGGCCAGCAGTTCCCCCACCAGCGTAGAGACCGTCGGCTTGGTGAGGCCCGTCACCCCGGCCAACTCGGCGCGGCTCTGGGCGGCGCCGGAGTAGACGGACCGCAACACCAGGTGCAGGTTGTGCCGGCGCACCTGCTCGAGCGAGCCCGGCTGTCTACGCCTGAGCGTCATCGCCTGACCTCATGGTCGACCGACCCGGTCACGCAAGGCGCAGGGCGCCGGCCGCCGGTCCCGCAGTACCTGCCAGTTGTCCGGATCCTCGCCACCCAGCCCCCAGATGGCGACGCCGCCGGTCACCGGCAGGGCCTCCCGGCGGGCCGCCGTCGTGGTCGCGTCGCTGACGAACAGCGACTGGCGCGGCAGGCCGGTGACGTCGAGTTCGATGACCAGCTCCTGGCCTTCCGGGTCGCGCGTCGCCTGCAGGCCGAACTGTTCGATCATGCGCTCGGCCGCCTCCCAGGTGGTGGCGGTGGCAGGCGGTCGCCCCCTGCGCCAGCCGTAGCCGTAGAACGGCAGTCCGACGCGTACCTTGTCCGCCGTGGTGGTGGTGAGCGCGTACTGGACGACCTCGACGGCCCACGGGATGCTGGCGACCGGGCCGGGCGGCTCGTTGCGGTTGGTGTAGTCGTAGGTCATGAGGTTGAAGATGTCGGCTGCCGCAGCCAACCTAACCCAGTCCTGCGCCGCTGCGCTCGGGAACGGCGGCAGGTCGACCGTCTTGGCGTGGACCGTGACCGCCAGCAGGCGACCGCGTTCGTGCAGGGCGGCGGACAGTTCCTCGACGAAGGCCGAGAACACGTCACGGGTCTCGCGGGCGAACATCTCGTAGTCGATGTCGATGCCGTCGTAGCCATTGTCTTCGACGAGCGCGACGATGCCGGCCACGTGGGCGGGCCGCAGGTCCGCCGCCAGGTACCCCCAATGGCCGGCGAAGATACTGGGCAGCACCAGCTGGCCGGCGGCGTGCCATGCGGCCACCTGCTCGGCGGCGCGCGCGCCTCCTCGGTCGAGCAACGCGCCCGAGACGTCCGGCGTGTACCAGAACGGGTGCACGACGTCGATGACGTCGGCGTTGGAGCGGATCGCGGCGGCGCCGCCCGGATGCTCCGAGGACGGGTACCACACGGCCACGCACCAGGAAGCCGCAGCGGGCTGCGCCAGGGCCACGCTGCCCGGCGCCAGGCTGACCAACGTCAGGGTCGCCAGCGCCCAGACCGCTGCCCGGCCCACGGTTCCCGAGGCACGGGTTCCCGCCGACCGGTCTCCCGACGTCGGGCTCCCCCCTGCGGCGCGCCTGCTCACCCGGTGGCCGTCTCGGGAACCGGGTATGGGGGTCGAACGTGGGGCAGTCGCAACGGCAGTTCACCGGCAGCGCGCGCCTCGCCGAACAGGACGGCGGCCGCCGCCTCGGTCTGTATGGACCTGCGCCCGAAGCTGCAGATGACCGATTCGGCGTCAGGAAGATAGGCAGCGTCGACGGGGCTGCGGAGCGCCACGACATGAGGCCTGAGGCCCAGGGTGACCAACCGGTCGAACAGCAGGCGCTGTCCGGCGTCGGTCGCGGCGTTGACGGTCGCCAGCACGACCGCGGCTGCTCCGCGGCAGCGCGCCGCGGCGTCTATGACCGCAGCTTCGTCCGCTCCGTAGCCGATCGCGATGGCGATGGTGTCGGCATGCCGTCGGCGGACCTGGGTGACGAGCGGGTTGGTTTCTGTGACCAGCGTCTCGGCCGGCGTCAGGTTGCCTGATACGACGGTCACCAGGGCCAGCCGGTCGCCGCGGTCCAGGCGCAGCGGCAGGTTCTCGGCCCCGGAGACGACGGTGATGGCCGCGCGGGCCATGGTGGCCGCGGTGTCGCGATGCTCGGCCCATGCGCCGGGGTCCAGTGGGGGGAGCTCGTAGCCCAGCGTCGACCTCACGCGCTCGATGCGGCGGCGGGACGCGGGGTAGCCGCTGTCGGCCAGCGCGTCGACCATCGCCTCCTGCCCTTCCAGGTGGCCCAACAAGGGTAGGTCGGCGCCCGCTGCCAGCGCCAGGCGGGCGCGGTCGCGCTCAGGCGTGCCTGCCAGCGCCTGCATGTCGAGGGCGTCGGTGATCACCAGTCCGTCGTAGCCGAGGCGCTCACGCAACAGGTCGGTGAGGATGGCCCGTGAGAAGGTGGCGGGCCGATCATCGAGGGTCGGGTAGCGCACATGGGCGGTCATCACCGAGGCCAAGCCGGCCGCGAAGGCCGCCTCGAAGGCCACCAGCTCCACCGCCTCGAGCTCTTCGAGACTGCGTTCGACGCTGGCGCCGGCGTGGTGCGAGTCGACGGTGGTGTTGCCGTGGCCGGGGAAATGCTTGGCCGAGGCCAGCACCCCGGCCTCTTGCATGGCCCTGAGCATGGCGACGCCCAGGCGCGCCACGACGTCCGGGTCATCACCGAAAGCCCGCAGTCCCACGACGGGGTTCTCGGGGCGACTGGCGACGTCCAATACCGGCGCGAAGTTGAGGTTGCAGCCCAGCGCCAGCAGCTCCGCGGCCAGGATGCGCCCGGTGGCGGCCGCGAACTCGGTCGACCGGGTCGCTCCCACCGCCATGTTGCCCGGCAGCTCGGTGGCCCCGCCGCTGATGGCCATCAGCTGCCCGCCTTCCTGGTCCACGCCGATGAGAGGCGGCGGCTGGCCGCCACCCTTGGCCGCCGCCAGCAACGACTCGTTGAGCGCCCTGAACTGGATCAGGTCCTGGAAGTTGTAGGTGAACAGGCACACGCCGGGGACCCGCCCATCGGCGATGGCCCTGAGCACCCAGGCTGGGGCTTCGTACCCTCTGAAGCTGACGAGGCAATGAGCCACGGTTGTCCCTCCGACCTAACCCTTCGACCCGGTCATGGAGATGCCCTCGATGAAGTAGCGCTGCGTCAGGATGAACACGATCATCACGGGGATCACGAACAGCACGCTGGCCGCCATGATGTCCTGCCACGGGATGGGCGACTCCTGCAGGTTGTTCTTCTGCGCGACGTAGATGGGCATGGTGAAAAGTTCGGCGCGCTGCAGGTACAACAGCGGCTGAACCAGGTTGTTCCACTGGCCCACGAACAGGAACACGGTGATGGTGGCGACGGCCGGCCGCGACAGCGGCAGGATCACGTACCAGAAGAGCTGCAGGGGGTTGGCCCCATCGATCTCGGCTGCCTCGTCGAGCTCGTGGGGCAGGGTCATCATGAACTGGCGCAACAGGAACACCAGGGCCGCGCCGCCGGCGAAGAAGCCTGGCAAGGTTATCGGGTTGAAGGTCCGCAACCATCCGAGTTCGTAGAACATCACGTACTGCGGTACCAAGGTGGCCTGGGCAGGCAGCATCAGGGTGCCGAGCATGAGCGCGAACACCAGGTTCTTGCCCGGCCAGGCGAGGCGGCTGAACGCGAACGCGACCACCGCGATGCTCGAGACGGTGCCGAGCAGCACCATCGCGACCGTGAAGATGCTGTTGCCGTAGGCGCGGTAGAAGTTCTTCTCGGCGAACAGCTTCCGGTAGTTGCTCCATTGCGCCTCGGCCGGGAACAGGCTCAGTTGCGGCTGCTGCACCTCTTCGATGGTCTTCAGCGAGGTGCCCGTCATCCACGCGACCGGGAACAGGAAGAACAGCGCCGCGCCGATGAGGACCGCGTAGAGGATCAACACCCCGAACCGGCCGCCGACGACGCTGCGCACGCGCCTCACCACTCCGCGCTGCGAGCGCGTCACGGTCGGGTCGGTGCCGGTCGCGACCGCACTCACGAGTAATGCACCCAACGGCTGTAGCGGAACTGGGCGACGGTCAGCACGACGATGATGACGGCGAGGATCCAACTCGCCGCGGCGCCCTGGCCGATCTCGAGTTGTCTGAAGGTGCGCACGAACAGGAAGTAGGCTGCCGAAGCGATGCTCTGCTCCGTCTGCGTGTTCTGGATGATGTACACCGCCTCGAAGGTCTGTAGCGCCGCGATCATGCCGATGACGACGTTGTAGAACATCGCGGGCGAGATCATCGGCATGGTGATGCGCCAGAAGCTCTGCCAGGCGGTCGCGCCGTCGACCTCGGCGGCCTCGTAGAACACGCTCGGCACACCCTTGAGCGCAGCCAGGAAGATCAGCATCCCGGCGCCGCTGCTCCACATGGTGATGAGGATCAGCGACGGCTTCGACCACAGTTCGCTGCCGAGCCACAGCGGGACGCGGGTCGAGTCCGGGAACTGCGACGTGACCAGCCTGAACAGGGAGAAGTGGTGGTTGACGGCGCCCGTCGCCGCGGCGACCACGTCGAACTGGCGGAAGTAGGTGACTCCGTCGAACAGCGACCCGAGGGTGAGCAGCCCGAAGAGTACCGCGCCGCTGCTCAGCACGGCACGCTGGGCGCCGCGGTTCAACCAGCCGGCGGCAACGGCGGCCGCGAGGAGCGCCAGCAGCACCACCAGCCACAGAGGAGAAGGGGCGTGGGCTGCGAAGCCGGTGCGCAGGTAGTCGAACGTGCCCGGGTCGCGCAGCGCCGACCGCAGGGTGACGAGGCTGCCGAACGTCGCCAGCCTGCCCTCGTCGAGTTGACCGGGAACCAGCCTCACGAGCAGGTAGAGGCCGTTCGCGAGCGCCCCGACAGCCAGGACGGCACCTGGGCGGGCCAGCGCCAGCGCCGCCAGACTGGGGACCGCCACCAGGACCGCAGGCACCACGTAGGGCAGCGCCGAGCCATCACCGAACGACGCGATGACAGGGACGGCGACCGTCAGGACGGCGGTGAGGATCAGCACGTAGCGCCGGGAGCGCCCGGCCGGCATGCGCGCCGCGCCGAACCAGGCCAGCATCCCGACCCCGGCGATGAGCCCGGGGTGGATACCGGCTTCGTCCAACAACGCCAGGCGCAGCAGCGCGAGCGCGACCAGTGCGATCAGCACCTCGGCGACGGTCGCCGCCACGTTCCTGCGCAGCGCGGGGTCGCGGATGGCGAGCATCACGATGCACAGCAGGGCGCCCAAGGCGGCGGGCAACAGGTACATGAGCGGGCCGACGGGATCGTTGCGCACGACCCCGGAATAGAAAGCGTTGAAAGTCTCGGTCAGGAAGATGAAGGTGCGGTAGAGCCAATCGAAGGGAGCGAAGGCGTCGGCGAAGCCCTTGAGCGTGACGTTGACGAAGCCGCCGTTGCTGGCCAACATGTAACGCCAGGCGAGGAGGATGGCCGGTCCGCCCGCGAGGATCACCGGCAGGTAGAACACCAGCCGGAACACGCTGATGCCTGGCAGGGCCCGAGCGACCAGCATCGCCATGATCAGCGAGGTGGCGATCTGGAGCGGTACGCCGACGACGGCGTAGTAGAAGGAGTTGTACATGGCCTGCATGAAGCGCCGGCCGTGAGCGCCCAGGCCACCCAGCAGCGTCCGGTAGTTGTCGAGACCGGACCACTCGATGGCCTGACCGAGCCGGTAGTCGGTGAGGCTGTAGTACAGCGAAGCCACCGACGGGCCCAGGACGAAGATGACGAAGCCGAGGATCCACGGGGAGGCCATCGCGTATCCCCAGAAGGCGCGGCGCTGGGTGAGGAGCGTGCCGCCGCGCAGGGCGGTGACACGGCGGGCGAGCAGGCCGACCGCCGCGCTGCCCACGATGATGAACGCCACGGTCCCGATCGACCAGTACAGGTTGTGAAGTCTGGCGACGACGCTGGGATCCACGCGTGCCCTCTCTCGTGGCAGTGGCCAGCGGCCCGCCCGCCCCCGGACGAGTACAAGGTACCGGGGGCAGGCCGAGCTGGCTAGCGGTCGAAGCGCTGTTCAGCTAGCGCTGCAAGTCGCTCAGAGGAAGCCGTTGTCCTCGAGGATGGCGTCGTACTCCTCCTTGAGGAACTGCTGGGTGTCTTCCAGGCTCTGCTGGTCGGTCATGAAGAGCATGGCCTGCTCGACGATGAGCGGGCGCAGCTCGGCGCTGGCGCGGATGTCGGAGAAGGCCCGGCCGTAGTCGACGGCCATGTCGAGCATCTGATCCCAGACGGGGTCGGCGCGCAACTCCTCCCAGGCGTCGGTACGTGTGGGCGTGAACCCAGCGACCGAGCTGAGCGTGATGGCGTTCTCCTGGCTGGTGATGAACTTGAGGAACTCGGCAGCCAGTTCCGGATCTTCGGCGTAGGCGGGAACGGAGAGCCAATCGGTGAAGACCTGCACCAGCGGTTGGCCGTTCGAGCCGGCGGGGTACGGGCCGATGACGATGTCGTTCCACAGTTCGTTGCTGGTCGGCGGCATGTTCCACATCGGGAAGATGCCGCTCACGACCATGCCGGATGCGATCGGCCAGCCCTCGATGGGGGGCAGACCCGCGGTCATCTCCGACGGCATGACGGCGCGGCGCCGGTCGTACATGAACTGAAGTGCCTCGGCAGTGGCCGCGCTGTCGAAGGCGCTGGTGCCGTCTTCGTTGTACAGCTCGCCACCCGCGCTCCAGACGTAGGCGATGAACTCCTGGGCGTCGAAGAGACCGGCACCGATGTCCATGAAGCCCATCTTGGTCATGGCGTTGTCCGCCGTGCCCGAGTTGGCGCTAACGAACGCCAGCGAGTCGGCGAAGGTCAGCGGCACGATGGCGGAAGGATCGGCGGCCAGGTCGGAGCGGAAGAACATCGGGCGCGGGCTCATCAACAACGGCAACCCGACGAGGTGACCGTCGAAGGTCGCCACTTCGAGGGCGGCAGGCAGGAAGTCGCCCAAGCCGTCCCAGTCCGCGAGGTAAGGGTCGAGGTCAGCAAGCAGGGGACCGAAGGCCGCGGCGTACTCGGAGCCGAGGTAGATGATGTCGGGACCGGACCCGGTGGTGATCCAGCCGGCTACCGCCGCGTCGAAGTCGCCCCAGCCGCCGGTGAGGATCTCGAGCGAGACGTCGGGATGCTCGGCCTGGAAGGCAGGGAAAGCGGTGTTCTGGAACCAGGCCATGGTGTCTTCCGTCAGCCCGGTGATGTAGATCTCGAGCGTGCGCTGAGCGAACGCGCTGCTCATGCCCAGGATCAACAGGCCTGCGACGAATGCTGCGAACCTTCTCTTCATCTCTTCCTCCAGTGTGGTGCCGAGTGGAGCGGAGCGCGGTTGGGTGGTGGTGTCGCCATCGTGCTGAACCTCGTGCGCGCGAGCCAGTGACGAGCCTTCGTGACCCGGCACGTGTGGCGGTGGCGCTGCCTATCACCTCCTAGGTGTTAGTAAAGAAGCCTTACTTACTAATGTAGGGTTAGTCTAGGGAGCGCCGCACGGGTTGTCAAGGGCGGCTGCTGTCGCTGAACTCGAGGTAGCGGACGGTGCCCGGTAACTGACCCCGTCCCCGGGAAGCGGTGCCCTAGCCCCCTACCAACACCGTCTCGTAGTGTTCCACCGTCGGCAGCGGCTCGTAGAAGTGGTGCAGCAGTTCTTTCCACACCTGGTACTCCACGGAACCGCGGAAGCCGATGGTGTGGTGCTCGACCGTCTCCCAGTCGACCAGCAGCAGGTAGCGGCTCCCGGTCTCAAGGCAGCGGTGCAGTGCGTGGGACACGTAACCCGGCATCGCCGCGATTATCGACTGGGCGCTGGCGAAGGCTGCCTCGAACTCGGATTCCTGGCCGGGTCTGACGTCCAGAACGGCGACTTCGAGTATCACGGCCGAATCTTCGGTTCGGCTTGAACCTTAGGTTCGGCTTGAACCTTCGGGTCGCTTTCAACCCTCGAATAGGCTGGCGCTCCTGGCGCCGTGCCGGTATCGGAAGCCGGCGGCACGACCGTTGCCACGATGGAAGCGTCGAGCGCCTCGTAGGCCGCGAGGTCGATGACGTCGTAGAGCTCCGCCCTCGTCTGCATGCGCGCGATCATGCCGGCAGCGCTCCCTTCACTGGCGATGGTCCGATACAACTCGTCCTGCGCCTTGTTGGCGACGCGCAGTGAACTGACGGGCCAGATGACGATCTTGTAGCCCAGGTCCTCGAACTGCGCGGCCGTCAGGTGCGGTGTGCGACCGAACTCCGTCATGTTCGCCAGCAGCGGCACGCCCTGCATGGCTGCAGCGAAGTCGCGGAACATCTCAACGGTCGTCAGAGCTTCCGGGAAGATCACGTCCGCTCCGGCCGCCACGTACTGGTGAGCCCTGGCGATGGCGCCGTCCAACCCCTCGCTGGCCGCCGCGTCGGTGCGCGCCACTACCACCAGGTCGCGTCGAGCCTTGGCCGCGGCCGCCACCTTCAACGCCATGTCGTCCGCGTCGGCCAGCCGCTTGTCGTTGAGGTGCCCGCACTTCTTGGGCAATAACTGGTCCTCGATGTGAACGGCGGCCGCGCCGGCGGCTTCGAACGCCCTGACCATGTTCATGACGTTGAGAGCCTCGCCGTAGCCGGTGTCGCCGTCGACCAGGACAGGCAGTCCGCTGGCGCGCGTCAGCTGGTGCAGGAAGAACGTCACGTCCTCGACGGTGATGATGCCGAGGTCGGGCAGACCCATCGAGGCGCTCATCGCGCCACCGGACAGGTATAGCGCCTCGAAGCCGGCGCGTTTGGCCTGCAGAGCAGCCATGCCGTTGTGGGCGCCAGGCAGGCGGACGATGCCGGGCCGGGCCAGCAACTCCCTGAACCTCGCGCCGGGTGTCTTGGTCGGCAGGTCGGCGGCCACGAGGTACGGCATCAGCGGTCGGCCAGGGGTACGAACGGGCGGTCGGCGGGACCGGTGTAGTTGGCCGACGGGCGGATGATAGTGCCGTCGCGGCGTTGTTCGATGACGTGGGCGACCCAGCCTGCCGCCCTGGCGATGACGAACAGCGGCGTGAACATGCTGGTCGGCACGTTCATCATCCCGTAGGCCACCGCGCTGAACCAATCGAGGTTGGGGAACATGCGTTTGGTGTCGGCCATCACGGTCTCGATGCGCTCCGCCACCTGGTAGGTGCTGAGGTCGCCGACCTCCTCGGAGAGCCTGAGAGCGGCGCGCTTGATGACGTCGGACCGGGGGTCCGAGACGGTGTAGACGGGGTGCCCGAAGCCGATGATGACCTGCTTCTGCGCGACGCGCTCGCGGACGTCGGCCTCGGCCTCGTCCGGGTCGGCGTAGCGGCGCTGGATCTCGTAGGCGACCTCGTTGGCTCCACCGTGCTTGGGTCCGCGCAACGCCCCGATGCCGCCACAGACCGCCGAGTACACATCGGAGCCGGTGCCCGCGATCATCCGGCAGGTGAAAGTGGAGGCGTTGAACTCGTGCTCGGCGTAGAGGATCAGCGACAGGTGCATGACGTCGACCTGGCTGGCCGCTGGCTGCTCCCCGTGGAGCAACCTGAGGAAGTGCCCGCCGATGCTGTCGTCGTCTGACTCGACGTCGATGAAGTTGCCGTTCAAGGCGTAGTGGTACCAGTACAGCAGCATCGAGCCGGTCGACGCGATGAGCCTATCGGCGATGTCACGGGCGCCGGCCTCGTTGTGATCCACGGACTCGGGCAGGCTGGCCCCCAGCGCCGACACGCCCGTGCGCAGTACGTCCATCGGATGAGCCGCCGCCGGGATCGCCTCGAGCACGCGCTTCACCTGCAACGGCAGGCCACGCAGCGACCTGAGCTTCTGCTTGTACGCGCGCAGTTGCGCCGCGTTGGGGAGACTGCCGTGGATCAGCAGGTGGGCAACCTCTTCGTACTCGCAGTAGGCGGCCAGTTCACGCACGTCGTAGCCGCGGTAGTGCAGGTCGTCACCGCTCTGCCCCACCGTCGACAGCGACGTGTTGCCGGCGGTCACTCCGGAGAGCGCTACCGATTTCTTGGCCTTGAACGCGACTTCAGCTTCTGCCATCACTGGCCTCCTGTCCGGTCATGGTAGTGCCCACGGGGCTTGGCGTGGCGCTCTACCGGAGCGCCGGGTACCACCCCGGCCCGGCGGTTCTCTCCGCCACCCGTGCGGCAGAGCCTAGAAGATGCCGCTGGCAGTTGGTCCGGCTCCGAGCTGCTGCGCGTCGACCACCACACCCAGCCGCCCCACCTCTTCGGGGCTGAGGCGCTCGACCCTGGTAGTCAGGTCCAGGAACCGCTCCTGTTCGTCCTGCGCCACGATCCCGTCGGCGAGGACGCGGAACTTCTCGACGTACTCCTGGCGACCGAAGGGCCTCGCGCCCAGCGGATGGGCGTCTGCCACGGCGATCTCGTCGCTGATGACGCGGCCGCCCTTCATGGTGATCACCACGCGCGCGCCGAAGGCCTTCTCGTTCGGGTCGCTCGAGTGGTAGCGCCGCGTCCACTCAGGGTCCTCGGTGGTCACGACCTTGTGCCACAGCGCCACGGTGTCCGCGCGCTGCGCGCGCTCAGGGGCGTAGCTGCGTTGATGGTGCCAAGCGCGATCCTGAAGGGCCACGGCGAAGATGTACATGATCGAGTGGTCGAGCGTCTCGCGGCTCGCGTGGGGGTCCATCTTCTGAGGGTCGTTCGCGCCCGTGCCGATGACGTAGTGGGTGTGATGGCTGGTGTGGATGACGACCGATTCGATGTCGGCCGTATCGCCCACCACGCCACCCATGCGCCTGGCAAGGTCGATGAGCGCCTGGCTCTGGTACTCGGCCGAGTGCTCCTTGGTGTAGGTGTCGAGGATGGCGCGCTTGGGCTCGCCGGGTTCGGGCAACGGCACCTGGTAAGTCGCCCCGGGGCCGCTCAGCAGCCATGCGATGAAACCGTCTTCGCCCTCGTAGGCAGGTGAAGGCGCGCCTTCCCCGCGCATGGCGCGGTCGACGGCCTCGATCGCCATCTTGCCTGCGAAGGCCGGCGCGAACGCCTTCCAGCTCGAGATCTCGCCCTTGCGCGACTGCCTGGTGGTCGTGGTGACGTGCAGCGCCTGTTGGATGGCCTGGTACGCCACCTCGGTCGAGAGCCCCAACAGCGCGGCGATGCCGCCCGCCGCCGACGGGCCGAGGTGGGCGATGTGATCGATCTTGTGCTCGTGCAGGCAGATGCCCTTGACGAGGTCGACCTGCAGTTCGTACCCGGCCGCGACGCCGCGCACCAGCTCGGCGCCACTCAGCCCCTTGGTTTGGGCCACGGCCAGGATGGGTGGGATGTTATCGCCGGGGTGAGAGTAGTCGGCCGCCAGGAACGTGTCGTGGAAGTCGAGTTCCCGCACGGCCACGCCGTTCGCCCACGCGGCCCATTCCGGCGAGAACCGCCGGTCGTGGGGCAAGCCGAACACGGCGGCACCCGGTGTCCGCGGATGCGCTTCCGCCTGTGACCGCGCGGCCTGCACCGGACGGCGCGCCAGGGACGCGACCGCCACGGCGGCGTTGTCGATGATGCGGTTGCCGATCATCTCGATCACGTCTGGCTCGAGCGGCACCTCGTCGGTCGCCACGACCGCCATCTTCCAGGCGAGCTGGTCCTCCTTGGGGAGGTGCTCGACAGACTTGTAGGTCCGGACTTCGTGGGTTCTCACTCTGGCTGGCTCCTCGTTGGCTGGGTGGTCGTTGCGCCCGCAGCGTCGTGTGCCACGAGGATATCACCGGCATTCCGAGGGCCGGCCCGGCGACCGTTGTAACATCGTGCGTTCGGGCCGTCGGCAGTGGTGATCGCCAGGCCGCCCGCCTCGCTCAAGGAGCACCATGACCCTGTCGCCACGCGACCGCACCCTGACCGTCATCGGCATCCTGCTCGCCATGTTCCTGGGAGCCATCGACCAGACCATCGTCGCGACCGCGCTGCCCAGCATCGTCGAGGACCTGGGTGGCCTGGACCGCTACGCCTGGGTCTTCACCGCCTTCCTGGTGGCGTCGACGGTG
>Ga0079224_100008418_pt1 | contig 13967 bp, 13 predicted proteins | sample Stecom2015_FD_80414 | JGI IMG/M metagenome (GOLD analysis project Ga0079224, IMG submission 80414) | Agricultural soil microbial communities from Utah to study Nitrogen management - Steer compost 2015 | ecosystem: Environmental > Terrestrial > Soil > Agricultural land | place: USA: Utah... | reverse complement strand
CACGGTCAGGGTGTCGCTGGCGTTGGGGTGGATCAGGTCGTACAGCTCGGAAACCTTGCGGTCCGCGTCGGCCAGGATCGGGAAGTTGACGCGGGTGCTCTGGGTTTCGTTGATGTCCTCGATCCAGCGCAGGTGCGAATCCACCGGGTCCACGGACAGGGCGATCACCTTGACGCCGCGCTTGGCGAACTCGTCGGCCAGCTTGGCGGTGTAGCCCAGCTCGGTGGTGCAGACCGGGGTGAAGTCGGCGGGGTGCGAGAAGAGGATGCCCCAGCTGTTGCCGAGCCACTCGTGGAAGCGGATGCAGCCTTCGCTGGAGTCCTGCTCGAAATCGGGGGCGATGTCGCCGAGGCGGATGCTCATGGGGGTGTCTCCTTCAAACCGGGGGGTGTTTGGCGTGGAGGCGACTATGCCGCGAGCAGATCAAAATAAAAAAGAATAAATTACGATTTGTTTATGCGAATAAAGAATATAATGACAGCCAGTGGTCCTAGCGACCAGCGCATAAGAAAGAAACCAATGATTCTTTCAAAGTATAAGAAAAGGCTTCTATAGTTATTCCTCTCAATTCCCACCGGATGCCTCTCTCCATGAAACGCTTGCTTCCCTTCACTCTGCTGGCTGCCGGCCTGGCCCTGAGCAGCTCGCTGCAGGCTGCCACCCTGCTGAACGTCTCCTATGACGTGATGCGCGACTTCTACAAGGAATACAACCCGGCCTTCCAGAAGCACTGGGAAGCCGAAGGCAACAAGCCCGTGCAGGTGCAGATGTCCCACGGCGGCTCCAGCAAGCAGGCGCGCGCCGTGATCGACGGCCTGCCGGCCGACGTCATCACCATGAACATGGCCACCGACATCAACGCTCTCGCCGAGCACGGCGGCCTGGTGCCGGCCGACTGGGCCAGCCGCCTGCCGGACAAGAGCGCGCCCTTCACCTCCGCCACCGTGTTCATCGTCCGCAAGGGCAACCCCAAGGGTCTGCAGGACTGGCCGGATCTGCTCAAGGACGGCGTGGAAGTGATCGTCCCCAATCCGAAGACTAGCGGTAACGGCCGCTACACCTACCTGTCCGCCTGGACCTACGCCATCGAACAGGGCGGCGAGGAGAAGGACGCCCGCGAGTTCGTCGGCAAGCTGTTCAAGCAGGTTCCGGTGCTCGACACCGGTGGCCGCGCCGCCACCACCACCTTCATGCAGAACCAGATCGGCGACGTGCTGGTGACCTTCGAGAACGAGGCCGAGATGATCGCCCGCGAATTCGGCCGCGGCAGCTTCGAGGTGGTCTACCCGAGCGTTTCCGCACTGGCCGAGCCGCCGGTGACCGTGGTCGACAAGGTGGTCGATCGCAAGGGCACCCGCGCCGAGGCCGAGGCCTATCTGAAGTATCTGTGGTCCGAGGAAGGCCAGCGCATCGCCGCCAACAACTACCTGCGTCCGCGCAATCCGAAGATCCTCGCCGAGTTCGCCGACCGCTTCCCGCAGGTCAAGGCCTTCGAAGTGGAGAAGACCTTCGGTGAATGGCCGCAGGTGCAGGCCACTCACTTCAACGATGGCGGCGTATTCGACCAGATCTACAACTCGAACTGATCCCGCTGCCTGACCCGTAACGCCCGGCCTCTGCCGGGCGTTTTCGTTTCGGCGCTAGCAGAACCCGGCCAGCCGCCCGAGCAGGCCGAACAGCGCGCAGACGCCGAGCACCGCCAGCAGCGAGCGCTGCCAGACAAACAGCGCCAGCGCCGCCCCTACACCAATGATGACCGCCAGCCAGTCGACCGCCCCGCCCGGCCCCTGTGGCCAGACCAGCTGGTAGCCGAAGAACAGCGCCAGATGGAGCACCACGCCGACCACTGCCGCACTGATGCCGGACAGCGCCGCAGCCAGGCGCGGCTGGCCATGACTGGCCTCGACCAGCGGCGCGCCGGCGAGGATGAAGATGAACGACGGCAGGAAGGTGAACCAGCAGACCAGCAGCGCCGCCAGCGCACCGGCGGCCAGACCGTTGCCGATCCCCGGAATCGCCTGCGGCCAGGCGCCGAGGAAGGCGATGAAGGACACCACCATGATCAGCGGCCCCGGCGTGCTTTCCCCCAGCGCCAGGCCGTCGAGCATCTGCCCCGGCGTCACCCAGGCGAACTGCAGCACCGCACCCTGATACAGATACGGCAGCACCGCATAGGCGCCGCCGAAGCTGAGCAGCGCCGCCTTGGTGAAGAACCAGGCCATCTGGGTCAGCGTGCCCTGCCAGCCGAAGGCCAGCCAGAGCAGCAGCATCGGCAGGCACCAGAGCGCCAGCCCTGCTGCCAGCACCTGCAGCAGAAAGCTCACCCGGAACCGGGTATGCGGCGCCGAGACAAATGGCGGCTCGTCGGCAGACATGCCGGGCGCAGGGCGCCAGCGCTGACCCAGCCAGCCGAGCAGCGCCGCCACGCCGATGATCAGCGGAAAGGGCAGCCCGAACAGCGCCAGGCCGAGAAAGGCGGCCGCGGCAATGGCCCAGCCCTGCCAGCCGTGCAGGGCGCGCCGACCGATCCGCCAGGCGGCGTGCAGCACCACCGCGGTGATCGCCGGCTTGATGCCGTAGAACAATCCTTCCAGCCAGTCGCTCTGGCCCTGGACCATGTACAGCCAGCCGAGGCCGATCATCAGCAGCAGCGACGGCAGGATGAACAGCACGCCCGCAGCAATCCCGCCCCAGCTGCGGTGCAGCAGCCAGCCCAGGTAGGTGGCGAGCTGCTGGGCCTCCGGGCCGGGCAGCAGCATGCAGTAGTTGAGGGCATGCAGGAACTGCTGCTGAGACAGCCAGCGGCGCCGCTCGACCAGCTCCTGCTGCATCAGTGCGATCTGCCCGGCCGGCCCGCCGAAGCTGATGAAGCCCAGTCGCAGCCAGAAGGCCAGGGCCTCGCGCAGACCTGGTGTAGGGGACGCGGACATGCTCGGTGCTCCGAAAGTGGTCCCGCAGGATCTCATGCGCATGTGACAGGGCGCCGTGCCCTGCCACTCAGATGGCGTGGGACTGGTACAGCTCGGTGAGCGCCTCGCCGCGCAGATAGGCCAGCTCGGCGCTGCGGCGGTCGCGCGGATGCTCCAGCGGCACGGCAATCTCGCGCTGCAGGCGACTCGGCGTGCCGCCGAGGATCAGCACCCGGTCGCTCAGGTAGAAGGCCTCGTCGAGGTCGTGGGTGACCAGCAGCACCGCGATGTCGTACCGGCGCGCCAGCTCCACCACCAGCTCCTGCAGCTTCATGCGGGTGAAGGCATCCACCGCGCTGAATGGCTCGTCGAGCAGCAGCACCTGCGGGCGGCCATAGAGCGCCCGGGCGATGGCCGCGCGCTGCGCCTGACCGCCGGAGAGCTGCCGTGGCAGCGACCGCGCCTGGCCACTCAGCCCGACATCCTCGAGCAGCTGCGCGACCCAGTCCGCATCGGCGCGCCGACCGGCGGCGAAGCCGACGTTCTCGGCCACCGTCAGCCAGGGCATCAGCCGCGGCTCCTGGAAGACCACGCCAAGGCCGCTGCCCGTGCCGAACTGCAGCAGCGGATTGAGTTCGAGCTGCCCCGCGAAGTCGCGGTCCAGCCCGGCGGCGATGCGCAGCAGGGTGCTCTTGCCGCAGCCGCTCGGCCCGAGCAGGGCGATCACCTCGCCCGGCGCCAGCCGCAGGCTGACGTCCTCCAGCACCCGGCGGCCGCCGTAGGCCTTGTGGATCGATTTCAGTTCCAGCAGCGCACTCATCAGACTTCCCCTCCCTGATAGGCATCGCGCCAGTGCAGCGCACGTGCTTCCCAGAGCTTGAGCAGGCTGTCGGAGATCTTGCCGAGCACCGCCAGCAGGACGATGGCGGCGATCACCAGATCCGGCCGGGAGGTTTCCCGGCCGTCGCTGAGCAGGTAGCCAACACCGCGGGTCGCAGCGATCAGTTCGGCCGCCACCAGGAACATCCAGGCCAGGCTGAGCGCACCGCGCAGCCCGGTGAACAGGCTCGGCAGCGCCGCCGGCAGCAGGATGCGGCGGATCAGCGTGGTCGAGCCGAAGCCATGCAGCTGGCCGACTTCGACCAGCTTGCGGTCAATGTTGCGGATGCCGGCGAGCAGCGACAGGTAAACCGGAAAGAAGGCGCCGAGGGCGATCAGCACGACCTTGGGCGTCTCGTCGATACCGAGCCAGAGCAGCAGCAGCGGCACCCAGGCCAGGATGGGGATCGCCCGCAGCGCCTGGAAGGTCGGCTCCAGATAGGCCTCGGCGCGGCGGCTGAGGCCCACCCAGGTACCGATCAGGATGGCCAGTGCCGCGCCAATGGCGAAACCGGCGCCGACCCGCAGCAGGCTGGCGCTGAGGTGCCGCCACAGCTCGCCGCTGGCTGCCAGGCTGCTGAGGGTTTCCAGCACCTGGGTGGGCGCCGGCATCTGGTGCGAGGGCAGCACGCCACCGCGCACCAGCCCCTCGAGCAGGGCGAGAATCGCCAGCGGCACCAGCCAGCCGCGCAGACGGGCCAGCGAGGGGCGCCAGCGGCGCAGCCGGGCCGGCTGACGGGCCTGAAGACTCAGCTCGCGCATGGGCTCAGCGTCCGTCGACGGCTGCCGTGACCGGAGCCTGGATCACCGAGGCCGCCAGGCTCGGGTCGATCAGCTCGTCCACGGCCTTCTGCACGTCGGTACCCGGACGCACCAGCTGCTCTTCGAGCAGGATGGGCGCGGCAGCCTTGAGCGCGGCGAGGTGCTCGGCGCCCGGCAGCGGGTTGGAGAAGTCGGTGCGCGACAGCTGCAGGCGCGCCACTTCCAGCGGCAGCTGGGCCTGCTCGGCGAGCAGCTGGGCGAGCTCGTCCGGATGCTCGATGGCCCACTGGCGGGCCTGCTCGTAGGCGGCGATCACCTGACGGATCAGCTCCGGCTGCTCCTTGGCGAAGCGCTCGGTGACGTTGAGCACGCCATAGCTGTTGAAGTCGAGGTTGCGATAGAGCAGGCGCGACCCGGCCTGCAGCTCGCTGGACGCCATCAGCGGATCGAGGCCGGCCCAGGCCTGCACGTCGCCGCGTTCCAGCGCGACCCGGCCTTCCGGGTGCTGCAGGTGGACGATTTCCACGGCGTTCTTGTCGAGGCCGACGCTGTTCAGGCTGCGCAGCAGGAACAGGAAGGGATCGGTGCCCTTGGTCGCGGCGACCTTCTTGCCGGACAGGTCATTGAGCGACTGGATCGGCGAATCCTTGGGAACCACCAACGCGGTCCACTCCGGACGGCTGGCGATGTAGACGGTCTTGATCGGGCTGCCGTTGGCACGGCTGAGCACGGCGGCCAGACCGGCGGTGGAGCCGAAGTCGGTGCTGCCACCGTTGAGGTATTCGAGAGAACGGTTGCTGCCCTGGCTGAAGACCCACTTCACCGAGATGCCCTGCGGGGCAAGGGCTTTCTCCAGCAGGCCCTGCTGCTTGAGGACCAGACTGGTCGGCGCGTAGTACGCGTAGTCGAGGCGGACTTCCTTGGGTGGGGCGGCCAGCAGAGGGGTGGTGGTGCTGGCGAGAAGCAGGGCGGCGAGGCCCTTGCGAACGATGGACAGGCTCATGCGTGTCTCCTTTTCAAAAGGTGACCGCCTGGCGACCCGTTGTCGGGAACCTCAGGGTGTCGGAAATGAAAAGGGGCCGGCGGACGCCGGCCCCTGTCGACTGCTTAGAACAGCGGGATGGTGTAGCTGGCGATCAGGCGGTTTTCCTGGGCGTCAGCCGCCACGTTGCCGCGCTGGGTCGCGTTACGCCAGGACAGGTTCAGGCCCTTGAGGGCACCGCTCTGCAGGGTGTAGTCCAGGCGGAAATCACGTTCCCATTCCTTGCCGTCATCACCGGCAGTGTGAATGTTGTCGCCCTTCAGGTAGGCCACACTGGCCTTCAGGCCCGGAACGCCAACCTGCGCGAAGTCGTAGCCGTACTCGGCCAGAAAGGTGCGCTCGCCGGCCGACAGGAACTTGCCGATCTGGCGGTCGGTGATCAGGTAGGCCGTGGAGCCGTCACCCTGGTTGAGGAAGGGGAAGGCGCTGCTGCCGCTGACCTTCTGCACGCCCAGACCCAGGCTGTGACCGGCCTGGCTGTAGGTGAACAGAGCGCTCCAGGTTTGGTTGTCGATTTCACCCTGATCCGGGTTGGCCGCACCGCCATTCCAGTAGCCGCCGCTGCGATAGCCCAGGTTGCGACCGGCGAGGCTGCCGTTCCGGCCATCGGCGCTGCTGTCGAAGAAGCGCAGGTCGGTCTTCAGCACGCCTTCACCAAGAGCCAGGTTGTGGGTCAGACCGAGGAAGTGCTGTTTGTAGAAGTCTTCCAGGTTGCCGTAGTAGTACTGCAGGACCAGGTCCTTGTTGACCTTGTAGTCGCCGCCGGCGAAGTAGAACTTGTTGGTCTCGGCCTGGATGCCGTTGACCGCGGTTGCACCGGCCACACGCAGATTGATGCGGTCACTGGAGGAACGGGTGGTGGTGCTTTCCAGTTGACCGGCCGTCAGGGTCAGGTTGTCGATCTCGTTCACGGTGATCTGACCACCGTGGAAGAGTTGCGGCAGCAGGCGGCCGTCGTTGAAGGTCACGACCGGCAGTTTCGGCTGCAGGGTGCCCAGACGCAGTTCGCTCTTGGAGACGCGTACCTTGGCAGTCACACCGCCCTTGGTGTAGTTGTCGGTAGCCTTACCATTGGTTTCGCGCGGGAAGAGCGCGCCCGGGGTACGGCTATCGGTGGCGTCGCCGTCACCGCCGGCATCCAGCTTGACGCCGATCAGCGCCACGGCGTCGAGGCCGAAGCCGACCGGGCCCTGGGTGTAGCCGGAGGTGTAGTTGAGCAGGAAGCCCTGACCCCATTCGCGGGTCGAAGGCGAGTTGTCCTGGTTGTAGATCTCGTTGTGGTAGAAGCAGTTGCGCAGGCCGAGGGTCGCGGTACTGTCCTCGATAAAGCCGGCCGCCAGGGCCTGTTGGCCAGCCAGGGCGGTGATCACGGCGAGCGCCAGGTTGCTTTTCTTCATGCGTGTGTTGCTCCAATGGCAGCTGATTGGTGTGTGCAGTTCAGCAGCGCCCCCGCCTTTTTCCAAGCGAATACCTGCTGCTTTCGACCTTTGTATGAGATAGCGAACCGGTCGCCGACCCCGCGGCAACCGAGTGAGGCGCAATCTACGAGAGGACGCTTAATCCTCAAAAGAATTATTTATTCAATTCTAGTAACTGGACGTCATAAGGCGCCCACTCACGCGCCCGCTGTCTAAGGTAATTCCAAAAAGGTATTTATTTCCCGGTTCTTATTCCAGCTAACTTTTCGTCTACCGGACCACCGGACCCTCTTTCGACAACCTGCCCCGCCTGAGAGCCGGGCATTTGTAATTCATTTCCGAGGTCCGCCGTGGTGTACGCCCGCTCCGACTCCCCTTCGCAGACCACCCATTCCAGCTGGGCCGGCGATCTTACGCCTGTTCAGCGTGCCCGCCAGCTTGCGGAAGGGTTTGCCGCCACCTCCGTCGAACGTGACCGCGCCGGCGGCACGCCCAAGACCGAACGCGACCAGTTGCGCGAAAGCGGCCTGCTCGGTCTGCTGGTCCCCACCCAGCTCGGCGGCCTCGGCGCCAGCTGGCGGGAAATCCTCGCCGTGACCCGCGAGATCGCCCGGGTCGACAGCTCCCTGGCCCACGTCTTCGGCTTCCAGCACCTGCTGCTCGCCACCCTGCGCCTGTTCAGCCGCGAGGATCAGTGGCAACCCTGGTTCGAGCAGACGGTGCGCGAGCGCTGGTTCTGGGGTAACGCCCTCAACCCGCTGGACAAGCGCACCCAGGCCATCCCTCAGGGCCACGAGTATCGCTTCAACGGCCACAAGAGCTTCTGCTCTGGAGCAATAGATTCCGACATGCTGATCGCCTCGGCGGTCGAGCCGGCCCACGGCGACCGCCTGCTGATCGCCGCCATTCCGACCCGCCGCGACGGCATCAGCCTGGCCGACGACTGGAACAACATCGGCCAGCGGCAGACCGACAGCGGCAGCGCCCGCTTCGATTCGGTGCGCGTCGAGCACCACGAGCTGCTGCTCGATCCGGGCCCGCTGAGCACGCCCTTCGCCAGCCTGCGCCCGCTGATCGCCCAGCTGCTGTTCGCCAACCTGTTCGTCGGCGTGGCCGAAGGCGCCTTCGAGGAAGCCCGCCGCTTCACCCGCGAGCAGGCCCGCCCCTGGTTCAAGTCGCCGGCCAGCCAGGCCAGCGAGGACCCCTATGTGCTGCGCCACTACGGCGAGCTCTACGCCCAACTGGAAGCCGCGCGGGTACTGGTCGAGCGTGCCGCCGACCAGCTCGACGAAGCCTGGCTGCGCGGCGAGGCGCTGCAGGCCGGGGAGCGCGCCGAACTGGCGGTGGCCATCGGCGCCGCCAAGGTGATCGCCAGCCGTCACGGCCTGGACGCCACCAGCCGGATTTTCGAGGTCTGCGGCGCCCGCGCCACCCACGCGTCGCTGGGACTGGACCGCTTCTGGCGCAACCTGCGCACCCAGACCCTGCACGACCCGCTGGATTACCGGCTCCACGAGCTCGGCGACTGGTCGCTCAACCAGCGGCCGCCGACCCCTTCCTTCTATTCCTGAACAGAACGAGGGCCGCCCCCCGGGACGGCCCCTGAAATCGCCCATGCGTGCTTCCCCATACATGGCCAAGAGGTAAGCCCAATGAGTCTCGACATTTTCTGGTTCCTGCCCACCTCCGGTGACACCCGTTACCTGGGCCGCTCCGAATACGGCCGCCCGGCCACCAACCAGTACATGCGGCAGATCGCCGTGGCCGCGGAAAGCCTCGGCTACGACGGCCTGCTGATCCCCACCGGCAGCAGCTGCCTGGATCCCTGGGTGACCGCCTCGAGCCTGGCGCCGGTGACCCAGCGCATCAAGCTGCTGGTCGCCCTGCGCACCTCGATCAGCAACCCGACCTCCAGCGCCCGCCAGGCCGCCAGCCTGGACGAAGCACTCGGCGGCCGCCTGCTGCTCAACGTGGTGCCCGGCGGTGATCCGGCCGAGCTGGCGGCGGAAGGGGTGTTCCTGCGTCACGACGAACGCTACGAGGCTGCGGACGAGTTCCTGACCATCTGGCGCCGCGTGCTGGAAGGCGAGAGCGTCGACTTCGCCGGCAAGCACATCAAGGTGGAGAACGCCCAGAACTTCTTCCCACCGGTGCAGAAGCCCTACCCGCCTCTGTATTTTGGTGGTTCCTCGGCAGCCGCCCATGACCTGGCCGCCAAGCACGTCGACGCCTACCTGACCTGGGGCGAGCCGCCGGCCGCGGTGGCCGAGAAGATCGCCGACGTGCGCGCCCGCGCCGCCCAACATGGCCGGACCGTGCGCTTCGGGGTGCGCCTGCACGTGATCGTGCGCGAGACCAACGAGGCCGCCTGGGCCGCCGCCGACGAGCTGATCAAGTACCTGGACGACGAAACCATCGCCAAGGCCCAGGCCAACTACGCGAGCATGGACTCCGAGGGCCAGCGCCGCATGGCCGCCCTGCACGGCGGCCGTCGCGACCAGCTGGAAGTCGCCCCCAACCTCTGGGCCGGCGTCGGCCTGGTACGCGGCGGTGCCGGCACCGCACTGGTCGGCGATCCGCAGACCGTGGCGGCGCGCCTGCAGGAATACGCCGATCTGGGCGTGGACACCTTCGTATTGTCCGGCTATCCGCACCTGGAAGAGGCCTATCGCTTCGCCGAGCTGGTCTTCCCGCTGATCGGCAAGCAGGCCGTGACCATCAATGACACCCTGACCGGCGGGGCCTTCGATGTCCGCGCCAAACTCCGCGAGGTGAGTGCATCGTGAAAGTGATCGACCTGCGTTGCCGTCCGGCCTTCCTGCACCCCTTCTTCGGCGGTGCACCGGGCACCCCCGAGCACGACACCGCGCGCTGGCTGAACCGGCGCGTCGGCACCCGTGGTCCGGATGACCATTTCGAACGCTCGCTGACCCAGGAAGGCCTCCTCGGCGAGGTCCGCGAGGCGGGTCTGTCGAAAGCCGTGGTGGTCGGCCGCCATACACCCAGCCAGCACCTGCCGAACGATACGATCCACCAGATCGTCCACGGCCATCAGGAGCTGCTGGGCATCGGCTCGGTGGAGCCGGCCCTGCAGGGCATCGAGGCGGCCATCGCCGAGATCGACCGCGCCATCGACCAGCTCGGTCTGGCCGGCATCGATCTGGAACCGGGCTTCGGCGAACCGGCGCGGCATCCGGATGACCCGCTGTTCTGGCCGGTTTACGAACACCTGCAGGCCAAGGGCGTACCGCTGTTCCTGATGAGCGGCCCGACCACCCCGGACCCGGCGTACAACGATCCGGGCCGTCTGGCCGCTGTGGCCCGCGCCTTCCCGCAGCTGCAGATCGTCGCCTACCACGGCTACTGGCCGAACGTGCAGCAGGCGCTCGGCGTGGCCTTCCGCTACGAGAACATCCACCTGGTGCCGGACATGTATCTGTTCCTGGCCGGCAGCGAGGCCTATGTGAAGGCGGCCAATGGCTTCCTCGCCGATCAGCTGCTGTTTGGCTCGTCCTACACCTTCCGGCCGATCCGCCAGAGCATCGAGGCCGCCCAGCAACTGGGCTTCTCCGACGCCTCGCTGGAGAAGTTCTTCCACGGCAATGCGCAGCGCCTGTTCGGCCTCACCGACTGAACCGGCACCCCAACGAAAAAGGCCAGCTTCGCGCTGGCCTTTTCTCTTTGGCGGCTCCGTCAGCTTACTGCTGGCAGCCGACCAGATCCTCGCCGGAAATCTTCACGGTTTCCGAAGCGGTGATGTGGATATCGGTCACCACGCACTCGTCACCGTCCTGGTCGACGATGCGCAGGTCCCACTTGCCGGAGGACACGTCGGTCAGGGTCAGCGAATCGCCGGTTTCCAGGATTTCGTCGCCCAGGTAGTCGTCACCCCAGTCGTCCTGGCTGGTCGGCGACATGAAGATGGCGTAGATGTCCCAGCCGGTCTGGTTGACCAGCTTGATGGTGTGGCCGAAGGCCGGGAAGCTCAGGCTAGCGGACAGGGCCAGAGCGAGGGCGAGGCGTTTTTTCATGGATGGATTCCTTGGACTGGTTCCGTCTGACGTCATGACAGACTGCTTGGACGATCGTCCAGCTTGGGAATCGGCGTCACTATCTGTTTCGATAGGTTCTTCGTAAATTCCGCAAACGACCGTTACCAGTTGTTTCAGATGCCCAGGTCGTCTTCTTCAACCTGGTCGCCCGCGGCGACCAGCACGGCGAAATGCACCACGTTCTCCAGCTCGCGGATGTTGCCGGGCCAGCCGTAGCCTTCCAGGCGCGCCTGCGCGGCCTCGGAGAACTGCCGGGCCGCTGAGCCGAGGCGACTGGCGTAGCTGCCGAGGAAGTACTCGGCCAGCGGGAGAATGTCGCCGGGACGCGCTGCCAGCGGCGGAATCACCAGTTCGCTGTCGCGCAGGTATTCGTGAAGATGCGCATCGAAGCGCCCGGCGCGCACCGCGCGAGCGAGGTCGACGCTGCTCGCCGCGACCAGGCGCACGTCCACCGGCTGGGCAACGCCGTCGGCGCGCTCGACTTCGCCGCGCTGCAGGCAGCGCAGCAGTTTCTCCTGCAACGGCAGCGGCAGATCGGCGATCTCGTCCAGATAAAGGGTGCCGCCATTCGCGGAGCCGAACCAGCCGGTGCGGCCGGCACTGCCGGCACCGCGTGCCTGGCCGAACAGCTCGCCGTCGGCCCAGCGCGGGCTGAGCGCAGCGCAGCTGACCGGCACGAACAGGCCGGAGCGCTGGCTTTCACGATGAATGTGCCGGGCCAGCAGCTCCTTGCCGGTCCCGCCCTGTCCCTGGATCAGCACCGGCAGGGCACTGGTGGCCAGCCTGCGGGCACGCGCTTCCAGCTCGCGGGACAACGGATCAATGAACACCAGCGCCTTGGCGCGAATGCTCAGCGCGCTGCGTTCCTGCTCGGCGAAGGTCAGTAGGGTGCCGGTCAGCGGGCTCATGCACGCAGCCTCGCGCGCTGCTCAATGCTGCGCTGCAGGCGATAGAGATGCGCAAAACCCTGCTCCCAGCGCTCGAAGCCGGACTTCGGGTTGATGTGGCCGGCACCGGCCAGCACCACCGCTTCGCTATCCCAGTCGCGGGCCAGTTGCAGAGCACGCGACGGGCTGGCGGCCGGGTCGTTGTCGGACGCCACCAGCAGGCTGGGGAACGGCAGCGGCTGGCGACTGATCGGCGCGAAACCGCTGATTTGCACGGGGCAGCCCGGCCGCTCGACATCCGCCGGGGCGACCAGCAGGGCGCCACGCACGCGTGCCAGAGCCGCCGGCGAGGCCTGCGCCGCCCAGCGCGCCACGGTCACGCAGCCCAGGCTGTGGGCAATCAGGATCAGCGGCTCGGGGCGGGCCAGGATGGTTGCCTCGAGGCGAGCCACCCAGTCCTGCGGCTGCGGGGTCAGCCAGTCATCCTGCTCGACGCGCGCGGCGTTCGGCAGGCACCGCTGCCAGTGGCTCTGCCAATGGTCTTCGGGCGAGCCCTGCCAGCCCGGCACGATCAGATAACCCACTGCTTGAGACATGGCGGGCCTCCATCTGGTGAATGAAACGGAGACCCAGTCTGGCAGCGCGCAGACCTTTCATAAAGGAATAAAAAGAAATTTGCTTATTCCGCAAATCGGAAAAGCGGGCAATCCGCGCAAATTACGTATGGTTCTATGAAAATTACTAAATAGTATTTTTAAGAATATGCGCTTCCTTCTAGCATCCACTCCCACGCCGCCGGGAGCCGGGGGCATCCCATTCAGGAGAAACACGATGTCCGTCAGCCTCAAGACTGTAGAAAGCCACGATGACAGCGCCGTGGTTCGGGAAGTCCAGAACGCCCTGCGCGGCCTGCGCTTCGGCGCCGTCGAGATCACCGTCCACAACGGCCAGGTGGTGCAGATCGAGCGCAAGGAAAAATTCCGCCTGCAGAACGCCACCGCCAAGAATCAATAACAACCGCTTTCGACACTTACCAAGCCTTCAGGAGCCCTAACATGTCCCTTCGCCGTTTCGCTCTGGCCACTCTCGCCGGCGCCCTGTTCAGCACCACTGCTGCTGCCCAGACTCTGCTCAACGTTTCCTATGACCCGACCCGCGAGCTGTACGCGGAATTCAACACCGCCTTCGCCAAGCACTGGGAAGCCCAGGGCAACGAGCCGGTAACCCTGCAGCAGTCCCACGGTGGCTCTGGCAAGCAGGCCCGCGCCGTGATCGACGGCCTGCGCGCCGACGTGGTGACCCTGGCCCTGGCCGGCGACATCGACGAGCTGCACACCCTCGGCAAGCTGATCCCCGAGGACTGGCAGTCCCGCCTGCCGCACGCCAGCACCCCCTACACCTCGACCATCGTGTTCCTGGTACGCAAGGGCAACCCCAAGAACATCAAGGACTGGGACGATCTGGTGAAGGATGACATCCAGGTCATCACCCCGAACCCGAAGACCAGCGGCGGTGCGCGCTGGAACCTGCTGGCCGCCTATGCCTACGCCGAGAAGAAATACGGCAGCGAGGACGAAGCCAAGGCCTTCATCGAGAAGCTCTACAAGAACGTTCCGGTGCTCGATACCGGCGCCCGCGGCTCGACCATCACCTTCGTCAACAACGGCATCGGTGACGTGCTGCTGGCCTGGGAGAACGAGGCCTTCCTGGCGCTGAAGGAAGAAGGTGGTGACAACTTCGAGATCGTCGCGCCCTCGCTGTCGATCCTCGCCGAGCCGCCGGTCACCGTGGTCGACAAGAACGTCGATCGCAAGGGCACCCGCGAACTGGCCAACGCCTACCTGAACTACCTGTACAGCGAGGAAGGCCAGCGCATTGCCGCCAAGCACTTCTACCGTCCGCGCAACGAGAACGTGGCCGCCGACTTCGCCAAGGAGTTCCCGTACCTGGAACTGGTCAACATCGACGAGTACTTCGGCTGCGTGAAGCACGCCACCCCGAAACTCTGCGCTGCCGGT
>Ga0079224_100008417_pt1 | contig 13968 bp, 12 predicted proteins | sample Stecom2015_FD_80414 | JGI IMG/M metagenome (GOLD analysis project Ga0079224, IMG submission 80414) | Agricultural soil microbial communities from Utah to study Nitrogen management - Steer compost 2015 | ecosystem: Environmental > Terrestrial > Soil > Agricultural land | place: USA: Utah... | reverse complement strand
CTCACTCGTGAGGTGAACGTAGGCGGCCAGCCGGTGCTGCTCACCGACACGGTGGGCTTCATTCGCAAGCTCCCCCACCACCTGGTGGCTTCTTTCCGTGCTACGCTGGACGAAACCAGGGACGCCGATATACTGCTGCACGTGGTGGACGTGAGCCATCCCATGTGGGAGGAGCACCGCGATGTGGTGGACGAAGTGCTGGAGGACATCGGTGCCGGCGGCGTTGACGTCATCCACGTCTTCAACAAGACGGACAGGCTGGATGCCGAATCGCTGAACGCGGTTCGTCAGCGGATCCAGGTGACACTTCCGGATTCAATTTTCGTATCGGCCGCAGAGCCGGACGGTCTGGAGCCCCTGCGTCGGGCGCTGCTCTCGGCAGTGCGTGCGAGCCGGCCCGTGATGGAGATCAGGCTCGCCGCCTCGGATGGCCGAACACTGGCCGAGCTGCACCGCACGGCCGAGGTTGTGGATCAGCACACGGAGGACGATGCGATTGTCGTCCGGGCGCGGATGGACGAGGCCACGGCTGGCCGCCTGCGCAGCGGGGGACATGCCGTGACCAACCCGGCAGTCCAGCGGTCCCTGTAGCGTCGGCCGACCCGTGAACGCGCCGGTTCCCAGGTGGAACCGAGTGTGTCAGCTTGTCGAGGCTCTCCGGAGCGACCGTGCCGGATGCAGCAGCGCGAGCGATTCAAAACGCAGCACGAACAGCCAACCATTCTGAATGTCCAGGATTCTCGTTACCGGCACCGCCGGATTCATTGGGTACCATCTTGCCGAGCGGCTGCTTGCGCGGGGAGATGAGGTAATCGGCTTCGACAACGTGAACGACTATTACGACGTCACGTTGAAGGAGGCCCGCATGGCGAGGCTTGCCGGACAAAAAGGATACACCTTCGTGAAGGCAGGACTCGAGGATCGTGCGGCGCTCGATCGTGTGTTCAAGGAGTACAAGCCAACGAAGGTGGTGAACCTCGCCGCGCAGGCCGGCGTGCGTTACAGCCTCACGAATCCGCATGCTTACATAGACAGCAATATCGTGGGGTTCACGAACATACTGGAGGGCTGCCGTCACAACGGCGTGGAGCACCTCGTGTATGCGTCGTCGTCATCGGTGTATGGTGCCAATACCGCGATGCCGTTCTCGGTGCACCAGAACGTGGACCATCCGGTAAGCCTTTATGCGGCTACCAAGAAGGCCAACGAGCTGATGGCGCACACGTACAGCCATCTGTACGGACTGCCTACAACCGGGCTGCGATTCTTTACGGTGTACGGTCCATGGGGCCGCCCGGATATGGCGCTCTTCATATTCACGAAGGCCATTCTGGAAGGGCGTCCGATCGATGTGTTCAACAACGGCAACATGCTGCGTGACTTCACCTATGTGGATGACATAGTTGAAGGTGTGATGCGCACGCTGGACAGAACGGCAACGTCGTCCGAGAGCTGGGACTCTGACAGGCCGGACCCTGGAACCAGTGCGGTGCCGTATCGGCTGTACAACATCGGCAACCACACGCCGGTGCCTCTCATGCGAATGATCGAGGTGCTGGAGAGCTGCCTGGGCCGTACGGCGGAGAAGAACATGCTGCCCATGCAGCCGGGCGATGTGCCGGCGACGTATGCGGACGTGGATGCGCTGGCGAAGGACGTGGGTTTTGCGCCCTCAACGCCGATCGAGGAAGGCGTGAGGCGTTTCGTGGCGTGGTACCGCGAGTTCTATCGGGTGGCGGACTGACGGCGGGGGAGGGATGGTCTTCGCTGGCTGAGGAACCCCGACTGCACTTCAGGAGCACTTAAGCGTATAAACCAGAAAGCCCCGGCAATTGCCGGGGCTTTTCAAGTTGTTGTATCTATGGAGTTTACCTGATGGTCGCGCAGGGACTCGAACCCCGGACCTCTGCTGTGTGAAAGCAGCGCTCTAACCAGCTGAGCTACGCGACCGTCGCGGTCGCCAACTCGCGCCGCAGACCTGAGAAAATAGCCCCCACTCGCTACTGCCGGAAGTGGGTAGCCAACCAGCTGACAGTGGGCCCTGCAGGACTTGAACCTGCGACCGTCGGATTATGAGTCCGCTGCTCTAACCGACTGAGCTAAGGGCCCGCAACCACCAACGCTAACCGATCCCCGCTCCCTCCTGCAAGCAGCACGCGCACTCCGCGCCAACTCCCGCCGCACAACCGCATCGGCACACGCCGCCCGACACCACCCCGATCAGCTAATCCGACGACACGTGGTCGTCGTACGCCTCCAGAACTTCCTCACCCGTCACCGTCGCAGCACCCAGCTTCCCAACCTCCACTCCCGCCGCATAATTCGCGATCACAGCCGCCTCCAGAACATCCGCACCTGCCGCAAGCATCGACGCCAGGTATGCCGTTACCGTATCGCCCGCGCCCACCACGTCGTAAACTTCCCGCGCTGTGGTTGGTATCCGATGAAGCCCGCTCTCACGCCCCAGTATCGCCATGCCCTGCTCGCCGAGTGTCATCAGAAGATGATCCACTTCGAGTCGCCTGAGTATCGCAGGCAGCGCCTCGGGCTGCTCCAGATCCACCTCGGCACCGAGCGCAGCTTCCAGTTCGCGCCTGTTCGGCTTGAATACGGTCGCACCGCGATAGGCAAAGAAGTTCTTGTACTTCGGGTCCACCACGATGGGAATTCCGCGCGACATCGCCTGGCTTACTGCCTGCTCGATGACGGCAGCACTGAGTACTCCCTTGTTGTAGTCCTCGAGAACGAGAGCGTCCGCCTCCGACAGGGCACGCTCCACGGCCCGGTGCACGGCATCGATGTCTTCGCCTTCGAGGTCGGCGTCATCTTCCTCGTCAAAGCGAACCACTTGCTGCGCGCGCGCCAGCACCCGCGTTTTCGTGGTAGTGGGACGCGAACCTTCAATCAGTGCCCGCGGGTCGGCTCCGATCTCGTTGAGCATCTCGCGGAGCTGCACTCCGGCGGCGTCACGTCCGATGACGGACACCAGCTCACCTACGGCACCTATCGCGGCCACGTTCTGAGCAACGTTGGCAGCACCACCAAGTGCGAAGCGCCTTTCGCGTACGCGAACCACCGGCACTGGCGCTTCGGGAGAAATGCGGTCAACATCACCGCGCAGGTAAACATCCAGCATCGCGTCGCCTACAACAGCAATGCGGCGTCCGCGAGCCTGGGCAAGAAGCTCCTCGAGACGGGAGCGGGCAAGAGATCGAGGCATGGCCGCACAAGCTACGAACCAGCGTGGCTCGCGGCCAGCCCACTCGAGTACCCGAGCGGGCATGGCCCTTGCCCCTGCCCCCCGCAGGATCACGCGAACACGCCCTCGTGAAATCATATCTGCAACGCCTCAACGTAGCCGCAAAGCGGCGCGTGCTGGCCGTACAGGAGTACGTATCTCTCGCCAGCAAGGCCATTCGCTATTGCTTCGTTCGTCCATTCTACGTCAACGACGTAATTCAGCAGATGGACACGATCGGCGTTCAGTCCATTCCCATCGTGATCCTCACGGGCTTCTTTACCGGAATGGTGCTGGCGCTGCAGACGTCCGTGCAGCTGGAAGCGTTCGGCGCTACGCAGTACATCGGAAAGCTCGTTGCAGCATCCATGATCCGGGAGCTTGGTCCGGTGCTGGCGGGACTCATGGTTGCGGGCAGGGTAGGCTCGGGCATCGCTGCGCAGATCGGGTCCATGATGGTCACCGAGCAGATAGACGCACTCAACACGCTCGGCACAGACCCGATCAAGAAACTCGTTACGCCGCGTCTCATTGCGAGCCTCGTCATGCTCCCGCTGCTCACGGTCATCACGGATTTCGTGGGCATACTGGGTGGCAATGTGATCGCAAGCGTATATGTGGGCCTGCCCACCGGTACCTACTGGCAGACAGTGTGGGAGCAGCTGGCGTCAGGCGGCTTCACGCTGCGATATATTCCGAACGACTTCATCCAGGGACTCGTGAAGCCTTTCGTGTTCGGCGGGCTGATTTCCATTACGGCCTGCTATTACGGGCTTCAGACGCGCGGTGGAACCGAAGGCGTCGGCCTCAGCACCACCAGGACCGTGGTTACGGCGAGCATCATGATTCTCGTCGTAGACTACTTCCTCACCCAGATCATGCTCGCCGCATTCAACGCATGACAGCCGACAACGACAGGCGCTCGTCAGGCGCAGGCTCCGGGGATGAACGGCGCGTCGGCATCGACCGCCGAACGCCGGTGGATCCCGCTGCCGCTGCAGCCGGCGAGCGCGTTGCAGACAGGGAACGGGAGGTACGCGAAGCCATCCGTGCCGAGCTTCTCGTTGACATGGAAGAGGAAGCCCGTTCGGGGAAGGCTACAACACCCGCGGAGCCGGTAATCGAGCTGCAGGGCGTGTCACTCGCATTCGACCGACCGGTGCTCGAAGACATCAGTTTCGGCCTCTATCCTGGCGAAACAGTGTGCGTCGTTGGTGAGTCAGGCTCCGGCAAGAGCACCATCCTGAAGCTCATACTGCGCCTCCTCGTGCCTGACGCCGGTCGCGTTTTCGTGGACGGACAGGACGTTACCGACGTGTCCTACGGTGAAGCACTCACGATGCGCCGGAAGATGGGCATGGTGTTCCAGAGCGCCGCACTCTTCGACTCCATGACGGTATTCGAGAACGTGGCCTACCCGCTTCGCGAGCACGTGAAGATGCGCGAGGATGAGATCGAAGAGCGCGTTAATGAGACGCTGAGGTTCGTGGACCTCGATCCCGAGCAGGTTGCCGACAAGCTGCCTTCCGCGCTTTCGGGGGGAATGCGCAAGCGCGTGGGCGTGGCCAGGGGCATGGCTGCCCGCCCCAAAATCATGCTGTACGACGAGCCTACGTCAGGGCTGGACCCCCTCACAACCGGTACCATCACAAGGCTGATCGTGAAACTCCAGCGGGAGCTGCAGGTGTCCAGCCTTGTGGTGTCCCACGACATAAGGTCCGTATTCCGGATGGCAACCCGCGTGGTGCTGCTGTACGATCGCTGAGTACATTATGTGGGCACGCCGGAGGAAATGGCTGCCAGCGAAGATCGGTACATTCGGGACTTCCTCGGAGGCTACTGATGCTGACGGCCACGCTGCATTCAGGTCGAGAAGTTGGAACCCTGCCCCTAAACGCATGAAGCGATCGACGTTCCTCACATGGGAGCAGCTCAAGGTTGGCACGGTGGTGCTGATCGCCCTCGCGATCCTGGCTGTGGCAGTGCTCAAGCTCGGGCAGTCACAAAGCCTGTTCTCGTCGCGGTACACGCTGCAGGCATACCTCCCCAACGCCAATGGCCTGCGCGTGGGTAACTCCGTGCTGATTGCGGGTCAGCTGGCGGGAACGATCAGGAGAATCGATTTCCTCCCGGTGGATGATGACACCACGCGGAACCTCAGCGTCCTCCTGGAACTGGACAAGAAGCTCCAGGAGCAGGTGCGCGAGGATTCGCGTGCGCGACTCAGGCCGGACGGTCTCCTCGGCGACAAGGTCCTGGACATCTCGCCAGGCACCCCGCAGTTCGCCGTGCTGCAGGACGGGCAGACGGTGACCGTGGGGGAATCCGTGGACTACGACGAGGTGCTGCTCCAGGCCAGCCTGGCAGTGACCGAGGTGGTGGGACTCACACAGGATCTTCGCGTGATCACGGGCTCCATCGTGGAGGGTGAGGGAACCGTGGGCCAGCTGCTGATGACCCCGGACCTTTACCAGAACCTGCGAGGCACCCTCGAGGAGGCCAATCAGCTGCTCCAGCGCATGCAGAATCCGGACGGGACCATCGGTCGCATGCTCGACGATCCGCAGCTTTACGTGAACCTCACGAATCTCACCGGCTCCGTTGATTCTTTGGTGACGCGAATGGGCAGTTCGGATGGTACTATCGGACGCCTGATTGCCGACAGCACGCTCTACCAGCGACTGGTGAGCGTCAGCACCTCTGCAGATTCCGTGTTCGGATTGCTCTCGAACGGGCAGGGAACCGCCGCACGACTGCTGCAGGACGACGCGCTTTACGAACAGCTGTCGCGGGCCGTTCAGGAACTCACTGCGGTGCTCGAGGACCTGCGCCAGAATCCGCGTCGATACACACCGGGGCTGATAAGGATTTTCTGACGTCCGGGCCATGTCGGCCGGTCTCCAGCCGGCGCCGGCCGACACTCTACGCAGCCAGCCAATTATCTTCCCTGCGCGCTGCCGCTCCCGGCTGCCAGTTCCCCGCACCTTCGAATGGATTCCCTTCAACTCGACGTCGCGATCTGGCGAGGCGACTTTCTGGAGTCGCGGCACCACGTGCACTGCGCCGTGGTGTCCGAAGACGGAACGCTTCTGGCCGCTTCAGGAAACGGCGAGCTCACCACTTGGTGGCGATCGTGCGCGAAGCCGTTTCAGGCCATGACGCTGCTCGAAACCGACGAGTTCGACTCGCTGGGCTGGGCCGAGGACCAGATCGCGGTAGCGTGTGCGTCGCACGGTGGCGAGCCGGAGCACCTTTCCGTGGTTGGCGGTATGCTTGCCGACATAGACCTGGAAGAGGGCGACCTGGCCTGCGGCCCGCACGAACCCCTTACCAGCCGCGGATCGCGCCTCCTGCGTGAATCCGGCGAGCGCCTTACGCGACTGCACAACAACTGCTCCGGAAAGCATGCCTTCATGCTGGCGCTGGCACGGAGCCGGAACCTCTCGCTAGCGGGCTACGAGCGGCAGGGCCATCCGGTGCAGCAGGAGGCAGCGCTTCGCGTTTCGCGCTGGTGCGGCCTTCCTCGTGAGGTGCTGCACGAGGCGACGGACGGCTGCGGGGTGGTTGTGTTCGGGTTACCGCTTCGCAACATGGCACTCGCCTATGCCCGCCTTGCCGGCGCCTGCCTCCGCGATGAGGAGGTTCCATCTCGAATCGTTGACGCAATCCGCGAGCGTCCGTTCCTGTTTGCCGGCACCGACCGCTTCGACACCGTGCTCCTGGAGGCAAGCGGCGGGCGCGTGATCGCGAAGATCGGTGCCGAGGGTGTCCATTCCGCTGCGGTGCTGGATTCGGGCATTGGCGTTGCCATCAAGGTTGAAGATGGCGCTCCTCGCGCGCAGTATCCGGCGCTTCTCAAGGCACTGCAGTACGCCGGCGGACTTCCGGACCCGCTCCCTCCTCGTTTGCAGGAGTTTGTGGCCAAGCCGATTCGCAATACCCGTGGCGAGGTGGTTGGGCGCGTGGAATTGATGGAACGGTGATCGTGATGCCGAACGAGGCCTGTGGTGCCGTTGTGGGGCTCAGGTCGCGCATGCCTGATCGTCGATCGCGGAGAGCCGTTCCCACGCGACGCACCGCGAGATCATGGTATCCCACGGGCGTCCTGTGACCATGCCCGAAAAAGATTCGCAGGGCGGGGAATCGGTGCCCTCCGAGGCTGCCGACAGCGCTATGATCAGCCGTCCCGGAGGAGCATCCGAGTCGGTGGGTAATGAGAGCGTCGGGCTCGATGAGAAAACTCTTGCACTCATTCAGCTCGCGGTAGAGATAGCGGTGGCAGACGAACCGCAGCTTCGTCAGGCAATGATCCATGCGGCCTCTGCCGGTTTGCCGCCGAAGTGGGTAGAGGAGATCCTCCTGCAGTCATATATGTTCTGCGGCTTCCCGCGCTGTCTCAATGCGACACGAGAATGGCGCAGGGCGTCCGGAATCGAAGCGCCGAGTGACGATGAGGGAACGGACTATCGAAATGCGCAGGATTGGAGCGATAGAGGGGAGGCCACTTGCCAGCTGGTGTATGGCAGGTTTTACGAGAGGCTCCGTGCGAACGTCCGCTCGCTTCATCCGGCGCTGGAGACATGGATGATCGTGGACGGCTACGGAAAGCTGCGTGGTCGCGAGGCGCTGGACCTGCGGCGGCGTGAGCTGTGCATCGTGGCCATATGCGCCGCAGACAGGCAGGAGCGTCAGCTGCATTCGCATCTGCACGGTGCGCTGAATGCCGGTGCTACGGCGGGCGAAGTGCATCAGGCACTGGAACTGGTGTGGCCGCTGCTCGACCAGGAAGTGCAGGAGCGCTTCGAGCGTTTGCTGGAACGCGTTGTGAATCATTGACCCCGGAACTGTGTTCATCGATAGAGTAGTGGTGCGCGTGAGCGCAGGTAGCGGTGGTGCTGGCAGCGTCTCCTTCAGGCGCGAGTCCAAGGTGCCCATGGGCGGTCCGGATGGCGGCGACGGTGGTCGTGGCGGCGATGTCTACGTGCGCGCGGATTCCAACCTCACCACCCTGCTGGACTACACCTATCGTGACAGGTGGACTGCGGATCGGGGCGCGCACGGAATGGGTTCGAACAAAACGGGCAGCTCCGGTGACGACCTGTACCTTCCGGTTCCTCCGGGCACCGTCGTGCGCGACCTCGATTCCGGCGAGCTGCTTGGAGAGGTGCTGGAGAGCGGCGACACGCTGCTGGTGGCGAAGGGCGGGCGAGGAGGGCGGGGAAACGCGTTCTTCGCAACCGCCACGCAACAGGCACCCAGGCACTGGCAGCCTGGTGAAGAGGGAGTGGAGCGATCGCTGGAACTGGAGCTGAAGCTCATTGCGGATGTAGGACTGGTGGGGCAGCCTAACGCGGGCAAGAGCACTCTCCTCTCCGTAATCTCCGCCGCCAGGCCGAAGATCGCCGATTACCCATTCACCACACTCGCGCCCAATCTGGGTGTAGTCGGTTTGAGCGATCACCGGAGCTTCGTGGTGGCTGACATTCCCGGCATCATCGAGGGCGCACACGAAGGCAAGGGACTCGGCCTGCAGTTCCTTCGGCATATCGAGCGCACGCGATTGCTCGCTCTCGTGATTCCCACGGATGCGCTGGACTGGCAGGAGGAGTACGACCAGTTGCGCGCGGAACTCGCGTCCTACTCGGATGAGCTGGCGAGCAAGCCTCACTGTGTCGTATTCAGCAAGAATGACCTTATCGGCGAGCACTACATTCCCGAGATCGAAGCGCCTGACGCCTTCGGCATGTTCTCAATCTCTGCCGCTGCTCGTGAGGGACTGGACGAGCTGATAGCAGGGTGGTGGAGCGTGCTGCTCGACATGCGGAAGGCTCCGGACGCCGAAGTGAAGGTTGAGCAGGTTGAGCTCCCGTGAGCACACGCTTGCGCTCCTGACGCTGGAGCGCATGCCGGGGTTGGGACCGGCTGGCATTCGCACACTCCTCGAGCAGGAGCCGGACGCTCGTGCGGCACTCGGCAGTTACCAGAAGCGGGTCTCGGCCGACATCGCGAGCAGGGCAAGTACGGAAGCGGAAGGCACCCTGTCGTCCATGGCACTACTCGCGCGCCTGCGGCCGGAACTCGCTCCCCGGGTGCTGACGTCAGGCTCCGCCGAGTATCCTGCCGGCCTCATGGACCTGTCCGACCCGCCACCCACCCTGTTTGCAATGGGTAAGCTGAATGCGCTCGATCGCCCGTGTGTGGCAATAGTGGGTACCAGGCGTGCCAGCCGCTACGGTGAGCGCATAACGAGGGGTCTTGCGGGCACGCTCGCGGGTGCGGGTGCGTGCGTGATCAGCGGCATGGCGGCCGGGATCGACGGCATGGCGCACTCATCCGCGCTCGAGGCCGAAGGCGCCGGAGGACGCACGGTGGCCGTACTCGGCACCGGTATCGACATCCCGTATCCGGCTGCGCACCGGTCGTTGCACGAACGCATTGCCACGTCAGGGCTGCTTCTCTCCGAACTGCCGCCCGGCGAGCGCGGTGGCCCGGGATCATTCCCAAGGCGCAACCGGATCATCGCTGCGCTTGCACAACTCACGATCGTTGTCGAAGCCGGAGCTCGGAGCGGGGCGCTCATTACTGCGACGCACGCGCTCGACCTTGGTCGCATGGTTGCCGCTGTCCCAGGCCCGATAGACGCGCCTGAAAGCGTGGGTTCCAACGCACTCATTCGCGACGGAGCGCACGTGATAGCTGACGTCACCGACGCGCTGGCACTCATGGGCCTCACGCCACCGCCGCGACGCGCAGGGCCTGATCTCTCCGGCGATGCTCGCAAGGTGTACGATGCACTCCAGTCCGGCACCGTTCGCGTGGATGACCTGCCAACGCGCGCAGCGCTGCCTGTGGAGCGTTGCCTGGCCGCCATCACGGAACTCGAGGTGGCAGGCACGGTAGTGTGCGATCTCACGGGAGAGGTCTCCCGGCGAATCTGAAGGCAAGGGGGGACGGAGACGCCTTCAGCAGGCGGCTCGGGGCCACTGCCACCACCGGCAACCGGTATCTTTCCCAGGTGTCCAGCCCCCGCCATCTCTACGTTCATGTGCCCTTCTGTGCACGACGTTGCTCCTATTGCGATTTCTCGATCGCGGTAAGGCGCGAGGTGCCGGTGCGCGAGTACGTGGATGCCATCACCACCGAGCTCGAGATGCGTGCACCGGAGTCCGGGCTGCAGCTGGACACCCTGTACTTCGGTGGGGGCACTCCGTCCCGTCTCGGGGGCGAGGGAGTTCGCGAACTGCTCGAAGTCCTGGCGCGACACACCACCCTTCTGCCCGGCGCCGAAGTAACGCTCGAAGCGAATCCGGACGATGTCACTCCGGAGTCGGCCATGGCCTGGCAGCGCGCCGGTATCAACCGCGTTTCGCTCGGCGTGCAGAGTTTCGACGAAGGCGTTCTTCGCTGGATGCACCGGTCACACAGTGCTGCTGCCGCCGGCGAGGCAGTTCAGGTGCTCAGGCAAGCGGGCATCGCGGATGTGAGCGTAGACCTGATCTTTGCGCTTCCGGAATTCCTCGCCCGCAACTGGGATCGCGATCTGGAACTCGCACTGGCGCTTCGGCCCACACATCTCTCGCTGTATGGGCTCACCGTGGAGCCCGCCACGCCGCTGGGACGGTGGGTTGCCCGAGGCGACGTGGTGGAAGCGCCGGAGGAAGGCTACGCCCAGGAGTTCCTGCGCGCGCATGAGGCGGTGACCGGTGCAGGGTTCGAACACTACGAGGTGTCCAACTTCTCGCTGCCTGGCTACCGCGCCCGACACAACTCCTCCTACTGGCAACACGTCCCCTACGCAGCACTCGGCCCCTCCGCGCACGGATTTGATGGTGCGCGACGCAGCTGGAACGTTTCGGCCTATGCGGACTGGGTTCGAGCCCTGGCCGAGGACCGGGATCCGGTGGGTGGCTCGGAGGTTCTGGATGAGTCGAACCGGGCTGCCGAGCAGGTATACCTCGGCCTGCGAACTGTGAGCGGCCTGCGACTGTTTGCGGGAGCCCGGGAGATGGTCGCCCCATGGGTGGACGCCGGTTGGGCCGTAGTCGATGAGAATGTCATCCGGCTCACCCCGGAAGGATGGCTCCGTCTGGACGGCCTCGCGGCGTCCTTGACGATGGCCCCAAGTCATTCATAGATTTCGACTTATGGTACCGGGAGACCTTTCGGAGCGCGAGCGGCGCGTACTAGAGGCCGTTATCCAGGCTTACGTTGAGACGGCTGAGCCTGCGGGCTCGCGTACGCTCTCACGCCGCTTCGAGCTCGGCGTGTCGCCGGCGACCATCAGGAACACGATGAGCGACCTGGAGGAGAAGGGCTACCTCTTCCATCCGCACACCTCCGCGGGTCGGGTTCCCACGGACAAGGCGTACCGCGCCTACGTGAACTCGCTGTCGTCCGTGCAGCCGATCGCCTCGCCACTACGAGACAAGCTCGCAGAGGAACTGAGCGCCGGTGGCTCGGCAATCGAGTCCATCCTGCGTCGTGCGGCGCAGAGCCTCAGCGTGATCACGCAGGAGCTCGGCGTTGCCATTGGTCCCCAGTTTGACCGCTCCGTCCTGCAGCAGCTGGAACTGGCCAGGCTGTCTTCGGACCGCATTCTCGTGGTCCTCACGCTCAGCGGCGGAGCAATGCGCACCATCTTCGTTGAGGCGCGCGCGGAAATGGCGGACGATTCGTTTGCCGAGGTTACCCAACTGCTGAACGAGCGGCTGGCGGGGCTTACAGTTCGTGAGATTCGCACCACACTCGCCTCACGGCTGAGAGATACCCGGCCGAGGAGCGAGCATGCGCGCGAGCTGCTCAACGTGTTCGTGCAGGAAGGAGAGCAACTGTTCGACGTAGACCGCATGCCTTCGGAGTCGAGCATCGTGCTCGGCCAGGCTGCAGTGCTCGCTGAACAGCCTGAGTTTGCCACCGGCGAGAACATGCGCCGGCTGCTGGAGCTTACCGATACCCGGCATCAGCTGGCAACGGTACTTCAGGATCGCACGGACCAGCAGGGCATGACCATTACCATTGGCAACGAGCATTCGGATCCGCGGCTGGAGCGATTCACCGTGGTTACGGCCGAGTACAGGGCCGGTGAGCTTGCGGGAGTGATCGGGGTAATAGGCCCCACGCGCATGCCTTACGAGAAGATCATTTCGATAGTGCATCACACGTCACGGCTGCTCACGGAGCTGCTGGACTGAACCACGGACATGGCTGACTACTACAGTGTTCTCGGAGTATCGCGTGAGGCGACCGACGAGGAAATAAAGAAATCATATCGCAAGCTCGCGATGCAATATCACCCGGACCGTAACGGCGGTTCGAGTGAGGCAGAGGAGAAGTTCAAGCAGATCACCGAGGCGTACGATGTGCTTCGGGACGGGCAGAAGCGCGCCGCGTATGATCGCTACGGCGAGGCGGGACTTCGGGGTGGGGCCGGTGGCTTTCACCATGTGGATCTGTCCGAGGCGCTCAATATTTTCATGCGCGACTTCGGCGGTTTCGCGGGCTTGGGCGACATTCTGGACGCCGCTGCACGAGGACAGGCGGGTGGTCCGAGAACCGGTGCCGACCTCCGGCTGAATGCCTCGCTTACGTTGGCCGAAGTAGCGTCTGGCGTGACGAAAACCTACAAGCTGCGCACGCTCGAGCCGTGCGACCGGTGCGAGGCATCCGGCGCTGAACCCGGCAGTTCGCCGCAGCAGTGCGAGACGTGCGGCGGTGCAGGTGAGGTGAGGCGCGCCCAACGGTCGTTCTTCGGGCAGTTCGTGAGCGTTGCGCCGTGTCCCGCCTGCGGCGGTGAGGGCGTACGCATTGCCACTCCCTGTCATGATTGCCGAGGCGAGGGTCGTGTGCGCGGCGATCGTGAGGTGAAGGTCCAGATTCCGGCGGGCGTATCGAGCGGGCAGTACATGACGCTGCGCGGTGCGGGGAATGCAGGACCGCGCGGCGGCGCACGTGGGGATGTGGTCGTGGTGTTCGATGTGGAAGATGACGAACGCTTCGAGCGCGACGGGGAGGACCTGTACACCGAGGTTCTGGTGCCCTACTCAACGCTCGTGCTTGGCGGTGAAGTCGAGGCCCCCACGGTTACCGCGAGCGTTTCAGTCCGGGTACAGGCCGGAACGCAGAGCGGTCAGGTGTTCCACCTGCGCGGACGTGGCCTGCCGCGGGTGAATGGCTCCGGTATGGGCGATCTTCACGTCAGGGTGCAGCTGTGGACTCCCGAGCAGGTGTCAGAGGAGGAAGAGGAACTGTTGCGTCGCCTGGCAGAGCTCCAGGGCGCGCCTCCGGCATCCGATTCACGCGGCCGAGGTCTTTGGGCGCGCATGAAGCAGGCGCTGGGAGCTTGAGCTGGAGAGCGTTTCGCGTGCGCCCGTCAGGCGGTGCGCGCGATGCTGTTATCGCCGCGCTTTTCGAGGCGGGTGCCCAGGGAGTGCAGGAACTGGACGACGCGGTGATCACGCACTTTCCGCCGGAGGTGGAGCCTCACGCGGTGGCGCAGCTGGTAAAGGCCGCGGACGCTGGTGCTGAGTCCGACAGCTGGGAGGTTGAGGAGGCTGACTGGTCACTCGCCTGGCGCGACGGAATCGTGGCGCACCGGCTGGGGCATCTTACCGTCGCGCCTCCCTGGCTGGCGTCCGCACTCGATCCTGCCACCACGATCGTAATCGATCCGGGGATGGCTTTCGGCACCGGCGAACATGCAACCACTCGTGGTGTCGTGAGGCTCCTGCAGG
>Ga0079224_100008416_pt1 | contig 13970 bp, 13 predicted proteins | sample Stecom2015_FD_80414 | JGI IMG/M metagenome (GOLD analysis project Ga0079224, IMG submission 80414) | Agricultural soil microbial communities from Utah to study Nitrogen management - Steer compost 2015 | ecosystem: Environmental > Terrestrial > Soil > Agricultural land | place: USA: Utah... | reverse complement strand
GCGATGATGACAGGCATTAACGAAGAAGGGCCACTGCCTTACAACGACGTTGCCAGTTTCGAGAAATATTATTGGCAGGTGGCCGGTTCGCGCGACTCGGTTACCCTGGGTGCCAGGCTAAGGTATCGCAGCAAATTCCTGACCGTTTTGGAACTCAACAGCGGGCAATATTTCACCGGTGCCGCCCATGGCATGCACGCCACCCAGTTTCTAAATTGGGATAACGCTCGCCGTGAGCTGATTCCCCTGGACCGCGTTCTCGCAAGTGGTGGCCGGCCCACATTCGACGCTGCCTTGCGGCGGGCACATGCCCAATGGGTGGCGCGCCAGCCCGATGCTCAGGCCGATCCCGACACCTGGAACCGGCTCTGGCCATTTCAGGACAGCGACAATTACGCATTCACCGACCAGGGCGTGGTCGTGAAATACAACTCCTACGAGATCGCGCCCTATTCCTACGGTCAACCCGAGCTGCTTATTCCGTACAGCGAGCTGGAAGGTGTTCTGAAGGTGGACTATCTCCCCTCGCGGGTCGATTGACTTAATCTTGGCGTTCGAATCGGTCCAGGTCGAAGTACTTACTTCCGCTGCCTGACGATTCCCGCTTACTCGGTGTGACAGTGGCAGGCGCGGGAGCTGACGCCCGCCCTTCACGCTGCGCAAGGGTGCGTTCGGCTACAGCCTGCAACTCTTCGGCAAGCCTGGTGTGACCACGCTCGCGAGCCCAGTCCGCAGCGGTATGCTTATTCAGATTGATTGCGGTAGCATCGGCGCCTTGGTCCAGCAGCAACTGCACGGTGTCGCGGTTGCCCGAGAACGCAGCCATCATTAAGGGCGTGGTGCCGTCCGGCGCTGGAGCATGGACCAATGCTCCTTGACGCACCAGCATGCGTGCCGTGTCCGTATGACCACGAGAGGCCGCGTAGTGCAAGGGCGTCCAGCCCAGGCGATTGACCTCGGCACCCCGCTTGATGAGTGCGGATGCGCGGTCTGTTTCGCCCAGCAAAGCGAGGTACATCAGGGCCGTCTCACCATGCTTGTTTTCGGCGTTGATATCGACGCGGCGATGAGCGACCAAGGCGTCGTAAACGCCCCAGGCACCGCTGCGAATGGCCAGCATCAAAGTGGGCAGGCCTTCGTTATCTACGATATTTGGGTCAGTTCCGCGAGCCAGCTCTTCGCGAACATTCGGAACGCGATCGTTGATGACGTCGACCCACCACGACTCAGGCGTTTCGGCATGCACCGAAGCCCCGACAGCCAATGCAAACAAGCCGGACGCCAGCCTGATCCGATTACGGGCTACGAATGGGTGATTTTTCTTCATACCTGTTGTGCCTGAGCAGCCTTGCTGAAAAGGTCGAAAAAATTGGCGGTTGTTCGTTCCTGCACTTCCGCCACGGATATGCCTCGGAGGTCGGCGATCTTTTCGGCGACATGCTTTACCTTGGAGGGGTCGTTCCGTTTGCCCCGGTATGGCACTGGTGCGAGGTAAGGGGAATCGGTTTCGATCAGCATGCGTTCGAGAGGCACGCGGCGTGCCACATCCTGCAGCTCCACAGCATTCTTGAAGGTGACGATACCCGAAAAAGAGATGTAGAAATTCAGCTCCATGGCTCGATGTGCCACATCCCAGCTTTCGGTAAAGCAGTGCATCACACCGCCGGGCTGATCAGCTCCCTCTTCGGCCATGATGCGTAAAGTGTCTTCTGCAGCCGATCGGGTATGAATGATCAACGGCAAGCCGCTTTCCCGGCTAGCACGGATATGCACACGGAACCGTTCCCGCTGCCAGTCAAAGGGCTCACTACCACGATAATAGTCCAGCCCCGTTTCCCCAATGGCGACCACCTTGGGGTGACGTGCGGCCTCGAGCAGGTCTTCCACCGTCGGTTCCTCGGTGTCCTGATAATCCGGGTGGACGCCCACGGAGGCGTAGAGCGCATCGTTGGCTTCCGCCATGGCTACGATGCGGCCCCATTCCGGTTTACTTACTGCCACCACAAGCGCCCTTCCCACCTGATTTTGTGCCATGTTATCGAGGATGAGGGGGAGGTCCTGCGCGAGCTCAGGAAAATCGAGGTGGCAATGTGAATCTACAAACATAGTGATGGAATCCGGGGTGTTGAGGCGCCATGGACGCCTTCCCAAGTGTATGACTATTCGGTACGCGTGGTCTAACTGCAGGCATTGGCGCAGCGCTGAAGTACGCTGTGGATGAAAAGCTTGGCACTCAGAGGGTGAGCGGCAATGGCGCGCTGGCCTGCCAACCATTTGGCCGTGTCGCTCAACTCAACTGGATCGGACTTTCCCGCCACACGTGCCAGCGTTTCCCTCTGAGCAGGGTAGTAGCGTGGTGCCGCCCCCGCCGCAACAAAAGATATGTCAATGAAGAGGCGCTGCAGTGCGTCCAGCCAAGAAGCCGGCTCCATGGTCTCTAACTCATCTGCCGTCGCCATCCAGTGCGCACTTGCAGAAGCATTGTTCTCAGTCGCCAGTACACGCATGAAGTTCTGTAACCAGTTGGGGCACGCCTCATCGCCCGACTTCGACAAATGCAATGCACGCACGGGCGCACCGCCCGCAGCAGCCAGCCATTCGTCTGGACCTTTGACGCCTTTTTCCTGCAACCAGGCAATCGCCTGATCGCGCGACGGCACGGCCAAAGGTAGCCGCCGACAGCGCGAAACGATGGTGGGCAGAAGCCTGTCCGGTGCGTCCGTGGTGAGCAGAAAGACGGTCCGTGGTGGGGGTTCCTCCAGTACCTTGAGCAAGGCGTTGGCGGTGATGAGATTCATGGCCTGCGCGGGATAGATGACCGCGACGCGCCAGCCTCCCCTGTGCGTGGCTGTGTTGAACCAGCCCGAAAGCGCGCGCATTTGCTCAACGCGGATCTCTTTGGACGGAGACTTCTGGGCCTGAGCGGCGGACTCTTCGGATTGCTCTCCCTCTGCAAGCGCAACCGCATCAGGTCGCACGCGACGAAAATCGGGGTGGTTGCCTGATGCCATCCACAAACAGGCCTGACATTGGCCACAGGCTGCTCCGCCGTTTGCCTCTTCGCACAGTAATGCAGCGGCGGCGGCCAGCGCGAAACTGCGTTTCCCGATACCGGCCAGCCCGTGAATAAGCCAGGCGTGGGCAAATCGCTCACGTTCGTTCAGCCATCGTAGCGCTTCGTCCTGCTGCCACGGGAGGAACTGTGCGGGCAAACTCATGGACTGGTCACCTGGCTGCCGGAGTTGCTTGCGTCGGCCTGCGCAATGAGTTGATCGAGCAGACTGCACGCCTGTGCGGCCACGTGCTCAGCATCACTGTTGGCGTCCAGCACCTTGAACCGCAAGGGGTCGGCTTCGGCCTGACGTAAGAAGCCCTCGCGGGCACGCTCCAAGAAGGCCAATTTCTCAGTTTCCAAACGATCCAGTTTGCCACCACGTTGCTTCACACGCTGCAGACCGATTACCGGGTCGAGATCAAGGATGAGATAAAGATCGGGTCGAAAGCCGTTGAGCGCCAGGTCATTAATGCGATTCACCATGCTTGCCTCTAGCCCTCGCGCATATTGCTGGAAGGCAATGGTGGCGGAATCGAAACGATCACACAGCACGACTTTGCCGGCTTCCATGGCGGGCAGGATTTTCTCCTGCAAATGTTGAGCGCGCGCGGCAGCAAAGAGCAAGAGCTCAGTGAGGTCGCACATCTCTGGCAGGCTTGGGTCAAGCAACAGTTCCCGGATACGCTCGCCCACTGGCGTACCTCCCGGCTCTCGGCTTAACACCACATCGAAGCCGCGCCCTTGCAAATGCCTGCTTAAGGATTCGATCAGCGTTGTCTTCCCGGCACCGTTGCTGCCATCGCACACCACCATGAATCCGCGCGCGTTCGCATTGGCCGTTTGTCCTGGCGCTTCCATTAGTTCCTACCCAAAATGTATTTGGACACCGCCCGGTTGTGATCTCGCAAATTCGCAGAGAACGCGCTAGAGCCGTCGCCACGAGCCACAAAATAAAAGTATGAATGAGATTCGGGATGCAAGGTCGCCAAGATTGAGGCCTTGCCTGGACTCGCGATGGGAGTTGGAGGCAGACCCGTACGCGTATAGGTATTCCAGGGCGTATCGGTTTGCAGATCGCGCTTACGGATGCGGCCATCGTATTTATCACCCATGCCGTAAATCACGGTGGGGTCGGTCTGCAGCAGCATGCCGCGTTGCAGGCGATTGATAAAGACCCCCGCCACCCGCGCCCGTTCCTCTGTGCGGCCGGTTTCTTTTTCCACAATAGAGGCCAGTATCAGCGCTTCGTACGGGTCGGCCAGGGGCAAGCCGGGGCTGCGTTGCTCCCATTCCTTCTGAAGAAAAGCCTGTTGGGACCGGTACGCCAACTGAAGAATCTCGAAATCAGTGGTGCCCGCAACAAAGACATAGGTGTCCGGCATGAAAAGGCCCTCAGGACTACTGTACTCTGCCCCCAGGCGCTTCAGCAGTTCGGCGTCGCTGACACCATCCAGTGTTTGTCGTAAGTCGGGAGATTCCCTCAAGGCTTGGCGTATGCGCTGGTAAGTCCAGCCTTCAACCAAAGTGAGCCGGGCCTGCACCATATCGCCCGCAGCCATACGCTCCAGCAGACGTCTCGGAGAATCACCCTGCTGCGCTTCGTAGGCCCCCGCCTTGATCTGTCTGTCCATTTTGGTATAGCGGGCCAACGCCACCAGGGCGTCTGCATTCACGCTGATACCGGCTTCGTTCATGACTTGCGCGATGGTGCGCACGCCGCTGCCCTGTGGCACGACATACTGGATACGTTCGGATTTCATGTCCACCGCCTGGGTGGACCAATGCCAGGCATAGGCGGCCAAGCCGCCGGCAACAAGCGCCACCGCGAGGAGCGCAGACAATGCGATAAGACTAAATTTTTTCATCTTTCAATAGTTTAACGTCCGCTTCGCATCCGCGGCGCAAGCCTGGGCAGACAAAGCCCGTTATCATAAACGCCAGATGCCTCTCTGTGTTTTCAGGTTTAGCGATAGGAACTATGACTCAAACCGTGGATTTTCTTGCCCCCTTGGACGACTTCGTCGTGCTGCGCATTCATGGCCAGGACGCGCGCGCATTCTTGCACGCCCAGCTGAGCAACGACATCTCAGGCATGGGACTGAACGAAGCCCGTTTGGCCGCCTATTGCACGCCCAAGGGCCGTATGTTGGGCAGCATGGTGATTTGGGCGGAAACGGAAGACAAAGGTTCCCCTCTGCTTGCGCTGCTGCGTTCCGACATTGTGGAACCTCTTCTCAAGCGTCTGCGCATGTTCGTGCTGCGCTCCAAAGTGACATTCGAGCCAAGCCCGCTCCAGGCATTCGGGGCCAGTTCGGCCAGCAGCGCGGCAACTACACATACACCTGCCCCGGAGGCAAGCGAGGATACAAATTCTGCCGCCCTCACCCTGGAACCGGCGCCCGCATGGCAGCTCAGGCGCTGCGGCACATATACACTGGTGTCCGCACCGTCTGCCAGCGCCAACTTGGCCCGCTGGTGGGTAATACCGCAAGATGAGCAAGATATCACTAGTATTGCAGGGGCACTTGGCCTGAATCAGGGGAATGCCGCCGTTTGGCGGGCTCAGGATATTGAGGCGGGCTTGGGATGGGTGGAAGAAGCCAACCAAGAGCTCTTCATTCCACAGAGTCTGAATTTCGATCTCAACGGCGGGGTCAGTTTCACCAAGGGCTGTTACCCCGGGCAGGAAGTCGTGGCACGCGCCCATTTCCGCGGGGCAGTAAAACGCCGGGCGGTGCCTGGGTACTGCCGCCTCCCCAGCGGTGTGGAACTCAAGGCAGGCATGGATGTCTTCGATGCAGGTCGTCCCGGCTCCCCCGCAGGTCGCATTATTAACGCAGTGAAAATTCCAGACGACACCTCGGACCTTTCTCAGTGGTATATCTTCATGGAAATCAACCTGGGAGACCTTGACCAGGTTGATTTCCGGGCAAACTCCGCCGAAGGGTCGGCCATCAAGTTGTTGGCGTTGCCCTATTCGCTGGACGCCAAAACGGCGGGGTGAGCAGGCTCAGCTCTTTTTCTCGTAAAGCTTCACGATGCTTGAAAAGTCTAGCCGCCCGTTTCCATTTGCGCTGTGCAGTGAATACAAATTGCGCGCGAGTTCCCCCAGCGGTGTCGAGGAACTCGAATGCAGCGCGGCTTCTGCGGCCAAACCGAGATCCTTCAGCATGAGGTCAACGCCAAAGCCGCCGGCATATTCTTTGGAGGCAGGCACATCCGGCATGACGCCGGGCCAGGGGTTGTAAAGCTCGGTGGCCCAGTTTCGGCCAGAACTCTTGGCGATGATGTCGGATAGCACCTTGGGATCCAGCCCATTCGCTACGCCCAGGGCCAGCGCTTCCGACGTACCGGCCATTAGAATGCCCAGCAGCATATTGTTGCAGATCTTGGCTACTTGCCCTGCTCCCGAGCTTCCGGCATGAAAGATATTTCGACCCATGTTCTCGAGTATGGGGCGAGCGGCGTCGACGTCGTCGCCCTGGCCACCTACGATGAAGGTCAGCGTGCCGGCAACGGCCCCGCCGGTGCCACCGGAAACTGGTGCATCAATCATCCTGATACCGGCTTCCCGAGCTGCCGCTGCGACCTTGCGGGCAGACTCAGGCGAAATGGTGCTGCATTCAATGACCAAGGTGCCGCTTGGAAGGGCTGCGAGCAGCCCCTCTTCGCCCAAATACAAGCCTTCTACGTGGCGACTAGCGGGCAGCATTGAGACGACGACTTCCGCCTCCGCCACGCATTCTCGTGCTGATGTGGCACCTTGGGCGCCGGCATCGGTCAGCCCCTTCACAGCAGCTGGAACGAGGTCGAAGACGACCAGTTCGTGGCCTGCCTTCAGAAGGTTGTGCGCCATGGGACTTCCCATATTGCCCAGACCGATAAAAGCGATACGACTCATTGTTTGTCTCCGTTGTTATTGAATTGCAGTCGTTGAAACGGTTCAAATCTCGCCGAGATCGTGCAGCGGGTGTTCTTCACCCACAGGCCACGGGGCCTCGAAGAAGCGCTCCACCCACGCGGCACTGGCGTCCTGCAAATTGGCCGGTTTCCAGCGCGGTTGCCTGTCCTTGTCGATGAGCAGTGCGCGTATGCCCTCTTGCAGGTCACCCTGGACGCCGCAATGCAAGGAGGCGATGTATTCTTGGCGGAAGGCGTCGGCCAAGGAACCAAGCTTTGCGCGTTCAAGCAGTTCCCAGGATAACCGTGCCGAGCCTGGTGAGCCTGCCGAATAGGTGGCAGCCGCTTTTTGCAGCCACGGTTCTGAATGATTGGCGAAGCGTGCAACGGCATTGCATACTGCTTCAAAATCGTGGCCGTCGCAGGCAGCACGAATGGTGTCGTAATGCTGACGCAGGGGCCCGGGCTTATCGATAGCCAATGCCATTGCATTTAGCATGCGATCGAGTTCCACCGCATTCTGCTGCGCATCGTCGCTCCAGTTCGCTGCACGGACGCTGCTGATGAACTCAGGCCAACGTGTCGACTCCATGGCGTGGTCGGCCAGACCAAGGAAAAGGCAGTCGGCTGCGCCGAGCTGGGCACCCGTGAGAGCCAGGAAGCGCCCAAGCCCGCCGGGCAGGCGGGAGAGCAACCAGGTGCCTCCCACATCCGGAAACAGCCCGATGCTGATTTCAGGCATGGCAAAGCGTGTGGTTTCGCTCACTACGCGGTGACTGGCACCTGCCATGAGGCCGACTCCCCCACCCATCACAATGCCGTTGCCCCAAACGACGATCGGTTTGGGGTAGTCGTGAATGAGGTAATCCAGCCTGTATTCCACGTCGAAGAAACGCCTGGTGTACGGGTTGTCCCAAGCGTGTCCGGTCTCGTTCTGAAGAATGGACTCGTAGATGCCATGCAGGTCACCGCCTGCACAGAAGGCTTTTTCACCACTGCCTGCAAGAATCACAAACGCGATGGACGGGTCATTTGCCCAGGCCATTAGCTTGTCGTAGAGGAGTTCGCACATGGGCAGGGTGAGCCCATTGAGGGTGCGGGGGCGATTCAGCGTTGCCACACCGACCTGCAAACGCCCCGTGGTCAGGACTTCAAACAAGACCACGTCCGAATCGTTCATCATCTTATGTCCACTCCTTTTTCCAATACCTGGCGCGCAATGATGACGCGCATGATTTCATTGGTTCCTTCCAAAATCTGATGCACCCGGGTGTCACGCACCAGGCGCTCCAAAGGGTAATCCTTCAGGTAACCGTAACCACCGTGCAACTGTTGGGCGTCCAGGCAAACCTGGAAGCCGAGATCAGTCGCCAGACGTTTGGCCATGGCGCAATATACGCTGGCTTGGGGGTTCTGAGTATCGAGCATGTTGGCGGCCAGCCTAACCATTTGGCGGGCAGCCACGATGCTGGTGAGCATATCCGCGAGCTTGAACTGCAAGGCCTGGAAAGACGCCAGTGGCTGAGAGAATTGTTGGCGTTCCTGCAGGTATTGGCGGGCCGCATCATACGCGCCCTGCGCCGCCCCTACCGAACACGTGCCAATATTGATGCGGCCGCCGTCCAGCCCCTTCATGGCGAAGACGAAGCCCTGGCCTTCTTCGCCCAGCAAGTTCTCCGCCGGCACTTCGACATTCTCGAAGCTAATGGGACGGGTGGACTGACTGTTCCAGCCCATTTTCTCTTCCTTGCGACCGTAGCTGATGCCCGGGGTGTCGGCCGGGATCACAAATGCCGATACGCCGCGAGGCCCTGGGCCGCCCGTACGGGCCATCACTACGAGCAAGTCGGTGTCTCCACCACCAGAGATAAATGCTTTCGAACCGTTCAGCACATATGCCCCACCCTTGCGTTCAGCACGCGTTTGCAAGGATCCGGCGTCCGAACCTGCATTGGGTTCTGTCAGGCAGTAGGAGGCAAGCATTTCACCGCTGGCCAGTGCAGGGCCCCATTTTTCCTTTACCGCCTCTGTTCCCCAGCTTCCCACCATCCATGTCGTCATGTTGTGTATGGTCAGAAAAGCTGTGGTGGAAGGGTCGAACGCCGCCATTTCTTCAAACACCAGCGTGGCATCCAGCCGGGGCAGCCCCAAGCCGCCTATGGATTCCGGTGCATACATGGCACAGAAGCCCAGCTCTCCTGCACGTTGAAATGCCTCACGCGGGAAAATCGATTCGGCATCCCAACGTGCTGCATTCGGTGCCAGTTCTCCGAGGGCAAATTCCCGCGCGGCTTGTGCAAAGGCGAGCTGCTCGTCACTCAGACGAAAATCCATGGTGTTGTCTCCTAAACCTGTTCTTTTGCAGTACGTCTGTTCTTGGTCAGACGCATCTCCATTCTTTTATACCTTATCGCCAGCAGGTTCCGGCGGCTGTCAGCTTTCTGACAATTTCAGGCGGGGCCTGGCTTTTGCGCATGCCTCGGGGTGCCCTGCCCAGGCCCTCCAGCACCGGCTTCCGCCTTGCGCTGACGATGCAGAAATCGACGACGTCTGGATTCCATTGGATCGAATACCAGCGGTCTATAGAGTTCCACCCTATCCCCGTCCAGCAGAGGCTGTTCAGGTGAGCAGAGTCGGCCGTAGATGCCAATGGGCGGAAGCTCAGCTCTCAGGTCAGAATGAAGGTCGAGCAGGCCGCTCAGCTGCACCGCCTGTGCTGCGCTTGCGCCTGGCGGCACAATTACTTCTCGGCTCCAGACTGCATCGGGAAGGGCGTAGACAACCTCGACCCGGATACTGTTCGCGGGCTTAATCGCCATAGACCTGCTGCGCTCGTTGGGTGAAGGAGTCAATGAAGGTCGTGGCAATGCGGTTGAAAATGGGACCGACGACTGCTTCCAGGGCGCGACTGGAAAACGCGTAACGCATGGTGTAGACCACTTTGCAGGCGTCTTCGGCCAGGGCGTTGAACTCCCACGTGCCGGTCAGCTCGGAAAATGGGCCATCAATGAGATGAATGGTTATCAGCTTCGGGTAATCGTGCTCATTACGCGTGGTGAAGGTTTGCTTTATACCGGCGATGCTGATCGTGACCGAGGCCTCCATGCCGTGTTCGTCTTGCTTGTGCACTTGCGAACCACCGCACCACGGCATGAATTCCGGGTAGCGCGCTACGTCGGCCACCAGATCGAACATCTGTTTATCACTGTATGGGACGAGGACGGAGCGTTGTACGGTGTGCATCGATATGGGTTGAGATAGAATGGAATGTTCTGATTTTACCGTCTGCAAGAAATCAAGTTCATGAGCATCGTTGAGAACCGCAAAGCCACACACGACTACTTTATCGAGGAACGATTCGAAGCCGGGCTCGTCCTTGAGGGGTGGGAGGTGAAGGCCATCCGTGCCGGGCATGTGCAGCTCAAGGAAAGCTACATCATCGTTCGCGACGGAGAAATCTTCATCATTGGCATGCACGTCAGCCCACTGCCGACGGCATCCACCCATATTCGCCCGGAGGCGACCCGCACTCGAAAACTGCTGCTCCACGCCGAAGAAATCAAAAAGCTCATCGGCAAAACCGAGCAGCGTGGCTATACCCTGGTGCCCTTGAACCTTCACTATCGGAACGGGCGCATCAAGCTAGATTTCGGCCTGGGTCGCGGCAAGAAGCTGCACGACAAGCGGGACGCGGCACGTGACAAAGACTGGGCGCGGGAAAAAGAGCGACTCATGAAACATGACACCCGCAACAGGCGCCAGGGCGACTAAGACCGTTTAGCACTTGGCACGTAGGGGTCTAGGTCGCTGAGGATGGGGGGCAATCCCCGTGCCTCAAGAGAATTCAGCCGCAGAACATGCGGCTGAATTTTTTGGCCAGGCACCGGGGCGGTGCCTGGATCATCAAGGGTTACGCCTTGGCGAGACGCTGCCAAGTATCAACCACGGTGTCCGGGTTGAGCGACATTGACAGTATGCCTTCGTCACGCAGCCAGAGCGCAAGGTCGATGTGGTCGCTGGGCCCCTGACCGCAGATACCGACGTACTTGCCTGCCTTCAGACACGCATTGATGGCGCGGCTCAACATGAACTGAACTGCAGCATCACGTTCGTCGAAATCGGCGGCCAACAGCTCCATGCCGGAGTCGCGGTCCAGACCGAGTGTGAGCTGAGTCATGTCGTTCGAACCGATGGAGAACCCGTCGAAATATTCCAGGAATTCATCGGCCAGAATGGCGTTCGAGGGCACTTCACACATCATGATGACGCGCAGACCGTTCTCGCCACGCTTCAGGCCATTGGCTGCGAGCAGATCAATGACGCGACGGGCCTGGTCTACCGTGCGCACAAAGGGCACCATGATTTCCACGTTGGTGAGCCCCATTTCATCGCGAACTTTCTTCAGAGCCTCGCATTCCATGCGGAAGCACTCAGCGAATTCTTCGGAAATGTAGCGCGATGCACCGCGGAAGCCCAGCATGGGGTTTTCTTCTTCGGGCTCGTAGCGAGAGCCGCCGATCAGTTTCCGATATTCATTCGATTTGAAATCGGACAAACGGACAATGACGGGCTTCGGATAGAAAGCTGCACCCAGGGTGGCAACCCCTTCGGCAAGCTTTTCGACGAAGAAGGCGCGCGGGCTGGCGTAGCCACGGGCGGCCGATTCGACAGCCGACTTCAGCTCAGTGTCGACGTTCGGATAATCGAGCACCGCCTTGGGGTGGACAGCAATATTGTTGTTGATGATGAACTCGAGCCGGGCCAGACCCACGCCATGGTTGGGAATCTGGGCGAAATCAAAGGCCAGCTGTGGGTTACCCACGTTCATCATGACCTTCAGGCCGACATCGGGCATTTCACCCCAGCGAACCTCTTCGATTTCGGTTTCGATCAGGCCATCATAAATGCGACCTTCGTCACCTTCCGCGCAGGAGACAGTGACTTCCCGGCCGTTTTCCAGGACATCGGTAGCATCGGAGCAGCCGACAACTGCGGGGATGCCGAGCTCGCGCGCGATGATGGCTGCGTGGCAGGTGCGGCCGCCACGATTCGTGACGATGGCCGATGCCAACTTCATGACGGGTTCCCAGTTGGGGTCAGTCATGTCGGTGACGAGAATGTCGCCGGCCTGGACTTTATCCATTTCGGAGGCATCCGCCACAACGCGCACCTTGCCGGAACCAATCTTTTGACCGATGGCACGGCCGGTGACCAGGACTTCACCGGTAGCCTTCAGGCGGTAACGCTCCTGAACATCATTGGCGCTTTGCTGCGATTTGACCGTTTCCGGGCGGGCTTGCAGGATATAGATCTTGCCGTCGATACCGTCACGGCCCCACTCGATGTCCATCGGGCGGCCATAATGCTGCTCGATAATGACGGCATAACGTGCCAGTTCAATGACTTCGTCGTCGGTCAGCGAATAACGGTTGCGCTCGGACACGGGCACATCCACCGTACGCACGGCATGACCAGAGCTGCGATCAGCGTCGAATTCCATCTTGATCAGCTTCGACCCAATACGACGGCTGATGATGGGGTATTTGTCTGCGGCCAGGGATGGCTTGAATACGTAGAATTCGTCAGGGTTGACAGCGCCTTGCACCACTGTCTCGCCCAAGCCATAGGAAGAAGTAATGAAAACCACGTCCTTGAAGCCTGATTCGGTGTCAATGGTGAACATCACGCCGGCGCTACCCTTGTCGGAACGCACCATGCGCTGGATGCCTGCAGACAACGCGACCTCGGCGTGAGCAAAGCCCTTGTGAACACGATAGGAAATGGCGCGGTCGTTATAGAGGGATGCAAACACGTGGCGGATTTTTTCCAGCACGTCGTCGATGCCGACCACATTCAGGTAGGTTTCCTGCTGGCCAGCAAAGGAAGCGTCAGGCAGGTCTTCTGCCGTGGCCGATGAGCGAACGGCGAAGGATCCATTGCCATCGGCGTCCAATTCGGCAAATGCCTTGCGAATGTCTTGTTCCAGGTCTGCGGGAAAGGGGGTGTCGATGATCCACTGGCGGATCTCCGCGCCGACCTCAGCCAGCTGACGGACATCATCGGGGTCAAGCGTAGCGAGCCTGTCATTGATACGCTGATCGAGCCCAGTCGACTTCAGGAAATTGCGGAAGGCCTCGGCTGTGGTGGCGAAACCACCAGGCACGCGGACACCCGCTCCGGAGAGTTGACTGATCATTTCTCCCAGCGAGGCATTCTTGCCGCCGACCGAGTCGACGTCAGTCATGCGCAGCTGCTCGAAAGATACGACGTTAGACATAAAGTCACCTATAAATGAAAAGAAAGCGTGTTTGCTCAGTGACCGACGCCATTGCGGTCACTGAGCAAACCCGCCTCGCACACTGTTTTTCATCTGCTCGGTGACTGTAGGATCTTCCTTGGTGTTAACCTTGCTGGATTGTACAGTTTTCGTCAGGCTCTGCGTCACGCGTCATGTCCAGTTCCGTATTGCAACGAACCGTATTTGTCGTCTCAGACAGCACCGGCATTACCGCCGCCACTTTCAGCAATTCCGTGCTATCGCAGTTCGAGCAGGTGGAATTTGACACCGTGCGTGTTCCCTACCTGGATAGTGAAGAGAAAGCGGCAGAAGTGGTGAGGCGAATCAACCGCTGCGCCTCCGAGCAGCACGCGCCCCCCCTGGTCTTCAGCACCCTGGTGGACCCCACCATTGCAGAAACGATACGCAGTGCGGAATGCATCTTCTTCGACCTATTCGGCACCTTTGTCCAGCATATAGAAGAAGCTCTGGGAGTGAAATCCAGCCATTCGGTCGGCCGCTCGCACATGGGAGGGCTCTCCAAGCAATACAACGCGCGGATTGAAGCCATCAACTTCACCCTGGCCCACGACGATGGTCAGTACGTACGAGGTTTGGAGGAAGCCGATGTCATTCTTGTCGGCGTTTCCCGTTGCGGCAAGACTCCCACCAGCCTTTACCTCGCGATGCAGTATGCTGTGAAGGCGGCCAACTATCCGTTGATCCCTGAAGATTTTG
>Ga0079224_100008414_pt1 | contig 13971 bp, 13 predicted proteins | sample Stecom2015_FD_80414 | JGI IMG/M metagenome (GOLD analysis project Ga0079224, IMG submission 80414) | Agricultural soil microbial communities from Utah to study Nitrogen management - Steer compost 2015 | ecosystem: Environmental > Terrestrial > Soil > Agricultural land | place: USA: Utah... | reverse complement strand
TAACCTGACTAGACTTGAATGTTGATTCGTCCGCAACGATTTCAAATCAATAAACAGAATACAGGAACCAAATGTTACACACACTGAAAAATGCCCGCCTGCTCGGTCATATCGCGCTGGCCTTTGCCATGTCCGCCGGCACCGCCATGGCTGCCGATTATCCCGATCATCCCGTCTCCATGATTATTCCGTTTACCGCGGGTGGTCCGACCGATAATGTTGCCCGTTCTCTGGGCGAAGCAATGCAAAAATCCCTTGGGCAAACGGTTGTGATCGAAAACAAGGCCGGTGCTGGCGGCACGATCGGCACAACGCAGGTCGCCAACGCCAAACCTGACGGCTACGACGTCCTGCTTATGCACATTGGCTTTTCTACCGCGCCCTCTTTGTACAAGCGACTCGGATACGATCCCGAAAAAAGCTTCCGCCCTGTAGGCCTGGTGGTGGACGTGCCAATGACGTTGGTGGCCCGCGCCGATTTTCCGGCAAACAATATGAAGGAACTGGTTGAATATCTGAAAGCCAATCAGGACAAGGTCACCCTGGCCAATGCGGGTGTAGGCGCAGCCAGCCATCTTTGCGGCACCATGTTGATGGACGCCCTTGGCGTCAAGCTGCTGACCGTGCCATATAAAGGCGCCGGCCCGGCGATGAATGACCTGTTGGGCAAACAGGTTGATCTGCTGTGCGATCAGACCACCAACACCACTCAGCATATCAAGGCTAAAACGGTCAAGGCTTACGCCATTACCAGCGACAAACGCAATGCCCAGCTGCCCGATCTGCCAACCATGCAGGAAGAAGGCTTCAAGGATTTCAACGTCGGTATCTGGCACGGTATGTGGGTCCCGGCCAAAACGCCGGATAACGTTGTCGCCAAGTTGCAGTCCGCACTTAAAGATGGATTGGCCAGCCCGAAATTCAAAGAACGCATGGATGCACTGGGCGCCACGATCCTGACGGAACAGGCCACGCCAGAAGCGCTGGATGCCAAAGTCAAAGAGCAAATCCCCGTCTGGGCCGAGCTCTTCAAGAAAGCAGGCGTTAAGCCTCAGTAATAGTGCCTTGCACGCTGGCCTGATGCATGCGCCCTTTTTGCGGTGCGCTCAAGACCAGTGTGATGGCACGGCAGAAGCGGGACAGATCCCGCTTCTGGCAAAGCCGGAGACTGGTCTCCGGCTTTTTTTTCGTCCTGTCCACCGGCGAATCGATCGGCGCGCGGTGACCTTTGATAGGACGCGATCGCTCACCACAAAAGCGGCCATCACGCCAGGCGATACAATGATCAGATCGCGACTGGCGCAGAGCATGATCCTTATGGCAGGCCGCTCACATCCAGGCTCTTCGGATACTGGACCGAGAATTTCAGAAGCGCGGTGTGTTCTTCTCCGGCTTCCAGCGTGAGCTTCTGCTCAAAACGGCCATCGCCCTTGAGAGCGATACCGCTACCCGTAGGTTCAAGCCGTTTAATATCAATTTTCTCATCGCCCGAAACCGGAAACCGGTCATGCAATATCAGCTGAACCGGCTGCTTACGGTTGTTACGAATGACGGTTTTGTACTCGTAAGTCAGACGGGTGCCGCTGCCGGTCAAACCCGTTGATTCAGTAAACCGCTGCAGCGGTTCGCGCTTGACCGAAATAGCCTGATCTACACCCATTGCCAGTTCCAGTTGCTCTTTGGGGAAAACCGTCTTCATATCGGAGGCAGCAATGAATTCGTTGTCAAAGAAGGCATTGACGTTACCAGCCAGCAAAGGAAAGTCTTTTCCGTTAGTCATTTTTACCGTGGCAAACACAGCAGGCGCTTCGGACGGAACAAGTTCATAGGATAGCTCGGCCGTTTCAGTCAGCGTGGTCAGCGGCACACGCTGTTGCTGGCCTCCGGTTTTGATCGTCTGCCTGCCGGGCACCTCGAAAGTGGTGTTGGTCGCGCTGGTCTGGCTGTTTGCCGGCACGTAGCTTGCCGCGTCTGCCATCTCCATGGCAGGCGCAGCGCCTGACGCCATGGCGGATTCGAATTGACGGGCCCGCATTTGCGACCGCGGAGCCGGTGCAGGCGCTGCGGCAACATCAACTCGCCACGGCTGCAACTGCGGCAGTGAAACACCGGTGACCGGCTGCGCAGTAGACAGTGTGATGGCCACGTTGGACCAGTCTTCGGAGGTATCCTGGCTGATCTGGCCAAAGTAATTCAGGGAGAGTTTGCCGGTGGTCGAATCGTACCGGGCATCATAGACCGGCGACCAGGCCGCGCCGGCCACTACATAACTCAGAACGCTGTCGATGGTCGCAGGTTCGGCGGCTCGCAGCGTCACAACAACCTTGCGCGCTTCGTTTTCATCGCTTTGAGCCAATTGCTCTTTACGCTGCGTGAGCACGTTGAGGCGAGCCAGCAACTGCTCCTTTTCCTGTATATGACCGCGCCGCGTTTGCATGGCCTTGACCAGATGCTCGCCGGTGAATGCCATCAGGCCTATAAACGCATCCTGCGACAGCGGCGGAACGTCCCGGATCTGCACGCTATGTCCGTTCTGGTAGTTACGAATGAAACTGATCTGGTTATCATCTACCTTGATCTGATCCTCCAGCCGGGCAATCTGCTGTTTCAGCACATCGATCTGCTCGGCTACTTCGTTGACCCCGGTGGACGCGCTCGTGTGACGCACATCGGGCGTGCTGGAAACGTGCAGAATCTGCACGCCGGCGCCGGACGCATTGGCATTAAATTGCAGCGAATTTTCATCCAGGCCGGACGGGAGATTGGCAAAAATCAGTTCGTGCTCGCCGGCTGGAATCTGCTGGCTTGCCGCCCGATATACCAGCGCCCGATCGGGATATACCGTCACTTTCTCAATATGGGAATCGGCATTAAGCGTGTCGGCAAACGCCAGCGGCAAATGCAACGCCAACAACAGCGTGCCGGCCACGATCCGCCTGTGCAAGGCGTCATCCGGACGCTCTGCGCGGCGGGCGTTGCGCTCGCCTGTACGGTTACACTGAAATGATTGGACGCTCATCAATACTCTCCCGAAGTCTTATCCTGAAATGATAACCGAGCTTGACGCCAATCGCAGTCAAGCCGCAGCCAAATTGCGTACGTCATGCATTATCATCACTTGCGCAGCCGACATCAAGCGCGTTTTACGGGTTGTGACTGAGGGTGTATGTTTTGGACTGAGCGACGCTCAAACAGCGCCCTTGCCAGGCGCCAGATGCAGAAAGGTCATCAGCATAGACCGGCCTGGAATCGGACGGGTCGGTCCAGGCTCCAGGCTCCACATCGCTGGTGAAAGCCAAAGAAGAGAGGAGCGGAAAATCCGGCGTCGGTGAAGACAGCAAAAGAGGCAAAAAAACAGGAAGAAAAGAACAGAGAAGGAACCGGAAGCGCCTGCAAAAAGCGTTGAGGCGAGCCGCAAAAGGCTTAACGTGTCCGATCGATTCAATTGGCCGACGCACACCGTGTTTAGTACTGCTTGAGCGACAACAATACGTTTCGGGTCATCAACGGTCTCTTTTCAAGATGTTCGTCAATGCGTTCGCGCAGCATGCGGCGCAGGCCGGGCTCGGCTGCGGGTTCGTCAAAATCGGGACGCGCACCCGGGACCCCGTAGCCGGTTTCCTGCAACAAGGTCCATTCAAACCGGCGCAATGAACCCGAAGCGCGTTCGCCGATGGCAAGCTGCTGCAACGCCTCGCAGTAGGCGTCAAATAACTGAGGATGCGCATCTTCACCGGGCAGCATACGAATTAACAGCTCGTTCATATACCAGGCCGACATCAAGGATTTGCCAGTCAGACCATGCAGGCCAGCCAATTCGGCACGGGTGAGCGTTTTGACTTCGCCCTGCCCCGACCAGGACACCAGTAAGGGTTCGAATGCCGAGAGGACCGGACGCAGCACCGAGTACGGCCGCTTGGCCCCTTTGGCCACCACGGTCACAATGCCGTAATTGCGCGCAAACAAGCGGGCAATCAGCGAAGACTCGCTCCATGCGGTGGCCTGCAACAAATAAGCACCGGCATCCTGGACGCGGCTGCCTCGTTTACTCATAGCCCAGATCGCGCAGGGCACTTTCCTTTTCCGACCAGCCTTTGCGCACTTTGATGTAAATTTCAAGAAACACAGGTTTGTCCAGCAAGGCGCAGATATCCTGGCGGGCTTCGGTCGCGATGCGTTTCATATGCGTGCCTTTGGCGCCCAGTAAAATCGGCTTGTGACTGTCGCGCTCCACCACTACGCATGCGGCAATGCGCGCTGCATTCTCATCTTCGTCCCATTGCTCAATAACCACGGTACATGCGTAGGGCAACTCGTCGCCCACCAGACGGAAGATTTTCTCGCGAATCAATTCAGCCGCAATAAACCGGATTGGTCTGTCGGTCAGCGCGTCTTCTTCAAACATGAATTCGCCCTCGGGCAACCGCTGTTCAATCTCGGTCAGCAGTGTATCGAGCTGCACGCCTTTGACTGAGCTGACCGGCACCACGGCATCGTAGGCGAACTTGCCCATGATGCGGCCGACGAAATCAAACAGGTCATTCTTGTTCTTGAGCGTATCAACTTTGCTGACAGCCAGAATGCATTTCTTCGAGGCCGGCAGCAATGGCACGATCTGCTCATCGCCCGCAGACCACTTGCCTGCCTCCACCACATGTACGATAACATCCACATCAGCCAGCGCCTGAGTGACAACCCGGTTCATCATGCGGTTCATGGTTCCGCCATGGCGGGTCTGAAAGCCAGGCGTATCGACAAACACAAACTGTGTCTTGTCACGCGTGAGCACGCCGTGAATCCGATGCCGGGTCGTTTGCGCCTTGCGCGATACAATAGAAATCTTGCTGCCAATCAGCGCATTGGTCAGCGTGGATTTGCCCACATTAGGGCGCCCGACAACCGCGATAAAACCGGTTTTGGACGGGCTGTCCGGCGCCCCGCCGTCGTCCGCCGGCACAATAGGTTCCTGACTCATTTTTTCTCCTGTTCGACAGCGACCGGCAAGGTCAGCTGCGCAACCTTACGCACCCGTTTCTTGGCGCTGCCCTTGGGCAATACTTTTTCCAGAGCATCCAGCATTTTGCGCGCAGCGGCCTGCTCGGCTGCACGACGACTACTGCCGCTGGCCTGGCTGCGCATATCCAGTTCGGCAATAAAACACTCTACCTCAAACTGCTGATCGTGGGCTGCACCGCTGGTAGCGACCACGTTATAGACCGGCAAGGCGAATTTGCGCCCCTGCAACACTTCCTGCAAAAGCGTTTTGGCGTCTTTACCCAGGGTATTGAAATCAACTGAATCCAGTAGCGGCGTATACAGCCCTTCAATCACTGCCTGCACCGATGGCACATCGCTATCCAGGTAGACTGCGGCAAAAATCGCCTCCAGCGCGTCGGCCAGGATCGAGGGGCGGCGAAATCCTCCACTCTTGAGTTCACCCTCGCCCAGCCTTAAAAATTGCGGCAGTTCCAATCGGTGTGCAATATCGGCAAGGGTGGCCTGCTTGACCAGACTGGCGCGGATCCGGGACAAATCGCCTTCGTCCTCGCGCTGCAGTCGATGAAACAGGATGGCGGCCACCGTGAAATTAAGGATGGAATCGCCCAGGAATTCAAATCGCTCATTGTGTGTCGCACTGTGGCTGCGATGCGTGAGCGCCTGAACCAGCAGGCGCTGGTCCTTGAATTGATAGCCGAGCAGTCGTTCCAGTCTTGACAGGTTCATCACTTAAAGGAACCAATGCGACTCAAATCGCCGAAGTTCATCCATATGAAAAATGCCTTGCCCACGATATTGCGGTCAGGCACAAATCCCCAGTATCGGCTATCCTCACTGTTGTCACGATTATCGCCCATCACAAAATACTGGCCTTCGGGCACCTTGCAGCGAAAATCCGTGCCCTTGTATTCGCAGTTTTCCCTACCCGGGAAATTTGTCATGCCAAGCAACGCGCCCATGCCCGGCATATTCAGAATGGCATGTTCATGTTCACCCAGCTTTTCTTCAAGCGCTTCCGGCGAGCCGCTTTGCTGTGATGGATTCACGTAAGGTCCGATACGGGTGACTGGCACGGCTTGCCCGTTGATGCTCAGGCGTTTGTTTTGATAAACAACTTCGTCGCCGGGTACACCGACTACCCGTTTGATGAAATCCATATCAGGATTGACGGGATAGCGAAATACCATGACGTCGCCACGTTCAGGTGTATTGATCGGAATAATTTTCTGATCGATGATGGGCAGACGGATACCATAGGTGAATTTGTTCACAAGAATCATGTCACCGTTCTGCAGTGTCGGCAGCATGGAACCCGATGGAATCCGAAACGGTTCAAACAGAAATGAACGCAAGACGAAGACAAACAGAATGACGGGGAAAAAACTCAGCGAGTATTCGATCCACCAGGGGCGATGCGCCTGCTCATCCTGGCCATATTGGGCCACGCGCCGCTTGCGAAAAACAAGGACATCAAGCAGCTTTACCAGGCCTGTGATCACCAGCAATACAAACAGGATCAATGCAAAATTCATCTTCGACTTCCCTTATTTATCTTCAACCTGGAGAATGGCCAGGAACGCTTCTTGTGGAATTTCCACACTGCCCACCTGTTTCATCCGCTTCTTGCCTGCCTTTTGTTTTTCCAGCAGTTTTTTCTTACGCGAAATATCTCCGCCATAACACTTGGCAAGTACGTTCTTGCGCAGCGCCTTCACATTTTCACGCGCGATAATTTCCGCACCAATGGCCGCCTGAATCGCAACATCGAACATCTGGCGCGGGATCAGGCCGCGCATTTTGGAGACCACTTCACGACCGCGATAGCGGGCGTTGGCGCGATGCACGATCATGGACAAGGCATCCACCCGCTCGTTATTGATCAGCAGATCAACCCGCACCACGTCGGCAGAACGGTATTCGAGGAACTCGTAATCCATGGATGCGTAACCGCGCGATACGGACTTGAGTCGATCAAAGAAATCAAGCACGATTTCGGCCAGCGGAATTTCATAAACCAGATGCACCTGACGGCCGTGATAGCTCATGTTGATCTGGTTGCCGCGCTTGGCTATGCATAATGTAATGACCGCGCCAACATATTCCTGCGGCATGAACAGCGTCACCGTGACAATGGGTTCGCGAATGTCGGCAATCTGCCCGACTTCAGGCATGCGGGACGGGCTCTCGATGGACAGGATTTCTCCGTCGTTGCGTTCAACTTCATAGACTACCGTCGGCGCGGTAGTGATGATGTCCATGTCGAATTCACGCTCTAGCCGCTCCTGCACGATTTCCATATGCAGCAGTCCGAGGAAACCGCAGCGAAAACCAAAGCCCAGCGCCTGCGAAACCTCGGGCTCGAACATCAGCGATGAATCGTTCAGGCGCAATTTTTCAAGCGAGTCGCGCAATTGGTCGTATTCGCTGCTTTCCACAGGATACAGGCCGGCAAACACCTGCGGCTTGACTTCCTTAAAACCTGGCAGTGGCGTGCTGGCAGGCCTGCCAGCAACGGTAAGGGTGTCGCCAACCTTGGCATCGGCCAGCTCTTTGATGCCGGCAATGACAAAGCCCACTTCGCCTGCTGACAGCAAAGCGCGTGATTCTGATTTGGGGGCAAACACACCCAGTTGCTCACACAGATGGGTCGCGCCCGTTGCCATGAACAGGATCTTGTCCTTGGGCCGCAATACGCCGTTCTTGATCCGCACCAGCATGACCACGCCAACATAATTGTCGAACCATGAATCGATAATCAGGGCCTGCAAAGGCTCATCCACATTACCGACCGGCGCCGGCACTTTGGCCACGATCATTTCCAGGATTTCGTCAATGCCTTCGCCGGTTTTTGCGCTGGCCTTGATGGCGTCGCTGGCATCAATGCCAATGGCGTCCTCGATTTCCTGCCGTGCTTCTTCAGGCTCGGCCGATGGCAGATCCATTTTATTGAGCACCGGCATCACCTCAACGCCCAGCTCGATGGCGGTATAGCAGTTCGCAACCGTTTGCGCCTCTACCCCCTGGGTGGCGTCTACGACCAGCAACGCACCCTCACAGGCCGATAAAGAACGACTGACTTCATAGGAAAAGTCGACGTGCCCCGGCGTATCGATCAGGTTCAGGTTGTAGATTTTGCCATCGCGCGCCTTGTAGTGCAGCGCGGCTGTCTGAGCCTTGATCGTGATGCCCCGCTCTCGCTCGATGTCCATGGAGTCGAGAACCTGCTTGGACATTTCGCGGTCTGCCAACCCACCGCAGCGGTGAATAAGGCGGTCCGCAAGCGTGGATTTGCCGTGGTCAATATGGGCAATAATCGAGAAATTACGTATATGTTGCATAAAAAGCGCAAAAATGCAGTGCTGGCGCGGACTCGACAGAGTACGCACGCCTGTTCCACCACAGTAAGGATGCCAGCGGCATCGGGAATAGGTTGATCGCTGAGCCTGCACCCGGACGACTGCCCGGACTTGTCGCGAGCCGGCCTGTCGCAGCGGTTCAGACTCAAAAAAAGGGGCGCATGAAGCGCCCCTTGGCCTGCATATCGTATTGTAGCCTTATTTTGCGGGTGTTACAGGTACCCACTGGGTTAAATTATCACGCCGCACCAGCAGGGCCGCTGCCTTGCCTTTTTCCAGCTTGCCTACGATTTCGCGAAAGTGCTGAACATCCTTTACATCCTGGTTGTTCAGCGCGAGAATCACGTCGCCCGGCTGGATGCTGGCTTCCAGGGCAGCGCCCTTGACGTCCTTGACCAGCACACCGCCCTTGATGCGCATGCGGCTTTGCAGGGAAGATGGAACGGGCTCGACCACCAGGCCCAGGCGATCGGCACTGCCTGCGTGCTCCTGGGGCTCGTTGCTAGTGGCAGTATCAGAAGGCGAACTCGGTATTTCCGCAATCGTAACCTTCAATGTCTCGTATTTACCACGACGCCAGACTTCCAGCGAGGAGTCTGATTCAGGCTTGGTCTGGCCGACCAGACGCGGCAGGTCAGACCATTTTTTCACCTCTGAACCGTTGAATTTGGTGATCACATCGCCGGCCTGAACGCCGGCTTTGTCAGCGGGGCCGCCCTGTTCGACATTGCTGACCAGTGCGCCGGCAGCCTTGGGCAGCCCAATAGCCTTGGCGACTTCTTCGCTTACCTCGCCGATCTGCACGCCAATGCGACCACGAGTAACCTTGCCGGTCGCCTTGAGCTGCTCAACCACACGCATCGCCTCGTCGATCGGGATGGACAGGGAAATACCCATGAACCCGCCGCTTTGCGAGATGATCTGCGAGTTGATGCCCACCACTTCGCCGGACAGGTTGATCAGCGGCCCGCCGGAGTTGCCGGGATTGACTGCCACGTCGGTCTGGATAAACGGCAGGTATTCACCGGTATCGCGGTTGATAGCGCTCACAATGCCGGAAGTGACTGTGGAATCCAGGCCAAAAGGCGAGCCAATCGCCAGTACCCACTGCCCTTTTTTCAGCGTATTGGAATCACCGATTTTCAGCACGGGCAGGTTATCTGCCTGGATCTTGATAAGCGCAATATCGGTGCGCTTGTCGGTACCGATCACTTTGGCCTGGTATTCGCGCCCATCGTTCATGGTGACCGTAATTTTCGAGGCGCCATCGACCACGTGATTGTTGGTCATGATGTAGCCGTCTTTGGAAATAATAAAGCCTGATCCCACGCCGCGCGGTACGCTGCGCTCCTCCCCTTCGCCGCGAGGCGAGCGATCCGAACGCGGGCCGCGATCACGCGGCGGCATGAAATCAGGACCGAAGAAAAAGCGGAACAGGTCTTCCGGGCTATCGCCCGGGCCAAATCCCTGTGTCGGACGCGACGATATCTTTTCCATGGTGCGAATGTTGACCACGGCATTTTCGGTTGCCGCAACAATAGAGGTAAAGTCAGGCAGTGCAGTCACGGCGGTCGAGGTCGGCACCGGTGCCGCAGGCGCATTCTGCGCCACGCCGGTATACGGTAGCAACACAGCGGCGCTGCCCAGTCCGATCATTGCCGCAACGATAGCCGTCTGCAGCGGTTTTTTGACCTTGTTATTCATGAGTAGCCCTTTTCAGTATTTACTGTTTTGAAACAGGTTGAATGAATTTTGTAGAAACGGCCAGGTCTTTAAGTGTAGCCAATGGGATCGCGCCGATGGCGGTAAGCCAGTAATCGTCAATCCGCTGGCGGAATACATTCATCGAACCAACCCTGGCATCCCCTTGATTGTTAAAGGTTTTTTCAGAATCCTTTACTTTCTGGATAAATACCGAGATGGAAGACAGACCGTCTGTAAGTATTAGTTGCTTTACGTTCTCTTTAGTTCCTTTCGGACGAACGATACTCATAATGGGCGCAAACCCCGCAGGATAGCGGATCCGCCAGCCTTCCTGCGTCAAGTCCACCGCCACAGGCGTGTGCTCGACACGCTTCCATTGCGCATAGTCAAAAGCGGATTTCAGATTGGCAGTGTCCACATTGCTACCCACCGAGAGGCCCGTGAACGTTATCTGCTCAATCACGGTGCCCTGCTCATTCAATGTTTGCGACTTGAGCAATAGCCGGGATTGTTCATCGGCACAAAACCGGTAGCCATACCGGTCCTGAACCCGGGGGTTGACTTCGATCATATCGCAGGGGCGGCCGGCGACACGCGTACTACCGTTCTGCGCCCGGATGTCGTAATACTTTTCAAGATTGTCAATCGGACCAAGCAGCAACGCGGGAAAGCGGTCTTTGCGCGGCTTGTCCACGATCACCATTTTGCGGGCGGGTATGAGGGATTCCACAACATTGTTGTTGCGCAAGTATTCCTGAGCGTCGCCATCGAGCACCTCAAGCCGCTCCTTGACGCCTTCGCCGTCAACCACATGCGTGACCCTAGAGGTAATCATCACATTGCCCTGTTGATACAGGAACGTACCGCTGTAGTCCGTGGATTCCGCCGCTTTCTGAATTTGCATGAGCAATTGCGCAGGCGATGCAGCATGCGCCGGCAGACAGGGTGTGATGGCCCAGCATACGGCCAGCAAAACGTGATGAGAGCGTCGGCAAGTTAAACGCAGCCTGTCCTGTCCGATCACTGCACATCCCCGATTTCATACGACACCCTGCGGACCGGGTAAGCACCGACCATTTGACTGTGCGCAGCAACGTAATCGTGAAAGTCGTTTTGGGGAATATCAGCAGGCGCGGCCGATTGGCTGGCGGCAAGCGTTGGCGGCGCGGGAGGCGCTACGTCCCCCTGGAAAGGGTCATTAAACCATACCAGCGCAGCGACTGCCGCTGCCGCAGCGATGCCCGAAGCGCCCCAGCGCAGATAGCCACGCCCCGGTGCGACATGATGGGTCGCCTCGGCAGCGATCAGCTTGCTGATGCGGGCATTGAACAGATCGGAGGGCTTGATGGCCAGATGCTCGTTGCGCATCACGTCGCCGATCAGGGGATAGGTATCCCAGGTCTGGCGACCATAGGGCGTATCTATTCTGGACGCATCAAAGGCATCGCATTCGCCATCTACCATTTCGGAGATGGATTCATTCCAATCGATCGCAGGAGGAGTTCGTGTGTTTTCCATTATGTATTCCTTACCAGCGGCGATCCATAGCCTGTCCCAGGACAGGTTTGAGCTTCGCCGCGATGGCTTCCCGTGCACGGAATATACGGGAGCGTACCGTCCCAACCGGGCAGGCCATAGCCTGTGCTATTTCTTCGTAACTCAGGCCTTCCAGCTCTCTTAGCACTATTGCCATGCGCAAGTCTTCAGGCAATGTTTCGATCGCTTCATTGACAGTCTGGACGATTTCCCGCGTTACCATGCTCGATTCAGGCGTGGCAATATCTATAAGATTGTCTGAATGGGAAAAAGTTTCACCATCTTTGTTCTCCAGCGTATCCGGATAGCTCAGCTTGCGGTCTGACGAAGATAGCCAGTTACGGGCTGTATTGATGGCAATCCGGTACAACCAGGTATAAAACGCACTCTCTCCACGGAATTGGGGGATGGCGCGGTAAGCCTTGATAAATGTTTCCTGCGCGATGTCTTCAACCTCGCTATGACTGCCGATCATGCGGGCCAGCAGCCCCATGATCTTGCGCTGATATTTCAGCACCAGCAGATCGAAGGCCTTTTTGTCCCCCTTCTGGACCCGCTGTACCAGCGCCCAGTCCACGTCACGCTCACTCATATTGCGATCCTTGTGACGCCGCCCTGGGTATCTGCCCATCGGGCAGCCTGCACCAGCACGCAGAAACGCCGCCAGGCATCCGGCGGCTGGCCAGATGACCAGACTGTGACCCTATCGGGCCGCGAATGAGGAAAATACGGATCGCGCAGAACCAGCGTGAACCACCAGGGGCCCCGCCAGTACTGCTGCAGGATGCGGACGTCGCCGTCGAGAGGATGCTGCGATAAGGCGTGGGGGAAAATCCGGTAGTCACCGTCAGGGCCGACTTGAATAAAACCGGTCTCGTGGACTCTGCGACTGGCCAGATGCCTGCGACCGGCCAGGACGAGCAGCGCGAGCACAACCGCCGCCTGGGGCCCGGCAATACAGAGCATCGCCAGCGTTGCCACAATATAATGGCAAACTGTAATGTAACCGGGCTGCCCGACATGGAGTCGAGCCTGCCAGTGCCGGTTCAGTTCGTACTGCAAATCAGACCCGTCTGACGATCATGGACCCGTTGGTGCCGCCAAATCCGAAGGAATTGGACAACGCCACATCAATCTTCATTTCGCGAGCGACATTGGCGCAGTAGTCCAGATCACACTCGGGATCCTGATTGATCAGGTTGATCGTGGGCGGGGACACCTGATGATGCACCGCCAGCGTGGTAAAGACTGCCTCTATGCCGCCGGCAGCCCCCAGCAGATGGCCGGTCATGGATTTGGTTGAATTGACCACCGTCTTATAGGCATGGTCTCCCAGCGCCAGTTTGAGCGCCTCGGTCTCGTTTTTGTCGCCCAGCGGCGTAGAGGTGCCGTGGGCATTGACGTAGTCAACCTGATCAGCGTTCAGCTGGCCGTTTTTCAAGGCATTCACGATGCCGCGACGGGGGCCGTCGCGGTCTGGCGCAGTAATATGATGCGCATCGGAACTCATGCCATAGCCGGCAAACTCACCATAGATGCGGGCGCCACGGGCTTTGGCGTGTTCGTACTCTTCAAGCACCAGCACCCCTGCGCCTTCACCCAGGACGAAGCCGTCACGATCGATATCCCAGGGACGAGAGGCCGTCTGAGGATCGTCGTTGCGGGTTGACAACGCACGCATCGCGGCGAACCCGCCTATGCCCAATGGGGAGACCGTGGATTCAGCGCCGCCGGCCAGCATGACATCGGCATCGCCGTATTCGATCAGTCTGGCGGCATCGCCAATGGAGTGCAAACCGGTAGTGCAGGCAGAAACAACCGCGTAAGTGGGTCCCTTGAGACCAAGCATGATGGAAACCTGGCCGGAAATCAGATTAATCAGTGAAGCAGGAACAAAGAATGGAGAAATACGACGCGGTCCTTTTGCCAGGTACTCGGTCTGCGTCTCTTCAATACGCTGCAATCCGCCGATGCCGGAACTGACGATGGCGCCGATGCGATCGGCGTTTTCTTCAGTAACAGTGAGGCCTGCGTCTTTCCAGGCATCGACACTGGCGGCAATGCCGTAATGGATAAAGGTATCCATTTGCTTGGCCTCTTTGGCCGACAGGTACTGCGTGACGTCAAAATCCTTGACCTCGCCGGCAATCTGCGCCGCCATTGCGGCGGGATCGAAACGGGTGATCCGGGTGATGCCGGATTTTCCCGCGATGATGTTCTGCCAGGCAGCGGGAATTCCAATCCCGACCGGGGAAATGATCCCCAGTCCGGTAATGACAACTTTGCGTTTAGACAAACTGACTCCGTTTTGAAAACAGAATATAAATGAAGAGAGGAATTACTTTTGATGCGCCAAAACGTAATCGATGGCTTGCTG
>Ga0079224_100008413_pt1 | contig 13971 bp, 11 predicted proteins | sample Stecom2015_FD_80414 | JGI IMG/M metagenome (GOLD analysis project Ga0079224, IMG submission 80414) | Agricultural soil microbial communities from Utah to study Nitrogen management - Steer compost 2015 | ecosystem: Environmental > Terrestrial > Soil > Agricultural land | place: USA: Utah... | reverse complement strand
GGTGCGGGAACGCCGGATCCCCTCGACGAAGCGGCGTCGCGCGGAGCCGTCGGGGTCCAGGCGCAGCGGGTCAGGGCCGAGCCGGTCCAGCACCCGCTGCCGGCCCTCAGCGTCCAGCACCTCGCAGGCGGTGGGGCCGGTGAGGTCCGCGAGGCCGCGGGGGCCGCCGATGCGCAGCCGCACCGTCTCCCGCGGCACGATCCGCCGCCAGTCGAAGGTGCCCTCGCTCTCCTCCTCCCGCTCGCCGACGCGCAGGCGCGGGGCGCCGATCGCATGGGCGTCGATGAATCCGGGATCGCCCGCGAAGGTCCAGGACCCGTACAGCCCCAGGTGCACGTGGACGTGACGCACCGAGGGGTCCGCCGGATCGACCTCGGTCGACGGGGCAAAGGGGAGGAAGAGGTGCTTGCCCACCGCCTCGGCGCCGAGCAGCACCTGGCCGTCGAGCCGTGCGGCGTCGGAGAAGCGTCCCTGGGGGCTGGAGGTACGCACCCGCTGCCCGCCGAAGCCGCGCGCGAAGGCGGCGGCGAGCCGATGGACGGTATGGCCCTCCGGCATCAGCGCGCGTCGGCGCCGGCGCCCTGATCCTCGCTGTAGCCGCCGGTGGTCTCGTAGCGGGCCACCAGGTCGATGCGGCGTTGGTGGCGCTCCTCGCCGGAGAACGGCTCGGCCAGGAACACGTCGATCAGCGCCTCGAGCTCCTCCTCGGAGTGCTGGCGGGCGCCCACCGAGATCACGTTCGCATCGTTGTGCTCGCGGGCCAGGCGCGCGGTCTCCTCGTTCCACACCAGCGCGGCGCGGACGCCCTCGACCTTGTTCGCGGCGATCTGCTCGCCGTTGCCGGAGCCGCCGATGACGATGCCGAGGGAGCCGGGCTGCGCGACGACGGCCTCACCCACGTCGGTGCAGAAGGGCGGGTAGTCGTCCAGGGCGTCGTACTCGTGGGCGCCATGGTCGGTGACCTCGTGCCCCTTCTTCTCCAGCTGGGCCACCAGACGGTTCTTCAGCTCGAAGCCGGCGTGGTCGGTACCGATGTGCACGCGCATGTCGTGGATGTCTTCCTGTCGTGGGGAGGGGCGAGGAGGCCCGTCGGGGACGGGCTGTGCAGTCAGCTGAGGTCGACGCCGCCGGAGCGGGAGCGCTTGAGCTCGTAGAAGCCGTCGATCGAGGCGAGCGTCGCGAGCGCGTCCAGCAGCTTCCCGGCCTCCTCGCCCCTCGGGGCCGGGGAGACGACGGGGCCGAAGTAGGCGGTGCCCTCGCCGAAGGAGATCACCGGGGTGCCCACGTCGTCGCCGACGCGGGAGGTGGCGCCCTCGTGCGAGGCGCGCAGCGCCGTGTCGATCTCGTCTCCGGCGACCGGCTCGTAGGTCTCGATCAGCTCGGCGGGCAGATCCGCGTCGGCGAGCGCGGCGACCGCGGTGGCGCGACGGTCCTCGTTCTGACCGCCGACGTGATAGCGCTCGCCCCAGGCGGTGTACCAGCGGGCGAAAGCCTCGTTCCCCTCGGCCTCGCGGATCGCGATCGCCAGCCGGGCCGGGCCCCAGGAGTCATCGAGCATGGCGCGGTAGCCGGGATCGAGCTCGCGACCCTCGTTGAGGACGGACAGCGACATCACCGAATAGACCGGCTCGATCTCGCGCACCTCGGCGGCGTGCAGCAGCCAGCGGCTGGTCATCCAGGCGAAGGGGCAGACGGGGTCGACGAACAGCTCCACACGACGGGCGCTCACGGATTCTCCTCGGGTCGGGGACTGGCGAGCCCCCATTGTCGCACCGGCGCGCCCGCCGTGCGTCGACCGGCTCACGTCGGGGGAAAACTCCTTGCCCCGCAGGGCCCGGACGGGTTGGATCGGACGAGTGCTCGACTCCTCCCCCGCCGCGGCCGCGGCGACCTCCTCCCCGGCGCGCCCCGTCCCCGGCGTGCTGCGCTCCATCCTGCGCACCCACCGTCGCACCCTCGCGCTCATCCTGCCGCTGGCGACCGTGTCCGAGGGCGTCGAGATGCTCATGCCGATCGTGCTGGGCCTCCTCATCGACCACGGCATCCTCGCCGGCGATCTGCGGCTGACGGTGCTGGGCGCGGCGGGGCTGATCCTGCTTCGCGTGCTGGGCGTGCTGCTGTGGGTGTGGACCTTCCTGCTCTCGCAGAAGGCGGTCATGTACGAGCGGCACCGGCTGCGGGTGGGCCTGACCGGTGCGGTGCTCGACCCGCGCTCGCGCACGGTGCGCCGCCCCGCCGGCGAGGTGCTCTCGATCGCGACGTCGGATGCAGACAAGGCCTCCGACGTGATGGACATGATCCCGTGGGTGGTCCCCTCGACCCTCGCGGTGCTGGGCGCGACCGTCTATCTCGCCGCGATGGACCTGTGGCTGGGACTCGCGATGGGGCTGGGCATCGTGGTGATGGTCGTGGTGATCCGCGTGATCACCCCGACCCTGTCCGCCCGTTACGACGACCAGCAGTCCCAGGCCGCGGAGGCCGCCGCGACCGCGACCGACCTCGTGCACGGGCTGCGGGTGCTGCAGGGCCTGGGCGTGCAGAGCCGGGCGCGGGCGACCTACCGCCGTCGCTCCCGCATCGCGCTGGACGCGGCGCTGGTCAACGCCCGCTACTCGGGTCTCTCCTCGGGTCTGACGACCCTGGTGACCGGGACGATGCTCGCGGCGGTCGTGATCCTCGCCTCGCTGCGCACCCTCGACGGCGCGCTGACCCTCGGCGTGCTGATCGCCGTGGTGGGCCTGGCCCGCTACGTGATGGGGATGCTGCAGGGCCTCTCCGGCGCCCCGGTGTGGTGGGCCGGCATGTCCACCTCCGCGCGCCGCGTGCGGGACCTGTACACGGGCCTCGGCCGCACGGTCGACGACCCGGAGCTGACGCTGGACGTGCTCACCACGCAGCGCGACGAGCGCGGCAGCCGCGGAACGGGCCGGCGCGGCGCCGCGGGCGGCCTCCACCTGCCGCTGCTGTCCGTCGCCGACGGCGAGGTGGTGGCGCTGGCCTGCGCGGATCCGGCCGACGCCGCGGACGTGATCGACGCGGTCAGCGGCCGCGTCGACGGCGGCGCAAGGGTGGGCGAGGTGGCGATCACGCCCGAGGACCGGCTGGGCCTGCGGGCGGACCTGCTCGTCGAGCCGCACGTCGTGGACCTCTTCGACGGCACCCTGCGCGAGCAGCTCGCGACCCGTGCCCCCGAGCAGGGCCCCTCGCCCGAGACCGGCGACGACGGCTGGGCCGACGCGGCGCTGCACGCCGCCGGCGCCGAGGACCTGCTGCGGATCCTCCCCGAGGGCTACGACACCCGCATCCTGGACCGCGGCGCGAACCTCTCCGGCGGGCAGCGGCAGCGGATCGCGCTCGCCCGCGCCGTCGCCGCGGACGCGCCGGTGCTCGTGCTGCACGACCCGACCACCGCGGTCGACGCCGTCACCGAGCAGAACATCGCCGAGGCGCTGGTCGCCGCACGGCACCGCACCGACCGGGCGACCCTGCTGGTCACCCGCGCCCCGGCGCTGCTGCAGGCGGCGGACCGCGTCGTCTTCGTCCGCGACGGGCGGATCACCGCCGAGGGCGAGCACACGGATCTGATGGGACACGAGACGTACCGGGAGGTGGTGCGGCGATGAGCGCACCTCAGAAGGCCGGCCTGGACTGGGACCGGCCGCTCGAGGAGGTCCTCGGCGAGGACGCGACCGCGCGCCGTCAGCTGGCCGAGCATGCGCAGCTGCTGCCCATCGCGGGCCCCGGCGCCTCGATGCGCTTCATGCTCGCGCGGCTGCGGGAGCACTGGCTCTCGGCCACGGCCACGCTGCTGATCACCGTCGGCGGCGCGGTCGCCGCCGCGATCCTCCCCCGTCTGATCGGCTCCGCCGTGGACGTGGTCGCCGACGGCGGCTCGTCCGCCGAGGTGTGGTCGCTGGGGCTGCGGATCCTCGGGGTCGGGGTGCTCCAGGCGGTGCTGATGGCGGCGGGCTGGTCGATGATCTCCGCGCTCGGCCAGCGGATCCTCGCCGGGATGCGCGAGGACGTGATCGACCGCGCCCTGGACCTGCCCGCGCAGACCATGGAGCGCACCGGCATCGGCGACGCCCTCTCCCGCGTCGCCGACGACGTGGACGTCGCCGCCCGTGCGGTGAACAACCTCGTCCCGAACCTCATCCAGCTCGGATTCCTGGTGCTGATCACCCTAGGCGGCATGGCGATGCTCTCGCCGTGGCTGCTGCTCATGGTCGTGATCATCGTGCCGATGTACGTGCTGGCCGCGACCTGGTACCTGCGCCGCACCGGCCCGATCTACCGCCGCGAGCGGATCGCGATGGGCGCCCGCGCCCAGGGCCTGCTCTCCGCCATCCACGGCATCCCCACCGTGCACGCCTACGGCATCGAGCGGCGCGAGACCCGCCACGTGGCCGTGCTCTCGGAGACCGCCGCGCTGCTGAACATGCGCGTGATGCACCTGGTGAGTCGGCTGGTGCTGGGCCTGAACGTGCCCGAGAACCTGGCGCTGGCGATGGTGATCGGGGTCGGCTTCGTGCTGGTGCAGACCGGTGCGGCGCCCGTCGGCCTGGTCACCGCGGCGGCGGTGTACCTGGTGACCCTGTTCTGGCCGATGATGGCGGTGATCTTCAACCTCGACGAGGTCCAGTCGGCGCTGGCGAGCCTGGCGAGGATGGTCGGGGTGATCACCTCGATCGACCCGGCGGTCTCGCCCGGCACCGAGGTGCCCCGCGACGCCTCGATCCGCCTCGAGCAGGTCTCCCACGCCTACGGCGAGGACGAGGACGGCAACGAGCGGATCGTGCTGCGGCCGCTGGACCTCGAGATCGCCCCCGGCGAGACCGTCTCGCTGGTGGGCGCCTCCGGCGCGGGCAAGTCGACCCTCGCCGCGATCATTGCGGGCACCCTCGTCCCCCGCCACGGCCGGGTGCTGCACGGCGGTGCGGATCTCGCGAGCGCGGATCTCGAGGCCGTCCGACGCCATGCCTCGATCGTCTCCCAGGACGTGCACGTCTTCCGCGGCACGCTGCGGGAGGACCTGCAGCTGGCCGCCCCCGACGCCTCCGACGAGCTGCTGCGCGTGGCGCTGGCCAGGGTGGAGGCGCTCGCCTGGGTGGACCGGCTGCCGCAGGGCCTGGACACCGAGGTGGGCGAGAAGGGCGAGCGGCTCACCGCCGAGCAGTCCCAGCAGCTGGCCCTCGCCCGCGTCTCGCTGCAGGATCCCGCGGTGCTGATCCTCGACGAGGCCACGGCCGACGAGGGCTCCTCCGGGGCGCGGGTGCTCGAGCGCGCCGCGCTCGAGGTCGCCCGCGGCCGGACCACGATCATCGTCGCCCACCGCCTCTCGCAGGCGCGGGTCGCCGACCGGATCCTGGTGATGGCCGACGGCGCGGTCGTCGAGCAGGGCACCCACGACGAGCTCGTCGCCCGCGGCGGGGACTACGCCCGGCTGTGGGAGGCCTGGGCCGGCTGAGCCCGGGCCCGCGCGGGGGTCACTCCCCCCGTCGCACCAGCCCGGACTCGTAGGCGGCGACCACGAGCTGAGCACGGTCGCGCAGGGCGAGCTTGCCGAGTATCCGCGAGACGTGCGACTTGACCGTCTGCTCCGCCATCACCAGCTCGGCGGCGATCTCCCGGTTCGACAGCCCCCGCGCGACCGCTCGGAGCACGTCCAGCTCGCGCTCGGTGAGCACCGACATGCTCAGGTCGGCACCCGCCGCCCGCTCGGGACGCGCCACGAAGTCAGCGATGAGGGCCCTGGTGACCCGGGGAGCGAGCAGCGACTCCCCGTCGGCGACCACACGCACGGCCTGGACCAGCTCCTCGGGTGTGGAATCCTTGAGCAGGAACCCGCTCGCTCCGGCCCGGAGCGCCGAGAACACGTACTCCTCCGCATCGAAGGTGGTGAGCATGATGATCTTCGGCTGCGTCCCCGGCATCGCGAGCACCGCTCGGGTCGCCTCGAGCCCTCCGACCTGCGGCATCCGGATGTCCATCAGCACCACGTCCGGACGAGTCGTCCGGACCGTCTCGGTGAGGCCCGCCCCGTCGGCCGCCGTCCCCACCACCTCGATCCCCTCCTGGGCGTCCAGGAGCGCCGCGAACCCACCTCGGATCATCGACTGGTCGTCGACGACCAGCACCCGGATGGGGTCCTGCGCGGCGGGGTCCACGGGGGTACGGTCCATGAGGCCACGGTATTCCCTTCGGAGGACGGCTCCCCTCCCCAGTCCGGCGCGCTGCCATGTTCCTGGTCCCTGACCGGCGCAGCCTGCGCCGGCTCGGGCCGGACCTGGCGCTGCTGTTCACCGGGCTCCCGCTGACCCTGCTCGCCGCGGCGCTGCTGCTGCCCCTGGCCGCGATCTCCGCCGCCCTGGCGATCCTCTGGGTGGGGGTGCTCCTGTTCCCCCTGACGCTGACCCTCTCCTCTGCGTTCGCCCGCTGGGACCGCATCCGCCTGCGGCGCTGGGGCCTCGAAGTATCCGAGGCGCGGTACCGGCCGACCGAGCCCGGGGCCCGAGGTCATCTGCGCCGCCTCGGCGACCCACGGCGCTGGCTGGACCTCGTCCTCGAGGGTCTGGTCGCGCTGCCGATCAGGGTGCTCACCGCGACCGCGACGCTGGCCTGGGCACTGGGGGCGCTCGCGGGGCTCGGCTACGCGTTCTGGGGCCGGCTGCTGCCCCCGCAGGTGTGGGAGGTCCCCGGGCAGTGGGCGCTCGCCCTGGTCGCCGGACTCCTGCTCGCGCTGACGCTGCCCGCCGTGGTGCACCTGCTCGCCCGCTTCGACGCGGTGGTCACCGCTCCCCTGCTGGGCGGTGAGGTCACCGGACCTCGCTGCCCCGCCTGGTCGGGGAGCATGCCGGCGGATCTCCCGACCTCCTCGGAGCCGGTGCCGCGCGAGACCGCGTGGAGCCGGATGACCATCGCCTTCCTCGCCTTCGTGCTGGTGGTCGTCGCCTGGCCGGTCACGGCGGTGGTCTACGACGTCCATCCGGCCGTCGCGATGGTCGTGACCACCGCGGCGGGCGCCTCCGCCGTGGCCGGTGCACGCTGGCCGTGGGCGGGGCTCTCCCTCTCGGCCGTGGCGGCGCTCGCGATGATGCTCGCCACCGCCCCCGCGCACCAGGCGGCGCCCTGGCCGTGGCCGGTCACCGCGCTGCTCGCCCACTGTCTCACCCTCGCGGTCCTCGCCGTCTTCCACCGCTGGTACTGGGTGCTGTCGGCCTGGTCCGCCGGGGCGGTGCTGACCCTGGTGTCGCTGCTGGTGACCGACCCCTCCGAGATGCCCGACGGCACCCTGCGCGCGGTGATGACCAACGGGGTGGTCCTGGTCGCGATCAGCGGCGGGGTCGTGCTGCTGGGCCTCACCGCGCGGCAGTGGATCCTGGTGCGCGGCCAGGTCGAACGCGCGCGGACCGTCAGCGCCGAGGAGATGCGCCGACGGCGCGAGCTGGAGGAGCGCGGGCGCATCGCCCGCGAGCTGCACGACGTGGTCGCGCACTCCATGTCGGTCATCACGGTCCAGGCGGGCACCGCGAGGTTCCGCCTGCAGCACCTGGACGAGGCGACCGTGAGCGAGTTCGAGGACATCGCCGCCTCCTCCCGCCAGTCGCTGGGCGAGATGCGCGCGCTGCTCGCGATCCTGCGCACCGAGGACTCCCTAGACGAGATGCCGATGCAGGGGCTGGACGACGTCGAGGACCTGGTGGCCTCCTCCCGGAGCACGGGTGCGAGGATCACCGCAGAGCTCGAGGAGGTTCAGGCTCCGCCGACGGTCGGCCTCACCGGCTACCGCGCGGTGCAGGAGGCGCTCAGCAACGCGCTGCGCCATGCGCGCGGGGCGGAGATCGAGGTCCGCGTGCGCGTCAGGGACTCCACCCTGGTGATCAGCGTCCTGAACGGTCCCCCGCCGGCCTCGGACCCCCTGCAGGACCCGATCCCGGGCGCCGGACTGGGCCTGGCCGGAACGCGGGAACGGGTGCGCGCGCTCGGGGGCAGCGTCGAGAGCGGGCCGACGCCGGACGGCGGTTTCGCGCTGCGCGTGCGGATCCCGCTCGCGCGGCCCCTACCGGGGTAGGGGCCCGAAGTTCGCTCCGGCGGGGGACGCGGATGACGGCGCCCGTCGCCTACCGTCGACACCATGACTACCACCGCCGTTCCGGCCGCGGGCCCTTATCGCGCCGCCGCGCACACCCGGGACTTCTTCGAGCTCACGCAGCGCGTGAAGGATGCGGGCCTGATGGGCCGCGACGTGCGCACCTACATGGTGCGCACCGCTGTGCTCGCCGCCGCGCTCATCGGCGCGTTCGTCCTGCTGCTCACGCTGGGCGGCACCTGGTGGCAGCTCGCCGTCGCCGCACTGTTCGGGGTCCTGTTCACCCAGGCAGCGTTCCTGGGCCACGACGCCGCGCATCAGCAGGTGTTCTCCAACGGTCGCCGCAACGAGTGGTTCTCGCGGGTGATCGGGAGCCTCGTGGTGGGGCTGAGCATCGCCTGGTGGAACCGGAAGCACAGCAAGCATCACGCCCATCCGAACACGATCGGCCGCGACGGCGACATCGCCGGCGGCGTGCTCGTGTTCGTCCCGGGCGACCAGGAGGGACGCACCGGGTTCATGGGGTGGCTCGCCCGTCACCAGGGGTACGCGTTCATCCCGCTGCTGAGCCTGTTCGCGTTCGTGCTGCACTATGAGGCGATCTCCACCCTGCTGCGCCGGGACCGGGTCAAGCACCGTGCTCTCGAGCTGACCCTGGTGCTCGTGCGGATCCTCGGCTTCCCCGCGATCGTGCTGCTCACCCTCGGTCCCGGCCTCGGTGCAGCCTTCCTCGCAGTGCAGTTCGCCGTCTTCGGCATCACCATGGGAGGGTCCTTCGCCCCCAACCACAAGGGCATGGCGCTGATCCCGAAGGACCTCGAGGTGGACTTCCTGCGACGCCAGGTGCTCACGAGCCGCAACATCACCGGTGGCCGCATGATGAGCATCGCGATGGGCGGTCTGGACCTCCAGATCGAGCACCACCTGTTCCCGCGGATGCCCTCGGCGAACCTGCGCAAGGTGCAGCCGATCGTCAAAGAGTTCTGCGCCGAGCGCGGCATCACCTACACCGAGACCGATCTCGTCTCCTCCTACCGGGTCATCATCCGCTACCTGAACCGGGTGGGGCTCGGCTACGCGGATCCCATGGACTGCCCGCTGGCCGCGCAGCTGCGCGGGGCACCGGTCGGGGCCTGACGGACCGCACCGGTCGGCGCGCCGCCGACGGCCCCGGCGACCAAGAGCCCCGCGACCCCTCGATCCGGCTCGAGCAGGTCGCCCTTGCCTACGGCGAGGACGGGCGCGAGCGGATCCTGATGATGTTCGAGGGGGCGGTCCTCGAGCTGGGCACGCACGAAGAGCTCATGGACCGCGGCGGGGGCTGCGCCCGCCTGCGGGAGGCCCGGGCCGGCTGACGCCGCGGCGGTGCGCTCAGGTGCGGCGGGGGCGCAGCACGAACGCCCCGGCCGCGGCGAGCGCGAAGCCGACCAGACCCAGAGCGCCCGCCCCGGCCAGGCGCAGCACGACGGCCGTTCCGGGGCCGGTCCGGATGTCCCCGAGCTCGAGCACCGGACCCTCGGCGGCGTCCTCGGCGGGATCGCCCTCGACCTCGAGGGTGAGGATCAGGCGCACGCGCTCGTCCCCGGCGGGATCGGCCCCGGCCGTGCGCTGCATGCGGTGCATCTGGATCGTGTGGGTGCCCGGCAGCCAGGCACTGCGGATCGAGTCCTGGTCCGAGGCGCGGTTGCCGAGGTCGACGGGCGCCGCCATCCCGCCGCCGCGCACTGTGCCGGAGGAGCCGATCGCCGAGCGCCCGCCGTTCACCGCCACGGGGGCGCGGACGGCGTCTACGACCCGCAGGGAGAGCTGGCCCGGTTCGTCCTCCGGCGCCGAGACGATCTCGGTGCGCCAGCGCAGCCTCTGCCCCTCCTGCACCTCGAGGCGCAGCAGAGCAGTCTCCCCCGGCACCAGCTCGAGCACGTAGGAGCCCGGGTCGACCTCGCGGGCCTCCGCGATGGAGCGACCGGGCTCGAGCGGGTCGGGGTCCTCGGGGGCGACGGGCCGGGCGCCGTCGTCCTCGAGCGGCTCCTCGAGAGCGGGGGCGCCGCCGCCGAGGCCGGCCGGCTGCACCGCGAGCTGGAGCTCGACGGGCAGCGGGTCCTCGCGGTCCTTCGGCCCCTCCCGGGCGACCTTCACGAACAGCTCCTCGCCCGCGCAGCCGTCGGGGCCCATCGCCTCGGAGACCGCGGTGGTGGTGATCGGACCATCGCCCTCCTGCGACTCACCGACGTCCGTGCGGCCCGTGTCGTCGCACGCCTCGCCGCCGGCGGTGAGGAAGGAGACGTCGAGGGTCAGCGGGGTGCTCTCGTCGGGCAGCCCGCCGTCCACGGGCGGTGCGGCGATGGTCGCGGCGGCGTGCACGCGCTGCCCGTCCTCGACCGCGATCCGGTAATACTTCACGGTCCCGTCCTCGCCGCTCTCGGCGCCGCCGCGGTCGAAGACGTCCCGGTGCAGACCGGGCTCGACCGGGGTGGCCTGGGCGAGGGAGTCGCCGCCGGAGATCTCGGGGCCCTGCGCCGCATAGGCGTACTCGGGCGGGTCCCCCGCGGCGAGCGCCGGCAGAGGCACCAGGATCACGAGCGCACCGCCCGCCGCGAGCAGTCGCGAGGCGGCGCGGGACGGGAGGGGGTGCCCTAGCATGAGCACCATCATGTCCGATGTCATCGCCGGCCGCATCGCGCTGCTCGAACCCCTCGCCCGGGGCGCCTCCGGCTCCCTGTGGCGCGCCGTGGACCGTCGCTTCGACGCGGTGTGCGCCGCGAAGGTGATGCGTCAGCGGGACGGCGCCGAGGTGCTCCGCTTCGTGCGCGAGCAGGCCGCGGGCGGCATCGGGGCGCACCCCCACCTGCTGCCGCCCTACACCTGGGTCGCCGAGGACGACACGATCGTGCTGGTCATGCCGCTGGTGCACGGCGGGACCCTGGCGAGCGCCGTCGCCGACCACGGCCCCCTCTCCCCCTCCCTCGTCGCGCATCTGCTGCGCCAGCTGCTGGACGCGCTCGCGGCGATGCACGCGGCACGCTGGGTGCACCGCGACGTGAAGCCCGCGAACCTGCTGCTGGACAGCACCGGCCTCGGAGCACCGCGTCTGCTGCTCGCCGACTTCGGCATCGCGCTGCACGAGAGCGACATCCGCCTGACCGAGACGGGCCTCGTCCACGGCACCCCGGGCTTCATGGCCCCGGAGGCGCTCGAGGGGGACACCGGCTCCGCCGCCCAGGACGTCTGGGCGGCGGGTGCCTGCGCCCTCGAGGCCCTGGACCCGCGCACTCCCCGCGAGCGGTCCGAGCCGGCCCGTGCCCTGGACCGGCTCGAGCGGGCGCTGCGCGGCAGCGCCGACCCCTCCGCCGCAGGGCTCGGCGCGCTGCTGCGCTCGCTGCTCGCCGCGGACCCCGCGCGGCGTCCGGGCGCCGCGGAGGCCCGGGACATGATCCCCTCCGACCTCGGGCCGGTCGAGCAGTGGTCCCGCAGCGCCTCCGGGGCGCGGTTCGCGGTGCACGACCGGATCGCGGCCGACGACGGCCGAGCCGAGGTGCCGCTCGAGGGCCCCGGGTCGCTCGCCGGTGCGGCGCCGGGCCTGCACGAGCGCCTGGACGCGCGCTCCGCGGCGCAGTCCGCGCCCGCGGTGTCAGGAGCGCCCGCGGTGTCGGGAGCGCCCGCGGCATCGGCCGCGCCCTCGCCGGCGCCCGCGCCATCGACGTCGGCCGCCGGGACCCCGCCCGCCCCGACCGTCCGGGCCCGGTGGGAGGACGCCACCACCACCGAGCGCGTCGTCGAGGCGCCGACCGCCGAGGACCCCCGCCCCGCTCCCTCGAGGCGCCGCCTCGGACTCGGCGTGCTGCTGCTCGTCCTCGCGCTGCTGTGCCTCCTCGGCGCGGCGGGCCTGGCCTGGACCGCGCTGACCTGAGCCGACGCACCGACTCGGCGCCCGCCGCGACGGCGTGCCGCCACCGGCTGAGATGACGACGCGGTAGGGTCGCCCCATACGCCTACCCCTCCACGGGCAGCGCAGCCCCGGCCCGGTGGCCGGTCGGTACGGGGCGTCCGCGGAGGCCGATCCGGCCGGGACCGCCACCATGTCTTCCACCCCGCGCTGGTCGCCCGGCGACCAGGTGACCTGGACCTACTACACCCCGCAGCACCCCACCCGCACCGTCCGCCCCGGCACCGTCGTGCTCGACGACGACCGCGGCGTGGTGGTGTGGATCGCCCCCGGCACCGAGGTGCTGCTGCCCGTGCTCGAGTCCGGGGCGGCGCTGCGCCGCGCCGGCGACGAGGGCATGTTCACTGCACCCCGCGTGCAGTCCAAGCAGCTCTGGACCGGCAACGGGATCCTCATGATCGGCCTGCCCGACAAGCCCTACTCGATCTGGCTGTTCTACAAGGACGACGGCTCGCTGGGCTGCTACTACGTCAACCTCGAGACCCCCTACGAGCGGACCGAGGAGGGCGTGCGCACCCGCGACCTGGTGCTCGACCTGGTGGTCCTGCCGCGCCGCGACTGGCACTACAAGGACGAGGACGAGCTCGAGGGCGCCAAGCGCACCGGCTACTTCAGCCCCGAGGAGGTCGAGGGGATCCGCGCCGCCGGTCGCGAGGCCGAGCAGCACATCGCCGAGTGGACCTACCCCTTCTCCGCCGGCTACGAGTACTTCTTCCCGGACCCCACCTGGGAGCTGCCGCGGCTGCCCGAGCACTACAGCTGGGACCTGGACCTGACCCGACGCTGAGCGCAGGGGCCGGGCCCGGTGGCAGGATGGCCCCATGTCCTCAGAGAACCTCACCCGGGACGAGGCGCGCCGCCGCGCCTCCTTCCTCAGCACCGACGCCTACGAGATCCGGCTGGACCTCACCACCGACGAGCGGACCTTCCGCACGGAGACCACGCTGCGCTTCGACGCCGCGGAGGCGCAGGAGACCTTCCTCGACCTGATCGCCGAGGAGGTCCACGAGATCGAGCTCAACGGGGAGCTCCTGCCCGATCCCGCCTCCCGCTTCGACGGCGCCCGCGTCCGCCTGCCCGCCCTCGCCGAGGGCGCGAACACCGTGCGCGTCCTGGCCACCGGCCGGTACATGAATACCGGCGAGGGCCTGCACCGCTTCGTCGACCCCGTCGACGACGAGGTGTACCTCTACACCCAGTTCGAGGTCTCCGACGCCCGGCGCATGTTCGCCTGCTTCGAGCAGCCCGACCTCAAGGCGACCTACCAGCTCACCGTCACCGCGCCCGACCACTGGCGCGTCATCTCCAACTCCCCCACCCCGGAGCCGTCGGTCGCGGGCGAGGGCACGGCGACCTGGACCTTCTCCCCCACCGAGCGGATGTCCACCTATCTCGTCGCGCTCATCGCCGGCAACTACCAGGGCGGGACCGGCGAGGTCACCGCGCGCGACGGCCGCACGATCCCGATGGGCGTCTTCGCCCGCGCCTCGCTGGCCGAGCACGTCGACGCCCAGAACGTCATCGATGTGACGAAGGCCGGCATCGACTTCTACGAGCAGGCCTTCGACCAGGACTTCCCGTTCCGCAAGTACGACCAGGTCTTCGTGCCCGAGTACAACATGGGCGCGATGGAGAACCCCGGCGCGATCACCTACGTCGAGTCCTACGTCTTCCGCTCCGACGTCGCCGACGCGGTGCGCGAGCGGCGCGACCTCACCATCCTCCACGAGCTCGCCCACATGTGGTTCGGGGACCTGGTGACCATGCGCTGGTGGGACGACCTGTGGCTGAACGAGTCCTTCGCCGAGTACGCCTCCACCCTCGCGAGCGCCGAGGTGACCCGCTGGGACGACGCCTGGACCACCTTCGCGCTGTCGGAGAAGAGCTGGGCCTACCAGCAGGACCAGCTGCCCTCCACCCACCCGATCGTCGCCGACAT
>Ga0079224_100008411_pt1 | contig 13974 bp, 12 predicted proteins | sample Stecom2015_FD_80414 | JGI IMG/M metagenome (GOLD analysis project Ga0079224, IMG submission 80414) | Agricultural soil microbial communities from Utah to study Nitrogen management - Steer compost 2015 | ecosystem: Environmental > Terrestrial > Soil > Agricultural land | place: USA: Utah... | reverse complement strand
TCCTCGACAAAGGTATAGCCGATGGGCGAGAGCACGACCTGGTAGATCTGGCGCCAAGTCACATCGCGCAGCTTGATCGAGGTGCGACCTTGGAGCGTATCCGGCACGACCAGATTCAGCTCAAACAAATCGGCGACGTTGCGCAGGATACTCCGGATGTCCTCATCAGGAAAATCAACCGCCAGAGTGTCCTTGGGCTTTTCGGCGTCTTCGGACTCGGCCTGGACCGATGCGGGGAGCTCCTCTTCCACCGCAACGACCTCGACCGGGGCGGTTTCGACCGGAACGGTTTCGGCCACCGGGACCACTTCGACCACCACAGGATCCGCCTCGGCGGGGGCCTCCGCGGTTTGGGCTGATTCGGCGACGACTTCGGTCGCCACCGGTTCAGCGGTTTCGGCCTCCTGCGCAAATGCAGGCTGAGCGGCCAGAGGGATTACGAGGCCCGCGAGGGCCGTCCAAGGGAGGTTGCGACAGTTCATGGTCTGGTTACTGGTTTGATGGGGCGGACAAGCTCGGACTCACCAAGGCGAATCGAGAAGTTGATCGTCTGGATGTCGGTGACTAGAACGTTGTAAGTGTCACCTTCAAAGATAATTGGCAGGGAGTCCCCCACTTTAAGCTTTTTTTGACCAAACAGCAGGTAAGCCTCACCGCCCAAAACCATGGTGCCGGTGGGCTGGATCTGCGGGGCAATGGCCTTAAGGGCCTGCTCATCACTCAACGTCGCACGCGCGACGACCTTGGGTTGCAGAGCGGACACCTCGACGACGGTTTTGGAGGCCGTCGGATCAAAGGGATTCACTCCGTTTTCCGGCAGGCGCGCGGCCTCGGAGGTGTCGCGGCCCACCAAGGCGTTCGCTCTTTCAACCACCTGCTCACGAGCCTTGGGCGGCAACAAATCGGCGCGCTGCGCCTGCAAGTTCACCATGGTCGCCAGCGCGATGCCGACAAGCGCCACGAGCGGGCGGGAAATGCGACAAATAGACATCAGGGTTCTCCCAAGAGTTGAACGGACAGGTTAAGAGTCAGCTGGTTGCCCGTGCCCGACGGACGCAGGCTGGCCTGAGTGACACGGCTGAAGTGGTGCCCATTCTCCAGCTTTTTCAAAAACGACATGACATTGTCAAAATCCCCCTGGACGCCGACATTGAAGGGCAGGCTGACAAAGGTGGGGGCCGGCGCATTCTTGGCGGTGGCCGGGCTGACCGGATTCATCTGCCGCAAATCGATCAGCCGGGCACCGGACTCGGCCTCAAGCTTGTAGAAATACTGCAAGTTCTGGGCAAGCTCACCGGGACGCACGGTCCGCGCTGACAGCTGCTCAACCGCACCAGTCAATGTTGCCAGCTGCTCGCTCAACTGGCTCGAATAGTTAATGTTGGCCTTCAGGCGATTCCCCGTGGCGGTAACCTCGGCCAAACGGGCCTCGCCCTCGGTAAACAGGCCGGACCGCATATTGATCACGACCAGCAGCAAAAGGCTGAGCAAGCCGCACCCCACCCCCACGGGGTGTTTTTTGACCAAACCTAAAAGAGTCTTTCCGGTGAGTGCCATTATTTCTTCCCCTTGGTTGGCGCAGGAAATTTCAGGACCAATTCCATGCTGATGCTTTCCTCCGCGGCGTTGCGACTCATGTTCGTCAACTCGATCTCGCCAAATAGCTGCTTTAAAACCGGATCTTTGCGCAATTGCTCCAGATAATTGGTCACCATGCCGCTGGCCTGCTCGGGCGCGCCGCGCACCGAACCGCTCAGATTGACCCCCGCCGCCCGATATTCGATCGCCCCGATACGCACCTCCGACGGAAGCGTGGCTCCCAGATGATAAACCAAATCAGAAACCACCAAGGGGCTTTCCAAAAGCGTCTCGGCCTCCTTCAACTTTTTTTCCTGAGCTTGGAACTGCTTGAAGGCGGCGATGGCACCGTCGCTCGTCGCCTTGTTGCTCTCGATCACCTGCTCCCAATCGGCAATGTCCTCGCGAAGAACCTTTAGCTTCATCTCCTTAAATACGGCATAGATGAGCAAGGAAAGCGCCGCCAGAACGGCCAATCCATTTATGAAAAATGCCGTGCGCACGGCCTTGGTGTCGGGCAAATGCTCGACGTCACGAAAGTTCGGGCGCCACGCCGGCTGGGTCGCCGCGGTTTTCCCTCCGGGCTTTTTAAGAATCGGCAGCATTTGAAGAAGAAAAGGGGATCATCAATCCGAGCAGGGCAAAATGGCGCGAGCTGAGCGTTGCAACCGGAACCGCTTCCGCAAGCGTGATTTGGCGGGACTGCAGCCACGGCCCGAAATCCGGTTTCAAGGCGGCCACCCCGAGTTGCATGGCGATAGCGGACTCCAGCCATGCCAACTTCTGGGGAAGCAGCGTGCAGACCAGCTGGCCGATCGATTGCCCTGTCTGCACCTCGTAGAAGCCGATGGAAGACTGTAATTCCTTGAGCAGTTTTTTGATAAGAACCGGGGCCATGCCGGTGAAATCAAACGTATTCGAGAGAAACAACTTCCGGGCGGACTCTTCATCCTTGAGACCCAGCTCTTTTTGCACGACCGGCACCATGGCGTTCAACCCCTGGGTGATGTGGCGCGACACCTCCAGGCCATCCGGCGAGACGATGAACGAGTGCGTGGTCTCCGCCCCGATTTCGAGCACCAGGGTCGGCGCCGTGTTTTTGCTGAACGCCGCATGATCGATCACCGCGCCGAGCGCGGCCAGCGTCCCCAATTCCAAGCGCTCCGGGAAAATACCGTCGGCGAGCAACTGCTCCTGCATCGTGACGATCTCCCGGCTCGGCAGACCGCAAAAGACAACGTCCTTCTGCACACCTCTGGCCATGTCATACTCCCGACCATCATTGGCATTCAGCAAAGAGAGCGTGTAGGCATCCGGATCGATGCGGAACTGGGAGGCGACCACCTCGTTCAAATAGCCCTCCTCGCGAACGCGCTTGGGGTCCAGGCTGGCGCGCCGGATCAAACGCTGCTCGGAGCCGACCCCGCACACCGCGTTGATGTATCCGCCTGATTTTTTTTGCGGATGAAAATCGAGACGGATCGCAGCCAGAGCCTCGGCATCCGCCAAACCGCACTCCCTGATATCCTCCACCACCATCGGCGCACCGGCGGCGGACGTCCGGGCAAACAAAAGCCCGAATTCATTACGCTCAAAATAAAATCCCTTCGTCTTGGCGGGGAAAAGCATGGAACTGGATTACAAATTGGAAAACCGAAGCTGGGTCAAACGAGGACACGCACCGGGAAACCGGAATCCTGAGATTCAGCCGGACGTCGCCCAAGCTCAAAGCACAGGACTCGCCATCAAAGCAAGCTCAAGGTGCACATTCGCGGTATTTTACGAGGGTTTAATGTCATCGCCAAAATTACTCCTTCGCAAGGCATCGGAACCAAAAAAATCCCGCCATCCTCAGGGGATTGGCGGGACACAAAAGCCGGACCGGCGTTGACCGCCGATTACTTCTGCCAAGTGCGCTTCTTGTGGCGATTGGACTTCAAGCGCTTGCGGCGCTTGTGCTTGTTCATTTGGAGACGACGTTTCTTCTTGAGGTTGCCCATTGGTAAAAGGTGTTTGGTGGAGAGAAAACCGTCCTTAAAACGGGTTTGGCTCCTCCCTGTAAAGCTCATTCTCCCGCGGATACCTCCGCCCACTCGCCCGCCGCCGTGCTGTAAATCAGACAACGCACCCGGGCCTCGGGAAAAAACTCCGCCAAACTCACCCCGTAGGCCCGCAGCTGTGGTGCATACTCCGCCGCCAACCGCGCCAGCAGCACGTCGTCCGACTCTCCGCTTCGCCGACGGTTGGTTTTCCAGTCCACAACCCACACCTCTCCCGCCTGCGGATCGTGCAACACCAGATCGATGACACCATCCATCCAACACTCCGGATTCAGCGGCGCCAAAACCCCCAGCTCGGCCTGGCGCGTCCATCGCGTCGCCGCCAATTCCCTCCAGGCCGCGCTCGCCCGCAAACGCTCCCAGTCCTCTCTAGCCCGGGTCGCCAAGCCCAGCGCTTCGGCCACCACCAGACGCATGGCCCCGTAACTCGCAATGACCTGCGCCGACTCCGTCCACGGCAAGAACTCCATGGTCTCATGCCACCACAATCCATAATCGATGGCCTCCTCCGCCGATCGCGTCGGCAACGGTTCATCCAAGCCCGACTCATGGCGAACCGTCCGGCTCATGTCCGCCACATGCTCGGCCAATTGATGCGGTAATACCCGCCTGGGCAACGCCGCCGCCGCTTCTCCACCCGATACCTCATCGTCGGCGCCGACCGAAACCACCGCCTCCGGCTCCCCCGCGCACCCGCGTCCGGTATCGTCGCCCGCGTCGATCTCCAAAACCGGCTCCGCCAACACCGGCACCTCCTCCAAATCGGCCCCCCATAGACCCGCGAAAGACGCTTCCTTCGGCTTGCCGCCGAAACCCTCGCCCCACGGCAAAACCAGCGCGCGACGCGGACGGGTCAGCGTCACATACAACAACCGCACCAGTTCGCGCAGCCGCTCCCGTTCGCGCGATTCACGCACCTCGCCCGGCAGACTGCTCTGGTCAAAAAACACCTGCGTGCCCGTCCGCCGATCGGAGATCACGCACAACCCCCGTCCGGGCGGCCTGCTCAAGCCGCGCCACAATCCGATCGGAATCACCACCGACCACTCCAGCCCCTTGGCCGAGTGCGCCGTCAACAGATTGATCGCGTCGGCCGTCGGCTTGCCCGCCGGGCGGCCGTCGTCCAGCGACGCCAGAAGTTCCGCCAGCCAGTCCCGCGGACCCGCGCCGCGCAACCCCAGCTCCGCCGCATGCGCCAGCAACCGCTCAAGCTCGCCCGCGATACCGCCGCCCGGATCCAACGCCCAGGCCTTCGCGGCGAGCCCGCCCGCCTCGGCCAGTTTCGTCGCGAACAACTCCAGCGGCCACCCTTCGTCGTTGAATCGCAGCACCAGCGGACGCAGCGCCGCCAACGCTCCCGCCAGCGGTTCCGGGTGCACCTCCGGCTCCTCCCATTGAAAGCCGCCGTGCACCCGCAACTCCGCCGCGATCAACGCATCGCTCACGGCGAACACCTCGCGCAACACCCCGGCCCACTCGAACACATTATCCGGATCGGCCAACGCCGCCAGCAGGCCCGTGACCCATGCATACGCCGGGTTGTCGCCATTGCGGTTCTTGCGCATCTGCAACGCCACCTTCAGTCCCGCCGCCTCCAGCACCTTGCGCGCGACCAACAGCCACTCGTTGCGCGGCGCGATCACGCAGACCTCGCCCCATTCCGTCGCCCCCACCCCGGCCGGCCCGTGTTCGCGCAACCACTCCGCCAGCTGCCTCACTTCTTCGCCCAGCCAACCGGCCACCCCGGCCGGAGTCTCCGCGGGCAACACCAACGGCAACCTCGCCACCAGTCCCGTCACGTTGCCCGGCCCGGCCGCCAACGGCTCATAACCGACCTGCAGGCACGGCGCCGGTGCCCCCTCCTCGGGCGGCAGTCCCATGTTGTGGACACGCTCGCCTCCGAACGCGGCCGGCAACGTCGCGTTCAACCGCTCGATCACCGCCTGCGGCGCCCGGAAGGTCACCGAAAAGTGCAGCAACTCCCCGCCGTTTCGACGGGCAAACGCATCCAGGTGTCGCGTGAAATTGGTGATGTCCGCGCGGCTGCCGTAAATCGCCTGCTGCCCGTCGCCCACCAAACAAAAATGCCCCGCCCTCGGCCCGTCGCCGTCGCCGTCCGGCCAGGTGCCCAACACCGCGCCCGGCGCGCGCGTGATCTCCACCAACACCGCGAACTGCTGCGGATCGGTGTCCTGCGCCTCGTCCAAAATCACCCGCCAGCCCTCCGCGCGGATTTTCTCCAGGGTCGGTCGGTCGCGCAGCACCGCCATCGCCGCGTCGATCTGGTCGGCGTAGGTTTGCACGCCGCGCTCGAACCGCCACGCCCGATACCGGTCGGCCAACTCCGCCGCCAGCACCGCCGACGCGTCCGCCAGCCACGCCTTCACCGGCGCGAAGAACGCCGCGAACAACGCCGGCATGCCCCCGGCCGTGCCCTGCGGCTTCAGCAGCGGCAAAAATCCATCCTCTTCCCGAAAACGCCGCTCCCACTCCACGGCCAGACGCTGGTTCGACTCCACCGCGGGCCGCGAACGCGCCTGCTTCGGCGTCACCTCAAGAATCTCCGCCAACACCGCCGCGGACGGACCCGGCATCGGCCCCGGCACGCGGGCCAAAAACGTCCGCGCCGACGCCGAATCCAAATCCCGAGCCAAGGCGAACACCTGCTCCAACGACACGTGCCGCAACAACGCGTCCACCTGCGCCGCCGGCAACGCCGAGAAACGCATCACGTCCTGCTCCAGAAATTCCTCCCACAACGCGTCGTCGCTGTCCGTGATCACCGTCGGGTTCAGATTGATGCCCAGCGTCTGGCCGTAGGTCTGCGCCAGCTTGAGACAAAAGCTGTGGATCGTGCCGAAAAACGCGCGCTCCAGATAATCCAGCGGCGTGGCGTCCGTCCGCCCGGTCTCGCCCAATCGCCGCAACAACACCTGCCGCGCCCGCTGCCCGATCTGCGCGGCCGCCTTGCGCGTGAACGTCACCACCGCGGTGCGCGCCAGCAACGCAGCCCCGTCCGGCGCCAGCGCCAAAGCCGCCAGCCGTTCGGAAATCGCCGTCGTCTTGCCCGAACCCGCGTTGGCGCTGACCGCGAAGTTGCGGTCCCACTCGTCGCGAAACCGGTCGCGCGCCGCTTGGTCGATCAACACCTCACTCATCGCCGCCTCCCTCCTCGTCGGCCGACACCGCCTCGCCGTGGGTCAGCGCGAACTTGGCCCGCAACACCGCCGCCGGCACCGGCGCGCAGGCCAGCGGCCACTCGTATCCGGCCATCGAATACGCGGAGCGGTCCGGCGTCAGCGCCCCGCACGCGCCGCTCGCCCGGATGCGATCCAACCGGCCCAGCAACCCGAGCGCCTCCGGCAACTCGTCCATGCCGAGGGCGCTGCTCGCGTCCGCCCGCGGCTTGAGCATCCGCACCACGCCCGCCCCCGCGCCGAGCGAGCGCACCGCCTCGAGATAAACGCCCAGTTGCAACGAATCCCCCGCGCGCGCCATGCGCGCGGCCGACAGCTTCGCGTCGCCCCCGGTTTTGAAGTCGATCACCTGCACCGTCGCGCCATCCCACCGGTCCCGGTCGGCCAGCACCAGATCCATGCGGCCCGCCACCGGCAGACGTTCGCCGCCCGCGCCCAGCGGCAGGGTCGCCCGCTCCGGCAAGCGCAACTCGGTCGCCACCCAAGGGCCCGCCTCCAGCGCATAGACCTCCGCCAGCAAATCGCGGGCGACCGCGCACAACTCCCGGTGAAACGAATCGCCGTAACAATCATCCGGCCATTGGGCGCGTTGCGCCGCCAGCGCCGCCTCCAACGCCCGCCTCGCGACCGCCGGCTCCGGCAAACGCCCCAACCCGTCGGGCGAAACCTCGTCCGGTCGCAACGCCTGCGCCAGCAACCGGTGCACGCGTTGGCCCAGGGCCTTGGCCCGGCTGCGCACCATCGGCTCCCAACCCACGCGACCCGCGCCGAGCACGACCTCGAACCACAGCTCGGCCGGATCGCGCACCGCGCGCTCGATCAAGCGCGCCGACAGCGTTCGCTCCGCCGACGAAACCAGCGCCGGATCGGCCGAGAAAAAATGATCGTCGAACGGCCGCGCCGGATCCCGGCGACCGTTCCAAACCGCGAGCCAGTCCGCCAACCCGCTTTGGTCCGCCGGTGCCGGACGCGCCACCGCCAGTTCCGCAAACGCCGCCTCCATGCCGCCGGACCGCATCGCCACGCCGCGCGCCCACAGCACGCGCTCAACCCAGCTGTTGGGCGCGAGCGGCAACTCGGGTTCCTGCTCGTCGAAGAGCGACGCCGTGAACACCACCTCCGCGCGCGTGTCGGCGGCGAGCGCGGCGCAACCCTGCTTTTCCAACGCCGCACGTTGCTCCGACGTGAACAGCCCCAGCGGCAACCGACCGCGCGCGGTCAACTGCTCGCGATCGGCATCCGTCAGCCAACAGCTCGAATCGCTCCGCTCGGGCCAGACGCCGGCGTTGCTCTCGACCCAAAACACATGCGACCAAGCCAGCCCGACGGCCCGGCGACGCGTGGTCAGCGTGACCCGCGCGAATTGCCCCCGGCCGGGCGCCTCCGTCACCGGATGCGTCTCCGGCAAAAACGACTTGAGCGCAGCCAGCACCACCGCGGCCGGAAAGCGTTCCCGGGTCTTCTCGGCAAAGGCCCGCAACGCCGGCCAGCCCGCCGGCAGCTCCAGCTCGAAACGCGCGTTGACCGCCTCGAACCGCGTCAACGCGTCGGCCAGCGAAAGCGTCTCCGGCCAAGCCGGCAGCAGCAGCTCGGCCAGGCGCGCGACCTCCTTCCACTCGGGTCGCTCGGAGCTCCGCAACCGATCCAAATGCGCGGCCAACCGGTGCGTTTGCCCTTCGTCAAAACACCGCTCGCCAACATCGCGCGCCTTGCCCTGCGACTGCGTGACCAGCCCGAGCGCGCGCAGCCACGGCCACAGCGTCAGCAGCTCGTCGATGCGCGCGCCGCGCTCATAAAACGCCAACAACGCCCGCTGCACCTGCGCGTCCACCGGCGGCGGGCCGGCCGTCTCCAGCAAATCCGCGAACGCGATCCCGCGCGCGGCGAGCAACCGCACCAGACGCAGATGCGCCGCGTCCGAGCGCGGAAACATCACGCCGATGTTGGTCGCGCCTCGCGCCAGCCGGTCGGCGATCGCCGACGCCACCAGCTCCATTTCATCGGCGCGCGTTTGCCCGACCAACACCCGGGCGCGCTCCGGCGAACCTCCGTCGCGCAACCAAAGCGCGCCGACCTCGCCACACGATTCCGACGCATCCGGCAGATCGGGCACCTCCGCCTGCACCCCGAGCACCTTTTCCCAAAGCTCCACCCAGCGCTCATCGAATCCGGCCTGGCCGCGGAAACTCGGATCGGGCAGCACCACCGTGAGGTCGTCGCAACGCCGCGCGAACGCGGCCACGTTGAAAAACTCGCCCCACAACTCGACGCCCAGCCCGTAGATCAAGACCCGCCCGCCGATGCGCGGCGAGCCGGCCGGCGCCGGTTGCAACGCCGCCGCCATCGCCTGGGGCGGCGCGAAGGCGTAGCCCAGTTTTTCCACCCAGCCGGTCAGGTCGGCAAAAATGCCGCGCAACGGCGCGAGCGCAAAATCCTCCGCGCCAAAGCCGGCCTTGAGCAGATCGTCAAAGTCGTCGAGCGCGCGCTCCGGATCGCTTTGCAGACTCTTCCACAAGCCCCACTCGGCCTCGTTGGGCCGGAGCGGCTCCAGCCTCCGCGCGATCAACGCGCGCAGCCCGAGCAGCAACAGTTCGCGGCCGATCGCCGGGCGCGGCGCGGACTCGCCCCCACCGCCCAGCGCCAGCCATTTCTTGCGCGCCAAACCGGGCGTCAAAAACTCGACGCCGAGCAGCGAAACCCCGTCCTCCAGACAACGCTGCTTCAAGCCGTGCGCCTGCCCGCGCGTCGGCACGATCACATGGCCGCGTTGCAATTTTCCCCGGCCCGCCTCCAGCCACGGCCGCACCACCCCCTCCCAGGCGGGATCGGCCTGACGGACCAGCAAAAGTTTGGCGAACGGCGGGGAGACGGACACGGGCACGGACATTCACGATCCTCGCGCCGCGGCACAACCCAAAGCGCGCGAACGCAAAAAAACCTCTCCCGGCCGAAACCCGGAGAGGTTGAAAATTTAACGGGCGATCACCCGTGGCCGCTTACTTGGTGAAGACGATCTTCGAGACCTTGGTCTTGGCGCGGGCGGCGGCGTTCTTGTGCACGACGCCGGACTTGGTGGCCTTGTCCATCGCGGAGACGAAGGCGGCTGCGGCGGCCTTGGCGGCGGCGGCATCCTCACCGGCGGTGGCGGCGACGAGCTTCTTCTTGAGCGTCTTCAGACGGGTCTTGGTGGCGCGATTGCGGAGGGTGAGACGCTCGGTTTTACGAGCGGCCTTGATGGCGGATTTGGTGTTGGCCATGACGGTATATAAAAGCGGTGTTGAACGTTGTAAGCCGGCCAGAAACCCAAACCACCGGCGGCAAGTCAAGAGCTTTCCCCGGCCCGCCCCCGGATAAAACGTTGCAGGCTTGCCCCCTCGCGGAGCGCAACTTCACATGCAGGCGAGCCGCCGACACGGCCGACGACGACAAACTTCATGAGCATCAAACTACGTTTTTCCCTGCTGCTGGGCGTTTTGCTGCTCGCGTTCTTGTTCTGCCTCTTTCTGCTGCGCCAAGCTGAGAAACAACAGCTGGCCGAAGCCATTGCCAACTCCCGCAGCGACGACGCCGACCTGCTCGAAAACTGGCTCGACATCACCGGCGCCTCCCTCTGGCAGTTCACCGAGGACTACGCTCTCTGGGACGACATGGCCCGCTTTGCCGCCCGCCCCGACAAACAATGGGGCCACGACAATATCGATCTCAGTCTGGCCAACTTTGGCCTGCACGCCGCCTGGGTTTACCGTCCCGACGGCACCGTCGCCTACGCCGCCAGCGTCCCGCCCGTCGCCCCGCCCCCGCTGTCCGCCGAACAACTGCGCGCCATCACGCAAAACGCCCGGCATCTCCACTTTTTCGCCCACGGCCCCGCCGGACTGATCGAGGTCCGCGGCGCGGCCATCGTGTTCGCCAGCCAGGCCACTCAGCCCGGCGCCCCTCCCCCTCCGATCCAGGGCTGGCTGCTCGCCGCCCGAGCTTGGAACCAACCCTACATCGACAACCTCGCCCGGCTCATCGAAGGCACCATCTCCATTGATTCCCCCGACCAGCCAGTCCCCGAGGCGAACGGACAAACCCACCTCACCCTCCTGCGTCCGCTCGACGACTGGCGCGGCGAAACCATCGCTCTCCTCCGCATCGTGCGCGAAACCCCCGCCCTCGCCCAGCGACTGCGCTCCGAGGCCCTCGCCACCCGCATTTTTGTGACCTTCGGCCTCTGCCTCGTCTTCACGCTTGGCCTCAGCCTGCACCTCTGGGTGCTCGCCCCGCTCGGACGCATCGGCGACAGCCTCGCCCGACACGACACCACCCCCATCCGCGACCTCAGCCGCGAGCACACCGAACTCGCCCGCGTCGCCCGCCTGGTGGAATCCACCTTCGAGCAACGCGAACTCCTGCGGCAGGAAATCGCCGAGCGCACCGCCGCCGAAGCCGCCCTGCAACGCACGCTCGACGAACGCGCCCGGCTCGGCCGCGATCTGCACGACGGCGTCATCCAATCCATCTACGCCGCCGGCATGGGCCTCTCCGCCGCGCAAAGCCAGTTGCAAACCCGCCCCGCCGAAGCCGCCGCCCGCGTCGAGGAAGTCCGCGCCGTGCTCAACGACACCATCCGCGACGTGCGCAACTTCATCACCGGCCTCGAACCCGAGGCCCTGCAACGCAGCACCTTTGCCAACGCCGTCAACGGCCTCGTCGCCACCCTCCACACCGCCTCCCAAGAGGTCGAGGCCCGCGTCAACATCGACGAACGTCTCGCCGACCAGCTCCCCCTGGCCGTGCGCACCGAGGCGCTGCAAATCATCCGCGAAGCCATCAGCAACGCCGTGCGCCACGGCCGGGCCCGACTCGTCGAAATCTCCTTCGCCCGCGACAACGGCGACGCCCGCCTGACCATCGCCGACGACGGAACCGGTTTCTCCCCCGACACCGTGCGACGCGGTCGCGGTCTCGACAACATCGCCGAACGCGTCCGCCTGCTCGGCGCACACCTCGACATCCGCTCCGCCCCCGGAAACGGGACTCGCATCCACGCCACCTTTCGCCTTAACGAATCCTGAACCATGACCGCCACCCCCGCCACCAGCAGCCCCGACCCCATCCGCGTTCTTCTCGTGGACGACAGCGCCCTTGTCCGCCAAGGCATCAAAGCCGTCTTCCAGACCGAGCACCCCGCCCCCGCGATCGAGATCGTCGGCGAAGCCGCCAACGTCACCGACGCCATCGCCACCGCCGCCCGACTCCAGCCCGACGTCGTCCTGCTCGACATCCGCCTGCCCGACGGCACCGGCTTCACCGCCTGCCGCGAGATTCTCAAAAAACGCCCCGACACCCGCGTCCTCATCCTCACCTCCTTCATCAACGACAACTTCATCTACGACGCCATCACCTCCGGCGCCCAAGGCTACCTGATGAAGGAAATCGACCCCAAGGGCCTCGTCCAATCCGTGCAGGACATCGCCGCCGGCAAATCCATCCTCTCCCCCGACATCATGGCCGGCGTCATGCGCATGGTCCGCGACGGCGGCCCCCAAGAGGACAAACAACTCGCCTCCCTCTCCCCGCAAGAACGCCGCGTGCTCGCCCTCGTCGCCGAAGGCAAGACCAACAAGGAAATCGGCACCGCCCTGCAACTCAGCGACAACACCGTCAAAAACTACCTGGTCAACGTCTTCGACAAGCTCAACGTCAAGCGCCGCTCCCACGCCGCCGCCCTCTACATCCAGGCTCACCCGGACAAAAAATAGGGCCGATGCTACCTATTAAAATAGGTAATATTGCTGTAAAATAAATCCTGCATCCCCCTCCGTTCATGCTACAACTGTAGGCATGAATCGCAGTCACCCCACTCGTGCCCGCCGGGCGTTCGCTCGGCGCGCCCATCGTGCTTTCACGTTGGTGGAGGTGATGGTCGCCGCCTCGGTCATGGTGTTAAGCATCAGCGGGGCGTTGGTTACCCTGCAAAGCGGCCTGAGCGCCGTCAGCCAGGCCCGGCACCTGACGGACGCCACCTCGATCATGCAAAGCGAAATCGAGCGGCTGCGTCTCAAGAACTGGGACCAACTCGAAACCTTGCAGGCCGCCGGCGACACCACCCTGCCTCCCGCCGGCAACCACACCGCCGGCAGCCAATTCAAATGCACCCGCAGCATCCGGGATCTGCGGGACGGCATGAAGGAAATCATCCTGGTCGCACAATGGGGCGGAGCCGACGGCCGCGCCCACTCCGCGCGCCTGATCACCCGTTACAGCCGAAGCGGTCTCAATGACTACTTTTACGCATCCAACTGACCGCCGCCCGGCTGTCGCCGGCTTCACCTTGGCCGAGGTCATGATCGCGGCCACGCTCTCGGTCTTCGTCCTGGCGGGCGTGCTCAGCACCTTCCTGCTGATCGGACGCACCGCCCTGAGCACGAGCAACTACAGCACCATGGAGAGCGAGATCCGGCACGCGCTCAACCTCTTCGCCGACGACGTCCGCAACGCCCGCGATGTGCGCTGGCAAACCCCGCAGGCCATCACGCTCATCATGCCGGCCGACACCGCCGGGCCGACCGAGATCCACTACCGCTACGAAAAGCCCGACTCCGGCCCGCTCGGCACCTTTTGCCGGCTCACCAGCGACGGCTCGGCCCGCCAGAACCTCGTGCACAACGTCGCCGGCGACTTTGCCTTTCAACGCTTCAAGCTGGAACGCTCCGCCTCCTCCGACAACACCGCTGCCAACGACCTCGAAACCAAACAAATCCAGCTCAGCCTTCGGGCGCTCAGCCTCTCCAACGGCTCGCCCGCCGCCACGCAGACCGCGATCTCCACCAGCTACGTGTTGCGCAACAAAAACGTCAGTCAATGAACCCGCGCCCCCACAGCCTCCGCCCCCCGAGCTCGCGCCTGCGCTCCCGCCGCGGCTCGTTGCTCATCGTGGCCATGCTGCTCGCCGCACTCATCGCCCTCGGGTTGGGCAGCTATCTCAGTTTCAACCTCACCTCCACCCGCCTCGCCCAACGCACCTTTCTCCGCAACGCCGCCTTCAACCTCGCCGAAGCCGGACTGGAGGAAGGCCTCTGGTCCTTCAATCGCGCCCTCGCCGGCCAAACCGACGGCTGGACCGGCTGGCACACCGACGCCGGGGCCGCCTG
>Ga0079224_100008409_pt1 | contig 13974 bp, 12 predicted proteins | sample Stecom2015_FD_80414 | JGI IMG/M metagenome (GOLD analysis project Ga0079224, IMG submission 80414) | Agricultural soil microbial communities from Utah to study Nitrogen management - Steer compost 2015 | ecosystem: Environmental > Terrestrial > Soil > Agricultural land | place: USA: Utah... | reverse complement strand
TGGCCACCCATGCCGTCGGCGACCATGAACAACTGCTCGTCCTCGATCAGCGCGAAGTAGTCCTCGTTGTGAGTCCTCTTCATGCCGACGTCGGTCTTGGCCGCGTAGCGGATCCGCACCTCATGGATATCGTATCCGACCCGCAAGGGAGCTCCAAGAGCTCGGCGCCATTCCCGGACACCTTCTGCGCCGTGACGGCAGCGGCTTGACATTTGAGCAGTACTCCGCCATCGTGCGCTTCCGGCTTCCCGTTCGCCATGGTTGCACCACCCCCAACGCGCGCGCTTCCTGCCGCAATTCTCAATGTTGGCGACGAATTGCTCGCGGGGGACGTGATCAACACGAACGCCGCGTTCTTCGGTCGGCGCGCGCGCGAGCTCGGTTTCAGCGTGCTGGAGGCCCGGATCGTCCGCGATCGAGTCGAGGAGATCGTGGCCAGCATTTCGGATCTTTCACGCCTCGTCCGGGTGTGTTGGGTGAGCGGAGGCCTGGGTCCGACGAGCGACGATCTCACGACGGAGGCGTTCGCCCGGGCGGCGGGGGTACCGCTCGTCCGCGACGAGGGAGCGCTGACCCGGCTCGAGGAGAAGTTCCGTCGCTTCCGCCGCCCCATGGCCGAAGCGAACAAAAAGCAAGCCGACTTCCCCCACGGTGCCCGGCTGCTCGCCAACCCGATCGGTACGGCGGAAGGCTTCGCGCTGTCGATCGGCGCTTGTCGTTTCTTCGTCATGCCCGGCGTACCGCGAGAGCTCGAGCTGATGATGCGCGAGCAGGTGGAGCCGGAGCTGCGCGCCGACTTCCCGTTTGCGCCGGTGCTCCGTCGCATCTATCGGGTGATCGGTCGCGGCGAATCCTCGGTCGCCGAAGCTCTGGCCCCACTGTGGCGCAGCTTGCCGCAGCGCTCGGCGGGGCTCGGCGCGGCATTCATCCACTACCGCGCGACCAATCCCGAGGTGCAGATCATCGTCGAGGCCACCCCGAGCGACACGGGTGAGCTCGCCTCCGAAGACGAGCTGGGCTCGCTCGACACCGAGATCGAGCGGCTCCTGCATCCCGCCCTCTTCGGAATCGGTTCCGCATCGCTGGCCGCTCGAGTGCTCGCCGCGTTGCAGCGCGCGGGCTTGCGGGTGTGCACGGCAGAGTCCTGCACGGGCGGTGGCATCGGGCAGCGTCTCGCCACCGTCCCCGGTGCATCCCAGAGTTTCCTCGGAGGCATCATCGCCTACGACGATGCGGTGAAGATGCGGCAGCTCGGCGTCCCCGGTCCGATGCTCGCGCAGCACGGCGCCGTCTCCGAGTCCGTCGCGCGCGCCATGGCCGAAGGCGCGCGTGCAGCGACGGGAGCCGATCTCGCCGTCGCCGTGACGGGAATCGCCGGGCCCACCGGGGGCTCGCTCGAAAAGCCCGTCGGAACCGTCCACGTGGCGGTCTCGGACGCCGAAGGCACCGTGCACGAACGCCTTCTTTTGCGCGGCGATCGTGGCACTGTGCAGCAGTCCACCGAGCAGTGGGCGCTCAAGCTGCTCTGGGATCGCCTCCACGCCCGTGGCTTGGCCGCGATCGAAGAAGCGCATGCTCCATCCCCTTCCTGATTTCCCCCGCCGACCAGGGAACGCCATGTCCTCGAACTCACCCCAGCCCCAGAACCCGAAGCAACAGCGCGACGCCGCCATCGGCTTGGCGCTCGCCACCATCGAGAAGCAGTTCGGCAAAGGATCGATCATGCGCCTTTCCGCCGACGGGGCGCTGCCTGCCGGCGAAGTGCAGGTCGTCCCGACGGGCTGCTTGGGGTTGGACATCGCAACGGGCATCGGCGGCTTTCCGCGCGGCCGCATCATCGAGATCTACGGTCCCGAATCCTCGGGCAAGACGACGCTCGCGCTGCATGCCGTAGCCGAGGCGCAGAAGCTCGGCGGCGTGTGTGCCTTCATCGACGCCGAGCATGCGCTCGACGTCGGCTACGCCCGCAAGATCGGCGTACGCACCGACGACCTCCTCGTCTCGCAGCCCGACTACGGCGAGCAGGCACTCGAGATCTGCGACATGCTCGTGCGCTCCGGGGCGGTCGACATCATCGTCGTCGACTCCGTCGCGGCCCTCACCCCCAAGGCCGAGCTCGAGGGCGAGATGGGCGACTCGCACGTCGGTCTCCAGGCGCGCTTGATGAGTCAGGCGCTCCGAAAGCTCACGGGTTCGATCTCTCGCAGCCGCACGATCGTCATCTTCATCAACCAGCTGCGCATGAAGATCGGCGTCATGTTCGGGAGCCCGGAGACCACCACCGGCGGCAACGCGCTCAAGTTCTATGCGTCCATGCGCCTCGACATCCGGCGCATCGGCGCGATCAAGGCCGCCGAACAGGTCGTCGGCAACCGCACGCGGGTGAAGGTCGTGAAGAACAAGCTCGCGCCGCCCTTCCGCGAGATCGAGTTCGACATCTCGTACGGCGAAGGCGTCAGTCAGGTCGGCATCCTCGTCGACATGGGCGTCGAAGCCAACGTCATCGACAAATCCGGCGCATGGCTGTCCTACAAGGGCGAGCGCATCGGCCAAGGGCGAGAGAACGCCAAGACCTTCCTGCGCGAGCACCCCGAGCTCGCCCAGCGGATCGAAGCCGACATCCTGCAGAAGCACGGCATTCGCCCCGGGAGCCCCGCGGTGCCGACCACATCGCGCGACGCCAAGGACGGCAAAGATCCCCGCGATCGCAAAGACGTCAAGGCGGCCCCGCCGGCCGCCACCGACGAAGACGCGGGCGGAGACGATGCGGATGGCTCCGGCAAGGGCAAGGGCGCCGCGAAGGCGGCCGCAGCCCGCGGCGCACGAGCACGCGCCTAGTCGACGCCTCGCGGCGAGGCTCGGGGGTCCGCGCTTCGCCGCTCGAGCACGCCGTACCGCGCGTCCCGGTACCCGTGTTGCTGCCGCTCCCCTACATGCTGCCGCCTCGCCGCCCTCGCGCACGCCCTGCGGCGAAATGGGGCAAGACCGAGCTGTCCGCGGTCTACGACGAGCGCGCGACAGGCCGCTCTCGGCCCCGAGTGAAGGCAGGCGCGGCGAACCACGTCGTCGAACCAGCATCGTGCGCGAGGCTGCCCTATCATGGCGGAGCGCATGCCCTCGCTTTTCGGCACGCTGTTCGTCGCCGTCGTCGGCTGGACGAACGTCCTGCTCGAGCCGCCGGCATCGGGAAGCGTCACGCTCGACTGGGATGCGCCGCCCGAGTGCCCACAGCAGTCGCAGCTGCGCGCCCGCGTGGAGCAACTCCTGGGTGAACCCTTGGACGCCACGTCGGGTGAACACTTCGCGGCGCACGGCGTCGTTCGTCACGACGGCGCGCGCTGGGATCTCGAGCTCGCCCTGTCGACCGCCGACGGCACCGAGCGTCGACCGCTCGAGGCCGATTCCTGCGAAGCCCTCACCGAAGCCGCGGCGGTCGTCATCTCGATTGCGCTCGCCCCCCGCTCGCAGGACCACGATCCTCCAACGCGCGAAGAGACGCCGGTCGCTCCGGAAGGCCCTCGGGAGACTCGAGCGCCGGACGACACACCGCCGCCGGCGAAACGTCCTCGCCCACGCGCTGCGCAACCACGCTCTCGCGCGGAGCAGCCACGCTCCCGCGCGGAGCAGCCACGTTCTCGACCGAAGCGAGCGTCGCCCGCCCCCATCGGCGGTTTCGTTCGCGCGGTCGGCGGGTTTTCTGTCGGACCCCTGCCCTCGATCACCCCCGTCGTCGGGCTCGGACTCGGACTGCGCCGCCGAGCGTTCCGCACCGAGTTGCTGGGGCGCTACGCATTCGCGAGGACGGCCACGCGCGACGAGTCGAGCGCTCGCATCGCAGCATGGACCGTCGCGGCACAGTTCTGTTTTGCACCGGCGTGGCGTCGCCTCGAATTCCCACTGTGCGCGGGCACGGAACTGGGAATGATCATGGGTCGCGGCGACAACGTCGAAGCACCGCGCTCGCATGCACTGCTGTGGGCCGCCGCCGACCTCAACGCAGGTTTGATCGTGCGGCCGATCCCGCGGCTCGGGATCGGTGTTCAAGCCGATTTAGTGGTCCCATTTACCCATCCGGGGTTCTCCGTGGACGGTGTCGGCTTGCTCCATCGTGCTAGCGCAATCGGCGCATACGGACTTCTGGGAATCGAGGTCTGTTTTCCATAAAGGAAACCCCCCCGCTCGTTCCATTATAAGGCGTGGAAGACGGTTCGCCTCGCGCCACGCCACCGAGCGCCAAGCTCGAGCTCTCCGAGCTCTCGGCGATCTATCGCGAGCACCGCGATTTCGTCTGGCGTTGCCTGTACCACCAGGGCGTCGACGGCAGCTTCGTCGAGGACGCGTTGCAAGACGTCTTCTTGGTCGTGCATCGCAAGCTGTCGATCTTCGACGGACGCACGTCGGTGCGCAGTTGGCTGTATGGCATCTCGCGCCGTATCGCGAGCGAGTATCGCCGAGGCACTCGCCGCGGCACGCGACACCTCCACCTGCTTCCCGATCCGGGCCAAGAACCATCGCGGAACGAGTATGGCCGCGTCGCGGCACTCCAAGTGATGCAACAGCTGCTCGAGAGCCTCGACGAGCCCAAGCGCGAAGTTTTCATCCTCGCCGAGCTCGAAGGCATGACGGCTCCCGAAATCGCCGAGGTCCTCCAGATCAACGTCAACACGATCTACGCCCGCATCCGGGCGGCCCGAAAATGCTTCGACAAGGCGGTCGCGCGCCACCAACTGCGGCAGCAAAGGGAGCTCTCGTGAACGACGACCTCAACGCCGACTCGCGGCAGCTCATCGCGGCTTATCAGGCCGAGCTGCAACGTCGCCCCTCGCGACCGACCAGCAGCTGGAAGGCGATCGAGCGTCGCATCGCTGCTGGTGAAGCACCCGTTCCCATCGACGACGACGACGATGTCGTCGTCGCCACCCGGCGCTGGCGTTGGCTCGCCGTACCGCTCGCCGCCGCCTCGATCGCGCTCGTTTCCATCGGTTGGAAGACGCTGCGGCAAGCCGAGCAACGCTCCTCCGTCGTCGCGGTGCCGTTCGAATCGGTCACCCGCGTGCCGCGGGGAGAGCCGCGACTCGAGGCACCGCAGGCCCCCGCGCTCTCCTCCCGCGCACGCGTCCGCGTCACGCTGGCTCCCGCGGCGCTCGAGGTCTTGGCGCCCGCCACCTCGGAGGAGATCCGTTCGTCCGCGCCTTCGAGCCATTCCACGGCCACCTACGAAACGCGCAACGCGGCGGCACGGCAACGCGCCACCGTCCGATCCACCCGCCATCGTCGGACCCGCCCTGCATCCGCCGACGTCGTGCCCGAATCCTCCGGCAAGGTGAACGCGTCCACGATCGAAGACGAAGCCGCGCTGCTGGCCAAGGGCCGCACCGCCCTGCGTGATGGACGGCCCGGCGACGCGCTCACCTACGTCACGGAACACGCGCGGTTGTTTCCGCAGGGGAGCCTCGCCCAGGAGCGCGCGATGCTGAAGGTCGCGGCGCGCTGTGAAGCCGGAGACCGAGAAACCGCGCGCAGCGACGCGCAGGAGTTCGTCCGCCGCTATCCCGCGTCGCCCCTACGGGCGCGCGTGCTCGCGCTTTGTGCAAAAGACACCCGCGTCCAGTAGAGTCGTGGCGATGACCCGCACGCTCGTCGGGCTGTGCCTCCTCCTCTCCGTATCGGCGTGTGAACGTACGGCGAGCCTCGGGCGGCAGTTCACGCGCGGGGGCGGTGACGAGACGAGCACCGGGGCGGTGACGGGCATCGGCACGTCTGCCCCCGGCGTGAGTTCGGGGGAGGAGTCGACCGCCGCCGCGAGCACGCTCCCGGTCTCTTCCTCGTCGTCGTCCGACGACTCGACGACGTCCGATGCGGAGTCGAGCTCGTCGTCGTCATCCGACGGTACATCCTCCGCCACGACCGACACCGACGGCTTGCCGCCGCGCTGCACCTTCGAAACCCCTTGGACGCGCTGCGAGATCTGCATGCACGCCGCCTGCTGCCCGCCGGTGCGCGCTTGCCAGTTCGAACGCGAGTGCGCCTGCTTCTGGGATTGCTTCAAATACAACCGGCCGCGCGACGAATGTGCCACGATCTGCCGTTACGAGTTCGATCAGGTCGACGAAGTCCTCTTCTGCTCCACCCAGTGGTGCGCCCTCGAATGCGCCCCGCTGCCGTCTTAGAGGATCGCCTCACGACACCGGCGTTCGGGTGACCGCGAGCTTCCCGAGCCAGCCGATGAGCGCCTCCGCCGAGGCCAAGTTCGTGACCAGCGGAACGTTGTGCACGTCGCAGATCCGCATCAGGGCCGACACGTCGGGCTCGTGCGGCTGAGCGGTGAGCGGATCCCGGAAGAAGATCACCGCGCGAATGCGCCGTTCGGCGACGCGTCCTCCGATCTGCTGGTCGCCACCGAGGGGGCCCGACTGCACGCGCTCCACCTGGAGCCCCGTCGCCTCGATCACACGCTGCCCCGTCGTGCCGGTGGCCACCAACGGGAAGGTCCGCAAGACCGCCGCGTGCTGACGCACGAAATCGATCAGGGTTCCCTTCTTCTGGTCGTGCGCGATGAGGGCGACCGCGGGCTCGGGATTCGACATCGAGGTAAGAATACACGGCAGACCTCGGATCCTCGGCGCCCGCCCGCGCGCTGCCGCCCCTTTGCGCCCCGAGACGAGCGTCGCGAAGAGGTCGCGAGCCTCGATCGGAGTCGCGACCTTCGAACTTCGGGCTCCGAATCGCTCGTTGCACCCTCCGGATCGCGTGCGTTCTGCGCGACTTTGCTCGAATGCCCGCTGCGGCGAGCCGCGGAGGACGAGCAGCGGCCCAGAGCTGAACGCCGGAACCAACACGATCGTCGGCCTTCGATCGCTCATCACACCGATACGTAGGATTTGCTGCGGGTCGTCGAGCGAGATCTAGCGAGAACGGCACGAGTTCTCGGCGTGGCCCGCTCCGGCACGATTTTCGCTCACTCGTGGGTGACTCACCCACTTCCATCCCCCTCCGCGATCCCTCCGGGCCTCATGCTCGCTTCGCCCTCCCGCGACGAAGCGCCGTCGTGTTGCGCCCTCTGAATATGCACAGTCTAAGATTTGTGCAACGACTGATGAATCAGGATTCGATTGCAGATTCCACCGTTTCCTGGCTATCCTGCACCTAGGTCAAATCATCGAATGCGCATTCCACAAGCGCTTGCCGGAATCCCACCCGGCTAGAGACGCATTGCGGAATGGTCTGTTTCCGCGCCGCGCAACGCCCTGCGACGCCTGCTTCGAGCTCCCTGCCTCACGCTCCCCCACCCCAGCTACGGACGGCAACACCGACCCATGCACGCCTCGCACCCTCCCCGCCACGTCTCCCTCGCTCGTTCCGCGCACCTCACCACCGCACAACGAAGCATTCGCAATCTTTCCACCGTTGCAACTCTCCTCCTGTTTTCCAGCGCCGCCTGGGCACAGGAGAGCACTCCCCCAGCTTCGGCGAGCACGCCACCGGCAACGACGGAAACCGCCGAAGACGCGCCTCCGACGGATTCGCCGGATGCGGACGCCATCGACACCCCGGATGCCACCACGCCTCCGAGCCCGCCTGCGCAGACCCTCGAAGAAGAGGATGCTGCCACCGCTCCCCCGCCGCCGAGCGCCATGCCGGCGCCCGAGTTCGAACCCGCTCCGGCCGAGCCGCCACCGCCCGCCGAGCCCCCGCCCAAGCGCATCACCGAACTCGATCCCCAGGTGAAATTCGGCGTCGGCCTCCGCGTCGAATACAACATCGATCCCGGCGGCAACGGACGCAGACCAGGACAGGCCATCGGCACGAACATCCGTCCTTATATTGCGGGACAGGTCAATGGCTTCATCAAGTTCGAAGCCAACCTCGACAGTGCGTTCTACAGCACGCTCGGGAGCAACTCCTTGACCGTGGATCCGGAGACCGGCGCGGTCACGGCCGTCGCACCGGATGGTAGGATTCCGACGAACGACCTCAGCGTCATTCGCCCGCTCGACGCGGTGATCAAACTCGAACCGCACCCGCTCGTCAACTTCTGGGTCGGTCGTTTTCTTCCGCCCTCCGACCGTGCCAACCTGAGCGGACCCTATTTCCAGAACTCTTGGCACTACCCCGTCAACACCAATCTGTTTCCCGCGATCTACGCGGGCCGCTCCGACGGTATCGCGTACTGGGGTCAGGTCAAAAACGGATTGTTCAAGTGGCAGGTCGGCATGTTCGACATCACCGGAGGTCGGAATCCGCTCGCCGCCGCACGCGTGGTGTTGAACATCCTCGATCCCGAGCCGGGCTACTACAACAGCAGTACGTATTATGGTACGAAGGACATCCTCGCGATCGGCGCGACCTTCCAATACCAGAACAATGGTAACGTGATGACCGGCACCGGCATCGACGGCGCCGCGTTCAATGCCGACATTCTGTTCGAGAAAGTCCTCGGAAAAGCGGGTACGATGACGCTGGAAGGCGCGTACTACAACTTCCAGGATACCAACCAAGGGCAGAGCTTCTCGGCGCTGTTCAGCTATCTGGTCCCCGGCAAGCAGGGCGTCGGAACGCTCCAGCCTTCGGCTCGGCTCCAGTACATGTTTCCCGACGCCGGAGATTCGTTCGCCACGTTCGACGGAGCTCTCAACTACATCGTGAACGGCCACAGCGCTCGATTCACGCTCAACTATCAGTATCGGTCGGAGCACAACACGATCCCCGACAGCCACCTCCTCACGCTCGGCGGACAGCTCCAGCTCTAAACAACCTCCACGATGGATCAAGGTCTGAAACTCATGAAGCGCTATCTCCTCATCGCCGCGACGAGTCTCCTCGGATTGGGTTCCGGTTGTAAAGGGCCGGGAGCGTCTCCGAGCGCCGCCCAAGCTGGAACTCCGACGAAGTCGGAAGCGAAGTCCGACGCGCCCACCGAAGCGGCCGAGCCCGCGGCCCGCCCCACCCGGAAGGCCGACACTGCCGACGGCCCCATCCGCGTCGGCATCCTTCATTCGCTGTCGGGCACGATGGCGATCAGCGAGACGTCACTCAAGGACGTCGCGCTGATGACCATCGAGGACATCAACGCCAAGGGCGGCGTGCTCGGTCGCCAAATCGAGCCGATCGTCGTCGACCCGGCGTCGAACTGGCCGCTGTTCGCCGAAAAAGCCCGCGAACTGCTCGAGCAGGACGTGGCGGTGGTGTTCGGCTGCTGGACGAGCGTCTCGCGCAAATCGGTGCTCCCGGTCTTCGAAGAGCTGAACGGCCTGCTGTTCTATCCCGTCCAGTACGAGGGTGAAGAATCCAGCTACAACGTGTTCTACACCGGTGCCGCGCCCAATCAGCAGGCGATCCCGGCGGTGGAATACCTGATGGGCGAGCAAGGTGGCGGCGCCAAGCGCTGGGTGCTGCTCGGCACCGACTACGTCTATCCGCGCACCACCAACAAGATCCTCCGCCACTTCCTCTCGCAGAAAGGCGTCGCCGAGGAAGACATCATGGAGGAGTACACGGCGTTCGGGCACACCGACTATCAGACGATCGTCTCGAACATCAAGAAGTTCGCGGCCGTGAAGCCCACCGCGGTGATCTCCACGATCAACGGCGACTCGAACGTGCCGTTCTACAAGGAGCTCGGCAACCAGGGCCTGAAGGCGACCGACATCCCGGTGATGGCGTTCTCCGTCGGCGAAGAAGAGCTCCGCGGCATCGATACCAAGCCGCTCGAAGGGCATCTCGCCGCGTGGAACTACTTCATGTCGATCGAGACCCCGGAGAACGAGAAGTTCATCGAGCAGTGGAAGGCGTACGTCAAAGCCAAGGGCCTGCCGGGCGGCGACGAGCGCGTGACGAACGACCCGATGGAGGCCACGTACATCGGCATCAAAATGTGGGCACAGGCGGTCGAACAGGCCGGCACCACCGATGTCGACGCCGTGCGTCAGGCGGTCGCCGGACAGGTCGTGAAGTCCCCGTCGGGCTTCGAGATCAAGATGGACGAGAAGAACCACCACCTGCACAAGCCCGTCTACATCGGCGAGATCCAGGGCGACGGGCAGTTCAACGTCGTGTGGAAAACCGAAGGCGCGATCCGGGCGGCTCCGTGGAGCGAGTTCGTCCCGGAGAGCAAGAACAAGGTCGCCGATTGGACATTCCCGTGGCTGTGCGGGAACTGCGAGAAAGCCAAGCACGCCCTGTTCTAGCTGCAAGGGTCGCATGCGCGACCCCTCGCCCCCTCCGCGCGGTGGAGCTCGCCAGCCGAGTCCCTCCTCCACCGCGCGGAGGGCCGCCCCACATCGCTCCGCGTCGTGCTGCGCGAGAGAGGCAACCATGAACCGAACCCACCCACGCAAACCACCTGCAAGCCCATGGCGAAGCGTCCTCGTGGCGTCGTTCGTCCTGTTCGGTTTGCTGCTCGCTCCGTTCTCGATGCGCTCGGCCGCCGCGTCTTCGTCTTCGCATGCGGAGATCCGGGCCGCGCTGGCGAGCGAGCAAGCCTCCGACGTGGTGCGTGCCATCGCGGCGCTCGAAGCCCTCGGCGGCCAGACGGCGCAGCAGGTCCTGACCGCACTGCAGGAGCGCCAGCTCAAGGTCGACGGCACGGGTGCGGTGTTCATCGTGCCCGGTCGCGACCTCGACACGGCGACCCCCGCCTTTCCCGACCTCGGCGGAGCGGCCCCTTCCCCGCCGGTACGTGCCGTCCCGCTCAACAACGCGATCCGCCGCGAGCTGCAGCGTGCGCTCGCCCGCGTCCGGCTCACTTCGGAAGACCTCGCCTCGCGGCGTCGTGCCGCGCAGGAGCTCGCGGCCCGTCCCACGCCGGAGATCGCGGACCTCCTGCGCACGCGCCTCGCAGAGGAGCAGGACGACGAAGTCCTCGACGCGCTTCGCTTGGGGATCGCCAAACTCGACTTGGAAGACGCCGATCCGCAGCGCCGCATCGCGGCCCTCGAGTGCATCGCGGAGCTCTGCGACGTCTCGATGATCGACACGCTCCGCGCGATGTCCGAGCCCGCCCCCGACGGCACGTACCGTGAGTCCCACGAAGACGTACGCGCGGCGGCAGCCACCGCACGCTCCGTCCTGGAGCGGCGGCTCGCGCTGTTCAACGTCGCGGCGAACACGATCTATGGCCTCAGCCTCGCGAGCGTCCTGCTGCTCGCCGCGCTCGGCCTCGCCATCACCTTCGGCCTGATGGGCGTCATCAACATGGCGCACGGCGAGATGCTGATGCTCGGCGCCTACGCGACCTTCACCGCGCAGCGTCTGTTCGCGACCTACGCCCCGGAGCACGCCGACGCCTACCTCCTGCTCGCGGTGCCCCTCGCCTTCGTGAGCACCGCGGCGATGGGCGTCCTGCTCGAGCGCACCGTGATCCGGCGTCTCTACGGGCGTCCGCTCGAGACCTTGCTCGCGACCTGGGGTCTCAGCCTCATCCTCATCCAAGCGACGCGCATGCTGTTCGGCGCGCAGAACGTCAGCGTCGCGAACCCGAGCTGGCTGTCGGGCGGATGGGACCTCATGCCCAACGTCGTCGTCCCCTACAGCCGCGTCGCGGTGCTGCTGTTCACCGCCGTCGTCGTCACGTTCGTGTGGCTCGTCCTGCAGCGCACCTCGCTCGGCCTCCGCGTCCGCGCCGTCACGCAGAACCGCGACATGGCGGCGAGCCTCGGCATCGCGACCTCGCGCGTCGACATGTGGACGTTCGCGCTGGGCTCGGGCGTCGCGGGGCTCGGCGGGGTGGCGCTGTCGCAGCTCGGCAACGTCGGGCCCGAGCTCGGCCAACAGCACATCATCGACTCCTTCATGGTCGTCGTGCTCGGCGGCGTCGGGAACATCGCCGGCACGGTGCTCGGGGCCCTCTCCTTCGGGATGGCCAACAAGTTCCTCGAACCGATCACCGGCGCGGTGCTCGGCAAGATCCTCATCCTGGGCCTGCTCATCCTGTTCATTCAGCGACGCCCGCAAGGCTTGTTCGCTCTCAAGGGCCGTGCAGCGGAGAACTGACACCATGGGCAACCTACGACGACTCCATTCTCCGAAGGGCTGGCTCCTCCTCGCGGGTGCAGCCACCGTGTTCCTCGGCCTCGTTCCGCTGCTGAACGCGGTGCTCCCGGCGTCGAGCCCGTTGCACGCTTCGAGCTACTTCCTGCTCCTGCTCGGCAAGTTCGCTTGCTACGCGATGGTCGCCCTCGCGGTCGACCTCGTGTGGGGCTACACGGGCATCCTGAGCCTCGGCCACGGGGTGTTCTTCGCCCTGGGCGGCTACGCGATCGGCATGAACCTCATGCTCGAGATCGGCGATCGCGGGGTCTATCGCAGCGCGCTGCCCGACTTCATGGTGTTCCTCGATTGGAAGGAACTCCCCTGGTTCTGGCACGGCTTCGACTCGTTCGGCTTCGCGCTCGCGATGGCGATCGTCGTCCCGGGGGTGCTGGCGTGGGTGTTCGGCTACCTCGCGTTCCGCTCGCGGATCCGCGGCGTGTACTTCTCGATCATCACGCAGGCGCTCTCGTACGCGCTCATGCTGCTGTTCTTCCGCAACGAGACGGGCCTCGGCGGCAACAACGGTCTGACCGACTTCAAGGCGATCTACGGTTATCCGCTGCAGGCCGAGTCGACCAAGCTCGCGCTCTACGTGCTCAGCTTCGCCGCGTTGTTCGCCACCTACCTCGCGTGCCGCTTCGTCGTGAAGAGCAAGCTCGGCGCCGTGCTCCGGGCGGTGCGCGACGTCGAAGGCAAGGCGCGCTTCACCGGCTACGACACCCTCAAGTTCAAGCTGTTCGCGTGGGTGATGTCGGCGGCGATCTGCGGCCTCGCCGGAGCGCTCTACGTCCCGCAGGTCGGCATCATCAACCCGAGCGAGCTGCAGCCCGCCAACTCGATCGAAATGGTGATCTGGGTCGCCGTGGGCGGCCGCGGCACGCTCGGGGGGGCGGCGCTCGGCGCCTTCATCATCAACGGCGCCAAGAGCTGGTTCACGGTTTGGGCGCCCGAGGTGTGGCTGTTCTTCCTCGGCGGATTGTTCGTCGCGGTGACGCTGTTCCTCCCCAACGGCCTCGTCAGCATCGGCGAGCGCCTGCGCCTGCGCGTGAAAGGGAAAGCACCATGAATGCGTTCGTGAAGCCCGGCCCGTGGACGCGCGGCGCCGACGTGGACCCCGGTCTCCTGCTCCGCGTGCAAGAGCGCAGCGCGAACCCGCTGCTCGCCATCGTCGACGTGTCGGTCTCGTTCGACGGATTCAAAGCGCTGACGGACCTCACGATGGTGCTCGACGACGGCGAGCTGCGCTGCGTCATCGGCCCCAACGGCGCGGGGAAGACGACGCTGATGGACGTCATCACCGGCAAGACGCTGCCCGACCGAGGGTGCGTGTTCTTCCTCGACGAGAAGCGCGACCTCATCCGCAGCGCCGAACACGAGATCGCGCAGCGCGGCATCGGGCGCAAGTTCCAGCGCCCGACCGTGTTCTCCAATCACACCGTGCGCGAGAACCTCGACCTCGCGTTGAAATGCGACAAAGGCCTCGTCCACAGCCTGTTCGGCCGCCAGACGGCGCTCGAGCGGGCGCGCATCGGCGAGATCCTCGAGACGATCGGTCTGCAGGATTGCGAGCAGGTGGAGGCCGGAACCTTGTCGCACGGCCAGAAGCAGTGGCTCGAGATCGGTATGCTGCTGGCGCAGGATCCCAAGGTCCTGTTGGTCGACGAACCCGTCGCCGGCATGACGCATCAAGAGGTCGAGCGCACCGCCGAGCTGCTCCGCTCGCTCGCCGGGCGGCACACCGTGGTGGTGGTCGAGCACGACATGGACTTCGTGCGGAGCATCGCGCAAGACACCGTGACCGTGCTGCACGAAGGCAAGATCCTCGCGGAAGGCTCGCTCGACGCGGTCAAGAGCGATCCGCGGGTCATCGAGGTTTACCTGGGAGAGTGACGTGCTCCAGATCCAGCAGCTGAATCAGTATTACGGGGAAAGTCACACGTTGTG
>Ga0079224_100008408_pt1 | contig 13974 bp, 15 predicted proteins | sample Stecom2015_FD_80414 | JGI IMG/M metagenome (GOLD analysis project Ga0079224, IMG submission 80414) | Agricultural soil microbial communities from Utah to study Nitrogen management - Steer compost 2015 | ecosystem: Environmental > Terrestrial > Soil > Agricultural land | place: USA: Utah... | reverse complement strand
GGGTCTGGCGTCTGGAGAGCCACGGCTTCTACGCCGCGGTCGAGCTTCCGGCCGTCGCCGAGCTGCTCGCCCAGACCCGCGGCTACATCCGCGCGTCCCTGGGGCTCGAAGAGCGCACGGCGAAGAGGTCCGGCGAGACCCGCCGTTGGATGGTGCCCATCCTCGAAGTCGACATCACGCCCTCGTCGCTGATGTCGGGAGAGGGCGGCATCGCCCCCGCCGTCGAGCACCACCAGGCCGCCGCCGTCGAAGCGCCGAAGGCCCCCGCGGTCGCCGCGGCCCCGACTCGCCGTTGGGAAGCCGAGGTGTTCGAGGCCAAGACCGTCGGGGCCGTGCAGGACCTGTACCGCGAGGCCGTCGCCGCCGGAGAGATGACGGACTACCTGTCGGCCGAGATGGCGAAGTACGCCGAGCTGCTGCGTCAGGCCACGACCGGCAGCATCACGCCGGACGCCGGCGGGCGCCCCGCGCCGGTCCTCGACGAGGACCCCGACGAGGTGTGGCAGCTCGTTCTCATGGCGACCCCGGACGGCTGGACTCGTACCGACGTCGAAGCCGCCCACGCCGAGGCCAACGGCGGCAGCCTGCCCGGCGACGCCACCGGCGCGCAGCTCCGCGCGTTCCTGACCGACCTCAAGGCGGGCCGCGTCAGCAAGCCGGGCGCTGACACCGACGAGGCGCCGTTTTGATGCCCGCCGAACAGCCGCCCCGCGCCACCGCGGCAGCGTGCATCCGCCGCGCGCGCAGCCTCGCCGCACGCGCCGACCGGGGCGCCGCCCGCTGGCTCGACGGCGACAGCACGGTCGACCTCGACGAGATCGACGCCCTCGCCTCCGACGCGATCGAGCTGCTCGCCGACTTCCGCAGCGCGTTCGCCGACGAGGTGCTCGCGACCCGCATCATCGCCGACCTGACCCCGTCCGACCTCGCCCAGGGGGAGACAGCATGAGCACACCCCAGACACCGCAGTACCACGAGATCTTCCTGCGCGACCCCTACCCGGGCGGCATGGTCTGCGCGGACTGCTTCATGCCGACCGAGTCCGAACCCTGCTGGGAGCACGCCCCGTTCACGCAGCACGAGTTCGAGTCCGGCGACTGGCAGCTCGTCGAGGACGTCGACGACCGCGGCCGGACCTTCCGCAGCTTCGAGCAGGTGCCCCGGTGACGGGCGGTTGGTCCCGCGGGCGCCTGCTCGCCTTCGACACCGAGACCACCGGCACCGACCCCGAGCAGGCGCGGATCGTGCAGTACGCGCTCGCGTGGGTCGGGGGCGGCGAAGCGACCGAGGCGACCGAGGTGCTCGTCGACCCTGGCGTCGAGGTGCCCGCCGAGGCTGCCGCCGTGCACGGCATCACGACCGAGCAGGCGCGCGCCGAGGGCGTGCACGTCGCCCAGGCACTCGCCGAGATCGTCGACGCGATCGCCGAGGCGCAGCGGCAGTCGATCCCCATCGTCGGGCACAACCTGCGCTACGACCTGACCGTGCTCGCCCGCGAGTGCGAACGGCACGGCGTTCCCGGCGTCGACGCAGTCCTCGGTCAGCCGCTCGCCTACGTCGTCGACACCCTTGTTCTGTCCAAGCGCGCCGACCCCTACCGCAAGCGGGTCAGCGCCGAGCAGGGCGCCCACACGCTCAAGACCTGCGTGCAGACGTGGCTCTCGGTTCCGTGGGACGACGAAGCGGCGCACGGCGCCCTGTACGACGCGCTGATGTCTGCGCGAGTCGCCTACAAGCTCGCCGGGCTGCGCCGCGAGATCGGCGCCGTCACCCTGACGAGCCTGTTCGACGCGCAACGGGCGTGGGCCGCCGAGCAGGCCGCGAGCTTCCAGCACTGGCTACGCACCAAGGCGCCCGACGAGCGGCGCGACCCGAACGCAGTCATCAACCCGGCGTGGCCCGTCGTGCCCGCCGCCGCGAAGGAGCCGACCCCGTGACCCTCGACCCCACCACCGCCCCGCCGGCCGTCTCGCCCTCGACGGCCGCCCTGACGGTGACCGCCCACGGCGCACCGGCCGGTCAGGGCGCGATCAGCTACGTTGGCCGCGGCCGGTCGATCCACACCAACCACAAGCGGTTGATGCCATGGCGGCAGGCCATCGTCGACGCAGCGAGCGACGCCATGGAACAGCAGCGCCGCCACGCCTTCCCCCTCGACGGGCCGCTCGTCGTCGAGCTGACCGTCACCGTCGCCAAGCCGAAGAGCGCGCCCAAGACCCGAACGACGTGGCCGATCACGCGCTCATCGTCGGACATCGACCACCACGCGCGCGCCGTCCTCGACGCGCTCACCCGCGCCGAGGTGTGGCGCGACGACTCCCAAGTCGTCGAGGTCACCGCCCGCAAGGTCTACCCCGGCGAAGGCGTCGACGCACTCGACGAGACCGGCGTCATCGTGCACGTCTGGCCCTTCGACGACGCTCCGCTGCAGGACGGCGCACCGGCCCCCGCGAGCGGTCAGCCGGACCACGTTCGCGCGTCCCTCGACGGCCTGCTCGGCCACCTCGCCGAGCACATGCCCGCCGCCGAAGACGGCCGGCCTGGGGGCGGACCATGACCGACGCCGACCTGATCGACCGAGCGCGCCCGGACGCAATCCGCCTCGCCGGGGCCGTCCGCCGCCGCGACTACTGGGAAGTCCGGCGCGTCCTGCACCGGCGCACGGTCGGCGAACACGAACAGAAGCGGCTGTACGCCCTGCTGATCGTCCTCGCCGCTGCGCTGCCGGACGACACCCCGCTCGACGAACTGCTCGCGTGGGCCGCGCAGTGGCCCGAGCCGGTCACCGACCAGGCTGCAGCAGCGCACCGCGCCGCGATCGCCCGCCCGTAGTAGCCCGCCCGTGCCCCGGGGCAGCCCCGACCCGGGGCGCCCCGTCCCGATAGAGAACTGAGGACATCATGAGCGTGCGCATGATGGTCGAAGTCATCGACCGTGCGCCCCGCGGGTTGCCCGACGTGCAGCACCGTGCGCTCATCGCCATCGCCGAGAGAATGAACGACCGGACCCGCACCGGTTACCACCCGCTCGACGAGCTTGCGCACCGCATCAGCCGCTCACGGCCCACTGCGACGCGCACACTTCGGGCGCTGACCGACCTCGGCCTGCTCAAGGTCGTCAAGCCCGCCGGCCGCGGCCGATCCACGGTCTACTACATGCCGCCGCTCGCGTCGGCCGAGGCCCCCGACGCCGGTGATGACCTTTCCGACGAGAGCACGGGCGAACCCGGAAAGGTGATCACTCAGATGATGACCTTTCAGGCGAGGACGGCGCCGAAAAAGGTCATCACTCAAGACGATCACCTTTCGCCCGATGGCGACGAGGAAAGGTCATCATCTGAGCCGGAAAGGTCATCATCTGACTCCCAAAAGGTGATCACCCAGGATGATGACCCATCCCTTCATCCCTCATACATCCCTCATCATCCCCCCGCGCGCGGAACCCGTCCGGCCCCGCCTTCGGCTGATGCGGCGACGGATGACGAGGAACTGAGAGAACTCGACGACGATCCCGCGGCCACGGCCGCGATGGTCACCCTCCGGCAGCACACGCACCGGACCATCACCGCCGACCACGCCCGCGCCGTCGCCCGCACGATCCTGTCCGGCCGCACCGTCAACGACCCGCCGGCCTACATCCGTAGCGCCGTCGACCGCGATCCCGACCGGCACATCCCCGCCGCAGCCACACGCAGCGTCGCCGAGGCCCTGGCACGCCCGGACGGTGCCGACGCGGCCCCGCGCCGCACCGAGGACCGCCCGGCCGACGTCGTCGACCAGCTCGCCGCACTGCGCGCCCAGTGGCAGCAGGAGACCCGAGACCGCCAAGCCGAAGAACGCGGCCGACCGGCCGCGCTCGCCCACCTGATCGACCCCAAGGAGTGATCCGACATGCCGCTTCCGACCCTGCACCACACGTTCCGACTTGTCGCCGCCCCGAGGTACGCGCCTTGCCCAGCGGCGCCCCGGTCGCGAACTTCCGCCTGGCCGCCAACTCGTCGAAGAAGGACGACAACGGTCAGTGGGTCGATGACGCGAGGTTCTTCATCCGCGCGTCGGCGTTCGACCGCACCGCCGAGGCCCTCGTCGAGGCCGGGCTGCGCCAGGGCGACGAGGTGACCGTGCGCGGCCAGATCAGAACCTCGGAGTGGGAAACCAACGAAGGCGAGAAGCGGTCCGGCCCCGAGCTGCGCGTGTACGAGATCGCCCGCCCCGTCCGCGCACCCCGCCGCAACGACGCCCCGAGCACCTCGGCCCCGCCCCAGGGCGACCCGTGGGGCGCCGGCTCCTCGTTCGCCAACGAGCCGCCGTTCTGAACCTGCCCGATCTCACCACCGAGGAGTACCCGCAGATGAGCACCGGGGGAATCTGCACCGTGCCCGATTGCGGCGCGATCGTCGCCGACGCACACGTGTGCAGCATGTGCGCGCACCGGCTCGCCGTCGCATTGGGCGACGTCGCCGAGGTGGCGGCCGAGCTTGAGACCGAGCTAACCCGGCAGGGACGCCGAGGCGGCAGGGTCGGGGGCCGGTCGGCCGAGATCCCGCTACCGTTCGACGTTTCCGCCTCGATCGTGGCCGACGCACAGCTGTCCACACTGACCTCGTGGGCGCTGATCGTCGCCGGGGACCTCCTCGGTACCCCGCCGGCCACGGGCGCCCCCGGGCTCGCGGCCTGGCTCGGGGAGCGGGTCGAGGAGATTCGGCACCGGCCGGACGGCGGCGGGTGCGTCGACGAGGTGACAGCCGCCGTCGAGGCCGCGCGCGATCAGGTGCATGACCCCGGAGACGGTGACCTGTCAGCCCTGTTGGGCGTGTGCCCTGAGTGCGGGCAGGCTCTCTACGGGCGCAACACCGTCCGCCAGGCCCGGTGCAGGCGGGACGGGTGCGATGGCGTGGTGGACACCGCCGAGTGGCGGTATGAAGCCCGTCAACGGCTCGCCGGGTCGGTGCTGCCCGCCGCTGACGCCGCGCGCGCCGCCTCGCTGCTCGTGGGGGCGGACATTTCGGCCGCTCTGGTGCGCCAGTGGCGTTCCCGGGGGCGGCTGATCCCGAGCAGCACCGGCGCCGCCGAGCGGCCCTTGTATCTGGTGTCGGAGGTATGCCGGTTGGCCCGTGGAGCGGCGGGCGCGTCAGCGCTATGAACCAATGGCAGAAGAAGGGGCTGTGCCCGCGTGCTCGCAGCCACCGGCACAGCCCCTTCTTCGCTGGTCAGTTCCCCGTTCTCACGACTTGACGGCTGCGTGTTCGAGCGCCTGCGGTGATTGGGCCGGACCGATCCGCAGCGCCCGGGTGCGTCCGGCGCGGATGCCGTTGCCGATTACCACGACCTCGGCGACCTCGTGCACCAGCACGACCGCGGCCAGGCCGAGGATGCCGAACAGGGCCAGGGGCATCAGACCGATAATGATGGCCAGGGACAGCCCCACGTTCTGCCACATGATCACCCGCGAACGCCGCGCGTGTGCCAGCACGTGGGGCAGGTGACGCAGGTCCTCACCCATCAGGGCGACGTCGGCGGTCTCGATGGCCACATCGGTGCCCATGGCGCCCATCGCCACACCCAGGTCCGCGGTGGCCAGGGCGGGGGCGTCGTTGACGCCGTCGCCGACCATCGCGACCGGGCCATGGGAACGGAGCTGGCCGACGATGCGGGACTTGTCCTCGGGACGCAGCTCGGCGTGCACGTCACCGGGGTCGATACCCGCCTCGGTGGCCAGGGCGGCGGCGGTGGCGTGGTTGTCGCCGGTGAGCATGGCCACCCGGTAGCCGGCGCCGCGCAGGGACGCGACGACCTCGCGCGCTTCGGGGCGCAGCTCGTCGCGGACCGCGATGGCGCCGAGCAGGACGCCGTCGTCCTCGACCAGCACGGCGGTGGCTCCGGCGTGCTGCATCCGCGCCACGTCCTCGGCCAGCGGACCGGCCTCGATCCAGCCCGGACGGCCCAGCCGGACGCCGCGCCCGCCCAGGGTGCCGGTGAGCCCGGCACCGGTGACCGCTTCGACGTCCGCAGCCCGCTCAGGGGCGGGGGCGGCGGCCAGGATCGCGGCCGCCAACGGGTGTTCGCTGCGCTCTTCCAGCGCGGCGGCCACCGCGAGGACCTGTTCGCGGGTGTGCCCCGGAGCGGGAAGGGTCTCGATGACGGCCGGGCGGTTGCGGGTCAAGGTGCCGGTCTTGTCCAGCGCCACGGTCTTGACACGCCCCATGGCTTCCAAGGCGGCCCCGCCCTTGACCAGGGTGCCGTGTTTGGAGGCGGCGCCGATCGCGGCAACCACGGTGACCGGAACAGAGATCGCCAGCGCGCACGGCGAGGCGGCCACCAGCACGACCAGGGCGCGCTCGATCCAGATCAGCGGGTCCCCGAACAGCGACCCCGTGGCGGCGATGAGCGCGGCGACGATCATCACCCCGGGCACGAGCGGTTTGGCGATCTTGTCGGCCAGGCGCTGTCCGGCGCCCTTGCGGGACTGCTCGGCCTCGACGATGGAGACGATACGGGCCAAGGAGTTGTCGGCGGCCGTGGTGGTCACCCGCACTTCCAGCGCACCGGTGCCGTTGATGGACCCGGCGAACACCTCATCGCCGGGACCGGCCTCCACAGGCACGGACTCGCCGGTGATGGCGGAGGTGTCCAGGCTGGAGCGGCCGGAGCTGATGACCCCGTCCGTGGCCAGGCGCTCCCCGGGGCGCACCACCAGCGTGTCACCCACCACCAGCTCGCCCGGGTCGATGGTGCGTTCGGCCCCCTCGCGCAGCACGGTGGCCTGCGCCGGGACCAGGTCCAGCAGCGCACGCAGACCCCGGCGTGTGCGCGCCACCGAGTACTCTTCCAGCCCTTCGGCGATGGTGTAGAGCACGGCCAGCATCGCGGCCTCGCCCACTTCGCCCAGCAGCACCGCGCCGACGGCGGCGATGGTCATCAGCGTGCCCACGCCGATCTTGCCTTGGGCCAAGCGGCGCAGCGTGGACGGCACGAACGTCCACCCCGCCACAGCCAGCGCGGCGGCCTTGAGGACCAACCCCACTAGGTCGGGTGCGCCGGCCCACCCGGCGCCGTAGCCGAGCCCGAGCAGTACCGCGGCGACGGCGGCGAACCGGATCTCGCTCACCTGCCACAGCCGCTCAGGGGCTTCTTCCTCCTCGGCGCCGGGCGCCTGGTCTGAACTGCATCCGCAGGCATCACTCACCGCGCACCTCCATCAGAGTCGTTTCGGGGCTGTCGGTTCCGTAGTTGGGGCACAACGCGACCGCGTTGCCGGTCGCGGCCAGTACGACCTCGGCCGAGGCCAGCAGGTCCATCAGCTCGGGCCGGGTCAGGGAGTAGAAGACCTGGCGCCCTTCGGGCCGTCCGTCGACCAGGCCGCAGTCGCGCAGGCACGCGATGTGCTTGGACACCGTGGACTGGGCCAGACCCAGTTGGCCGACCAGGTCGGCCACCCGCGCCTCGCCCTGGGCCAGGCGGCGCACGATCGCCAACCGGGTGCCGTCGGAGAGGCTGTGGAACAGGGCCTCGGCCGCACCGAGGTCAGTGGTACGAGACGGGCACTCACCCATGCTATTCATCGCCATTTGGCGATCATATCCCAGATTGGCGATCATTTGGGTGTGGTCCTGCTCATGAACACGTCGAGTCGGCATCGGGCACGTGCGCCCCTGCTTGCAAAGCACGCGCCCGACGTGTCACACTCGAAACGCCGTAGAACACGTGTACCCAAAACCCGGAACCCGCCAAGGAGCCGGGTTTTTTGTGTCTGTGCATCTCAGACCCCGGAGCACTTCACGGGCAGTGGGGGGTCAATGCCTCGCCGCGCATTACAGGTCTGCCCGACCCCCGGGTGCCCAGAACTGACCCCCAGGGCCGATGCGAGGGGTGCGCCCGGGCAGCGGCGCAGCGCCGAGGCAGCGCGCACTCGAAGGGCTACGACACACGGTGGCAGCGCACCCGCGCCGCCTACCTACGCGCGAACCCCTACTGCGAGTGCCACGCCTGCGCCGAACTTCCCGAGCTGTTGCGCCCGCGCGCGACCGAGGTCAATCACCGTGACGGGTTAGGTCCTCGCGGTCCGCACGGGCACGACTGGTCGAACCTGCAGGCGATGACGAAGGCTCACCACAGCCGAACGACCGCGCGCGAGCAGCCCGGCGGTTGGAACGATCGCGAATAGTTGCTCACTGTCGGTGAGAATCCGGGTGGAATCCCTGGCTTGATGTTTCCGCAGGTCAACGGGGGGTCAACCCCCTGGCCTGGGGTTACAGGGGAACGCCGGGGAGGGCTGGAAAAGGTCGGTCAGGTTCAAAAGGTCCTCGTCTGTCACGCGACGTGATCAACTCCGAAGGGGGTGATCGGTCATGCCGCGAGGGGGTGCCCGTCCGGTCTCCGGTCCTCCGCCGGACCCGAACGCGCTGCGCCGCGACCGCCCGTCCGACCAAGCGACGTGGACGACCCTGCCCGCTGAGGGGCGCACGGGCGAGCCGCCCGAGTGGCCGCTGCTCGACGTGCAGCCGCGTGAGTGGGACCTGTGGCGCGCCATGTGGGCGAAGCCGCAGGCGGTGATGTGGGAACGCCTCGGTCAGCAGATCGAGGTCGCGATGTTCGTGCGCAAGCTCGCCGAGGCCGAGCAGCCGCGCGCGAGCGTGGAGCTGCAGAAGGTCGTTCGGCAGTACCTCGACTCGTTGGGCCTGTCGGTGCAGGGGATGCTACGCAACCGGTGGCGCATCGCTCCGGGCGAGTCCGCCGAGCAGACCGCCGGCACGTCCGCAGCGCCTGCTCGACGGCGCCCGTCCGCGCGGTCCCGACTGAAGGTCGTCGCCGATGGCGACGGCGACTGATGAGCGGGTCGTCGCCTGGCCGACCCTGTTCGTCGCGATCGACTGGGTCGAAGCGCACTGCGTCATTCCCGACGGCTTCCACCGGGGTGAGCCGTTCGAGCTGACCGGCGAGATGCTGTGGTTCTACGCCAACCACTACCGCGTGCGCCGTGACGCCGATGTCGCCCGGTCGCTGAACTCGCCCGCCTCGGCGTTCTACTACCGGCGGTCGCAGCTCGTACGCCCGCAGAAGTGGGGCAAGGGGCCGCTCACCGCGTCGCAGATCCTCGTCGAGGGCGTCGGCCCGGTGGTGTTCGCCGGGTTCGCCCAGGGCGGCGAGGTCTACCGGTGCGCCGACCACGGGTGCGGGTGCGGCTGGGTGTACGCCTACGAGCCCGGCGAAGCGATGGCCGTCCCGTGGCCGACTCCGCTGATCCAGGTCACCGCGTTCAGCGAGGACCAGACCGGCAACATCTACGACGCGCTCAGGCCCATGATCCGGCTCGGCCCGCTCGCCGAGATGATCCCCAAGGTCGGCGAGGAGTTCACCCGGTTGCCCGGCGGCGGTGAGATCGTCACCGTCACCAGCAACGCGCAGTCGCGCCTCGGCCAGCGGGTCACGTTCGTCGCCCAGGACGAAACCGGCATCTGGACTGCCGCGAACCGGATGGTCAAGGTCGCCGAGACCCAGCGGCGAGGACTCGCCGGCATGGGCGGGCGCGCGGTCGAGACGACCAACGCATGGGACCCGTCCGAGCAGAGCGTCGCGCAGCGCACGTCCGAGTCGTCGGCGGCCGACGTGTTCCGCGACTTCGTTCAGGCGCCGGCCTCGCTCAAGTTCAGCAACAAGGCCGAGCGGCGCCGGATCTACCGGCACGTCTACGGGGACTCGTGGTGGGTCGACCTCGATGTCATCGACGGCGAGGCCGTCGAACTGATGGAGAAGGACGAGGCCCAGGCCGAACGATTCTTCGGCAACCGGATCACCGCCGGTACGGCCTCATGGCTCGACGCTGAGGCGTGGTCCGACCGGGCGACCGAGCGCGAGGTTCCCGACGGAACCCGGATCGTGCTCGGCTTCGACGGGAGTGACCTCGACGACTGGACAGCCGTGCGGGCCGAGACGCTCGACGGGTTCCAGTTCACACCGACCTACGGACCCGACCAGGGGTCGGCCGTGTGGAACCCGCAGGATTTCGGCGGTCAGGTGCCGCGTCTCGAAGTACGCGCAGCGATCGACGAGCTCATGTGCCGCTACGACGTCGTCCGGCTCTACGCCGACCCGCCCTACTGGGACACCGAGGTCGACGAGTGGGTCGACGCCTACGGCGACCGGCGGGTCATCCGCTGGCACACACGCCGCACGGTGCAGATGCACGCCGCGGCCGAGCGGCTCAAGACCGACGTCACCAAGGCCAACACCGCGTTCACGCACGACGGCTGCCCGATCGCCGCGGCGCACGTCGCCAACGCTCGGACGGCCGCGCGCCCTGGTGACCGGTACGTGCTCCGCAAGGCGTCGGCCGCTCAGAAGATCGACGTCGCCGTGTCCTCGATCCTCGCCCACGAGGCCGCCTGCGACGTCATCGCCGCAGGTCTGGCCACCCGCAAGAAGAACTACGTCTACACCGCATGAGCAGGAGAGGGGGCGGCATGGCCACGTCGAACAGGCTCGTTCCCTTGTCACGCTGCTTGAGAACGAGCTGCTCGCACGCGCGAGCGAAGCCGACCGGATGATCGGCTACTACCGCGGCGAGCAGCCGCTGAAGTTCGCGAGCGCCGAGTTCCGCGAGTACTTCGCGAACCGCTACCGGGAGTTCGCCGACAACTGGGTGCAGGTCGTAGCCGACTCCCCGGTCGAGCGGCTCAACGTCACCGGGATCAAGCCCGCCGGCGACGACCGCGCCGATCGGGACCTGTGGCGCGTATGGCAGGTCAACGGCTTGGACTCCGACAGCCAACTCGGCTTCCTCGGTGCCGGGACCGCCGGCCGGTCGTTCGTTCTCGTCTGGGGCGACCCGTCTGATCCGGACGTGCCCGAGGTGACGTTCGAGGACGCGCGCGAGTGCATCGTCGCCTACGAGCCGGGCAGCCGACGCAAGCGCCGCGCGGCGCTCAAGCGGTGGCAGGACGGAGGCGACGAGTTCGCGACGCTCTACCTGCGCGACGAGGTGTGGAAGTTCCGTCGGCCGCTGCTGCGGCACTCCCGGTCGATGAACCTTGCCGGAGTCGACGAGGTGCTCAAGTGGGAGCCGCGCGAGCTCGCCGAGCCGAACCCGCAGCCCAATCCCATGGGGACCGTCCCGATCGTCGAGCTCACGAACAGACCGATGCTCGCCGACGACCCACTGTCGGACGTGGTGGGCACCGTCGCGATGCAGAATGCGGTGAACCTGCTGTGGGCGCAGCTCTTCACCGCGGCGGACTTCGCCGCCTTCCCGCAGCGAGTGATCACCGGCGCCGAGATGCCGACGACCCCGATCCTCGACGAGCGGGGTCAGGTCATCGGAGAACGGCCCGTCGACCTGTCCCGCTTCGCCGTCGACCGGGTCCTGTGGATCACCGGCGAGCAGGCCAAGATCGCCGAATGGTCGGCCGCGAACCTGTCCGCGTACACGGACGTGATCGAGGTCGCTGTCGGGCACATCGCCGCGCAGACGCGCACGCCGCAGCACTACCTCGTCGGCCGCATGGCGAATCTGTCCGGCGAGGCGCTGATCGCGGCGGAAACCGGCCTCGTCAAGCGCGTCGAGGAAAAGCAGATGTGGTTCGGCCAGAGCCTGCGCGAGATGTTCCGGCTGATAGCGCTCGCCCAGGGCGACGAGGACAAGGCCCGTGCGATCGCGGCCGGCTCCGTGCTGTGGGCCGATGCCGAGTCCCGGTCGCAGTCCCAGCTCGCCGACGCGCTGATGAAGTTGAAGCAGATCGGCTTCCCCTTCGAGTGGATCGCGGCCCGGTACGGGCTGACCCCGACCGAGATCGCCGACGTGCTCGCCATGCGCGAGCGCGAACAGCTCGCCGACCCGATCGGCGCGATCGCCGCGGAGATGGGCCGCGGCGGCATCCCCGCAGAGTTCGACGACCCGGTAGCGATCGAGGGGCAGCGGTGAGTCTCGCCGTCGCCCAGGAGCACCGCGCCATGCAGGCCGGAATCGCTCAGGACGCCGCGCGCCGCGTGGCCGCCGCGTGGGCCGAGGGGGTCGACCCCGACAACATCCGGGAGTCGTGGCGGCTGACGCTGCCGCAGGCCGTCGGGATCACCACGGCCGCGCAGTACGCCGCGGCGCGAGCGGCCGAGTCCTACCTGCAGCGGGTGATTCCCGGGGAACCGGCCGCCGGTCTGAACGCGCGGGCGCTCGCCGGTGTTGCCTCGGACGGGCGCGACCTGTCGTCCCTGTTGGCCCAACCCGCGATCACCGTGCTGACCTACCTCGCCGGCGGGCGCGCTCTCGCCGACGCGATGGTCGCGGCCGTCGCCGCCCTCGAACTGATCGTCGGCACGCAGGTGTCCGACGCCGGGCGTGGCGCCGACCTCGTCGGTATGGCCGCGCGCCCGCGTGTGGTCGCCTACACGCGCGTCGTGAACCTCCCCGCGTGCGCCCGGTGCATCATCCTCGCCGGGCAGACCTACGCATGGAGCGAGGGGTTCGCCCGGCACCCGCGGTGCGACTGCGAGGTGCTGCCGCTGACCGACGACGACCCGGCGCCGTTCTCGCCGCGCGAGCTCTTCGAGCAGATGAGCCCCGACGAGCAGGTGCGTCGCTTCGGTGCGGCCGGCGCCGAAGCGATCCGGGAGGGCGCCGACCTCGGTCAGGTCGTCAACGCCCGGCGCGGCATGAGCGTCGCCGGGGCGCGTCTGGTGACTCGGGAGGGCATGACCCGCCGCGGCTACGCCGGGCGGCGCCTCGGCTCGACCGACGATCGCGGCCGGTTCCGTCCTTCACGTGCGCCTCGGCTGATGCCCGAGCAGATCATCGCCGAGGCCGACGGTGACCGCGGCGCCGCGATCGAGGCGCTGATCAGGTACGGCTTCCTCACGCCCCGCCGCGAGGACGCCGCGCCCGCTCCGGTGCCCGAACCGGTCGTGCTCACCCCGCCGGCACCGTCCGAGCAGGCGCTGCCGGACCCGCCGACCATGGCCGACGCCGACCTCGAATCCGAGCTCGCCGAGCTGATGCAGGCCGGCGACTTCGACTCGCCCCGGTTCTCCGCGCTCATGGCGGAGATGGACCGGCGCGAGCAGGCCGGCCGCGACGCCGAGCAGGCGCCCGACGTCGAGCCCGATCAGGGGCCGGTCGACGGGAGCGTCACGGCAGCCGACCTCGCGTGGCACGACGACGAGCGGCTGTCCGAGCTGCTGCTGACTGCGTTCGCCGAGGGGCGCACGCGCGACGCCGCGGTGATCGAGGCCGCGATCGACCGGCGGGCCGAGGCCGCCGAGGCGCCGCTGGCCGAGGTCTGGGTCGATCCCGACGAGACCGATGCCGAGCGGGGACGCCGCGAGCGCGAAGACGCGCAGTACGCCGAGATGGCGCGGCTCGTCGAGGAAGAGGGCTACGGCTGGGAGCAGGCTGCGGCCGAAGTGCAGGGCCGCTCGATCGAGTCGATCCGGCGCGAGGCGTACCTTGCCGAGCACCGGTCGGCGAGCGACCGGCGCAGCTTCACCGAGGTCGCCCGCGAGCAGTACAAGCTCTACGTCGCCCGCGCCTACGAGCAGGCCGAGGATGCGACCCGCGGCTACCTCATCACCAACGAGGCCAGAGCCCGCGGGGTGGACCCCGAGTCGCTGTTCTCCGGTCCGCACGCCCGCGCCGAACGATGGGCCTCGGAAGAGCTCAAGCGGTGGTGGGACGAATACGGCAGACTGACGTTCGAGGACTTCGTCGCCGAGATCGAGTCCGGGCGCGGCACCGACGCCGGCCGAGACTACAACCGGTAGGGGGCGCCGTGTCGATGGCGAACGAGCTGATCCGCGCCCGCGCCGCCGGTGTGCGCGCGGCCGAGAACGACGAGCCGCGTTCCTCGTCCCCGTACCGGCCGGACGCGCCGACCGCACGCGAGCGGATGCTGTGGCGCGCCTGGAACTCCGGATACGAGTCGGTGCGGCCGATGCCGATCGACTACAGCAGCTAACCGCACCCGCTGACGACCCGCCCACCGAGGCGGGT
>Ga0079224_100008404_pt1 | contig 13977 bp, 12 predicted proteins | sample Stecom2015_FD_80414 | JGI IMG/M metagenome (GOLD analysis project Ga0079224, IMG submission 80414) | Agricultural soil microbial communities from Utah to study Nitrogen management - Steer compost 2015 | ecosystem: Environmental > Terrestrial > Soil > Agricultural land | place: USA: Utah... | reverse complement strand
GCCGCTGGCATGAATGCGACCGAGACGCGCAGCCTGACGGACATGCTTCGGGAGATGGCTGCAACGAGGCAAGGCTTCAGCCTGGTCGTGGTGGAACACGACATGCGGCTGGTGATGGCGCTTTCCAGCCGCATCCAGGTCATCAACCGTGGACAGCTGCTGGCCGACGGAAGGCCAGAAGAGGTGCAGCATGACCCGGCGGTGATCGAAGCCTATCTCGGAAGCCGTGGTCGGGCTCGAAAGCGGAGGAGGCCTGCCGATGCTTCTCTCGCTTGAGCAGCTGGACGTCTGGCGCGGCGCCTCGCATGTGCTCCACGGGGTTTCGCTGGAGGTGGAGGAGGGGGAGATCGTCGCCCTGCTGGGGGCGAATGGTGCCGGAAAGACGACCACGCTGCTGACCATCTCGGGCCTGCTGCGCCCGCGGGCTGGGCGCGCGAGGCTCCGCCTGGAGGGGCGCGAGCTCGATCTTCTGCGTCTGCCGGTGTCGGAGATCGTCGCTGCAGGCGTGGCCCACTGCCCGGAGGGACGACAGGTCTTCGGCGGCCTCAGCGTGAACGAGAACCTGCGCATGGGGGCCTTCCTGCGACGCGACGGCGAGGTCGCGCGTGACATGGAGGAAATGCGCAGGCTTTTCCCCATCCTGCGCGAGCGGGCGCATGGTCTGGCCGGACAGCTTTCCGGCGGCGAGCAGATGATGCTGGCGATTGCCCGCGCCCTGATGTCCCGGCCGCGCCTGCTGCTGCTCGACGAACCCTCTCTTGGCCTCGCCCCCCAGATGGTGGAGGGCATCTTCGATATCATCGAGGAGATCCGCGACCGCGGGACCACCGTGCTTCTGGTGGAGCAGAACGCGGCGACCGCCCTCGAGATCGCCGACCGCGCCTACGTCATGGAGCAGGGGAGGGTGAGCCTTTCCGGCCCGGCGGAACGGCTGGCGGCGGACCGGCGGCTGCAAGAGGCCTACCTGGGAATTACCCCGGCGGAGAGCGAGCCATGAGCGGTGGCTACCTTCTGCAGCAGGTCCTGAACGGCCTGGTCCTCGGCTCCTTCTATGCCCTCGTGGCCGTTGGCTTCTCGATGATCTACGGCATCGTCCGCCTGATCAATTTCGCCCATGGCGACGTCGTCATGGTGGGGGCCTTCGCGGCCTTCGGGATCCTGCTGGTCTACGGCCTGCCACTCTGGGCAGCGGTCCTGGCGGTGATGACCCTGGGAGCGATCCTCGCCATGCTGATCGACCTGGTGGCCTTCCGGCCCCAGCGGGGCGCCCCCCAGGTCAATGGCTTCATCACCTCCCTGGGTGTCTCCATCCTGATGCAGAACCTTGGCATCCTGCTTCTTTCGGGGCAGCCGCGGCCCTTCAACCTGCCCGGCTGGTTGCGCAGCAACCTCGAGCTGGCCGGGGCTCGGGTGACGGTGCTGGAACTGGTGACGATCGTCGTCACGCTCCTGGTGCTGCTGGGCCTGACCCTCTTCGTGCGCGGCACGCGGCTCGGCATCGCCATGCGCGCCACCGCCGAAAATCCGGCGGCAGCCCAGCTCATGGGCATCAAGGTCAATCGCGCCATCGCCACCGCCTTTGCGCTCGGGGGCGCGCTGGCCGCTCTCGCCGGCCTGCTCTGGGCCGGTCGCGCGGGACAAATCCATCCGCTGATGGGCTTCGTGCCGGGCCTGAAGGCCTTCGTCGCCGCGGTCATCGGCGGCGTCGGCAGTCTGGTGGGGGCGGTGCTCGGCGGCTACCTCCTCGGTTTTGCCGAGGTGCTCTTCGTCGGGCTCCTGCCGCCCGCCTACGGCTCCTATCGCGATGCCTTCGTCTTCGGTCTGCTCATCCTGATCCTGCTGATCCTTCCTAACGGACTGCTGGGGCGCGCGGCGGAGGAGCGAGCATGAAGCTGCAGCGCCATCATCTTGCCTGGGGCCTGCTGATCGCCGGCGGCCTCGCGCTTGCCGCGGCCGGAGAGGCGATGCTGAGCGGCTACGAGCGGACGGTGCTGGGCTTCGCGGGCATCTACGCCATGCTGGCGATCAGCCTCAGCTTCTCCAACGGGCTGACCGGTCTCTTTTCCCTCGGCCACCCCGCCTTCATGATGGTGGGCGGCTATGTGGCGGCCATCCTGACCTTCCCGGCGAACCGCAAGGGCTTCATGCTGCCGGCTCTGCCGGAATGGATGGCGAGCTGGCAGTGGCCGCTCTTTCCCGCAACGCTTGCCGGTGGCGTGGCGGCGGCACTTCTTGCCGTCGTGGCCGGCTTCCCGGTCCTGCGCCTGCGGGGGCACTATCTCGCGGTGGCGACCCTCGGCCTCATCATCATCCTGCGGGTGGTCATCAACAACGCCGACGGGCTGACGCGCGGGGCGCTCGGCCTGAACGGCATTCCGCGTCACACCGATCTCTGGTGGATCCTGGGCTGGCTTGCCCTCTGCCTGCTCGTCTGCTGGCGGCTGAAGTACTCCTCGGTCGGGCGCAGCCTGCTGGCAATCCGCGAGAACGAGATGGCCGCCGCCTGCATGGGGGTTCCCCGCGCGCGGGCGAAGCTTGCCGCCTTCACCCTCGGCGCCTTCTTCGCCGGGGTGGGCGGTGCGCTCTGGGCTCATCTCCTCACCAATCTCACGCCGGGCTCCTTCAACATAGCGCTCGCCTTCATGCTGGTCGTCATGGTGGTCATCGGCGGCAGTGGCAGCCTGATCGGCGCCGGCGTGGCGGCCATCGCGATCACCTTCCTGAGCGAGGCGCTGCGGCCCCTCGAGCAGGCGATGGGTGCCTACGGGCTCGTGCAGATCGTCATCGCGCTTCTTCTGATCGCGATGCTGCTGCTGCGTCCCCAAGGCCTGTTCGGCAGCGCCGAACCTGCATTTCTGCGGCCTTCAACCGCGGAACACCGGGCCGCAAGGCCCCTTTCACAAGCCGAGGAACGGGAGGTTTGAGATGAGGTTTCGCAGTCTCTTGATGGCGGCCGGCGCGCTCGCGCTGGCCAGTGCCGTGCTTCCGGCGCAAGGGGAGGCGCAGGAGCCGATCCGCGTTGCCGCCCTCTATGCCCTGACGGGCGGGATGTCCTCTCTCGATGGACCCTCGCTCAAGGGCGCCGAGCTTCACGTCGACCAGATCAATGAAGCCGGCGGCGTGCTGGGGCGACCGCTGGAGCTGGTGGTCTTCGACACCCGCACGGATCAGCAGGTGACCGCCACCGCCGCGCAGGAAGCCGTCTCCAGCGGGGTGGTCGCGGGCTTCGGCCAGTCGGACACGACCTTCGTGATGGCCGCCGCGCCGACTTTCCAGGAGGCGCAGATCCCCTTCGTCACCTCGGGCGCAACCCATCCGATGCTGCCCACCTGGGTCGGCGACTTCATGTTCATGGCGGCCTTCGGGGATGACGACCAGTCCTACGCCATCGCCGACTATGCCTATGACTCCCTGGGCCACCGCCGGGTCTACGTCTGGACCGACAACTCCATGGATTTCACCCGCGCGCTCACCGCCTTCTTCAAGGAGCGCTTCGAGGAGCGGGGCGGGGAGATCATCGACGAAGACTTCTTCATGATGGGGGATACGGACTTCTCGGCGCAGATCGCGCGCCTGGAAGCGGTCGATCCGCCCCCTGATGCAGTTTTCATTTCGGCGATTCCGAGCGAGGCGGGGCTGACGGTTCGTCAGATCCGCGAAGCCGGGATCGAGATGGACATCATCTCTGGCGATGGTTTCGACACGGAACTGGTGGCCTCGGTGCCCGGGCCAGAGCTTGCTAACAACGTCTACTTCTCGACTCACACCTACCTGGCGGACGATCGCCCGGAGGTTCAGGAATTCATCGACGCCTACACCGAGAAGTTCGGCCATGCGCCGGAGAATTCCTTCGCACCGCTGGGATATGACGCCATCGGCCTGATCGCCAATGCCATCGAGCGCGCCGGAAGCGACGATCCAATCGCAATCCGCGATGCGCTGGCCGAAACGCGGGACTACCCGGCCGTGACCGGCACCATCTCCTACACCCGGGAAAACATGGTACCGCCGAAGCCGGTTTCCATCGTTTCCGTCCAGAGCGCGAAGTTTGCCGTGGAGGAAATCTGGCGGCCGGAGTGATCCAGCGCGGCGACGCCGGGGAGGAAGGGCCTCCCCGGCTCCCACCTCGATATGCAAAGGAAAGTGACCCGTGGTCATAGAACCTGAGAAGCTGGTCTACATCTGCTGCTCCGATATTGCGGGGCAGGTGAGGGGCAAAGGCTTCCCGGCCCGGGACCTGGAAAAGCGCCGGCGCTTCGGTGTCGGCTGGACGCCGACCAATGTCATGATCAACTGCCTTGGGCGCATTCCGAAGACCCCCTTCGGTCCCCATGGCGATCTCTTCCTGGTGCCCTCCGACAGCCCCGAGGTCGTGCTCGACTTCGGCGACGGCACGCCTGTGGAGCACTGGCTTCTCGGGGAGATCCGGACGCTGGAGGGAGAGGACTGGGATTGCTGCCTGCGTTCTTTTCTGCGGCGCTCGCTTGCCCGGCTCGAGGAGGAGATGGGGCTCAAGATCCTCGCCAGCTTCGAGCATGAGTTCCACCTGGAAGGTGCAGAGGAGCGCAGCGGCGATGCCTATGCTCTCAGCTCCCTGCGCGGCATCGAGGCCTTCAGCGCCGAGTTCATTGGCGCCCTGCGGGCCAACGGGCTGGCGCCGGAAACCTACCTGCCGGAGTATGGGACCAGGCAGTACGAGGTGACGCTCGATCCGGCGCCCGCCCTTGAGGCCGCCGACCGCGCCGTCAAGCTGCGCGAGATCTGCCGCGCCGTCGCCCGACGCCACGGCTTCCGGGCCAGCTTCTCGCCGCTCGTCACCCGGGGTGTGGCGGGCAACGGCGTCCACATTCACTTCAGCCTGCAGGATCGCGAGGGCAGGCCTGTGACCTGGGATCCCGAGCGCCCCGGCGAGCTTTCCGAGGCGGCCGGCTCTTTTGCGGCGGGCATTCTGCGCCATGTCCGGGCGCTTTGCGCGCTCACCGCGCCCAGCGTCATCTCCTACGACCGCTTGAAGCCTCACTCCTGGTCCGCCTTCTGGGGCAATCTCGGCCTGCGCGATCGCGAGGCGCTTCTGCGCATCTGCCCCTATCCCCACGCTGAGGACATTGATCCGGCGCCCTGCTTCAACCTGGAGTATCGCGCCTCCGATGCCGCGGCGAGCCCCTTCCTGCAACTGGGTGTACTGGTGTGCGCCGGCCTTCAGGGCCTGCGGGAAAAGCTGCCGACACCGGCAATCACCGAAGTCGATCCGGAAGAGCTGGGTCCGGAAAAGCGCAGGGAGCTGGGCATCCCGGACCTGCCGCGAAGCCTGGGCGAGGCCCTGGACGCGCTGGAGCAGGACACGATGGTCCTTGGCTGGCTCGGGCCAACGCTGGCGCAGGTCTACCTGCAGCACAAGCGCGGCGAACTCGGCATGCTCGAGGGCAAGGACGAGGCAGAGGTTTGCCGCCTCTATGCCGAGGCCTATTGAGGACGTGGAATGAGCGAAAGACTGCAGCCGGGCTCCTTGCTGGGACCCGGCGACCCATCACCCGTGGGCGAGATCGAAGGGGATGAGGCTTCGCCCTTCTTTCTCGTTTGCGATCATGCGGGCAATGCCGTGCCTGCGGCGCTGAAGGGACTGGGCCTGTCGGCGGAAGAGCTGGAACGCCACATCGCCATCGATCGTGGTGCCCTGGCGGTGGCCCGCCTGCTGGCCGAACGCCTGGCGGCGCCCCTGGTCTACCAGCGCTACTCGCGCCTCGTCATCGACTGCAACCGGCGGCCGGAAGCCAGTGATTCCATCTGCGTCCTGGCGGATGGAACCGAGGTGCCCGGCAATCGAAACCTGAGCGAAGCCGACCGCCTTGCCCGGATGAGGGAAATTCTCCAGCCGTACCACGCGCGGATCGAGGCAGCCCTGGATGCGCGCCTGGCCGCCGGCCGTCCCACGCTCTTCGTCTCGGTCCATTCCTTCACGCCCCGCCTGCGCTCCCGTCCGGCCGACCGCCCCTGGGAGCTCGGGCTCTGTTGGGGAGAGGACCGGCGTTTCAGCGACGCGGTGCTTGAAGCACTGGAAGAGCAGGAGCGCGACTTGCGCCTCGGCCGCAACGAGCCCTATGCCGTCGACATGGAAAAGGATTACTCCATCCCGCTGCATGCGGAAGCCCGCAAGCTGCCCTATGTCGAATTCGAGATGCGCCAGGACCTCCTGGAGGGGCCGGAGACCGCCCCGCGCTGGGCCGGCCGCCTGGAGAAGGCGCTCCGACGGGCCGCCGACAGCTTTCTGGGGAAAGGGACCGTAACATCATGACAGCTCAGAGCGTGCCGCCGCGCGATGCCCCTCTCGATCCCGTCCGCAGCGCCCTGCTGCTGATCGACGTGCAGAAGGGCATCTTCCATCCCGGGGCCGCCGAGACGCGCCCCTACTTCTACCAGAGCGCGCGGGACATGGCGGTGCCGAACATGATGCGCCTGCTGGAGGCAGCGCGACAGGCGAAGATGGAAGTGGTTCATACGGTCATCCAGAGCCTGACCGCCGATGGACGGGACCGCAGCCTGGACTACAAGCAGACCGGGTTCCACTTTCCACCGGGCAGCCGGGAAGCCGAGCCCTGTGACGAGGTGACCCCCGCCGCCGACGAGATCGTCCTGCCCAAGACCTCTTCCAGCCTCTTCAACTCCACGATCTTCGAGTACCTGCTGCGCAACATGGGGCTGGATACCGTGGTGGTGACCGGCTTTCTCACCGACCAGTGCGTGGATCATACCGTCAGGGACGGGGCGGATCGCGGCTTTCGCATGATCTGCCCGGTGGATGCCTGTACCACCGACAGCCAGGAACGCCACGAAGCTGCGCTGCGCGCCTTCCGCGGCTATTGTCGCCAGGTGACCACGGCCGACCTCCTCGCGGAGCTAGGCCAGGTGGACCGAGGCTGACCGCCCGGTCGCTCACAGCGGAGTCTTCTCGGATCGTACGGGGAAGGGGTGGAGCGATGCGGCGCTTTCCGCCAGAGCGCATCATCTGTCTAACGGAAGAGACGGTGGAGACCCTCTATCTCCTGGGGCAGGAGCACCGCATCGTCGGTGTCTCTGGCTATGCGGTCCGGCCGAAGAGGGTGCGCCGGGAAAAACCCCGGGTCTCGGCCTTCACCTCGGCGGACATCCCCAAGATCCTGGCGCTGGAACCCGACCTGGTGCTGACCTTCTCGGACCTGCAGGCCGATATCGCGGCGAGCCTTCTCCGGGAAGGGGTGACGGTCATGGGCTTCAACCAGCGCGACATCGCCGGCATCCTGGCCATGATCCGCTCCCTGGGCGCCCTTACCGGCACGCTGGAACAGGCCGAGGAACTGGCCGCCGGCTATGAAGCAAGGCTCTCCCGGCTCCGCGCGCAGCGGCCCGAGAAAGAGCGGCGGCCGCTCGTCTACTTCGAGGAGTGGGACGAGCCCATGATCAGCGGCATCAAGTGGGTGTCGGAGCTGATCGAGATCGCCGGAGGCCGGGATGCCTTCCCGGAACTCAGCGGCGAGAAGGCCGCAAAGGATCGGATCGTGACAGGGGAGCAGGTGATCGCGGCACAGCCGGATGTCATCCTTGCCTCCTGGTGCGGCAAGAAGGTGCGACCCGAAAGGATCGCGGAGCGTCCCGGCTGGGGAAGCATTCCTGCGGTGCGCAACCAGCGGATCGTGGAGATCAAGTCGCCGCTGATACTCCAGCCCGGCCCCGCCGCCTTGACGGAGGGCCTGGATGCCATCCTGGACGCCCTGTGGCCCTGAGAGCGAAGGGTCAGTGAGCCATCAGCAAGGGAACCCTGGTCTCGGCCAGCAGGCGCCGCGTGACGCCGCCGACGATGAACTGGCGCAGGCGGCTGTGACCATAGGCGCCCATGACGATGAGGTCAGCTTCGCGCTTCTCCGCTTCCGCGAGCAGGGCCTCCCCAGGGGCCTGCCCGCCACTTATGCGATGGCCTTGGGCCTCCACGTGATGCAGTGCCAGGCGATCGACCGCTTCGGCCGGGTCAGCGCTACGTGCGCTTTCCTCGATGCTGATGACTGTCACCTCCTTTGCTCGCTGCAGGAGGGGAAGCCCTGCGGTCAAGGCCCGCGCCGCCTCGCGACGGCCATTCCAGGCCACCACCACATTCCTTCCGATGTTCCCGCGGAACGCGCCGGGGACCACCAGCACCGGGCCGCCTACGTCGAAAAGTGCCGCTTCCAGACCTGAAGCTGAAAGCCCCTCCTTCTCAGCCCTCGGTTGCGGCAGCACGATGAGATCAAAGAGCAGGCCTCGACGCGCCAACTCCACGTCCGCTCGTCCCTCTACGAGGCGCCAGGCCGCTCGTCCTCTCCCGGGAAGGTTCTCGTCAGCCTTGTTGGCCGGCAGATCCGCCTTCTGGCAGCACTCTTCGAAAAGGCGCCAGGCCTCCCGAGTCTGCGCCTCGGCCTTTTCCCGGATTTCGCTCATGACCTGGGTGACCATCGTGCCGGTCATGCCATCGGCAATGAGGGGAATGCCTTCCCGGGGATCCGGTTGGACGTGCAGGACTTCAAGGTAGGAATCATGCTGCCTGGCAATAGAGAAGGCAGCCTCTATGACGGCGGCGCTATCCTCATCCCCCTCAAGCAGCGCGAGAATGGATGCGATGGTCATGTCTTTCGGCCTCCCGTGCGCAGGATCAGTGGCCAGAGTGACCTCTCATCGTGCGGCAGGCCTTGCGCCAAATCAAGTGGAAGGCGAACGAGAAAGGGCAAGCTCCTACTCATGAGCAGGGGCAGGGCTTAAGCTAAAGTGCCGATTTTCTTGCGGAAGTGCGAGAGCGTGTAGAGGAAAAGCACCATGCCGATGAGCAGTAGTGCCAGGAACTGGGGCCAGACAACCGCAAAGCCCGCGCCGCGAAAGAGGATAGCCTGGGCCAGCATGACAAAGTGGGTGGTGGGGGCGCCGAGCATGATGAACTGCACCAGCTCGGGCATGCTTTCGCGCGGCGTTGTCCCACCTGACAGCATCTGCAGCGGCAGCAGCACCAGGATCAGCAGCATGCCGAATTGCGGCATGGAGCGCGCGATGGTTGCCAGAAAGATGCCGATCGCCGTGGTCGCAAACAGGTGCAGCGCCGTCCCGGCGAGAAAGAGGCTGCTCGAGCCCTGAATGGGCACCTCCAGCAGGTACTGAACGACGAAGACGATGGACAAGCCGGCGGCGACGAGCACCACAAGGCCCATCGAGAGCACCTTGCTGGTCATGATCTCGAAGGGAGTGACTGGCATTACCAGAAGATGTTCTATAGTGCCGTGTTCTCGCTCCCGAATGAGGGCGGCGCCACTGAGGATGATAGAGAGCAGGGTGACGTTGTTGATCACTTGGACGATGCTGCCAAACCAGGCCTGGTCCAACTCGGGATTGAAGCGTGCCCGCTCCACTAGCGCCACCGGTAGTTGCGCAGGAGCTCGATAGCCTTCCGCAAACTCCTGCACCTCCGCATTAAGAATGCTGCTGATGTAGCCCGCGCCGGTGAAGGCTTGGGTCATGCGGGTCGCGTCAATATTCAGCTGAAGTGCTGGATTGCGCCCGGCCAGCACGTCCCTTTGAAAGTTCGGAGGAATGTTGAGGGCGAAGGTGTCGAGGCCGGCGTCCATGCGCGCATCCATCTCCGCGTGCGAGATGAGGGATGGACTGAGGAAGTAGGGCGGATAGAAGGCATCGGTAATGCGCATCGAGAGCGGGGAAAGATCCTCGTCCACGACGGCGATGGGCGCCTCGTTCAGGGTCTCGGGCATCGCCGTGGCAGCGGCGTAGACGGAAAAGGTGAAGGAATAGACGATCAGGATCAGCATGATCGGATCGCGCAGGAGGCCACGCAGTTCCTTCACGCCGAGGTGCAGAATGTTGGAGAGGCTGCGCATTGGCTAGCGCTCCTGCTTTCTGAGCAGGAGCACGCTGAGACCTATGAGTAGTGGCACGGCGAGGAGCAGTGGCACGAAGGAGCTTCCCAGGTCGGCAAAACCAAGTCCCTTCGCAAAGGTACCGCGCGCGATCGTCAGGTGATGCGTCGTGGGATAGAGGTGTCCGATCAGGGCCCCGGCACCTTCCAGGGATGACACCGGATCCAGCAGTCCCGAAAACTGCACCGCCGGCAGGATGGTCAGGACCGCCGTGCCAAAGAGCGCGGCAATCTGGCTGCGCATGAAGGAGGAAATCAGCAGGCCGATGGCCGTGGTGGCCGTGACATAGATCAGCGTCGCGAAGAAGAGGGTGAGGAAGCTTCCGGTCATCGGTACCTCGAAGAGCGTGACCGCAAGGATCCAGAGCGTCAGGAAGTTCAGCATCGCCAGCGCGATGTAGGGGATCTGCTTGCCGAGGAGGAATTCCAGGCGTGTGACCGGGGTGACATAGAGGTTGACGATGGATCCCATCTCCTTTTCCCGCACGACGCTGAGCGCTGCCAGCATTGCCGGAATGAGCACCAGCAGGATCGGAATCACGGCGGGCACGATGGAGACGAGGCTTTCGAGGTTCGGATTGTAGCGATAGCGGATCTCGATGGTGAAGAGGTCCTGCGCCTGAGCGGCTGCCTGCCCCTCGGCCAGGCGCTGGTTCAGCCAGTGCGCGTGCATCCCCTGGACGTAGCCACGGATGGTCTCTGCCCGCTGGGGCATCGAGCCGTCGATCCAGGCTGCGATTTCCGTGGGCCGGCCTCTTGCTACGTCACGTCCGAAGTTCGGAGGAATCTCTAAGGCAAGACCTATATCACCGGACCGCAGGCGCTCCTCCATGTCGTCGTAGCTTTGCAGCCGCGGTCTTTCGATGAAATAGCGTGAGCCAGCGATGTTCAGACCGTAGTCTCGGCTGGTCGTGCTCTGATCCCGGTCGAGAATCGCAAAGGTCAGATCCTCCACATCCATGGAGATGCCGTAGCCCATGATAAAGAGCAGCAGGACGCTGCCGAGGAGGGCGAGGGTCAAGCGGATCGGATCGCGTCGAAGCTCAAGCGCCTCGCGCCGGGCATAGCTGAAGAGGCGGCGGGGGTCGAAGGTCCGTTGCGAGCGGCTTACTTCCGCGGGGGCAGAGGGTACCTCGAAGGCAGCCGAGGCGGCCGTCTCTTCAACGCCCTCCGCCTCGATCGCCTTTTCCAGATAATGAATGAAGGCCTCTTCCAGGCTCCTGGTGCCGCTTTTTTCCTGGAGTGCCGCTGGCGTGTCGCTTACCAGCACCTTGCCCGCGTGCATCAGGGAGATGCGGTCGCAGCGCTCCGCCTCGTTCATGAAGTGGGTTGAGAGGAAGATCGTCACCCCATCCCGGCGGGAGAGCTCGATAAGGCTGCGCCAGAAGGCATCGCGGGCGACCGGATCGACCCCGGAGGTAGGCTCGTCCAGAATCAGAAGCTCGGGCTCATGGATCAGGGCGACAGCCAGCGAGAGGCGCTGCCTTTGACCGAGGGGCAAACGCGCGGGGAGCTCATCCAGGATGTCGCTCAGCTCGAAGCGACGCGCCAGGGTAGCGACACGTTCGGGAATTCTTTCCGGCGCAACGTGGAACAGGCGCGCGTGGAGTTCCAGATTCTGGCGCACCGTCAGTTCGCTGTAGAGAGAGAAACTCTGGGTCATGTAGCCGACCCTGCGACGAGCCTCGATCCCCTGGGCATCCACCTCCTGACCAAACAGCCAGGCCTTGCCTTCCGTGGCCGGCAGCAAGCCGGTCAGGATCTTCATCGTTGTGGTCTTGCCGCAGCCGTTGGACCCCAGGAAGCCAAAGATTTCTCCGCGGCGAATCCGAAAACTGACACGATCGACGGCGGTGAAGTCGCCAAAGCGCTTGGTCAGGTCGCGAGCCTCGATAGCGATGATTTCCTCGGCATTGTCATCGCGTGGAATGACCTTCACCGGCTGGTGCAAAGCCCGCTTTTCTTCTGGCAGCAGGGCGATGAAGGCCGCTTCCAGGGAAGTCGCTCCGGTTCTTTCCTGGAGATCGCGCGGACGACCGCTCGCCAGGATCCTTCCTTCATCCATGGCAAAAAGCCAATCGAAGTGGAGGGCCTCTTCCGTATAGGCAGTGGCCACCAGAACCGACATCCCAGGATGGCCTTCCCGGATCCTTTGGATGAGGTCCCAAAACTGCCTGCGCGAGAGAGGATCGACGCCCGTTGTCGGCTCGTCGAGGATCAGAAGGTCGGGCTCGTGCATCAAGGCACAGCAGAGGCTGAGCTTCTGCTTCATTCCACCCGAGAGCTTTCCGGCCGGCCGATCCGGGAAGGGAGATAGCCCGGTCGCTTCCAGCAGCATGGCGATACGCCTTTCCCGTTCCTCGCGACCATGGCCGAAGAGCCGACCGAAGAAGTCGATGTTCTCGAATACCGAGAGGGTCGGATAAAGGTTCTTGCCCAGCCCTTGAGGCATATAGGCGATGCGAGGGCCGACCCGGCGCCTCCGCTCGGCATCAGCCATGTCTTCCCCGAAGACGATCACCTCTCCCTTTTGAATTTCTCGGGCGCCGGAGATGAGGGCCAGGAGGCTCGATTTGCCAACGCCATCGGGTCCGATCAATCCGACCATCCGCCCAGCCGGTACCTCGAGGCTCACACTGTCGAGAGCGCGTTTACGGCCGTAGGTCAGCGAGAGATCCCGGACGATTGCGACCGGGGTCCGCTCTTCAGGATTGGAGGGGCCGCCTTCCCTCATGGCTGCAGCGTGAGCTCCAGCCAGTCTGGCCAGGCGGCTTCCGGATCCAGACGAACATAGGCGACTCCCGGAAGGCCGGTTTTCACCTGAGTGATGTAGCGCTCCAGCAGCTCCGGCTCGATCCGTGCGCGCACGCGAAACATCAGCTTCAGGCGTTCATCCCTGGTCTCGACGGTCCGAGGCGTGAATTGGGCGACATCGGCGACAAAAGTGGCACGTGCCGGAATGACATGCTCCGGCGCGGCATCCAGCCGCAGCCGGACTTCGCTGCCGATGGCGACCCTTCCTGCCTCCGAAGTGGGAAGGAAGAAGGTCATGTAGACATCGGAAAGGTCGACCAGGTTCAGTATGCGGCCGCCCGCGGGCAGAACCTCGCCAAGCTCCGCCACCCGGTACTGGACGCGCCCGCGCCGGGGGGAGCGCAGGTAACTATCGTCCAGGTCCGCCTGTATTCTCTGGATGGTAGCGCGCACCGCTTCCACCTCCGCCTCGGCATCAACGATACGCGCTTCGGCGGCGGCAATGGCCGCTTCTGCAGCTGCGACCTGAGCCTTGGCCGCATTGACGGCGGCGCGTGCACTCGCTGCCTGCGCGCGATCATCATCCAATCGCTGAATGGGGACGGTTCCTCGCGGAGCAAGTTCTCGAGAGCGCGCCAGACGTCGCTGGGCGCCGTCGTATTCTGCCTCTCGCTGGGCAACTATGGCTTCGGCTGCTTCCTTCTCGGCCCGACGCTGGGTAACGCTGCTGGCCGCGGCTTCGACAGCGATTTCGGCGCGTCGCAGTCGCGCTTCGGCCTCGCGAAGTTGGGCTTCGAGCACCTCCGTATCCATGCGCGCCAGGATCTGGCCAGGTTCTACGAAGTCTCCTTCACTCACCAGGATCTCGATGACCCGGCCCGGAGTTTTGGTCGCGACGTCGATCTCTACTGCCTCGATACGCCCATTGCCGCTGGCAAACCCCGGCGGCAGCCTTTCCCGCGTCAGGCCCTGCCAGAGGGAGTAGCCCAGCCCCAGTACCACGACTGCTGCCACGAGAAGGATCCAGCTTCTACCGGGAAGTTTCATAAAAAGCCTTCAGCTTGAGGAGAAAAGGGCAGCCTCACTAAAACCACATGGTTAAGGTGCCGGCTTCACGCTTGTCCATAGATTGGAATAAGTCTTTGCCTCCCTGCCAGCTTGACCTGCGTCAATTCCCCGCGTGCAGGAGAGGGTTAGACTTCCCAAGTCAATGATGGCACCGGCAGAAATTGCCCTTTCAGGCCTTCCCGGGTGAAAGTACGAGGAGGAAGACGCCAAGGTCTCGGTGCTGCAGTCTAGAG
>Ga0079224_100008403_pt1 | contig 13978 bp, 15 predicted proteins | sample Stecom2015_FD_80414 | JGI IMG/M metagenome (GOLD analysis project Ga0079224, IMG submission 80414) | Agricultural soil microbial communities from Utah to study Nitrogen management - Steer compost 2015 | ecosystem: Environmental > Terrestrial > Soil > Agricultural land | place: USA: Utah... | reverse complement strand
TGCCGTCGGGCCGGGCGGCGGCGTCGGGGTCGGCCTCCACCAGGTCCAGGATGACCGGGTCCGCGATGAACCCGGCCTTGATGATCTCGGCGAGGCCGCCGATGTAGTCCGCGCGCGGCAGGGAGGACAGCGTGTCGAGGTCGCACAGCACCCCGGCGGGCGGGTGGAACGCGCCGACGAGGTTCTTGCCCTCGGCGGTGTTGATGCCGGTCTTGCCGCCGACCGCGGCGTCGACCATGCCGAGCAGGGTGGTGGGCACCAGGACCGCGCGCACTCCGCGCAGCCAGGTCGCCGCGACGAACCCGGCCAGGTCGGTGGTGGCGCCGCCGCCGACGCCCACCACCACGTCGGTGCGGGTGAAGGCGGCCTGGCCGAGGCTCGCCCACAGCTGCGCGGCCACCGACACGTCCTTGGCGGCCTCCCCGTCGGGGACGGGCAGCGGGTGGACCTCGTAGCCGGCCGCGCGCAGCGTCTCGCCCACCGGCCGGGCGAGCGCCTCGAGGCCGCGGGGGTGCACGACCGCGACCCGCCGGGCCCCCTCCCCCACCAGGGCGGGCAGCTCCGTCAGGACGCCGGTGCCCACGACCACGTCGTAGGGCGCGGAGGTGCCTCCGACTCCGATGCGGGTGACCGTCATGTCTGCTCCAGTCGTTGACGTACGCCTTCACCGGGACCCCGGGGACCGGCGGGGCCGGACCGCCTCCCGTGGCGGACGGCCGCGGTCCCCCGCGGCGGCCCGGGGTCAGTCTCCGCCGCCCCGTATCTCCCGCGCGATCCGCTCGGCGGCCTCCTCGGGGGAGTACTCGCTGGTGGACACGGTGATCGTGGCCAGGCTCTCGTAGATGGGCAGGCGCTCCTTGAGGAGCGCCTTCAGGCGGGCGCGCGGGTTGCCGAGCAGCAGGGGCCGGGCGGTGTCCAGGCCCACCCGGCGGGCCGCGTCGGCGAACTCCACCTCCAGGTAGACGACGCGGTGCCCGGCGAGGTCGGCGCGGGTGCGCTCGTCCAGGATCGCCCCGCCGCCCAGGGCCACCACTCCGGTGGCCCCGGCCAGGGCCTCGGCCACGGCCTGGCGTTCCATCGCCCGGAACGCCTCCTCGCCGTCCTCGACGAAGATGTCGCCGATGGGTTTGCCCGCGCGCCGTTCGACCTCGGCGTCGGTGTCGACCAGGTCGACGCCGAGCCGTTCGGCGAGTATGCGGCCCACGGTCGACTTGCCCGATCCGGGCGAGCCGATCAGCACCGCGACGGGTCTGCTCATCGGGGCACTCCTCTGCCTCCCAGGGTCGGGTGCGGTCACCGGACGGTCAGCGAGTCCAGGTAGCCGCGCAGGTTCCGGGCGGTCTCGGCGACCGAGTCCCCGCCGAACTTCTCCAGGGCCGCCTCGGCCAGCACCAGGGCGAGCATGGCCTCGGCGACCACGCCCGCGGCCGGCACCGCGGTGACGTCGCTGCGCTGGTGGTGGGCCTGGGCGGGTTCGCCGGTGGTCACGTCGACGGTGTCCAGGGCGCGGGGCACGGTGGCGATGGGCTTCATCGCTGCGCGTACGCGCAGCGGGTCGCCGGTGCTCATGCCGCCCTCGACGCCGCCCGCGCGGTTGCTGCGGCGGCGCAGCCCGTCGGCGCCGGGCTCGATCTCGTCGTGGGCGGCCGAGCCGCGCCGCGCCGCGGTGCGGAAGCCGTCGCCGAACTCCACGCCCTTGATCGCCTGGATGCCCATGAGGGCCCCCGCCACCCGCGCGTCGAGGCGGCGGTCCCAGTGGACGTGGCTGCCCAGGCCGGGCGGCAGCCCGTAGGCGAGGACCTCGACCACTCCGCCGAGGGTGTCGCCGGTCTTGCGGGTGTCGTCGACCTCGGCGACCATGCGGGCGCTGGTCTCGGGGTCGAAGCAGCGGACCGGGTCGGCGTCCACGCGGGCCAGGTCGTCGGGTCCCGGGGCGGGCGCGTCGTCGGGCACCGAGACGCTGCCCATCGCCACGACGTGGCTGACGATCTCGACGCCCAGCGCCTGGCGGAGGAACTGGCGGGCGACCTCGCCGAGGGCGACGCGGGCGGCGGTCTCCCGGGCGCTGGCGCGCTCCAGGACGGGGCGGGCCTCGTCGTAGCCGTACTTCTGCATGCCGACGAGGTCGGCGTGGCCGGGACGGGGGCGGGTCAGGGGGGCGTTGCGCGCCACGCCCTCCAGTTCCTCGGCGGGCACCGGATCGGGAGACATGACCTTCTCCCACTTGGGCCACTCGGTGTTGCCCACCTCGATGGCCACCGGGCCGCCCAGGGTGCGGCCGTGCCGGATGCCTCCGATGATGGAGACCTCGTCCTTCTCGAATTTCATGCGGGCGCCCCGGCCGTACCCGGCGCGACGACGGAGCAGCGCGGCGGCGATGTCGTCTGAGGTGACGGACACGCCGGCCGGTAGGCCCTCCACGATCGCGACGAGTGCCGGTCCGTGGGACTCCCCAGCGGTCAGCCAGCGCAACATGGTTCCGATCTTTTCACGTCCCGCACCCAACGGCGACATCGGTCTCACTCCTTGGCCGCTCCCCCTCCGCGACCGGGGCGGACGGGGGCGGGCGCTAGCCGAGGAGGAGCGGGAGCGGGTCGCCCAGGAGGAGCACGGCGAGCGCGCCGCCGACCATGAACGGTCCGAAGGGGAGCTGGGTCTTGCGTCCGGCGCGTCCCAGCAGGACGAGGACCAGGCCCACGCACGCGGAGAGCAGGAAGGCGGCGAAGGCCCCGCTGACCGCGGGCCCCGGGCCGTCCCAGCCCAGGTAGAGGCCGACCAGGCCGGAGAGTTTGACGTCGCCCCAGCCCATGCCGGCCGGGTAGACGAACCACAGCAGCCAGTAGAGGGCCCACAGGGCGGCCATGCCGGCGAGCGCGCCGAGGAACGCGGACCGGCCGTGGGGGACGGTGAGGGCGGCGGCGCCCAGCAGTGCCAGCGCCACCGGGTAGGCGGGGCGGACCAGCGCGTCGGGCAGGCGTTGCACGCGCAGGTCGACGGCGGAGAGCAGGGTCCCCCACAGGGCGAGGAAGGCCAGGGCCGCGATCTCGGCGGCGGGGCGCTGGGCCGCGCCGAGTCCGACCGCCGCGAACGCCGCCGCGGCGGCGAGCACGACGGGCCCCGGGGCCCGCACCGGCTCGCCTCCGGGGCCGCGGCCGGTGAGCACGAGCCGCCACGGCAGCGGCGACCAGCGCGCCCACGGCACGGCACGGCCCGTTTCGGGCAGGGCGGGCGGGGGCGGACCGGAATCGTCGGGGTCGTCGCCGGGGTCGTGGGCGGCGAACAGCACGACGACGCGGCCGGCGTGGTGGGCCAGGAGAGCACCGAGGGGGGCCAGGGCGAGGGCGAGCAGCAGAGCGGAGGGCATGTCCGGCATTCTGCCGTCGGCCGCGTCCGCCGCGGCGGCGGGACCGGTCGGCTGTGGACGGCCTCGGCCCCGGCGTGGTCGGCGCGGGGCCGGTCACGGGGCCGGAGCCCGCCTCACCTGTCGCGGCGGGCGCGGACCACGGCGCTCAGTTCCACCCCGCCGGGCAGGATGACGGCCAGTTCGGTGGCCAGCCGCTCGGCCACGTTGCGGATGGCCTCGTCGTCGCGCCGCTCCAGTTCCAGCCGGATGCCGATGTCGGCGCGCTCGGAGTCGTGGATGCGGACCCGTTCGATGCCGAACTCGGTGTGGGTGATGCGGTAGATCAGCGCGAGGACCTGCGGGTCGTCCTTGGGGGCGGGCACCATGCCGTGCTCCGCGATGGCGCTCAGGAAGCGGCCCTGGATCGCGTAGGTCACGGGCCCGGCCACGTCCACGACGACGGCGTCGGCGTTGTCCTCGAAGGCGGCACGGCAGGCGTCCTGGGTGGTGACCGGGATCGGCCGGGCGTCCTCCCGCCAGCGTTTGACGGTGTCCACCGAGGTGAAGGCGAGGACTCCGCGCCGTCCGTCCTTGCCGATCAGTACGGGCATCGCGACTTCGCTGCGCTTCTCGCGGGCGAGCCCGTCGGGGTCCCCGGCGGTCTTGACCGGCCGGGCCACGACCGGGACCAGCAGTCGCGCCTTGCGCAGCGTCTCCAGGACCTGGCGGTCCCCGACCCTGCCTCTGGCGTAGGCGTCGAGTTTTTCGCGCACCCTGGGGTCAGCGCTGCCGTCGTCGTTCCGGAACTGCTGCGCGCCGATGATGGTAGGTCCAGCCACATGCGTGACTCTACTGCGTGAACGGGGGGCGGCCCACCGCACGCCCCGGTCGGGACCCCCGTGTCTTCGGGGTCACTTCGCGGAGGATCCGCGCAGTCCGCGCTCCAGAACCGCCATGATTTCGCCGAACTCGGCGACCTGGGCGTCGGTGAGCCGGTCGAACAGGTACTCGCGAACCTGGGCGACGTGGCCGGGCGCGGCGGCGCGCAGCACCTCGGCGCCCTTGTCGGTGAGCACCGCCCAGAAGCCGCGCCGGTCCTCCACGCAGTCCTCCCGGCGCACGTACCCGTCCCGTTCCAGGCGGGCCACCTGGTGGGACAGGCGGCTCTTGGAGACGATCACCGTCTCGGCGAGGGAGCGCATGCGCATCCGCTGCCCCTCCGCCTCGGACAGGTGCACCAGGATCGCGTACTCCACGAGGGTGAGGCCGTCCCTGCGCTGCAGGTCCCGGTCGAGGTGCTCCTGGAGCAGGGAGTTGACCGCGAGGAAGCTGCGCCAGATGCGCTGCTCCTCCTCGCTCAGCCAGTTGACCGCGTTCATGGCGGCCATCGTACTTGCGTCCTCTCACCTCGGGCACTAGATTCTTTCCTAGGAAGATTGTTTTGGCGATGTTGTTGTATGTTGAACGACAACGGACGCCGTCCACCACACCCGACCCCCAGGAGGACATCCATGACCGAACAGCAGCTCCCCGCCGGCACCTGGACCATCGACGCCGCCCACTCCGAGGTCGGCTTCAGCGTGCGGCACATGATGGTCAGCAGGGTGCGGGGGCGTTTCGAGAAGTTCGACGCCACGCTGACCGTGCCGGAGGACCCGTTCCAGTCCTCGGTGACCGCCACCATCGACGCCGGCTCCATCAACACCAACAACGCGCAGCGCGACGAGCACGTCCGCTCCGCCGACTTCTTCGACGTCGCCAACCACCCGGAGTTCACCTTCGTCTCCACCGGGCTGAGCCAGAAGGGCGAGGACTTCGTCCTGACCGGCGACCTGACCATCAAGGGCAACACCCGGCCGGTGGAGCTGGCCCTGGAGTTCAACGGCTCCACGACCGACCCCTACGGCCTCAAGCGCGCGGGCTTCCACGCCGAGACCGAGATCAGCCGCAAGGAGTTCGGCGTGGACATCCACATGCCGATGGAGAGCGGCGGCGTGGTCGTCGGCGACAAGATCAAGATCGAGATCGACGCCGAGTTCACCCTCCAGCAGGGCTGACCTCCTCGGGACGCCGCCGCCCCACGGGGCTGCCGCTATCGTGATGGGGCCGCCGACCAGCAGCGTCGGCGGCCCCGTCCCGTCCGCACAGGAAAGGGTTCCAGCGTGTCCGCCAACCCGTTCTCCCCCGAGGTCGTCGCCGCCGTCACCGGGCACATGAACGCCGACCACCCCGAGGACACCCTGCTCATCGTCCGGGCCCTCGGCGGCCGGCCCGAGGCGACCGCGGCACGGATGACCGGCCTGGACGGCACGGCGGGCGAGTACTCCGCCACCGTCGCCGGCCGCGAGGTCGCCGTGCGCATCCCGTGGTCGCAGCCGATCACCGAGCGCGCGCAGATCCGCGCCGAGGTGGTGCGGCTGTACCGGCAGGCCTGCGAGCGCCTGGGCGTGCCCCCGCGCGGGGAGGACGGCGCGCGGCCCTAGGCCCCGCCGCCCGGCGGCACGAAATCCTCCGTCCCGGACGCATCCGCAGCGCGCTCCGCCGCGTCCAACAGGGTGACCCGGGCCCGCGGCCACCGGCGCCGCCCCGCGGGTCCCCTACCCTGATGAGAGGGGCCGACCACCGGCCCGACCGTCCCTGGAGCGTCGCTTCCCGATGGCAGTTCCCGAACCCTCCGACCCCGACTCGCCCACCCGCAGGATCGACGCGGTCGAGCCGACCGCCCGGATCAGCGCCCCCGACCCCGGGGCGACCCGCAGGCTCACCGCGCTGCTGCGCCCCGGCGCGACCCGGCGGCTCGACACCGCCGCCGGGCGCACCGCGGTGCCGGGCGCGCCCGCGCGCCGCCGGGGAGCGCTGGGCCGCCTCGCCTGGCGGGTCCTGGAGGGCCCGGCCAGCGAGCTGGAGTACCGCATCCCCGCCGAGCTGCGTGAGCGCTACACGGTCCAGGAGTACGTCGGCGCGGGCGGCGAGGCCGTGGTCTACCGGGCCGTGCCCGCGGGCGAGGACGGGCAGGGCCGCCAGATCGCGCTCAAGCTGTACCGGGCGGGCCACGACCTCAACCGGGACCTCCTGGACCGGCTGCGCGCCCTGGGCACGGCCGGCCCGCACGTCCCCGCCATCCACGGCTACGGGTACGCGCGCACCCCCTGGGGCGAGGAGATCGCCTGGGAGGCCCAGGAGTACTTCGCGCTGGGCTCCCTGCGCACGCTCATCGACCAGGCCCCGCTCCCCGAGGAGCGCGCCCGCGCGGTCGTCGAGGCCGTCGCCGACTGCCTGCGGTACTGGCAGGAGTCGCTGAACTACAACCACACCGACGTCAAACCGGAGAACCTGCTGATCCGCTCCCTGGATCCGCCGGTGTTCGCGCTGACCGACTTCGGCGGGGCGGTCCGCGCGACCATGAGCCAGGTCTACGGCGGCCAGGCCGTCACCGAGGCCTACGCCGCCCCCGAGGTCGTCGAGGGCCGCCGTGAGGCCCCGGCGGCGTGGTGGTCGCTGGGCGTCATCGCCCACGAACTCGTCACCGGGCGGCGCCCCCCGCGCAGCGGCAACTGGCTGACCGCCCGCAACACCGAGGTGGACGTCTCCGCCGTCGCCGACGGGCACTGGCGGCTGCTGGTCCGCGGCCTGCTCACCCCCGACCCCAGGGCCCGCTGGGGCGACGCCCAGGTGCGCCGGTGGCTGCGCGGCGAACGCCCCACCGTGACCCGGGCGCGCCGGCACCGGCCTATCACCTTCGAGGGCATGTCCCACGAGGATCCGCCCAGCCTCGCCTTCGACCTGATGGACCGCTTCGACAAGGGGGCGGTCTGGCTGCAGCGCCGCCACCAGGAGCTGCGGACCTGGCTGGCCCGCGAGGTCCACGACCTCACCTTCGACCACGCCCCCCTGGAGCGGCTCCGCGACCACCCCGAGCGGGCGCACGCCGCGATCAGCGCGCTGGCCGCCCAGTACGTGCCCGGGCTGCCGCCGCGCTACCGCGGCCACCAGGTCAGCGCCGAGGGGGTGCTGGAACTGGCCCGGGGCGAGAGCACCCGGCAGGCCGTGCTGCGCGAGGCGATCGAGTTCGGCGCCCTGGAGTCGGCGGCGCGGCACTGGTGCGAGCACCCCCGGTGCCGCAGCCAGGAGACCCGGCGCTGCCAACTGCTGGAACTGGTCCACCACGAGGTGCCGCTCATCATGCGCCAGGTGCGGACCACCGTGGCGGGCCTGGCCCGGACCCCCGGTTTCACCGAGCCCGAGGAGCACGACTGGGACGCGGCCTGGGCGCGCGCCACCGAGCTCGTCCTGGACCCCGAGGCGACGGGCCGCTACCGGCGGCTGCTGCTGGCGCAGTCGTGGCTGCCCGGCCGGCGCAGCGACGCCGCCCGCGCCCGGTGGTGGGCCGAGCAGCGCACCACGGCGCTGCGCGGCGACCGCACCGCGCGCGGCACCCGGGCGGCCCTGGTCGCGGCGGTGCTCCTGCTGCCCGGGGCGGTCCAGGCGGGGGCCGCGCAGCGGGCCCGCGCGCGGGCCGCGGCACGCGAGCGGCGGCGGCAGCGCTGGGAGCGGTTCACCGCCTCGGCCGAGACCAGGTGGTCGGCCGCCCGGAGCCGGGCGGCGCAGCAGTGGGAGAAGCGCCGCGCCACCGCGGACCCGCGGGCGTGGGCCTCCCCGGAGGCCCGGGAGGAGCGGCGCCGCCGCCGGGAGGCCCGCCGGGTGCAGCGCGGCATGGAGCAGGTGCAGCGGGCCGTGACGGCGGGCCGCTGCCGCCGGTTCGCCCGCCCCGCCGCGCTCGCGGGCTTCCTGGACGGCGTCGGTCTGTGGCTGTGGGAGTCCCAGGGCGGGCTGTTCAGCACGCAGGACTGGGTGGTGACCGCGTTCGGCTGGGCGGAGGCCGTCCGGGACAACGCGCTGGTCGGCTTGGTGGCCCAGGGCTGCTCCGCGCTGCTGGGGCTGCTGCCCGCCGGGATCGGCCTGGTGTGGTGGTTCCCGGTGCTGCTGGGGGTGCTGCTGATCGCCCTGGGCCGGACGGCGGCCAACACGCACCGCAGGGCCCGCACCCGGCTGGTCGCCTACCGCCTGGCGGTGGCCGCCAGCGCGCTGGTGGTGGTCCGCGTCCTCGCCCACGGACTGTTCTTCCTGGTCATGGGGGTTCTGATGCCCTCCGCGATGCTGGTCGGCTGACTCCGGCGCCCACTCCTCGGCCCGGCGTGCCGGAGAAGAATTAACCAAACTCTCAAAAACGCGATGCACCAGGCCAGAAGCGCAGCGTGACCAACCTCCCCCTGCCACGCCGGTTTCCGGGAAGCGGAAAAGGGTTATATTCGCAAACGGTTTGCCAACCCCACAAACGGAGAACGGCGGCAGAAAATGACCGAGGGTTCCCATTCCACCATGACCTTGGAGGCGGGAAAGTACCGGGCCACAGTCGACTCGCTCGGCGCGGCGCTGCGCACGCTGCACTGGGGTGAACGGGACCTCGTGTGGGGATACCCCGAGGGCCCTCCGCAGCTGGCGCAGGGACAGGTCCTCATCCCGTGGCCGAACCGGATCGACCACGGCCGGTACTCCTTCGACGGGGTCGAGTACCAACTGGAGATCACCGAGCCCGAACTGGACAACGCGATCCACGGGCTGACCCGTGCCCTGCCGTGGCAGCCGAGCCGGACCACGGCCGACTCGGTCCGCTTCGGCCTCTCCTTCGAGGGTGCTCCCGGCTACCCGTTCCGGATGGAGTTCTGGGTGGACTACGCACTCGACCCCGAACTGGGGCTGAGCGTGCGGATCGGGGCGCGCAACACGGGGGACCGGCCCGCGCCCTACGGCCACGGCAGCCACAACTACCTCACCCTGGGACTGCCGGTGGACGAGGTCACGCTGCGGCTCCCGGCCTCCGAGTGGCTGCCCGCCGACGAGCGGATGATCCCCGCCGGCCCGGTCCGCTCCGTGGCCGGCACCGACTACGACTTCCGCACCCCGCGGCGGGTGGGCCCGACCGTCCTGGACACCGCCTTCACCGGCCTGAGCGGCGACGGGAGCGGCCGCTCCTGGACGGTGCTGAGCGCGGGGGAGGCCGCGGTGGGCCTGTGGGCCGACGACAGCTACCGGTGGCTGCAGGTGTTCTCCGCCGACTACCCCGGTCCGGAGCGCCGCCGCCACCTGGCGGTGGAGCCGATGACCTGCCCGCCCAACGCGTTCGCCACCGGGACCGACCTGATCGTGCTGGAGCCGGGCCAGAGCGTCGAGTCGTCCTTCGGCATCACCTCCGCCCCGGAGTGACCGCGGCACGGCGGTGCGGCCGCGGCCCCGGGGCCGGCCTCGGGCGAGGCCTCAGGTGAGGATCGAGACCAGCGCCAGGACGACGACGGTCAGCCAGAGCAGCGTGATCACGATCCGGTCGATTCGGCCCTGGTGGCGGTACTTCCTTCCCCAGTTCTTGACGCCCATGCTCCTAGGACGCTCACGCACCGGAGAAGGTTCTCCGCCCGGCCGTGTTTTGACCTTTCCGCGCCGAAGTTTGAAGGTTTCCCACCCCGCGGGGGACGGCCGGCGCCGCGCCGGCCTCAGTCCCGTCCCGGCTCCACCGCCTCGCCGCGCTCGCGCAGGTGGCGTCGGAACTCGGCGAGGTTGGCCCGGGCCAGGTCGCCGTCGCTGCTCTGGATGGCCATCACCGCCAGCGTGGAACCGTCGGCCAGGTCGATGCTGGGCCAGGGCTCCCCCACCGGCATGCGCGCGTCGATGATCTCCGGCCAGACCAGCACGTGGGTGCGGATGGAGTTGACCACCGTCACCCGCTCCTCGGTCAGCTCCAGGCGGGGACGGGCCAGGAAACGCAGCCCGCCCCCGATCGCCACGCCCAGCAGGAGGAGGAAGATCCGGTCCTGCAGTCCCCAGCCCTCGGGCATGATGACCGCCAGAGCCGCCATGGTGGCCATGATGAGCACGGCCAGGCCGTAGGCGACGAAACGGATGTTGCGCGGCCGGAAGGTCACCGGCAACGCCTGCGGGGCCCGCCGCCTCGAACCGTCCACCCTGTCCTCGTCTCCCACGTCCCGTGTCGGCACGCCTGGTTTCCCCTCTTCCCGTGGCCTCAGACCGGCTGTGCTCCCCGCGCGCGCAGTCCGCGCAGCACCAGGGCGGTGTCCAGGGCCGCGACGACGGCCTCCCACCCCTTGTCCTCGCTGCTGCCGGGCAGGCCCGCGCGGTCGAGCGCCTGCTCCAGGGTGTCACAGGTCAGCACGCCGTTGCCCACGGGGACCGCCGTACGCAGCGCCGTCTCGGTCAGCCCGTGGGTGAGGGACTGGCACACGTAGTCGAAGTGCGGGGTGCCGCCGCGGATGACCGCCCCCAGCGCCACGACGGCGTCGTGGCCCCGGGCCAGTTCCTGGGCGACGACGGGGATCTCCACGGCCCCCGCCACGCGCACGACCGTGGGCCCGGCCACGCCGCACTCCGCGGCCGCGGCCAGCGCCCGCTCCAGCATCGGCTCGACCACCTCGGCGTTCCACCGGGTGGCGACCACCCCGAGGGTCAGCCCCCGGGCGTCCACCGTGTACTCGGGCCGTCCGGCTCCGCTCATCTTCTCCTCACCACCACGCTCAGGAAGCCAGACCGGGCAGGTCGTGGCCCATGCGGTCACGTTTGGTGCGCAGGTAGCGCAGGTTGTCGGGGGTGATGTTGGCGGGCATCGGAATCCGCTCGACCACCACGACCCCGTGGTCAGCCAGCCCTTCGGCCTTCTGCGGGTTGTTGCTGAGCAGCCGCACCGACCGCACCCCCAGGTCGGCCAGGACCTGCGCGCCGGTGCCGAACTCGCGGGCGTCGGCGGGCAGGCCCAGCCTCAGGTTGGCGTCCACGGTGTCGGCGCCCTCGTCCTGGAGCTGGTAGGCGCGCAGCTTGTGCAGCAGGCCGATGCCGCGCCCCTCGTGGCCGCGCTGGTAGACGATGACGCCGCTGCCCGCCTCGGCGATGCGCGCCATGGCCGCGTCCAACTGGTCGCCGCAGTCGCAGCGGTGCGAGCCGAAGGCGTCGCCGGTGAGGCACTCGGAGTGCAGGCGGACGAGCACCTCCTGTCCGTCGCCGAGGTCGCCGTGGACCAGGGCGACGTGCTCGGAGTCGTCCACCGTGGAGCGGTAGCCGACCGCGCGCCACTCCCCGTAGCGGTTGGGGATGCGGGTCTCCACGACGCGTTCGACGAGCGTCTCGGTGCGGCGGCGGTACTCCACCAGCTGCTCGACGGAGACCAGGCGCAGCCCGTGCTCGTCGGCGAACTCGCGCAGCCGGGGCAGTCGGGCCATGCTGCCGTCGTCGTTGACGATCTCGGCGATCACCCCCGCCGGGCGGCGCCCGGCCAGCCGGGCCAGGTCCACGGCGGCCTCGGTGTGCCCGCGCCGCACCAGCACGCCGCCGGGGCGGTAGCGCAGCGGGAAGACGTGGCCCGGGCGGGTGAAGTCGCCCGGGACGCTCGCGGCGTCGGCGAGCAGCCGGACGGTGCGGGAGCGGTCGGCCGCGGAGATGCCGGTGTGCACGCCGGTGCGGGCGTCCACGGTCACGGTGTAGGCGGTGTGCAGGCTGTCCTCGTTGCGCGGCGTCATCAGCGGCAGGTTGAGCCGGTCCAGGTCCTCGCCGAGCATCGGCACGCACACCACTCCGGAGGTGTGGCGGATCGTGAAGGCCATGAGTTCGGGCGTGGCCGCGTCGGCGGCGAAGACGAGGTCTCCCTCGTTCTCCCGGTCGGCGTCGTCCACGACGACGACGGGGCGTCCCCCGGCGATGTCCTTGATCGCCTCCTCGATATCGTCGAGCGGGACCGGTGCGGGCTCTGTGGTGCGGTTCACGGAAAGACTCCTCAGGTGCGGCGGTGCGGGCGGGTGGTGGGCGCGGCGGTTCAGGCGGGTGCTTCCAGCAGGGCCGCCTCGCGGTCCCGGCGGAGCCGGTAGTGGCGCGTCCAGTCGCGGAGCCCCGTGAGGGCGAGCACGAAGAAGACCCCGTAGACGATGCCGCTGACCCACAGGCCGGACATCAGGGTGATGGGGATGCCCACCATGTCCACGACGATCCACACCACCCAGAAGTCGACGAGGCCGCGGCTTTGGGCGTACATCGCGACCGCGCTGCCGACGAAGATGAAGGCGTCCAGCCACGGCGCCCAGGACCAGCCGGTGACGGTGAAGAACCAGCCGGCCGCGACGGTCCCCGCGGCCAGGGCGGCGACCAGGCGGAGCCGTTCGGCTCCGGTGGCGGGGCGCACCGGCAGACCGCCGTCCCCACGCACGCCGCCCGCCCAGCGGTACCAGCCGTAGGCGGCCAGAGCCGCGATGATCACCTGCTTGAGCGCGTTGCCGACGAGGTGGGCGTCGACCGAGACCGCGAACAGCAGGAAGGTCCCGGTGAGCTGCACCGGCCAGGTCCAGATGGTGCGGCGGATCGCCAGCGCCACGGTGGCCAGGGCGGCGAGGTTGCCGAGCAGGTCGGCCCAGCGCACGTGCTCGCCGAACAGGGTGAACCCGGCGTAGGCCCACTCCAGCCACGCCGCTCCCGAGCCGTTCACCGGGCACCGCCCGCGCGCTCGCCCAGCAGGCTCTCGACGTACTTGGCCACGATGTCGACCTCGAGGTTGACCCGTGTGCCCGCCTCGGCGAAGCCGAGGGTGGTCTCCCGCAGGGTGGTGGGGATCAGGCTCACGGTGAAGGAGTCGTCGGTGCGCGCCGCGACGGTGAGGCTGACCCCGTCCACGGCGATGGAGCCCTTCTCCACGACGTAGCGGGACAGGTGCGGCGGGAGCGAGAAGGTGACGGTCTCCCAGTCCGTGCCGGGGACCCGTTCGGTGACGACCCCGGTGCCGTCCACGTGGCCCTGCACGATGTGGCCGCCCAGCCGCGCCGAGACCTTGGCCGCGCGCTCCAGGTTCACCGGGGATCCGGAGGTGAGGGCGCCCAGGTTGGAGCGGTCCAGGGTCTCCTTCATGACGTCGGCGCCGAATCGGCCGCCGTCCAGTTCGGTGACGGTCAGGCACACCCCGTTGACCGCGATGGAGTCGCCGGGTGAGGCGTCCGAGGTGACCTCGGGACCGTGGACGACGAGCCGGACCGCGTCAGCCGCGTCCCCGCCCACCGGGACGGTGTCGACGACGGTGCCGAGCTCCTCGACGATTCCGGTGAACATGCGAGAGCCTTCCCCCAAGCCTGGTCAGGCTCCGGGGTAAGGCGACGTCAGTCGCCACTGGACCGCGGCGGGACGCCGCAGCGGGCGCCGCACTGATCCGACACGCACTACCTCCCATCCGGACTTTCACCGTCGGTACCGGAATTCCACCGGTTCAACCAGCTGATGGCTTCGGCTGGGTAGCGGACTGTCACCGCCGGTTCGGACTTTCACCGGCCGCGAAGCACGCGTTCGTACTTCTCGGTCAACAGTGTGCCACAGGGGCGTATTCCGCCACCACGGCGGGGGTCGGCTGCCGGGGCGGCCGACCGGCGGCCCCCGGTCGGCCGCGCGGGGAGGGCGTGCGGGACGGAGGCGTTCTAGCGCCCGGCGGCCCGCTCCGCCAGGGAGCGCAGCTCGTCCACCGCCGCCCCCGGGTCCTCCCTGCCGTAGACGGCGGACCCGGCCACGAAGACGTCGGCCCCGGCCTCGGCGCACCGTTCGATC
>Ga0079224_100008402_pt1 | contig 13978 bp, 15 predicted proteins | sample Stecom2015_FD_80414 | JGI IMG/M metagenome (GOLD analysis project Ga0079224, IMG submission 80414) | Agricultural soil microbial communities from Utah to study Nitrogen management - Steer compost 2015 | ecosystem: Environmental > Terrestrial > Soil > Agricultural land | place: USA: Utah... | reverse complement strand
CCTTATTCAAACGGCTGCGCTTGCCTTTGAATGACAAAATGAAGTACGTTCAAAAACTAGTAATGATGAGCTCACGCCCAATCGTACTAGCTCAAGATATTGTAACAGACTCAGCGGTCAGAAGGCTGATTTTTGACGCTGGGGATGATATAGAAGATTTAATGACCTTATGTGAGGCGGACATCACCACCAAAAACCCTAGGCGCTTTAAAAAATACAGTAACAATTTTAAGATTGTACGTCAAAAGATCTCTGAAGTGGAACAACGTGATCACGTTAGAAACTTCCAGCCACCTATTTCAGGTGAACAAATCATGGAAACGTTTAACATCAAGCCTTCTCGGGAAATTGGCCTGATCAAAGAGGCGATTAAGGAAGCTATTTTGGAAGGAGAAATCCCCAATCAGTACGCTGAAGCATACAACTTTATGATTAAACGTGGTAAAAAATTAGGTCTAACCCCCGTCAATGATAAAAAGTGAAAAAAAGATTTAGAAAAATCGCTAAAATTACCCTGGTACTTGTCTATTTGGTAATTATTGCAGGAGCAGTAGTGCGTATGACAGGAAGTGGAATGGGATGTCCAGACTGGCCCAAGTGCTTTGGATATTACATCCCTCCTACTGAGAAATCGCAACTTGAATGGCAACCAGACCGAACCTTTGAATCAGGGCAGGTCATTATCGTCGACAACACCCTAAAGGTTGCCAAAGAAGATTTTACCACTGGCCAGAGCTATAACGAATCGCATTGGGAAACCTATACTAAACACGATTATGCGATATTCAACCCCACCCATACATGGACTGAGTATATTAACCGTCTCTGTGGGGCGCTGGCAGGACTTGCCACATTTATAATGGGAATAGCCTCTTTGTATTACCGCAAAGAAGACATATGGGTTCCAATACTATCTTGGATCGCGGTATTTGGCATGGGCTTCCAAGCTTGGCTTGGTGCTACAGTAGTCTATTCTGTACTCGCGCCAGCTCAAATCACCATCCACATGTTAATGGCTTTTGTCATTGTGGCCATTATCCTGGTCATCATCTATAGAACCCGAGAACACGCTCTGATTGGCAAGCCAACAAAGGCTTTTAAAAATCTATTGTTATTTGCTGTTGGACTCACGACAGTACAGGTGATATTTGGAACGCAGGTACGTCAATTTGTGGATGAACAAGTTGACCTTTTGGGAGACACCGCGAAGAATTTATGGTTGGCAAAACCTGAATTGACTTTTTACATCCATCGTTCCCTATCCTCATTAGTGTTTATCACCAATGCTTGGATACTGTACTTAAACTGGAAGCATAACCTGGGCTTTGCAAAGGTTCGCTGGGTGTTCTATATTATCCTTGCAGAAATCGCTTCAGGGATGGCTATGTATTATGTTGATTTTCCATTTGGAACACAAACCATACATTTAGTACTGGCTACCCTGTTGTTCGGAGTTCAATTCTATTTGATTTTAGAAACTGGAAACAAATTCAATAAAACAAAAACTTTGTAACTTGCAGTTGCTGTAAAACCCGATGAAATGATATATAAATTTAGAATTATACTTGATGCGCAAGAGGATGTCTTTAGAGATATCGCCATCGAATCAAATAATTCCATGGAAGACCTTCACAATACTATTGCGCAGGCATTTGGTTTTGACGGAACAGAAATGGCCTCCTTTTATGTGAGTGATCCAGAATGGAATCAGGGAGAGGAGATCGCCTTGTTCGATATGAGTGAGGATGGAAACAATGTACGATTGATGAACGAAACTCTTATTGAGCAGGAGCTCGATGAGGACAATCGGAATTTAATTTATGTATACGATTTTTTCAGTATGTGGACTTTTTATGTCGAACTTGCTGATACCACCTATGAAAAAGAAGAAGGCATAAGCTACCCTAGCCTTTTATTCGTTCATGGCCAACTTCCAGACACACCACCACAAAAGCAATTTGAAGCAGAAGAATCAACAGACGATTTTGATGAACCTGATGATTTTGACCTGGACAGTTACGACGATTTCGATTTTAACGAAAACTGGAATTAACACTCCATTTCTTTTAAAAAGTCACTATATTCCTTCGGTGTCCACAAGAAGGCAATACCTATTGCGTTAAACTTAACATTGAATAACAAACACGATTAACGAAACATATATGATCAATCTGTATCTTACCCAAATCGAAAGCCTTTCCATTCACCGAGTTGGAAACAAAAGCAAGAACGAAGGCACCTTCTTCTCAGAGCAACCTTATCAGTTGAATGATGAGTTGAATGAACTTTTAAAAGAATTCTTCTTCAGACCTTTTAGAGAAAAAGAAGAAAATTATTTCAGATTTGATCACGAAGTAGATCTAGAATACAACGAACTCTATAACGTGGCTACTGAGGTGTTTGAAAACCCAAACTCTATCCACCAGCAATCACAGCGTATCACCAAACATTTATACGAACAATCCAACCACCCTCATATAAAAAGCGGTGAAGTTTATGTTGCTTACTTGAGTGATGTAGTGGTAGATAATGAAAAAATGAATGCTATTGGAATCTTTAAATCAGAGCTCAAACATGACTTCTTAGAATTCGAAGAAAAAGATAGTAACCTAGAAATTCTTATTAGACACGGGATCAACATCAATAAATTAGACAAAGGCTGTCTTATCATCAACACCAATAAAGAAGAAGGATTTAAAATTCTATCCATCGATAGCAACCGCTATGACACCAAATATTGGTTAGAAAACTTCTTGTCGGTTGATGCGCTTACAGATGAAACGTTTTTCACTAAAAAATACTTGAAATTCTGTCAAGATTTTGCCAAGGACGTGGTACTTCCAGCTGAGGACAAAAAGCAAGAGGTAATGTTTATGAACCGTGCCGTTAACCACTTTGCTAAAAATGATGAATTTGAAGAGACCAACTTCTTAAATGAAGTTATGGACAATCCAGATCTAATCCCTGAATTCAAACACTATAAAACAGAAAAGGGACCTAAGTACAGTATTGAAGATGTGTCGACATTTCCAATTGCCAATAAAGCGGTATCGGATGCGCGAAAGAAAATCAAAAACGTGATCAACTTAGACACGAACATCCAAATAAAAATGGATTTTATCAATCCTGAATCTGCAGAAAAATTCGTAGAGAAAGGATGGGATGAAGAAAAACAAATGTACTATTACCTAGTGTACTTTAACAAAGAGGAAAAAAATTAAGACAGAATTCTAAAAAAAATCAATTAACTTATAGGTCTTAGAAAAAAGCGCAGCGTTAACCGATAAAACGAATAGCTATGAAAGAAGAAAAAATTTACAACATGGCTTTCTCCAGTGTCTATCCATTATATGTCCAAAAAGCTGAAAGAAAGCAAAGAAGCAAACAGGAGGTAGACACCATAATATGCTGGTTAACGGGATTTAAACCCGCTGAGCTCTATAAGTTAATTGATCAAAATATAGATTTCCGAACCTTCTTTGAAAAAGCCAATTTACACCCGAATGCTCAAATGATTACTGGTGTTGTTTGTGGCATTAGAGTAGAACAAATCCAAGAGCCTCTGATGCAAAAGATTCGTTATTTAGACAAACTCATCGACGAGCTTGCCCGTGGAAAATCAATGGAAAATATTTTAAGGTCTTAACCAGCGAGCATTCTAAATTTAATAGTTTCTATTTTGGTGTAAAAGTCTTTTCATGTTCACATCTTCATAGTTTCTGCGCACGAATTCAAGGGCAACGCGAAGCACCTGACCCATGGATCTACACCGTTTAAACTTCATGTCCAAAGTGTAGTTATAAAGTTCCATTTTTAATTCTTCCAAATTTTCCTTGGACGTAATATGATCATTTACCATACAGCGAAGTAAGGCTTTTAGCCTTTTTCTAGAAGTCAGTATGCGCTTTGCTAAAAGGGAACGCTCTTCTTTTTTATACTGTTCAATGGAAGCGGGTTTAAGTCGATTTTCTACCATTTGAACCATTTGGTAGTTCTCCTTAAAAAATTGAGGTTTATAGACCTTAAAATTACCCTCATAAGATTGCTGATCAAAATCAATGGCCCTTATTTTAAAGATGACATTGTCAAAGTCATGCACAGGAATAATCACATAGTTATAGGAACGCATATCGCCTAGTAATCGAATCATACATCGCTCGTTGAATTTGACAAACTCCTTGGCAATTTGACTCTTTTGTATATCTGTACATTGTGGGAGTGAATTTTTGATAAATTCATCTCCTGGGATTCCTGAGATATGCTCTTCAATTAAGGTATCGTCAAAGACCGCAAAATTAATCCTATTGGGGGATAAAATATGTTCGAGTTCTAAACCGTATACCCGAGAGGCATCCGCTTTTTTCACATAGAGATAGGTATAATTATCATTCAGTATATTCCTTACTTTTATTCGAAAAGGTCTGGAGTTCCCAAAGGTGCAAAAGTCGATGGCATCTACATTTAAATACTGAAATATATCCTCATTACCATCTGAGAAAATCAAGGTGTAGACTTTTTTTAAGTGATAATCTATTTCTGGACGTTCAAATTCAGAGTAATACACTCGTATCCACAAGGTGTCATTGTCATGTTCATCATAAACCACAACTGAGCCTGAGAACCGAAGTAAATCATCATATGAGATCGCTATTTCTGTATTCCTACTATAGCGCTCCAAATATTCATTTAACCTAGGATAAATCGGGAAAGAAGGTTTCTTTCTAGACATTAATCGTTCACTCATTTGTTGCCATTTTTTTAAGAATATAATCAAAAATACATTAAATTCAATAATAGCTACTTTCAAACTACGGCTATAACCGATGCCCAAAACCGATTTTACAAGCCTAACACAGTCAATTAAAAGGAACTTTCTTGGTTAATTTCTACACCTAACTGTAACAAAATATAGTTAACTTCGTCAAGTACATAGCTACCAATTTAAAAAAACAGCAATTTTGGAGACCATACTTAATGTCAATCATCTCACCAAGAAATTTAACTTTCTCACCGCAGTCAACGATGTTTCCTTTACCATTAAAAAAGGAAATGTTTACGGAATCCTCGGACCCAACGGTAGTGGAAAATCCACTACACTGGGCATGGTACTCAATGTGGTCAATGAAACCTCTGGATCATTTTCTTGGTTTGGAGGCACCTCCACCACCCATGAGGCTTTAAAAAGAGTAGGAGCAATTATTGAACGCCCTAACTTTTATCCTTATATGAGTGCTGAACAGAACCTCAAACTGGTCTGTAAAATAAAGGAGGTTTCACCAGACAAAATTAGTGAGAAATTAGAACTTGTAGGCCTATTGGATCGTAAGGACAGTAAGTTCAAAACCTATTCTTTGGGAATGAAACAGCGCTTAGCTATTGCATCTGCACTGCTTAATGATCCCGAAATCTTAATCCTAGATGAACCCACCAACGGTTTAGATCCACAAGGAATACATCAAATCCGAGGCATCATACAAAAAATCGCTGCTACAGGTACTACAATATTACTAGCCTCTCACCTACTTGACGAAGTTGAAAAGGTTTGTACACATGCCATCATCCTTAGAAAAGGACATATGATTTATTCAGGAAGAGTGGATCAGATGACTGCTAGTCATGGCTATTTCCAATTAAAAACTCAGGACATGGACAAATTAATGTCCTATCTCGAAAACAATGAGCATTTCAGCAGTATTAAGCAAGAAAATGGTTTAATCACTGCATTTCTGAGTGCACCAATGGAGCCAGCATCTTTTAATCAATTGATGTTTGAGCAAAATATTGTCCTATCCCATCTTATCTGGCGAAAAGAAAGCCTTGAAGAACAATTCCTTTCTCTAACCAATAATTCAGCCAACTAATCATGAAGCGATTACTATCTATTGAATTCATCAAACTTTGGAATAATAAAAGCAGTAAATTCCTAATACTTTCATACTTTGTCTTACTCACCTTTATTGCGCTCTGTGCTGCAGTACAATTCGATATTGGAGAGTTTCATTTTAATTTAGCTGATCAAGGAATCTTCAACTTTCCTTATATATGGCACTTCAACACCTATATAGTTGCCTTTTTTAAGTTGTTTCTCGCCATTGTTATCGTTTCGATGATGTCCAACGAGTACAGCAATAAAACACTGAAGCAAAATCTGATTGACGGGCTTAGCAAAAAAGAATTCATCCTTTCCAAGTTTTATACCGTTATTACTTTCTCAGTAATTTCAACACTTTTCATTTTTGTGGTCTCCCTCGTCCTAGGATTGATTTACTCAGATTATGATGAACTTAGTATCATCTTTTCAGATCTAGAATTCTTATTGGCATTTTTTGTCAAGCTCTTAGGGTTCTTTTCGTTCTGTCTTTTCCTTGGAATACTGGTCAAAAGATCAGCCTTTGCCCTTGGATTTTTAATCCTTTGGCAAATCATAGAAGGCATATTGTTTGGTGTTTTTGCCTGGAAATTCGATTCAGAATTCGCTTCCAAGGCCATGCAAATTTTCCCTTTGAACAGCATGAGTAATCTTATAAAAGAACCCTTTAGCAGGCTTAACGCTGTACAATCTGTAGCCAATCAAGTTGGCCAATCCTTTGACAAGGATTACGGTGTACATTGGTATGAGATTCTAATTGTTTTAATATGGACATTCTTGTTTATTTACGGCTCTTATGCCTTATTGAAAAAGCGAGATTTATAAGGCGTTTTAAATTTAAAATTCAGGACAAGCTTTACCCTGAATAGTAGTACGTTAAGGATAGGACTTTAACTTTAATAGCTTAATTTTGTAGGATGCAATTTAAGATACAGTCAGAATACAAACCCACCGGAGATCAACCAACGGCAATTGCCCAACTCTCAGAAGGCCTTACTACTGATGAGCGATACCAGACACTTCTAGGTGTTACTGGTTCGGGAAAAACCTTTACCGTTGCCAATGTTATTGAAAACGTGCAACGTCCAACCTTGGTGCTTGCGCATAACAAAACACTGGCGGCACAGTTGTATTCTGAGTTCAAACAATTCTTCCCAGACAATGCGGTGGAATACTTTGTGTCCTATTATGATTACTATCAGCCCGAGGCATATATCCCCGTAACAGGCACCTATATTGAAAAGGATTTATCGATTAATGAAGAAATAGAAAAGCTGCGGTTAAGCACCACTTCTTCCCTGTTGTCAGGTAGAAGAGATGTGTTGGTTGTCGCCTCAGTTTCTTGTTTGTACGGTATAGGTAATCCCGTAGAATTTCAGAAAAATGTCATCACCATCGAACGCGACCAGGTGATATCGAGAACAAAGTTTTTACATCGCTTAGTGCAAAGCTTGTATTCTAGAACTACTGCTGATTTTACACACGGTAACTTTAGAGTCAAAGGCGATGTCATCGATATATATCCGAGCTACGCTGACGACGCCTATAGAATTCACTTTTTTGGAGACGAGGTGGAAGAGATTGAAGCCTTTGACCCTAGCACCAATAGGGTTATTCAAAAACACGAGCGGCTAACCATCTACCCCGCTAACATGTTCGTGACCTCACCAGATGTGCTTCAAAATGCCATTAAATCTATCCAGGATGATCTGGTCAAACAATTGGATTTTTTCAAAGATACTGGAAAACATCTCGAGGCAAAACGATTAGAGGAACGCACAAATTTTGATCTGGAAATGATTCGTGAGTTAGGGTATTGTAGTGGTATTGAGAATTACTCCAGATACCTCGATGGTAGAGAACCAGGAACACGACCATTCTGTCTTTTAGATTACTTCCCAGATGATTACTTAATGGTCGTCGACGAGAGTCATGTTACCATTCCACAGGTACATGCCATGTACGGTGGAGATCGAAGTCGTAAAGAGAATTTGGTAGAATACGGTTTTCGACTACCAGCAGCCATGGATAACCGACCCTTAAAGTTTGAGGAATTTGAAGCTTTACAAAATCAAGTCATTTATGTCAGTGCTACCCCTGCAGATTACGAGCTCCAACTCAGTGAAGGAACTTACGTAGAGCAAGTCATTCGACCTACAGGACTTTTGGACCCCGTAATTGAAGTACGGCCCAGTGAAAATCAAATCGACGATTTGGTGGAAGAAATTCACCAACGTATTGAACGTGATGAACGTATTCTGGTAACGACATTAACCAAGCGAATGGCTGAAGAACTCACCAAATACCTGAGTCGGATTCAAATTAGATGTCGATACATCCACAGTGATGTCGACACCCTTGAACGTGTAGAAATCATGCAAGACCTTAGAAAAGGATTGTTTGATGTTCTCATTGGCGTCAACTTACTTAGAGAAGGGCTTGACCTTCCCGAGGTGTCCTTAGTAGCTATTCTTGATGCCGATAAGGAAGGATTTTTAAGATCTGCGCGTTCACTTACACAAACCGTAGGTAGGGCCGCTAGGAACCTCAACGGCAAGGCAATTATGTATGCAGACAAGATTACGGCCAGCATGCAACGAACCATTGATGAGACCAACTACAGAAGAGAAAAGCAAATAAACTATAACAAGAAACACAACATTACTCCAACGGCGCTAAATAAGAGTCTGGACAGTGTATTAGCCAAAAACTCTATTTCTACCAATCAATTGGAGAAGGAAGCCGCCAGAAAGGCATCGGATCCAGGGCTAGAATATTGGCCAAAAGAAAAAATAGAGAAGCTCATAAGAGAAAAGCGCAAAGCGATGGAAAAAGCTGCAAAGGCACTTGATTTCCTAGAAGCTGCGCAATTGAGGGATGAAATAGACTCCTTAAAACAACATTTAGTATGAAAAAAATCCCTTCTTTCACCATTAACGGAGATCACATTGACAGTATTGGGGACTTCTATAAAGAGATCAATCGACTATTTATGAAAGGTGAAGATTGGGAAATCGGACAGAGTCTTGATGCATTGGACGATCTATTCTACGGAGGATTCGGGACACATAAATCGCTAAAGAAATTCAACCTCGTTTGGACAAATATATCTAAAAGCAAACAGGTTCTGGGTTTAGAAACCACAATTGCATTCTACGAAGACAAGCTATCAAAACCTGAACTTTACGATAGTAAATTTGCCAAATCTAAGCTTTTAGCTCTGGAACAAGGAATGGGACAAACCTATTTTGAAATCATCATGGAAATCATCGAAAGCCATCCCTCTATTAATTTTAAGGCAGCCTAAGCCAAAATCAACCTAAAAAAACACCACTTTCCTAAGAAAAATACCTTACAAAAAAAATTAGACACAATAAGCTGTTTGTCAACTAATTACAACATAGTCAAAATCTAAATTCTAATGTTTGGGTGATTATTTTTGAATTAATTTAGAATATTATTCCTTCTCATACGACTATATAATAGTTCCTAACCACAACCATGAACCAAACGGACAAAAACAAATTAATCAAGCAGCTCTCTGCGAATGAAGAAGGAAAATTAGTTTCTTTTCTCAAGCAGTGGATGATAAGCCGGGAAGATGCTAAAGATATTGTCCAGGAGGTCTTTTACAGTTTGATTGTTAGTTTTGAAGACATTAAAGATCTTGAGAAAGTTACATCTTGGCTCTACTCCACTGCAAGATTTAAAGCCATTGATTTTATCAGGAAGAAAAAGCCAACCGCCGTTTCAGAATTAAAACACTCCGAACAAGACGATCAAAGTTTCTTTGATTGGATTCAAAGTTGTGACCAAGAGGATCAAATTACTGAAATGTGGAAGGAAGAAGTATACTTGGTTTTGGATCAAAGTTTGTCCAAAATGCCAAAAGAACAGCGTGATGTATTTGTCCTTCATGAATTGGAGGGTAAATCAATCTCAGAAATAGCGATACTAAAAAATGTATCGGTCAATACCGTTCTATCCAGAAAACGCTATGCTGTGACCAAATTAAAATGCGCTTTACAAAGTTTGTATAACGAATTAAAAGATAACTAAGATGAAAATTTTAAAAGGTATCGGAATCGGTATTTTCATTGCCGTAGCAATTGCACTATACATATTTATTGTTATGGAGCTGTGGAACTGGCTTATGCCAAAGTTATTTGAATTAACCACCATAAGCTACTGGGAAGCAGGAGGAATCGTGTTGTTATGCAAACTCCTATTTGGCGGAGGAGGTAAGGGCAAATGCAAACCCTCTCGTGATTCCAAAAGGCATTGGAAAACAAGCCTAAAAGAAAAATTACAACAAAAATGTGAACATCAAAAAACGACAAATTATGAGCAATCTAACAACCTCTGAAATTTTAGTCTTCGCGACCAATGTCATCACCATTGATCAAATGAATGACGTTTTAGTAACCCTCCTATTACACCCTGGGGTAAGACAGGCTAACTTTGACTTAGAAGATATTGACAACGTCCTTCGGGTGGTTTCTAAAGGTATTAACTGCAATGAAGTAGAACAAATACTTTTAGATCAAAGTATCTATTGCAAGGCTTTGGTTTAAAATTAGAATGTACCCCTTCTCTTGCGAAAAGGGGTACACTTTAACTAACTAACTAACTAACTAACTCAAATAACCTACTTATGAAAAAACTATCTCTTTTAGTTTAAGCGATCTCAACCAACCTTTTAGGTGCAGGAATTGCTGCTTCTAACTTGGGTAGTGTTAAATTCAACACTCCATCAGTGTAGCTGGCGTTAATCTGATCTTTATCAATGGCCTTTGGAAGTGTAAACACACGTTTAAATGACGCATATTTAAATTCTCTACGGCTGTAAAGCGCTTCATCCTCAGATTCTGATTCACTTGAGATCTCAGCAGAAACCGTTAACACGTCTTTGTCAAGCTCAATTTTAAAATCTTCTTTCTTCATCCCCGGAACGGCCAACGCCACAGAAAAAGACTTGTCTTGTTCTTTTATATTTACGGCAGGAACCGTATCACCTAGGCGTTCTAAACCACCAAACCAATCTGGTCTAGCCATATCATCCAAGAAACTTGGAAACAAACTGCTATTTCTTCTTACTAAACTCATAACTTAAAATTTTATATTAACGATCAATTTTTTTGTTGTACAACTACCTATAGTCAAAATTGGTTCCAATTTAAAAACAATGACATTTTGACTGATTTAAACAAAATTATAATGACGTTTTGTCTTGTTTTTAATAGAGATCGGACATATTCGCCAAAAAAACGGCAAATTAATCCTATAACATTACAACCTTAATAGGTTAAAAATTTCTTATTTTACAATAACAACCTCCTCCATTTTAAAAATATTTTGAAAAAACAACTATCTTAGCAGCTTTATAACCAATTCCCTATAGAATAAATAGATTAATATGTTAGAAAAAGGAGTAATTGCAAAGAGAACCTATACGGAAAAAGAGCTTCAAGACTTAAACACCAAGTACAAACCCCTTACGATAGAAGAGCGTATTGCGATGTTGTACGAGGATTTTTCGACAGAAGAAATCATGTTAACAAGCTCATTTGCGGCTACATCAGCTTTTTTACTTCACCTTTTTTCAACTGTGAATAAAGATCAAAAAGTATATTTTATAGATACTGGTTTTCATTTTCCTGAAACCTTGGACTATAAAAAGAAACTCACAGATCTATACGGATTAAACGTAGAATCTATAAGCGCCATCAAGGAGGAACATGAATTTACGGTACAAGATGAGACCTATCGGAAAAATCCAGAGTTTTGCTGTACAATAAACAAAGTAAAACCCTTGGATCAGATTAAAAAGAAATTCACCGTATGGGTTTCTGGATTAATGGAATGGCAAAGCGACCATCGCTCAACTTTGAATGTATTTGAAGAAAGAGGTAATATTATTAAGTTTTACCCCTTACTCGATGTTAGCAAAGAACAAAGAGATGCCTTCATTGCAAAACACAAACTACCTTTCCACCCCTTGGTCTTTCAAGGCTATAACTCTATCGGATGCAAGCACTGTACCGTACCAGGTGAAGATCGAAGCGGACGTTGGAACAACAGTCCAAAAACTGAGTGTGGATTGCACTTGTAACAGCTCAAAATCATTATAATATCAAAGGGTTGCCTACTATAGACAACCCTTTATTCTTTTTGGTGCTTCTCTTTTCTATTTCCCAAGACTCATCTACCCATGATTCGAACATCAACCGTGTATTCCTGCCCCTTCACTAACCCAGGAACATCCACCTTACGGTAATTCATTCTTGTTTTGATGTACATCTCTACAAGTTCATTTTCAGACTTTACAGTAAGTACAACAATTTCAGATTCTGCATTCACCTTAAAACGAACTTTGGCTACCAAAGCCTTTTCCGTTATCTTAAAGTTCGGCGTCCCTAGGATATGGGATAATTGCTTGGAAATTTCCTTAGTCGATGGTACTGGATCTACATTAGCCATCCCAAGGGTGCAACCAAAGATTGCGAGCATTAAAATTAATTTTGAATGTTTCATAACGATTGTTTTTTGATTGTTAAACAGGACAAATCTACAGCTAATTTTAATTATACAACACTGACATATAATGAGTTAATGCAAAATTAAACTGCGTAACAATTTTCTAATCTCTAGTAATTTAGTCACTAAAATGTGTCAAATCACCTCCAGCCTTTTGCAGCAAAGCACGAACACAGATTTCTGAAAACAAAGCAATAGAAGTGCATTTTGCCGATCCTATATCAGCAGGAAAGAATAGCAATCAATCCTTTAAAAGTAACGGCAAATCAACAGTAAATTCTTAAGTCTGTAATGGAGATATTGACAAAATCTAGGTTTGAAAGAAAAAAACCGTTGTTAACCTTTAGGTTACATGATTTTGCCGTGATAAGAAAAAGAAACGCACTGCGAAACTGCAAATGCTGTTTAATAAAAAACCCCGGACGAGCCGAGGTTTCCTTATAAATTGAACCATATAGCGCTATCAGATAGCACCCTATAGTATAATAATCTTATTGTAGTACTTCTTGTACTTTATCAGCTGCTTCTTTGAATTCAATAGCCGTATGAACTGCTAGACCTGAATTATCAATTAATTCTTTAGCCAGCTCAGCATTAGTCCCTTGTAACCTAACAATAATTGGAACTTGGATAGCATCACCCATACTTCTATAAGCATCTACAATTCCTTGAGCTACACGATCACCACGAACAATCCCTCCGAATATGTTAACCAAAATAGCTTTTACATTAGGATCTTTTAGAATTATTCTAAAGGCAGTCTCTACACGTTGAGCATCAGCAGTCCCACCTACATCTAAGAAGTTAGCAGGCTCTCCACCAGCCATTTTAATTAAATCCATAGTCGCCATTGCTAATCCAGCTCCGTTTACCATACATCCAACGTTTCCGTCTAGGTTCACAAAGTTTAATCCAGCAGCTCTTGCTTCTACTTCAATAGGATCTTCTTCTCTAACATCACGCATTTCTTCGTAATCCTTATGACGATAGAAGGCATTGTCATCGATGGTTACTTTAGCATCAACGGCCATTATTTTATCATCAGAAGTCTTAAGTACTGGATTGATCTCAAATAAAGAAGAATCAGAAGACTCATAAGCCTTGTATAATGAACTTACAAATTTCACCATTTCTTTAAAAGCCTGTCCACTCAATCCTAGATTAAAGGCAATTTGACGTGCCTGAAAAGGTAATAATCCTGTGGCAGGATCAACTTCCTCATTGTAAATCAAATGTGGTGTCTTTTCCGCAACCTCTTCAATATCCATCCCACCTTCGGTAGAATACATAATCATATTTCTACCTGTACTTCTATTTAACAATACAGACATATAGAATTCAGAAGTTTCACTATCACCTGGATAATAAACATCTTCTGCCACCAATACCTGATGAACCTTTTTACCTTCTTTACTGGTCTGAGGGGTTACAAGATTCATTCCGATGATCGCATCGGCTATCTCTTCTACCTCTTTAAGGTTTTTGGCAAGTTTAACTCCACCACCTTTACCGCGACCACCTGCGTGTACCTGAGCCTTGATTACATGCCATCCGGTACCAGTTTCCTCGGTT
>Ga0079224_100008400_pt1 | contig 13980 bp, 10 predicted proteins | sample Stecom2015_FD_80414 | JGI IMG/M metagenome (GOLD analysis project Ga0079224, IMG submission 80414) | Agricultural soil microbial communities from Utah to study Nitrogen management - Steer compost 2015 | ecosystem: Environmental > Terrestrial > Soil > Agricultural land | place: USA: Utah... | reverse complement strand
TCATGCCGGGTGATTTACCGTATCATGAGCGGCCGAATCATCATCCACGTAATTGCCCAAGGGCGCCGCAACATGCCATCAGTACTGGCTCGCCGCCTGCCCGGCGCCTGACATCAACATGAGTTCAACTACCGACGCCGCCGGCAGCTCTGCATGCTGGTTTGTGGGTGCCACGTACGGCGGCACCGACGATCAGACCGCCCGTTTCGTGAACGAAGGTATCTGGGAAAATGGGTACGAAGACCGGTATCTCGACCGGGTGAAATCGGTTCAACCCGGTGACCGCATCGCCATCAAGTCGTCGTACACACGCAAGTACGGGCTTCCCTTCGATAACCGGGGGCTGGCGGTGGCCGTCATGGCAATCAAGGCAGTGGGTACGGTCACCGGGAATCCTGGAGACGGCCGAAAACTGCAGGTTGCGTGGCAGCCGCAGGAATCGCCCCGCGAGTGGTATTTCTTCACCAGCCGCATCACGGTCTGGCGCGTACTGCCCGGCGACTGGAAGACCGACGCCCTGATCGACTTCACCTTCAACGGCACCCCGCAAGACATAGATCGTTTTCGTAATGCCCCGTTCTGGCGGGAACGCTATGGCGACCGCGCGCCCGACACGCACCGCTTCGAGTGGACCCAGTTTTACGAAGCCGTGGCCGACAAGCTTCTGAGCTTTCGGAATCGACGCGACGAGCTGCTTGCAGGCATACACGACATTGCCTCGCGGGTGGACGGCCTTTCAATTCTTCAGGATCAGTTCGCAGACGGGTCCGCCGGGCCCATGCGCGACATCTGCCCGTTCACCGTAATGGGCTTCTTCAATCGTGGAACCACGCTCGAAAATCGCCGCGCGATTGCTCGGGAACTTGCCAGCCTGCTGGGTGTGTCAGAACCCGTCCCGGCGTCGTTCGACGGAATTCCTATCCTGAATAATCAGCGCTCATGGTTCTTCGGCTATCACGCAACACGCCAACACGATGATATCGATGCGTTATGGCGCGTATTCGAAAAGGCGATCGCCTTTTCCGAATCAGAAGATGACGCAGACGCGCGTGGAGCATTCATTGCCGCCTTCGACGATGCCGTACAGCGCCATGGCGTCGGCTGGAATCTTTCCATGGGGTTGTACTGGATCCGCCCGTGGAACTTCCCCACCCTCGATAGCCAGTCGCGTATCTACATTACCAAAAAGCTTCGCATTTCCATCGGCATGCACGGCCCGAAAGGTCGTAGCAACGCAATGGACTACCTTGCGGTGCTCGATGCCCTGGAGGCCCGCTTTCAGGAAGACGCCTACCCGGTGCATTCCTTTCCCGAGCTGTCGCTGGCCGCCTGGCTCCACAAAGACAAACCCTCCACTGTCGCAGCGGGCGCATCTGACGGCGACACGCCGGACGACGGCGACGATGTCATTCCCGACACCGCGATCATTGCGCCTCCTATCGAGCCCTATTCGCTGGAAAGCATTCTGAACGATGGATGCTTCATCCCCCGCCACAAGCTCGAACGAATCCTTGAGCGACTGCGCACGAAGAAGAACCTGATTCTGCAAGGCCCGCCCGGCACCGGCAAAACCTGGCTGGCGCGGCGCCTGGCCTTTGCGCTGATGGGCCAGCGCGATGAAGGGAAGGTACGGGCCGTGCAGTTTCACCCCAATCTTTCGTACGAAGATTTCATTCGCGGCTGGCGCCCATCCGGTGATGGCCGGCTGACGCTGGTGGACGGCCCGTTCATGGAAATGATCCGGGCCGCCGAGAACGACCCCACCGCCAGCCACGTGGTCGTTATCGAAGAGATCAATCGCGGTAACCCGGCACAGGTGTTCGGAGAAATGCTCACGCTGCTGGAAGCCGACAAGCGCACACCGACCGAAGCGCTGGAACTTTCCTACCGACGCGACGAGGACGAGCGGGTATTCATTCCGGCCAACCTGTACGTCATCGGCACCATGAATATCGCGGATCGATCGCTCGCGCTGGTCGACCTGGCCCTGCGACGCCGGTTCGCCTTCATTGATCTGGAGCCGGCACTGGGCAAGCCCTGGCACGACTGGATGCAGGCTCGCTGCGGCATCGATCCGGCCACCGTGTCGGACATCGAAAATCGCCTTACCGTGCTGAATGACGCCATCGCGGCCGATGCCGGACTTGGGCCCCAATTCCGGATCGGGCACAGTTACGTCACGCCGCCGCAGGGCGTTCAGATCAGCGACGCACGCGAATGGTTCAGGCAGGTGGTTGAAACCGAGATCGGGCCACTTCTGGACGAATACTGGTTTGATGCGCTCGAGCGTGCACGTGAAGCACGCAATCGCCTGCTGGAAGGTTTTTGAACATGCCACCCGCTGCCGCCGCCATGTCAACGGAGCAACAGCCGGGCGTTGCGCATGTCGGCCGCATTCCGGTGCGCAACCTGTGGCTGTTGATGTTGTACGCATCGCACCTGTTCCGTGAACTGGAAAAGGCGAAGGTGGCTGTGGAAGAGAACCCGGACGACATTCCGGATCTGGTGGCCGAAATGTTGTGCCGCCGCGTCGAACGCCGCGTTCAGCGCAATTTGAGCCACGGTTATCAGCCGCGTCACGCCGTATTGAACCGCGTTCGCGGGCGCATCGACCTGCTCTACACCGAACGGCACCGTCTGCTCGAGCGGGGCAAGGTGGCGTGTCGCTTCGATGAACTGACCGTAGACACGGCCCGCAACCGTTACGTACGCAACGCGCTCGAGGAGGTCTCGAGAATCGTGCACCGCAGTACGCTGGCACACCGGTGCCGCAGCTTGGCACTCAGCCTGCGGCGCATGGGCGTAACCGGTGCACCCCCGCAGCGCAGTGACATTGCGATCGACCGCTTCGGCCGGCACGACGCCGAAGACCAGCCGATGGTGGCGGCCGCCCGCCTCGCCATGAACCTTGCGCTGCCCACCCAGCACAGCGGCACGCGGCTGCTCTCCGAACCGGGCCGTGACCTCACCTGGATTTATGCCCTTTATGAAAAAGGGATCGCCGGCTTCTACGAAACCGTGCTTCCTCGACACGAATGGCGGGTTCACGCGGGCAAGATACTGCGCTGGCAGCCCGAGCAGCAAAGCGCAGGCATTGCCGCCATTCTGCCTACGATGAAAACGGACATCGTCATCGATCACCTGCCCGCCGCGCGGCGCACCGTAATCGATACGAAATTCAATACCCTGGTCACGCGCGGCTGGCATCGCAATGAAACCCTGCGTAGCGGTTACCTCTTTCAGATTTATGCCTACCTTCGATCACAGGAATGCATGGGCGATGCACTGGCCGACACGGCGTCGGGTGTCTTGCTGCACCCGGCTGTAGGTGAATGGGTTCAGGAATCGATGGTGATTCAGAATCACGAAATTCGATTCTGCACCGTGGACCTGGCAGCACCTGCGAGGGATATACGAAAGCAACTGCTGCACGCGGTGAGTGCGCACCTGAGCGACTGAGCGCCCTACCTGCCCCCAGAAGACATGCGCTCGGCTTCCAGTTCCGCCAGTGCATGCTCCAGCCCCTCTGCATAAAGGGTGAACTCGTCGGTTCTGAACTGCTCATTCAGGCGCTGCGCCTCATTCCGATAGTGCAAGGCCAGTTCGCGCCACGCCTGCACATCCTCTGCCGGGTTCATGAAGTGCAGATAAATTCGCAGCACGTCATAAACCTGATGCCAGTGCCGTGGCCCCGATTGCTTCATGGCGCCCGTACGCGCCATCTGCAGGGCACGTTCCAGGTACTGCAACCCTGCCCCGGTGTTGCCGGCACCGACCTCGAGCCCGCCCAGGCAGCACAACGCTTCACTGAAACCGATCAGCACATCGACGGCGGGGGAATCGGCACGTTCACACATGCACTCGAACATGGCCAGACTGCTTTGCAACAGTTCACGTGCGCGCTCGGTATCTGCGCGTTCAGCCACATACTGACCCAGGCGGGCCGTGAACTGTGCCAGATCGCGCCGCGCATCGTTGCTCACGTGAAAACTGCTGCGCTCAACCGCAAGTGGCTCAAGCAGACGAATACTGCGTTCCAGCCGCGCAATTGCGTTTGCAAGGTTTCCAGCATCATGCTCCATCAGCGCCAGATCCTGCAGCGTTCGCGCAAGCTCGTAGCGAGTATCGGCCCGATCGAAGCGTGCGCTGCTCAACGTTTCGGCAACGCCTGCCGCCTGCCGCATAATTGCAAGCGCCTGCGGCAGGCGCTGCTGATCACGCGCTTCGTGCGCCTGCTGTTCCAGCGCACGCTTGAGCGTGAGCAACCCCGCAAGGGACGATGTGTCTGGAGGTGGCTCGGCTATGCGCATGCGTAGTCACCCTTGCTGAAAAAGGAATCCCGCCACCGGTCAAACGAGGCCTGTTGCGACGGGGTGAGCCCGAACACTCTGCGCGCAATGTCGTTCACTTTCATGCGCTCCAGGTCGAGAATATCACGCTGAGCAGAGTTCAAGATGCCATACGGTTGCTGCTCGCGTTGTTGCGCCAGCTCACGTGCATGCGCTTCCCCGCGCATCCAGCCCACCTGCCAGGCCGTGCTCATGGCAGAAAAATAAAAGTAAAACAAATTTGTGCTCAACGTCTCGGGGTTGGGATTCTGGAAACGATGAAACCCGGCCAGCTGGTTGACGTGCGAATAGATTGCATGTGCGACAACAGACTTGAACCATTGCGTGTCGAGAGTTTCTTCCCTGCGCAGGCCACACGTTGGTCGTGCAGAGGCGCTGTACCCTTGCGTGCCTTTATAAATAAGGCCCAGAGTTCTGGAAATGTATGAGTTCGCTCTCTCGTTCAATTCAAGATTGACTTGCGCCCACCCCCATTTCAATCCCCGCATCCACGCCTCATCGAATGCAATGCGCACCGAGTTGTAAATGAAATCCTCAAAGTACGAAGTGATCTGACCTCCAAGCGCCTTTTGAGACTTGAATGATTCAAAATCACGATCACGCGACTCGTTCGGAATCGAATGAAAGCTGCTCGTATGATTTGCCTGCACCGAGGCACTCCTTATTCCTGCATAACCCGGTCAAGCCCCGCACGATGACAGGCCCCGGGCATCAAGTTCCGCCAGCACCCGCTGCAAGGTTTCCGCGTAGTGAGTGAATTCATTGGTTTCAAACTGCGCATTCAGGCGACGCGCCTCGCTCATATGGCGTGTGGCAACCTCGCACCACTTCTGCGGATATTCGTCGGGGCTCATGTAGCTTAGGTAAAACTGCAATACATCGTACACCGCGTGCCAGTAACGCGGCCCCGAATGCATCTGCGCACCCGCACGGGCCATTTTTAGCGCCCGTTCCAGGTACGCAAGGCCCGTATCGATTTCGCCGGCACCCGCCTCGACCCAGCCGATGCAGCACAACACTTCGCCGAACCCCACCAGCAGATCCACATCGGGCGACTCGGTATCTGAATGCATTTGTTCGAACCAGGCCAGGCTGCCTTGCAGCTGTTCACGCGCACGCTCGAGGTCGCCCGATTCAGCAGCGACCTGCCCCAGTCGGCTCTTGTACCGGGCAAGATCGCGCCGCGCGTCGTCTTTCGCACGAAACGTACTACTGTCGGCCGCAAGCGGCTCGAGCAGACTGATGCTGCGCTCCAAGAGCGCCATGGCCTCTTCATGGTTGCCGGCATCTCGCTGCATGAGCGCCAGGCTTTGCAATGTTCGGGCAAGTTCGTATTGGGCGTCGGCCAGCTCGAACCGGACGCCACTCATTGCATCGTGGACATCGATGATGCGCGACGCGTTCTGATCCTGAGGCCACAGCTGCTGCACCTGTTCAATTCCCGCGCGTTTGTCATATTCAAGGAATTCCGCCACGTCCACCGCCTGACGCATGGCGGCCAGCGCCTCGCGCATATCCTGCCGATCGCGCGCTGCCCTGGCCTGCTGTTCGAGCATTTGTTTGAGTGTCAGCAGCCGCAACGACGGCGAGGCCTCGTAAATCGTCGAGGGTTCGATACGGCCTTCCACCAACTGGCTGTAGTGTGCCAGCAGACCGGGAAGCAGCGCGGCCACGCCGTCAGGCGCATCGGCCCAGGAACACAGCGACATCAGGTTGGCCCGCTCCTGCATCGACACCACGTGGGGCGCTACCGTAGCCCAATCGATCTGGGCGAACGCCTGCGCGCATTTGCGGCCGTGCACCCAATCGCGCTGTTCGCTGAAGATGTTCATGGCCGCTACATAAGCACGCAGCGTCGCCCGCTGTGCCGGCTGCTGGTAATCGGCATCCGGGCACAACCGCAGGGTTGCCAGAACACTCTGGGCAAGCACTGCGCGCTCCGACCAGGCCAGCCGAGCGTCGCATTTGGCACGATACGTCTGTGCGGCCGCGGGTGAGAGCCGGGCAACGTCCTCATCGCTCAGCTCATATGACGGAGCAAAAAGCATTGCGCGATCCAGCGCTCCGGCATCAATCATTTCAGCGCCGTCTTCGCCTTCCTGCTCCTCATGTAGGGCGGCCCGAACACGAATTGGATCAAAACATAAATCCGCCCATTCCCGCAGAGCCGTCGAAAAAAAGACCTGAATTTCGCGCACGTCTTCTTCCAGCACCGCCAGACGGTTGCGGGCTTCGTGAAAATAAGCCGAGTCGCGAAATTCGTGCAGATCACGACTCAACCGGTTCAGCACCACCAACGGATTCACGCACTGGTCAATGGCGCGTTTGGCATCGGCCTGGAACGTCGCCCGGGTCTGCGCAAATTGCACCAGGTGTCGCCCCAGAAAACGCGGCCCAAGCTGCGCCGACCAGCTGAGCAGGTCTTTGCAGTGGGCATCGAGCTTCTGAAAGCGCTGGCGCACGCGTGCCGCGCGCTTCGTCTCGAACTCCCTGACTGCCTGCATGGCTGGGCCACTCAAGGGGCCACGCACGTCACGGTCAACGAAGTAGGCATCATCGTCCAGCAGATCACCCACGTTTTCAACCATGGTGGCGAAATTACCGCCTGCGACCTCCACCAGCAGCGCTACCTGTTCATTCGTAAGACCCGGCAACGTGTAGCGCACGTATGCGGCCAAATCTGCGTCGGGCACCGTACCCAAACGTCGCGTGACGAAACGCGATTCACCGACATGCGCCTGCATGCCTGGAATGCCATCGAGTGAACCGGGTTGTGAACGTTGATTCCACTCGACTTCCCAATGCGTGAACACAAACAACACGGGCCAGCGCTCACGCTCGGCGCGTTCCCAGAACGCCTCGATAAACGCGAGAGAAGCCGCATCAACCCAATGTGAACGATCAAGCCAGAACACCAGTGGAATCGCGCCATTGCGTGTGAGCTCTTTCATTCCGTTCAGCAGCTGCTTGCCCTGCTCCGACGCGTATGTTCGTGCCGCCGCGTCTGCCGTTTTGGGCGCCTTGGCACGCCGCATCAGGAACTGCACGGCACCGACAAGGGCGTCCGCAATTTTCGGTATCGGGGGAAGCCCGGTCAAGGCGAACAGCCCGCCCAGGCCTTCGATAATGACATCGGACACGCCGTCTTTTCTGACTTTTTCTTGGAGATGCCGACGGGCGTCCTGCAGAACGTTGGTATTCGCAGTGCAAATCTGACGATGCAAATGCAGTTGCTGCTCGATCGACGGCAGAGCGGATTCCCCGGGAACACGCTCGCCGGCATGCTCGGTGCTGCGAGCGGCAATCCAGAGAAACTGCGGCAGGCTCTGCGGCGCGGTGTCGCCCATGGCGGGCGCAACCGACACCTCATTACTTCCGAACACGGGCGGCCAATACCCGTTGCCGTTCCACCGGGCGTCACGACTCAGTGTGTAGTACAACTGCTGAACCACCCGTGTCGCCCCGTATCCGCTTTCGCCAACGAAGGCAATTGCCCGTGGGCCGGTAAACTCGCCTTCAGCATTCTTGGCCACGGTTGCCTCGTAAACCGCGAGCAACACATTAAATTCCGATTGTCGGCCAAAGAAAGGCGCGTGCTGTACCATCGGACACCTCTATGTTGACAGAAACGGACACATTGCACCATTCGGGCCCGCACGCGGCAAGGGCTCGCTTACCCGCAGAATCGTTCACTCCGGTAAGCGTACCGCGGGGCTTGCGCTTGTCAGGTAGACTGTAACTGTACGTGACTTTTACATATCAAGGAGTTTCGCCATGCGCTTGCAGAACAAGAACGTCGTGATCACCGGTGGTGCCAGCGGCATCGGTCTGGCCAGCGTCATTCGCTGCCTGGAAGAAGGCGCCAATGTCGTGCTGTCGGACCTTGCAGGAAGTGAAGGCGCAGCGCGCGCGGCCGAGCTCAATGGCAAGCATGGCGGACGCTGCCTTTTCAAGGCCTGCGACGTGACCGATACCGCCCAGGTCGACCGCCTGTTCGAAGAAACCGTAAACGAGCTGGGCAGCGTTGACGCCGTATTCAGCAACGCCGGTATTGGTGGTGTAACCCCCTCGCACAAGGTCAGTGACGAAGAGTTTCTGCGCATTATCGACATCAACCTGAACGGCGTGTTCCGCGTTGCGCGCGCAGCGCTGCGCATCATGTACGGGCAGGGTAGCGGCAGCATCGTCAACTGTGCGTCGATTCTGGGCAAATTCGGCCAGTCGAATACAGCCGCATACAGTGCAGCGAAAGGCGGCGTTGTGAACCTGACACGTGCGCTGGCACTCGAGGCCGCGCCTAAAGGCGTACGCGTGAACGCTATCGGGCCGGGGTATATCGACACCCCGCTGATTGCCGATCTAGACAAAGACCTGATGAACGCGCTCATCGCCATGCACCCGCTGGGGCGCCTTGGCCGTGCCGAGGAAGTGGCCAATGGCTTCCTGTTTCTGGCGAGCGACGAATCGAGTTTCGTGACCGGCACCACGCTGATGATCGACGGTGGCTTCACAGCCGGCAAGTCCTGATTCCGTACACCGGAAATTCAGGTTTCGGAACGCTCGGAATACTTCGACCGGCAGGCCGGCCTGGTGGCTCACCACAATGCAGCAACAGACCGGCCTGGTGCCTCACCACAACACAGCAACAGGCCGGCGGTGCTCACCCCATTTGAGAGACGAACCCGAAGCACGAATACGTTCACACGAACTGCACGATGTCGGGTGCGCCCGTTACGCCGCTCAGGTCTATTAACGGATCGGGCAACGTCAACATGGTGGGCTCTGCTTCACGCCCCTCGAGGTAGCCCCAACGGTGAAAGTGCAGCGCCAGCTCGTACTGCTGTGTCGCCGTCAGCTGCGTTGCGTCGCTGTCGATGCCGAACGCCTGCATCAGATCCACATTCGCCTGAGCGTATTGCAGGAGACTGTACTCGCTCAGCGGCTCAAGCGTGCCCAGCGCATTGGGTGCCCGAAACTCCGCCATGCCATATTGCATGAAATGATGGAATGCGAAAGCCCCAGAGTCTGCAGCACGTGCAACGTCGGGGTTCGCGTGCAGGTAAAAATCAATATCGAACCACGAAGCAGGCGCACGCGAAGCACCCCCGGGGCTCAAGCTTTCAGAGGCGCCATACGCAAGGTAGTGCTGCCATGCCTGAGCGTGATCAATGCCCATTGCGGCAAATACATCGGGGTTCTGCCCCAGATAGTTTGCCGCATCAAACAGCACGGGATGGTTCGCACTGCCAAATTGGCTGAAGTCGCTGCTGACCTGAAACGATGCGTAAAACAGCTGGCCGGCGGGGTCGCGATACTGGTAAACGGTATGGCCGGTGGCGGTATCGTACAAAGCAATACCCAGATTCGCACCTAGCGGCTGACCGCTTGCCGGATCACGATACACCGCATTGCCCAGTTCGACGAACGACACATAGGGGTCGTCACCCATCAGGTTCGACACTTCGATGGCCTGTGGGGAACTGGGAACGGTGAAGGGAGTATCGGGATTCGATGCCGGATCATTGCCCGGGCCGCCCGGGTTGTACACCGCGTCGTAATCCCCGCCCGAGGGCATGTGCACGCGCACAAGCTGCTCGACCGCAGCCCGGTCACCCGCCAGAATGATGTCGTACTGATTGTCGTGATCTTCGACATAGGCGTCGTCATACTGCGCCTGCGCGGGGCCGGTGTCGGCAATGCCAAGCACCCGTACCGAGCCGTGACCTGAGATGGTGTAGTCGACGCCTGCCTCGTCGATCCATACCGGCTCGCCCAAGGCATCGCGCGCCTCGAGCCGGAAAAAGCGGCCAAATTCCGTGGGCAGAATGCTGCGGATGCCATCTGGCGAAAATCCCGCACTGGTATACAGACGCAGGCGAAATTGTGCCTCGTCGCCAAACAGGTCGGCCCCCGAATTGCCATTGCTGGCGATGAGCCAGAAAGGGGCACCTTCGCCCAGTGTGCTGAACTGATCGAGATTGGCTGCCACCAGTCGCGGGCCGTTGCCGGCATCGTACGGATTCGCGCTGGCGATCTCGAGCCCGGCAGCGGATACCAGACCCTGTGGCGTGACGAAGGTGAGCGGCGTTTCAGACTCGGCGATACGCACCAGTACGGGGTGCAAGGCATCGGGATGATCGGATTCAAGGCGATTGCCCCAGTAGCCCGTCAGCACGACGGTCTGCCGTTCGTTGTATTCCCCATTGGGCAGCAGGCTCGCCGTCAGGGGGGTGACCCATTCCCCCGTATTCAGCTGAATCTCGAAGGATTCGGGGCGTATGGAGCTCGCCAGCACTGGGTGGCTGAAGACCACCGGTATGGTGTCGCCCTGCACCACCGAAACCCCGTAGGCCGCCAAAAAGGCCGCATCGCCCACCGCAGAATAATAGGCCCGCGCCGGTGCATCGAGCGCGGGATCGAGCTCTTGCCACGACACACCATGGTCGTACGCGATCTGCCTGGCCGCATCATCAACGCCCCGCAGGCCGGGCACGCCCATATAGCCATCGAAGCCGTAGTTGGCGGTAATGATTGCGAGCTCGTCGCGATACACATCGGCGGAAAGCAATGCGCTCACATTGAGCGAATCGGAGGTGAAGGGCGGGCTGAGGTTGAGCTGGACAAGGTATTGCACCAGAGGCAGAGCCCTGCTGTTTGCCATGATTGCCATGCTTATTCCTTATTGGTGTTCTACAGCAGATTCAGAGACTCAGCGGGCGGCTCGGGCCACCGTTGTGCACAACGAAACAAAGGGGCTCAACCGGCCTGGCGAGCGCTTGCCCGTTGCTTTTCGACCCGTTCGGTCACGTCGCGGGCCATCGCCACGGAGCCCACAGCCTCGCCCTGCGGATTCTTCACCACGGCGAAGGTCATTTCTACATACAGCCTGCGGCCGCTTTGATGCACTGCGCGGGTGAGCGTGGGGCGACCGTTCAGCCGGGTCTGACCGCTTTGCATGGCGGCATGAAACCCCGCCCAGTGCGGTGCGCGAAGATGTTCGGGAATAATGATGTCGAGGCTGCCGGAGAGCGCCTGCTCGCGGGTGAAGCCGAACAGGTCGACCGCAGCCTGGTTCCAGCGCACGATGCGGCCTTCCCGGTCAGCGTAGATCAACGCATCGGTGGTGCATTCGATGATCCATTCCGCGAGGTCGGAGTCTGGAGGCATAGAGTCTATTCGGTAGGCACTGGCCCACGCATCATGGCGACGTCTTCGGGCCTGACCGGGTCGGTGTAGGTGTTGCCGAAGTGGGTACGCACATAGCTTACCACCGCAGCGATCTCCTCATCGGAAAGCATGCCATTGAACCAGGGCATTCCGCCCAGCCCGTTCAGCACCACGAAAATGGGGTAGCCCGCCGCGGTCAGCGCCGGGTTGTTCGCCAGTGCGGGAAAGCGCCCCAGCCCTTGCGCACCCTCGCCTTGCGCCATATGGCAAGCCACGCAGTTCTGGCGATACAACTGCTCGCCGTCGGGCCCCCCGAGCGCGCCAGCAGATTCTGTCGCAGCCTGCGCCTGGCCGGCAGCGCCCTGCGCCGCAGCCGGCATGGCAGCAAGGCCCAGCGTCACCGCCAGACTCAGCGGTGCCAGATACGGTGCGAAACGTGAAACGACGCCCGCCGTGTGAACTGTTTGCTGTGTCATGGTCACCCCGCCTGTACGCGTTGATGCAAGCGCTGGATGGCATCGAGTGACGACAGCAGTGCTCCTTCCATCCAGCCCGGCATGTACGAGATATGGTCGCCCGCCAAAACGAGACGGCCGTCGATGGCCGACAGGGCATCGTAATGTGCCTTGCGCGCCTCGTTCGACCAGCGTGCACGACAACCCAGCATCCACGGCACGCGGTACCAGCTGACCGCAACGCCGCTGAGAAATTCCTTGCGATATTGAGGGTGGATTTTCTCGCCCTGTGCGAGCGCGGTTTCGATGCGCTCTTGCGGCGACATGCCCGTAAGGCGCAATGTCTTGGCCATGGAGGTGGCGTAGGCACCGATGAGCACTGCCGGACCGTCGGACATCATGCCGTGGGGCGGATACGCAATGAGATCGATATCCTGATCGGTGAGCGTATTTCCGCCATAGATGCCGTCGTCTTCTTCCCAGAAACGCCGGCGGAATTCGAGCGCAACCTTGGTGAAGCCGGTGTAGGGCACCGCACGCACCGCGGCCAGCATGGGCTGCGAGGCCTGCACTTCGATCTGCCCCAGAATGTTCAATGGAATGGTGCAAATGCACCAGTCGGCCGTGACCTGGGCCGTGCCGTCGCCGCGTGTGTCTTCGTAGGTGACCTTGACCTCCTGCTCGGTTTGCGAGATGTGCGTGACGCGCGCGTTGTAGCGGATATCTAGATCGGGCAGCGCACGCATGAACCCGGCGGTAATCTGATCGATGCCGCCCACCGGCTGGAACATGGTGTCTTGCGCGTTATAGACCAGCAGTGCATTGAGCCCCTGCCAGACCGACGGATGCAACAACTGTTTGAGTTCAAGCAACGGGCCCGCCGTAGGTGGGTCAACCACCCCACCCCCCTGCGGTGTGGCATAGCCGCGGCGCACGGCCGTGTACAGGCTGGAACGATAGCGGTATTCGTCGTCGAGCAGCCCCCAGCCCTTGAGCGCCTGCAACAGCTGGTCGCGCTCTACATCGCCCAGCGCAAGGTCGAGCTCGGATTCCTGTGCGGCCTTGGCCAGCAGTTCGGCCACACTGCCCTGCAGATCAGACCAGACCTCACGCAGACGCTGGGGCTTGCCGTTGAAGGCCCGGGTGCTGTGCAGGTAAGCATTGTGGTTGAACTGCACGGCCGCCTCTAGCGGCACGCCCAGCTGCTTGCAATAGTGCAAGACCGCACGGTGATGGTACGGAATACGCCATGGGCCGGGATTGAAGTAATTGCCCTTGGCGAACTTGACCTGCTGGGTATGCCCACCCAGCTCGGTGTACGAGTCGCCTCCGCGCAAGGTCCAGTTCCGGCCACCTGCCCGGTTCTGGTATTCCAGAATACGCACCTCGTACCCGGCCTTGCGCAGCTCGTATGCCGCCAGCAGCCCGGCCAGGCCAGCCCCGAGTATCACCACACGGGTGCCCGGTTTCGCGGGCGACAGCACCGGTGGCCCTGAAAACGTCGAAGCCTGCGCATGGCCCAACATGGCCATGGCGTGATACATGGCGCTTGCGCCGGCCGTCAGGCCGATCGTCTTGAGCAACGTACGTCGGGTCAGAGACGTTTCCACAACTCCCCCTTCTGTTTTCAAGTTCGCCGAACCTTAGCAAAAAATGTCTACAGTGACGAGGCGGGTTTACCTGAAACGACGGTGACTTGAAAACGTGTGTTTGCGGGTTGCCCGCGCTATCGTCATGAGAAACAGGCAATAATCTGTAATGACTGAATCGTTCTGAATGGCAATGCTTGAGCAGTACGCTAAACAGAACACGCGAACGGCACGCGGCTGGGGTGAATACCTACCGCAATTCACAGAAGGCTACTGACATGCTGGCTGCGTACGAGCACCTGCTCAAGATCACCCTGGCCCTGTCGGGTGAACGCGATATCGCTCGCCTGTACGAACAGATCATCGAAGCCGCACAGGAACTGACGCATTCCGACGGCGGCACCCTTTATATCGTTGACG
>Ga0079224_100008398_pt1 | contig 13980 bp, 12 predicted proteins | sample Stecom2015_FD_80414 | JGI IMG/M metagenome (GOLD analysis project Ga0079224, IMG submission 80414) | Agricultural soil microbial communities from Utah to study Nitrogen management - Steer compost 2015 | ecosystem: Environmental > Terrestrial > Soil > Agricultural land | place: USA: Utah... | reverse complement strand
GGCTGAAGGCTACCAGATCGTCCTTAAAAAGCTTGAAGAACAGTTAACGGAGATCACGGGCTTTGCAGCTACTTCTCTCCAGCCAAATTCAGGAGCTCAGGGAGAATTTGCAGGTCTAATGGTCATCAGGGCCTATCACGAATCCCGTGGTGATCATCACAGGAACATTTGCCTTATCCCCTCCTCTGCTCATGGTACAAACCCCGCATCTGCTGTCATGGCCGGCATGAAGGTGGTGGTAACAAAATCTACTCCTGAAGGGAATATTGATGTGGAGGACCTGAGAGAAAAAACTATCAAGCATAAAGACAACCTTTCCTGCCTGATGGTGACTTACCCGTCCACTCACGGCGTTTTTGAATCTGCCATTAGGGAGATCACCAAGATCATTCACGATAATGGCGGCCAGGTGTATATGGACGGAGCCAACATGAATGCCCAGGTTGGATTGACCAATCCCGGTAATATTGGTGCCGACGTTTGTCACCTGAACCTCCACAAGACCTTTGCTATTCCTCATGGAGGAGGGGGGCCTGGTGTAGGACCTATTTGCGTTGCCAAACAACTTGTACCCTTTCTTCCGGGAAGTCCAGTTATTAAAACTGGAGGAGAGCAGGCCATTTCAGCTATTTCCGCAGCTCCCTGGGGATCGGCCCTGGTATGCCTGATCTCCTATGGATATATTACCATGCTGGGAAGTGAAGGTTTGAGAAAATCGACTGAATTTGCCATTCTGAATGCCAATTACATCAAGGCCCGACTGGAAGGCAAGTACAAAACCCTTTATAGTGGAGAACGTGGCCGTGCCGCCCACGAAATGATCGTTGACTGCCGTCCCTTTAAATCAAAGGGAATTGAAGTCACTGATATCGCAAAAAGGCTAATAGATTATGGTTTCCACGCCCCTACTGTTTCCTTTCCTGTAGCCGGGACCCTTATGATAGAACCTACAGAAAGTGAAAGCAAGGCGGAACTGGACCGTTTCTGTGATGCCCTGTTATCCATCAGGAAGGAGATTGATGAAGCAACCGACGAGGAACCTAATAACGTTTTAAGGAATTCTCCTCACACGCTTTCAATGCTGACCTCAGACGAATGGAATTTTCCGTACTCAAGAGAAAAAGCGGCTTTCCCACTGGATTATATCAGAGATAATAAGTTTTGGCCAGCTGTGAGAAGAGTAGACGACGCGTTTGGAGACAGGAACCTTATCTGTACCTGTGAACCTATAGAAGCTTACATGTAAGCAGTCTGAGATCATTATTCTAAAGCCGAAGATTTTTTATCTTCGGCTTTTTTTGTTGCCTTCCCTGGTCTGTTAAACGGGTTACATTATAGTTGCATTCTGGACCAAAGGTTCGTATCACTGAGGCAGATCCAATAATATTGTATAGAAGAAAATCGCATCCCTAAGGCAGTTCCTCTAGCATTGTAAACAAAAAAGACCCTGTCTTATTCTTTAACTAATATTTAACCATTATTCAAAATTCATTAGAAATTTTTAGTATTTCTCAACACATCAGCTCTACCTTTATGAATTCAGCAAAAGCCAATTTTTAATTGAGTTTATGCTATTTTTCCGTGTGCGTATTTATTAATTTTGAAGTGTTTACCCCCAACAATTACAAGAATGAATATCAAGATTACCGGAGTGGGAAGTTTTATTCCTGAGAGGATTGAGAGGAACTCTGCATTTGACAAGAACGAATTCCTAAATGAGGACGGATCTGTATTTAAACAGGCTAATAAAGTAATTATTGAAAAATTTGAAGCCATTACAGGTATCAGGGAAAGGCGATATATAGAAAAGGAACTCACAAATTCCGACATCGCTTTTTTTGCTTCAGAACGGGCCATTAAGGATGCCGGGGTAGACCCCGAGGAGCTCGATTACATAATCGTGGCTCATAATTACGGCGATGTTCCGCATGATGGAATGCAAAGCGATACGGTTCCCAGTCTTGCTTCCAGGGTAAAACAAAAGCTTCAGATAAAAAATCCTCACTGTGTTGCCTTTGACGTTCTCTTCGGATGCCCCGGTTGGATCCAGGCGGTGATCCAGGCTTACGCATTTATGCAGGCCGGAATGGCAAAAAAATGCCTGGTGGTAGGCTCTGAAACGCTGTCACGAGTTGTGGATCCTCACGATCGCGATTCCATGATCTATTCTGATGGCGCAGGAGCAACTGTACTGGAAAGAACGACCGAGGAAGGTGGGATCCTTGCCTTTGAATCGGCTACTTATTCCTTTGAGGAAGCTAATTTTATATTTTTTGGTCCTTCCTATAATAAAACCCATTCCGAAGACAGGCGTTATATCAAGATGCACGGCAGGAAGATCTATGAGTTCGCCCTGACCGAAGTTCCCAAGGCAATGAAAAGTTGTCTGGAGAAAAGCGGAGTTGCCATTACAGATATCAAGAAGATCCTGATCCACCAGGCCAATGAAAAGATGGATGAAGCCATCGTTAATCGATTTTATAAATTGTTTGACCAGCCCACCCCTGCGGGCATTATGCCCATGAGCATTCATGAGCTGGGTAACAGCAGCGTGGCTACAGTACCTACTCTTCTCGACCTGATCCTGAAAGGAAAACTGGAGGACCAGAATCTGGAGAAAGGAGACACTGTGATTTTTGCAAGTGTGGGAGCAGGAATGAATATTAATTCCATCGTATATAAGGTTTAGCATGTACGAAGGAAATTTTCCTAATAAGCGTTATAAACACACTCTTCAATTCCTTCAGGAATTTGTCCCCCCTCCTGCATCTGTTCTGGATCTGGGGATCAGGAATCCTTTTTCCGAGATCATGGAACGTGCTGGTTATTCGGTCACCAACACGGCGGGTGAGGACCTTGACCTGGAAACGCAGGCAGTGAAAACGGGTAAGGAGGATGTGGTTACCGCATTTGAGATATTCGAACACCTGGTGGCACCTTTCAACGTGCTCCGGGATATACAGGCTGAAAAGCTCGTGGCAACAATCCCCTTACGCCTCTGGTTTTCTCCAGCATACCAAAGCAAACAGGATTCATGGGATCGTCATTTTCACGAATTTGAGGACTGGCAGTTCGACTGGCTCCTGGAAAAATCCGGTTGGGAAATAAAAGCCAGGCATAAGTGGACCAATCCCGTGAATAAATTAGGTTTGCGTCCTTTGCTCAGACATTTCACTCCTCGGTATTATGCCGTTTATGCAGAGCGGAAGAAAGGATAGGCAGGAATACCTTTTTCATTAAAAGGGCTTGAAGTAAACAAGAATAGCTTATTTAATCTGTACACGGTCCTTCGGATTTCTAAAAACATTTCAGCCAAATTTGACTGCATTTGTTCCGAAATTTCTTATCTTAGAAAGTGGAGTTCCCCCAGGACTCAGTTCACAGCAGTATTTATCTCCCCCGCTTTCAGCCCCTCCTTTTCAAGAGATACAATAGCCATGATACCTCAAACCTCAAAAGTGGAAGAGCGCTCGAAAACAGAGAAGGTACATCAACTGATCACGGAGACCGTGCCGATGTTCTTTTTTGTTTATGATATCACTAAAAAACGTGTGGATTTTATAAGCAACAGTTTTCTGGAGTATGTAACCCTTGATGGAAATATTCAGGAACTTGACCCTCACCTGCAGCTGGAATTCATTATACATAAGGAAGATCGACGAAAATTTCAGGAGTTCTTTGAAGACCTTTCAAAGGAAAACCGCTATAAGGCTTCTGTAGAGCTAAGAACTCCCAAAGACAAGACCGGTATCGACTGGATTGAAATTAACACTTTTAAGTCAACCAGAAAATCCACCCGAGAAAAGAAGGTGGTGGGCCATATCCTGGACATAAGTTTCAGAAAAAAACAGTATGAGATCCTGAACAAAGAAAATGAGCGCCTGGAAAACTTCATCAATATGATGGCTCACGATCTGAAAGCCCCCCTTGCAAATCTCAGTCTTGTGGTAGATCTTATGAGGGAAACGATGAGTCCCCCAGAGTTAAAAAAGTACCGAAAATATTTGGATATACTTCACGCCACTACTAAAGATTCAGGTGAATTGATCACCAAATTATTACATTTTGCCACCTTGAAAGGGGAGGCTTCCAAACTGGACCTTCATTTACATGATCTGAGGAAAGTGGTGAAAATGGTTGTGAAGACGGAGAAAACCCGTATCGCAGAAAAAAAGCTCAAGGTCTCTTTCGACTTTCCTGATTACGCTGTTGAGGCCCTTCTGGATATCACTCTTTTTAAGCAGGTCTTACAAAATTTATTGGGCAATGCGATAAAATTTACCCCTTCGGGTGGGGACATCCGGTTTAAAACAGGTTACACCAAGGATCACCATATCAGTTTATGCATCACAGACAACGGGATTGGTATTCCTGAAAAATATGTGTCGACTTTATTCAAGAATATTTCTATCATTAAAAGGGAAGGCCTGGATGGGGAAAGATCGACAGGGCTGGGGTTGTATATTTGCCTTCAGATCATGAGGATCCACAGGGGGCGGATCAGTGTTACAAGCAAGGAGAATGTAGGCAGCACTTTTTCCCTCCACCTACCCATCCCCGGATCCTCTTCGGCCTATTTATAAGTCCTTTACTTAGGATTCTTATGCGACCTCTTTGACTTTTTACAGAAGCTGCACTTCCCAATCTATTGGGAATTTAATGGTATTTTAGCAGCTCTAAACCATGCCTAATTGCGAATTTATATTGTTATCCCCGCCCATAACGAAGAGGCTTTCCTGGCAGAAACACTGGGATCGCTGATCTCACAGACATTCCTCCCGAAGAAAATAGTCGTAGTGGATGATAACTCCAGCGACGGCACCGCTCAAATGGTCGCAGATTTTTCCTTAAAATATCCATTTGTTTCCCTTGAAAAAAACTCCTCCACCCCAACACACCTGCCGGGTAGTAAGGTGATCAATGCGTTCTACAAAGGCTATAATAGCCTTGACGAGAATTTCGACATCATCTGCAAGTTCGATGCTGATCTTATCTTTCCCGAAAATTATCTCGAGAGGATCGTCAGCCATTTTTCATCTGATCCCCATGTAGGAATGTCGGGAGGTTTCTGTCAGATCAACAGGCATGAGAGGTGGGAACTGGAAAACCTGACGGATAAAGATCATATCAGGGGAGCATTGAAGGCCTACAGAAAGGAATGTTTCCTGCAGATCGGGAAACTCCGTCCATCCATGGGTTGGGATACAGTGGACGAATTGCTGGCGCAGTACCACGGCTGGAAGGTGAGGACAGATGAAGAACTCCTGGTGAAACACCTGAAGCCGACAGGACATAATTATGGTAAAGAAGCCAAACTCCGGCAGGGGGAGGCTTTTTATAAATTACATTATGGATTTCCCATTACATTCATTGCATCCCTGAAGCTTGCGTTCAACAAAAAGCAACCTTTCCTCCTGCTGGATTACCTTCAGGGCTATTTCAGCGCACGGAACCGAAAGTTGCCTTACCTGGTGTCGGAAAATGAAGGAGCCTTCATTAGAAGGCTCCGGTATAAGAAAATGTGGGCTAAATTATTTCGTTGATTTCTCCAGTACCATTTCTAAAGGTCTGCCTGTAGATCCATTCGGGAATGGAATTCCTAACAGCGCTGAAATAGTAGGGGCGATATCAACAATCTCTGTTCTTTCCAGGCTGCTGCCCTTTTTAATTCCGTGACCGTAAAAAATAAGCGGTGCATGGGTATCGTAGTTATGTCCACTCCCGTGGGTGGACCCGGTGGGGGAATAGGAAATGATCGAAGGTTCCAGAACAAAGATGACATCTCCGCTTCTTTTCTGATGATATCCGTGATCCAGCAGGGAAGCCATTCCCGATAAGTAAGTGGTGCCTTCCATCTGAGTACGGGTGAAGGCCATATTTATCTGGTCGTACTGAAGGGCAAAATGAGCGATGGCCTCTTCCAATTCATTAGCATTAATGTCTTCCTGTAATAATACTTCGTAATCGAAGAAGACCTGGCTATTAGAAACATTAAGAATGGCGTCACCTGTCCCGAATTTTGCTTCAACGAAATCTTTTAGTGCGGTATTAAAGGCTTTATTGTCAAAGTATCCCGATGGGATCCGATGAGAAGTAAGGTAAGAGGGCACATGAACTCCTCCATGATCTGAGGTGAGGAACAGCGTATAATTTCCCTCGCCTACTTTCTCATCAAGATGTTCTAGGAGGCGTTCCAATTCCTGGTCCAGCCGCAGGTAAGTATCCTGCACTTCGACGGAATTCACTCCAAAATTATGGCCTACATAATCAGTTGAGGAATAGCTTAGGGTAAGAAAATCCGTGATCTCATCCTGACCAAGGTCCTCCCCATTTATGGCAGCAATGGCAAAATCAGTGGTGAGGCTATTTCCGAAAGGTGTGGTTTTTATAATATCAAATCCGTTGTTCTCATCACTCAGATCTTTGAGATCATAAGGAAAGGTAGCCGATGGTTTTCCATTGAACCCGCCTTCGTATGTATTCTGGTCGCTACCGCTCTCCACATAGGTTTTAATATCATAGAGGGTATTCCATGTCTTCAAATAGGATGTTGCTTTTCCGGACTTATTGAAATCCTGTACCCATTTTGGAAGTTCTTCCATATAGAAACTACTGGTGATCCAGCGGCCTTCGTCCTGTCCGTGGAACCAGTATGCTCCATTGGCGGTATGTCCGGCAGGAAGAATAGATCCACGGTCCTTTAAGGCTACTCCTATCGTCTTTCCGCGCATTTGGGTGTGCAACCTGTTTTCATCAGCTACGCTGGTGATAAGCATTCTGTGAGGGGACATTTTACCTGCAGAAGAAGTGGTTCCAACAGGTTCCACCCCTTCATCTCCCGCACAATATACCGACTGGCGTTCAAACTTGTTGTACCAGTTATTAGAAATGATCCCATGTGTTTCAGGAGCAGCACCAGTAAACACTGAGGCGTGACCAGGACCTGTATAAGTAGGGATATAATTGAAGTGGTTGTTCTTTAAATGAAATCCGTCCCCAATGAGTTTTTTGAAACCCTTCTCCCCATACCGGGGCCAAAAGCGCGTGATATAGTCAAATCTCATTTGATCTACCACTACTCCTACTACAAGTTTGGGAGTAACATAAATTTCATTTCCGGAGGTCTCGGGGACTTTGGATTCCTGAGCCCAAAGTGTGGCCGCTGCAAACATGCAAACCAGCCCTGTAATTATATGCTTCATCTTAAATTTGGGTTTTGCCCAAAAATACAATTATAATGAAGTTAAAGAAAATTGGGTCCTTAAAACTTTGGGTAAAAAATTAGTATTTTAGCCTTTACAAAATTCAAAGATGAAGTACCTGCATTCTATTGGAGAATATATCTTGATGTTAAAGGGCGTTTTTGGACGTATGACAAAAAGATCGGTTTTAAAGAGTCTTATATTTAAAGAAATCGACGACCTAATAATAGGCTCCCTTGGAATAGTTTCCTTTATTTCTTTCTTCATCGGAGGGGTTGTGGCAATCCAAACTGCCCTCAACCTGAACAATCCCCTGATCCCAAAGACCCTGATCGCCTTTGCCGCCAGACAGTCCGTAATCCTGGAGTTTTCTCCGACATTTATTTCCATTATCATGGCGGGTAAGGTTGGATCCTATATTACTTCTAGTTTAGGCTCGATGCGGGTAACAGAACAGATAGATGCCCTGGAGGTTATGGGAATCAATTCTCTGAACTATCTTATTTTTCCGAAGATCATCGCCATGCTGACTTACCCATTTGTTATTGCAATTTCCATGTTCCTTGGGATTTTAGGGGCATATTCTGCAGGAGTATTGGGCGGATTTGTTTCTTCTGACGATTTTATAATGGGACTTCAGGATGATTTCAACGGTTTCCATTTGACCTATGCATTCTTCAAAACCTTTCTTTTTGCCATTATTCTTGCCACCATTCCTGCTTACCATGGCTATTATATGCAGGGGGGAGCGCTGGAAGTAGGAAAAGCCAGTACCACGTCCTTTGTATGGACCAGTGTTGTTATTATTATTACCAATTACATCATAACCCAGTTACTCTTGAGCTAATGATAGAAGTACAGAATATAGAAAAAGCTTTTGATGGAGAGGAAATTTTAAAAGGCATTAGTGCCACCTTTCAACAGGGAAAAACAAACCTGATCATAGGACAGTCTGGATCAGGAAAAACAGTATTTTTAAAGTGTCTGCTCGGACTGTTCCGTCCTGAGAAGGGAAAGATAATTTATGACGGAAAACAGTATTCCACTTTTACGGACGAGCAACAGCGGGAACTTAGACAGGAAATAGGAATGGTGTTCCAGGGCGGCGCCCTGTTTGATTCTATGACAGTAGAGGAAAACGTAATGTTCCCCCTGCGGATGTTCACCAAAAAACGTCCCAAAGAAATGATGGGCCGGGTAAGGGAAGTTCTGGACCGGGTAAACCTGGCTGAAGCCCAGCATCAGAAGTTTCCTTCCGAAATAAGTGGAGGAATGCAAAAACGGGTGTCCATTGCACGGGCAATAGTTAATCGGCCTAAGTACCTATTTTGTGATGAACCGAATTCAGGCCTTGACCCACAAACTGCTACGGTAATTGACAACCTGATCCAGGAGATCACCCGTGAATATGACATCACCACTGTGATCAATACGCATGATATGAATTCTGTGCTGGAGATCGGAGAACAGATCATTTTTCTGAAGAACGGGAAGCTGGAATGGGAAGGCACCAAAGATGAGATCTACAAAGCGGAAAACACGGAATTGATAGATTTCGTCTATTCCTCCGACCTGTTCAGAAAAGTTCAAAAAGCCCAGCTCCAGGGACTATAAGCATTAGCGGATTGTTCTTACCACAAGTGTATCCAATGACAACCTGAACTTGAGCCACTCGTATAGTTTCTTTCTTTCTGTTTCACCTGCGGCTTGGGTAAGGTTCTGGTCCCACTTAACGGTAAAGGTGGGAAGGGTATCGATTTTTTCGAAATTTGTGGTTATACTATTCGCATAACTAAGTTCTTCCAAGGCCTTATAATTTATTTTGGCCTCCTTACTCAATCTTTCAAATGGAATACCCGAGCCACGATATTTTGTGAGTTCTTCTTCTAAAAGTCTTATCCTGGCATCCTTGTCCTCTACTACCTGCTGATTCCGAACATAAAGATCCTCCAGGATACCGGCCTTTACCTCACTGGTTAGACGGGCTGCGTATTCGGGATTCTGATCGGTCCCCTGGTGTACTCTCAGGACCGCATTCTTCAGGTCCGGCATATTACTGAGCTCTGAAGCCCAGTCTTCGATCTCTTCCCCAGGCACCCTTTGGCCAATCAAATATATATCGATAAAACCTGTTTTATAATCCTGGGTATATTTTACAATTTCCGCACCATCATACTGGATCACCTCCTGTACGAATTCCTGGGACTTTGTCAGGAATACCTGTTGTTCCAGAAGTTTCACAAATAATATTACGCTGGGGATCATTACCAGGATTGCAATAGCGGTAGCAATACGGGCAGTCCGCTTCCTACGCTTACTGTTCGCATATTTCACCATTGGAAAGCCCAGCATCTTGGAAACCACAAAAGTTGATAAAGCTATAAAAACAGAATTGATGGAAAAGAGGTAAAAAGCGCCTCCCGCATATTCCCAGTTTCCGATGGCCAAGCCATAGCCAACGGTGCAGAGTGGCGGCATTAACGCCGTTGCAATTGCAACTCCCATGATAACACTGGCGATAGTCCCCTTTTTGGTCTTGGCAACGATAAGGGCAAGACCCCCAAAAATAGCGACCAGCACATCAAGAATGGTTGGATAGGTCCTCGCCAGCAGTTCCGGAGTATCCTGCTTTATGGGAGACAGCAAAAAATAAAAATACGCCGTAAGCACACTCAGGATAACCATGACTCCCAGGTTTACCAGCGATCGCTTAAGGGTATCAATATCATTAATGGCAACAGCCAGCCCCACCCCTACTATAGGACCCATAAGTGGGGAGATTAACATGGCACCAATTATTACTGCGGCACTATTAACATTAAGTCCTACGGAAGCCACGAAGATCGAGAAAACGAGGATCCAGGCATTATGCCCCTTAAAAGAAATATCCTTCTTGACATCTTCAACGGTGGAATCCCGGTCCGTTTCGCCACGAATGTCCAGAAGCTCTTTAAAAAATTTTTTTATTTCAGATCCCAGACCTTTTCCTATTTCCGAAGAATTTTCTTCAGGCTGGACCTGTGCACTTTCATTGGAATTATTCATACCTAACCCAAATTATCACCGAATTTACTTTGTACTCTCTTCCTTATCTCTTTTATCTCCTGCTCCTTAAATTTAGGTACAAGAAGTAATACTTCCTCCTCGTCTATAATTATATAATCTCGGAGACCATCTACCACCACCACTTTGTTAGAACTGGAGGAGATCATATTTCCTGTGGCTTCCAATGCCATGACTCGAGCATTTAATACCGCATTGTCATTGACATCTTTTTCCACCTCACTGTAAATGGAACCCCAGGTACCCAGGTCGTTCCAATCGAAGGAAGCCTGGATGACATAAACATTTTCCTCTTTTTCAAGTATGCCGTAATCTATAGAAATATTCTCGGCCTTGCCATATTCAGCGTTGATAAAGATTTTTTCTTCAGGAGTATTAAAAACTTCGTTGCCTGAAGAAAGGAGCTGAATCATGTCGGGAAGATTCCTGCTGAAGGATTGAAGGATAAAGGAGACGTTCCAGATAAAGATGCCCGCATTCCAGACATAATTTCCTTCTTTTATAAATTGCCTGGCCGTATTAAAATCAGGTTTCTCCGTAAAATCCTTTACTTGGTGCAGAGGACCTTTTCCTTCTTCATATTTTATATATCCAAACCCGGTGTTTGGAAAATCAGGATGTATCCCAAGGGTCACTATCCTTTCTTTTATACGACAAGCTTCTAATGCCATGCTTATATCACTGACAAAGGCATCTTCATTTTCGATCCAGTGATCACTTGGGGCCATGATCATCACAGCGTTCTTGTTCCTTTTACTGATCTTTAATGCTGCCACTAACACCGCAGGCGCAGTATTTCGCATGGCAGGTTCCAATACTATCTGCTCCTGGTCCACGGAAGGTAACTGTTCCTGAACCAGAGTCTCGTATTGGGTGTTCGTCAGGATGTAGATATTTTCCTTCGGGATCAGTTTTTGAAGTCTTTTGAAGGTCGTTTGTATCAGGCTTTCACCCGAGCCCAGGAGGTCCCGGAATTGTTTGGGATAGGCGGTGGTGCTCACTGGCCAAAACCTTGCTCCTACTCCTCCAGCCATAATAACGGCATAATTATCATTGTTCATGGTCCTGCATTTTTAGTTCGCTGTTCTTAACAGCTCTACCTCCGCATTCGGCTGAAAAAGATAAATTTTGCCCGAACTCACCTCCATACATTCATACCTCTTGATGCGCTTTGCCCCTTTCCTGAAAACTTTACCATTGTATATTCGGAAAATGCTGCCCTGTGGCACTTCAAAGATATAATTCTTATCATTTGCATCGTCATATCTTTTAAGAACGACCGAAAGGTTAGAATCCGTATCGCTACTGGCTTTAGGATTTCGGAAATGATGTGCCAGATAGGGGAGAACTTCTTGCGGAAAGACCTGGGGATTAATGAAAGGGAGCATTAGTTTCTGAAATACCATCTTCCATTCGTTACCATGTGGTTTTATCTTCCTACCAAATTTTTCAAAAGCAGCTAAATGGGCAATCTCATGGATAAGGGTGATCAGGAAACGGTATTTATTGAGGTTGGCGTTAACAGTTATAATATGGATTCCATCAGGAAGGCGACGGTAATCTCCGTGCCGGGTCCTTCTTTCGTTTACGATCTTTAGGTGGATATGGTTGGATTCGATCAATTGGAACACCGGATCGATCGCATGGTGGGGGATGTATTTCGCTAAAATTTCCTGCATGCTTTAGGGGGTGCTGTTGGAAACCTGAAGTACTTTTCCGTTGTAAAACTTATGACCCGTCAACGCAAAGTTCCCGACATAAGACGCCATTTCAGCAGCAGTGGTGGGAGCCTTATATCCAGGAAATGCTTCCTGAAGCATCTCGGTCTGTACTGCCCCGAGGGCAAGCACATTAAATGCAGGTCCATTTTCCTTATATTCCTCTGCCAGAAGCTCCATAAGACTAATTACAGCCCCTTTGCTTGAACTATAGGCCGAAAGGCCGGGGAACTTTACACTGCCCTGTATTCCACCCATGCTACTTATAGCTACTACATGACTCTGTGCTTTCATAAAGGGCAGCAGGCATTGAGTGAGACTTACCACAGCAAATACGTTTGTGTGATAGACCTGCTGGAATTCTTCCAGAGAAATTTGAGCAAAAGGTTTATTGACCATAGCACCTGCATTATGAATCACCACATCTACATGACCCCATGTCCTCGCAACGAAATGACTCACTTCATTAAGCTGCACGCTATTGGTGATGTCACAGGAAAAGGAATTCACATTTTTAAGCTCAAGTTCCTGAATAGGTCCTGAATTTCTTGAAAGCGCCAGGATCTGATGCCCCTGCCCGGAAAGCTGTTTCACAAGCTCCATTCCAATTCCCCTACTTGTCCCGGTAATTACAATATTCTTCATTGGTTCATCTTTATCTCCTTTAACTCCGAATTTGCCATTCTCACAATTCCCGGAGTAATATCTTCGATGAGTTGGGTTAAAAATGGAACATCCATTTCTTCAAATTCATCCTTTACATGATGGTAATAATCATAATTTGTAAAATCAAAAGTAGATATAGTCTGTGCCGGAATACCAAATTCTTTATAGAAAGGATAATTGTCACTTCTCTTGAATAATTGATATTCCTTAGCCTGCGGGAGAAATCCCACTACCTTATCTCCTGAGTATTCATTGAATTTCACTGCGAGATTGGAAAGTTCAAACCCCGTTATATAAGCGAGGTAATCTTTGTCATTCATTGGAATACCAACCATCTCAATATTGAACATTACATAAAGATCAAGGTTTTCCTCCTTCAGCCGTTGTGCGAGATGAGCAGATCCCACCAGGCCCATTTCCTCTGCGGAATAAAGGGTGAATAGAATACTTCTCTTTGTATCAATGCTAGAAATATATTTCGCAAGTTCCAGGATGGCTGTGGTTCCAGTAGCGTTATCATTGGCTCCGTTAGCCAGACTATCCCCATCAACATATTTAGCGGTTCCCACGTGATCGTAATGCGCCCCAAGAATAAGGAACTGATCCTTAAGGGAAGGGTCAGAGCCCTCCTTAAATCCAACCACATTATAGCCGATAGTTCCATTTACTTCAAAGGAATCCCTATAGGTTTCAAAGTAAGGCTGAATACCGTTTTCAGTAAAAACCCCTTCGATGTACTGCGCCGCTTTTTCAATTCCATCAGTTCCGGTCTTTCTTCCCTGGAGTTCTTCTGAAGAAAGATATTCCAGTGACTCCGACACTTCCGATTCCGAAATATTGACCTCATCACTTTCTTCCGAGTTCGTTTTTACTGGTGCGATTTCCTCGACTTCCCTGACAGCCCCCTTGGTATTCCCCGGTTGACCGCAGCCCACTACGCCAATTGAACTAATAGCGGCAAGGGCATAGATGTAAATTTTTCTCATATGGATAAAGATAAAAAAATCCCACATATAGTGGGATTTTCAGATTTATATTAATGGCTGACCCATCTAGGCTAACATGGTTACAGGATTTTCCAGATACCTCCTCAGGGTTTCCAGAAAGGCAGCCCCTGTCGCCCCATCAACTGTTCTATGGTCACAAGCCAGAGTTACTTTCATTGTATTTCCCACAACGATCTGTCCGTCTCTCACAACCGGTTTTTCGACTATTGCTCCAACAGAAAGAATGGCTGAGTTAGGTTGATTTATGATACTGGTAAATTCAGTGATCCCAAACATCCCAAGATTAGATACGGTAAAAGTACTTCCCTCCATCTCCTTAGGCTG
>Ga0079224_100008397_pt1 | contig 13980 bp, 14 predicted proteins | sample Stecom2015_FD_80414 | JGI IMG/M metagenome (GOLD analysis project Ga0079224, IMG submission 80414) | Agricultural soil microbial communities from Utah to study Nitrogen management - Steer compost 2015 | ecosystem: Environmental > Terrestrial > Soil > Agricultural land | place: USA: Utah... | reverse complement strand
TGAATGGGACTTGAGTATCGGCGGCAAGGTAAGCGTTATAGCGGGTCCATTGCGGGGTCTGGATGGGATCCTCGCGCGACGGTCGGACGACACCTGCTGGGTGGTGACCCGGCATCTTGATTCGACCATAACGTTCGAAATCCGTTCCTCCGGCCTTGCGGCGAACCGCACCAACTTTTAAGGAGAATCCGCATGGGAAAGCGATCCAATTTCATCTATTACATTTCCGTGGGCGCCGGAATGGCCATGGCCACGAGCTCCTGCACCATGATTTCCGGCCTGTACCGGGCCGGCTCCCTTTGGAGCGTTCCGGCCGGCCCCGTGGTCGCCGGTGTTATCTGCATCCTCATCGCCGCTTCGGTCGGTGAGCTGGCGAGCATGTTTCCTTCCGCTCCGGGCATCCGGACCTATTTGAAAGTGGCTTTCGGCGACCGTTTTTCCCTGATGCTGGTTTATCTCTATCTGTCTTTTCTGGCGCTGGCGGGGGGCATGGAGAGTTACATGTTCGCCTTGGTGGTGAAAAGCGTTTTCCCATCGGTATCTCCCCTGCTACTGGTCTACCTGATGCTACTCGGCGTCCTCGCCATCAATTGGATGGGCATGGAATTGCCTAAGAGTGCGCAAATCGTCAGCACGGGCCTGCTGATCCTCGGCACCATCCTCCTGGGTATCCTGCCCTTCCTGCAATCTCGTCCGCTCTTCGCCGAGTGGGGACCGGACCCATTCGTGGCCGGACCTTTCTTCATGCAATTGCCCGCGCTGATCGGCATGGCCGTATTTCTGTTCGTGGGATTTGAATGGGTCACTCCCCTGGGGAAGGGCCCGGACTCCTATAGACGATCCATTCCGTTTTCCATGCCCGTAGCCATAATCATCAATATCGTCATGAATATCATCTTCTGCGTGGGTCTGACCGCGAGCATGGGCAAAGGGGAGATAATGAATTCCCCCCTTCCACAAATCCCCTTGGCGTTCAAAACTCTTGGATCCTGGGGAGGTCCCTTCGCCTTGGCTCTGTCCGCCCTCGCCTCTTTCTCAACGTTCAACGCCGGCATCCTGGGCGGATCACGAATGGTTTATGGACTGGCCCGGGAAGGGAAACTTCCAGCCTGGTGCGCATCGATCCACATGCGATCGGCAAGTCCCCGGGGGGGTATCCTTTTTCTGGGAGCGGCCACTTTCATTGCAAGCACCTTGATGCTCCTTTTCCGCATCGAAATCCTTTCGGCCCTGGTCGCATCGGCCATGGTTTGTTTCACCTATGGCGCCATAATGGCCGCGAACCTGCGGCTACGGAAAACCCGCCCGGCCGCTCAACGCCCTTTTCGATCCCCGCTCCCGTTGACCGTTCAATTGGCTACAGCCATCGCAGCTCCTCTCCTTGGCATCGCATGCCTTTTCTCCCAACCGGAACTTGGAGCGAAGCCGGTATTGCTGGCCGTTGGGCTTGTCGCGGCATCCTTCGCCGCGACGCGCATCTTCATCAAAACTCCAAAAAGGGATTCTATTCCAAAAAAACCTGTTCCTGCGGAAAATGGAGGAGTTGCCGCTTTGGAATCGGCACAAGCATGAAATCACCCACGCACCTTTTTTATGGTGCCTACAGATCGGAGAATATTGAAGAACTTTTACGCCAAATGCAACATACGCGCGCGCAGTGACGTCCAAATGATTACATAGCCGAGCGTCAACTTAGGCAAGCTGCCGTCGATCTGATTCTTGCCGAAAGGAACACCAATGATAATTGGTACACATCCCACCAGAACATCCCTGGACAGCGCAACGTCCACCCCATGGCATATTCTCCGCACCCGGTACCGTATGGAAGGCGCAGTGACGGAAGTCTTGGCTCGCAAGGAAGTGACATGCTTTCTGCCCAGGGTACCCGTGGCGCGTTCCGGTCGCAGGCGGCAGGCTCCGATTCCGACGCCGCTTTTCCCGGGGTACGTCTTCCTAAAGCCGCCCTATGACTTCGAAAAGGTCCAATTCGTTTCCGGCGGCCTGCAAATACTTTCCTGGAACGGAAAGCCCGCCTCAATTCCGGAAAAGGTCCTAGACGGCATCAAGGCCTTTTTGGCTTTCGGCCACCCTTTGGAGCGCAACAACGAATTGCAATTCGGAATATCGGTTGAAGTGGTGCATGGACCGCTCATCGGAATACGGGGAGAATTGGTCAAGTTCAGGGGAACGGATCGTCTGGTCATCAACACGGAAATACTGGGTCAATCCGTAAGCGTTGAAATCAACCGGAATTGGATCCGGCCATTGGATTGAATGCTCCAATAGAACCGTCCCCCAATTCCTTACCTATTCCTTTTCCGAGCTGACCGGGTCTTCCGCCCCGGAATTGTGAGTCCATGCCGCCTTGCCGCATTCATGTTGGCGCGCCTTCCATCCGCGCGATTCAAGCGCCTGAAACAATGGATGCCTATCACCGGGCCGCATTCAATGACCGGTCCCCAACTGGAGTGTAACGACATGGAACAAACAAGCGATTTCAAATTGGACTGGAGCGGGGGCCGCCACTCAGTCGAGTACTGATTCAAGCGGACCGCGCAAGGCAGCCTCAAGGACAAGGAGTGGGGTCTTCCCGAAGGCGTTCCTGGAATTTCAGATCGGGTCCGGGACGACCCTTTGCTCCAGATGGTTTATACGATCGATTTGTGCACCTTCATCCACGGCGAGCGCATCTCCCTGGAGGTGGTTTCAACCGCCATCGGATTCGCGCCAAGCGAGGAATGCGCCATTTTCCTGGCTACCCAGTCGCTTGACGAAGCCCGCCACCTTGAAGTCTTCACGCAAAGACTTATGGCATCGGCCTGGATCGGGAGAAAAAGAATTCACTGGTGGAACGGTTCAATACGAAGGGCGTGAGGCGGTTCCACGATCGAATCCGGGAATTTCTGGACAAGTAGGATTTCCTCGCATCGACCATCGCAATGAACGTCATCCTTGAAGGACTCGCCTATCCTATCTACCGCTACGAAACAAAATATTGGTCCAGACTTGATCCCGGTTTGAGCGGTTTGATAGCAGATGCGTTCCATGACGAGGTCCAACATGTCAATTTCTGAGTCGCCTTGGTCAAGTCGCTTATAGACAAGGATGCGGGGATGCGAATTCGCGTCGGCACACTCTTGCGGGAATTCAAAAGCGTCGTCGACGAGGTTTTCGAGGAGTCGAGAAACAACTACGTATGGATCTACCGGGAAGCGGCTCCCAACCACATTGATGTCATGGCCGACCTGGAGGTATTCCCCGGTATTCTTTTGGGGAACGTTTCTGAGGAGGACCAAGTTCGCATCCTTCAAAAAGATTTTTTCCATCGCCCGGTTGCACCTGGGCAGAAGTTGGAGTTAAAGCGAATACTTCGGCCTCGCCCCGAGCGGCAGCGAAGGTGACGACACACTGGCTTGCCATTTAATAAGAACAAATGAACTTCTAGTGAAGCGTATGAGCCCCACTGGATCTCGATAAACCATCTTTCCGTGAACCTGCCTAGGGTGCCCGGTTTCAGGTTTCTGTTAAGCGGAGGAGTGTACCCGAAGTGTGCCCTTTTACCGAGTAGAAGGAGGTACTACAGGGGGTGAAGCCGGATTCACATCCATCCGTACCCACCTGCGACTGCCGATTTCCCTCGGAATTTGCCTGACCTGAAGGGTCAAAGCCTGCACCCGCCAGGATTCGAACCTGGGACCAACGGTTTAGAAAACCGCTGCTCTATCCACTGAGCTACGGGTGCGCGAAGCCGCGCATTCTGGATGCGGCCCATAAGGTATCAAGCGCCGCCCCACCTTGCAACCCAAATCCCCCCGCCGTTATCTACCGCATTCCCTCGCTTACCCCAAATCCCAATTCCATTCTCTCCCCATCTCTTCTTTCCATTCATCCCCTCCCCTATTCCGTTCCCGCGGACAAAAAAAGGGAGGCCCCCCTCCGGAGCCTCCCCTTTCCGTAATCCCTGTACTCGATCCTACTCCCTCTCGGGGGCCTCATATCCCCAATCCATGGGTACCTTGCCGGATTGGATATCCTGGATGGTCCGCACCAGCACGCCCTCGCACTTCTTCAGGAATTGCATGCGCGTCTCGTGCAGGGAACAATCCTTGCGCACCACGAACACCACCTTTTCCGCCTCGATCACGGCAATTACATGCTGGCGCGGCAACCATTGGGCGAAACAACCGACCAGGCCCTCCATGGTCGTAAAATTGAACTGGACCGTATCCCCCGGGGACGGGATGGGAAAGGCGGGCAGGGTAAGGGACGGGTTCTCTTCGGGCGGAACATAGGCCCGTGGCTGGTTCATATTATTGAGGTTAGGGGATGGCGGCGGGTGGCGTCAAGGCATCCCGGCCTAGCGGCCGGGTTGGCTCAAAAGCCTCTAAAACCGGCCGGAAACTAAATTATTATATTGTCCTTCTGTCCCCGGAGGCATTGCCGAGCCGGGCGAAAAGGCCGGGTCCGGCCTTACGACTCCATTCTAGTACGGGGAAAACCATGAATTTCAATGTTCAAGACCTGATGTTCTTCGTGCCGATGATCCTGATCATCTACTTCATGATCTTTTTGCCGAAGCGGCGGGAGCAGCAGGCCCTGACCAAAATGTTCGAAGCCCTCAAGAAGGGGGACCGGGTGCTCACCCATTCGGGGATGTACGGCGAAGTGGCCGCCATCAAGGATAATCTCATCACGCTCAAGTTCCATGACGGCGTGCGCATCGATTTCAACAAAACCGCCATCGCGCGCGCGGTCGAGGACAAAGCCGAAGCCAAGGCCTGAAAAAGGGCCCGATCGGGGGGATTGATATGGTATTGCCCATCTATTTGTACGGCCAGAAGGTGCTGCGCAAGCGCGCCCAGGAAGTGGAGAAGATCACTCCGGAGCTGGTCAAGCTGGCCGACGACATGCTCGAAACCATGTACAAATCCGCCGGAATCGGGCTGGCCGCCCCGCAGGTGGGCCGTTCCATCCGCCTCGTGGTCGTGGACGTGACCTCGGACGAGGAAGAGAAGAAACCTTATTTCCTCTTCAACCCCGTAGTGGTGCGCAAGGCCGGAGAAGCCGTATCCGAGGAGGGCTGCCTATCGGTTCCCGGCGTCTGGGCCGACGTGGAGCGGCCGGAAACCATCACGGTGGAGGCCCTGGACAAAGAGGGCCGCGTCCAATCGTTCAAGAATATCGGCGGATTGCTCGCCCGATGCATCCTGCACGAAATCGATCATCTGGACGGGGTGCTTTTCGTGGACAAGATTTCGGCTACCGACCGCACCCTGAATGAAGGCAAGCTCAAGAAGCTTTCGAAAGACTCCAAGTCGGTTCCGGCCTGAGAACCGCCCCGACGCGCATGGGAATAGTGCGATTCTCCTGCCTCGCTGCCGCCCTGCTCCTAATCGCCTGCGCCGGCCCCAAGCAAAAACCCCGCGTCGAAAATCCCGACGGCCGGAAAATCACCGGACATCCGGACTCGGCCTGGCAAACAGTCTCTCCCGCAACCGGCGCGCATAACCGGACCTCCCCGGATGGGGGGCCGCCCTTTCCGGACGCCCGTGACACCTTGCCCTGGGACCTCCCTCCGGCGGATGCCCGTTCCGGTATGCCCGGCCGGGACAGTTCGGTACGCGGCGTCGATTCCTCCGATTTGCCGCCCCCTTATGGCTCCCGACCCGTTCCGGCCGGACCGGGTCCGGGCGCGGGGAAACAGACGGCTGCTCCGGCCTATTCCCGTCCCGACGGCATAATCCCCCGGCCTCGCCCACCGGGGCTTCCCGAGAAAATCCGCGTGCTGCTCAGCCAAGGAACCAAACCCGTAATCCTGTACTCGCTGGGAGACGTGCAAATCCTGACCGAGGAGCCGGCCGCCGATTCCCAAGGCGTCAAAAGGGTTTCCGTCGCCCGGCTGGCCACTCTCAAAGGCCGCTTCGAAATCCGCCGGACGGCGGGCGGATTCGCTGTCGTCGCGGCAGGCAAAACCGCGCGTTCGACTTCTTCGCGGCGCCTGCGCATCATCCCGGTGAATCCTTACAACCTCATAGACGTGGGCGGAGCCGTATATCGGGGCGGGCTGCATATAATCGGCGACGGGGGCAAGAGCCGGGAAGGCGACGGCGGGATCATGGTGGTCAACGTGCTGGGTATCGAGGATTATCTGCGCGGAGTGCTGCCGTATGAAATGGGCACCCTCGATCGCACCGGACTGGAGGCCCTCAAGGCCCAGGCCATAGTGGCGCGCACCTACGCCTTCAAGCGGATGATGAAGGGGGGCAACCGGAACTTCCACGTTTACAGCAGCGTCCAGGATCAGGTGTACAAAGGCGTGCGCGGCGAATATCTGCTGAGCGACCGCGCCGTATGGGAAACCCGGGGCATGGCCGTGAGCCATGCCGATACCCTGGCCGTATGCTATTACCATTCCACTTGCAGCGGCCGCACGGCCTCCAAGCACGAAGTATGGGGCGGCGACAGCATTCCCTATCTCGTCTCCCGTTCGGATACCGATGGCATCGGGGACGCCTTTTGCCGGGCCTCCAAGCTCTCGTCCTGGAAAGAGGAATGGGGGCTGTCCCAATTGGCGGGCATCCTGAAGCGTAACCTGCGCTCGGCCGGGGTGGCGGATTTCCCCGCCTTCAACACCGTGAAAAGCGTGTCGGCGCCTGAGCGCGCTTCTTGCGGACGCATCCGCACCCTGCGCATCGAAACCGACAAAGGACCTATTCTGGTCAAAGGGGACAAGGTTCGATGGGCCCTGCGCCCGCCGGCCACACAAGAAAAAATCCTTCCCAGTGCTTTCTTCGACCTGAAAAACTCCGGCGGCAAACTTACGGTCCAGGGCAAGGCCTTCGGGCATGGAGTGGGTCTATGCCAATACGGAGCCATGGCCCGCGCCCGGGACGGGCAGAACTTCCGGGAAATTATCGAAGCGTATTATCGGGACGTGCGGATAGCGGAATTCAAGTGACCGGCCGCCGCGCAGCGCCCGGGACCGCGCGGAAGGATGGGTACGGAATCCGGGGCCAGGCAGCAGAGGCAACCTGGCGTGTCGGGATGCTTTAGCCCCCGCCCAGGAACTTCACGATTTCGATTTCATCGCCTTCCTTAAGCAGGGTGGCGGCGTAGGCCTCCTTGGAGGGCACCTTGCGGTTCAGCTCCACCACCACCTGATCCCGCTTGAGGCGGTAGAACAGGATCAGGTTCTCCAGGTTCATGCCCTCTTCCAGTTCCGCTTCCTGTCCGTTCACCTTTACGCGCATAGGCCTTAGAAGATAGCAAGTTGCGGGCCGACGATAGACCCGGGTCCATAAATCCGGCGTTATCGGGATGGGAGGATTTATTTCTGCAGGGCGCTTTGCACGGCCGAGCGGATCTCCTTTTTCAGGACTTTCAAATCGATGCCGCCGCCGGGATTTTCCATCGCATCCCGAAGAGCATTATTGATCAAGGTCTGATAGGGAATATGTTTACGACCTGAAAGGGCCTGGAAATATTGCAAAATGTCGGCGTCCAGGCGCAGTGTCTTCTGCACCTTGTTTTCCCGGAAGAACTTGCCGCGCTCCCCGTTGCTGAAATCGTACTCCTTCTTCATCGTATTCCTCCCGGCATGTTCATGTACTGCTTTCGTTCCTTTGGGGTGGCCTTCCGGGCAGAGATAAGGCGGATCTCTTCTTTCTCCCCGGCACTCCGATAGGTATGGATTACGACTAAAAGCAGGCTGCCTGCATGGCCGATGGTAATCCACCGCTCTTCATCGTCTGAATGCGCTAGATCCGGTACGGAAAGGGCCAGGGGATCCCGAAAGCCATTGCGGCCGCATCGAAGCCGATTCCGTGCTTTTTATGGTTGGCGTCTCCCTTTTTAGGGTCCTAATCGAAGCGCATAGGTTGATTTATAACTACAATGTAGCTACGCGACTAGGGGAAAGCAATGGATTTTCCAGGTGGGCGTCCGGGAAACCCCGTGTTACTGCACCCCCAGGCGCAAGGACAGGTGGGCGCCCGGCCATTGGTGAATGCGGTCGTCGAATGAGCTGCGCTGCAACCAGTTGTCGTCGGTATACGGCCGCCTGTCTTCGGGGGAAACCAGCAGGGCCCAGCTGAGTCCCCCGGCGAGGGATACGTAGGGCCCCAGGTCCACGCCCGCGCTGAGCCGCAGCCTTTGCAGAAAGTCGGGCATGGCATCGCGGAAATCCATATCCTCATCCATGCCGATGACGCTGTGCATCAGGCCCAGGCGACGCGTCGGGGCGGCCGCTCCGTTGGCGGCGAAAAGCAGTACGGCCGGCAAAAGGCAGGATACTATCCGATGGGTTTTCATGATTCAGGGATCCTTTGCGAGCGTGAAGGTGATGACCCGGTAGGTTTCCGGCAACTGCCGCGCCAGCCAGCCTTCATCCCCTCGGGACGAGGCGGCCACCCGTTGCAACAGGGATTCGAGGTCGATGGGCCGGTCGGAAAGCAGCATGTGGAATCTTTCGAAGGCGGGAGCCTGGTCCAGCTCGAAGGCTTCGGGCAGGCGGAACTCCGCGGCCGAGGACCAGGCCGTGCCGGCATCCGGCCGGGCCGGCCAATGCAGGGTAACCGATCCGTTGCCGTCCACGGAAACGATGGCCCCGTAGGCGGAACCGCCGGGATGGAACTCGGCCTGCACGATATCGCCCGCCGAGGCTTTGGCCCCTGGCCGGAGCCGTTCCGGACCGTCCGGCGTCCGGCGATACAGGCGCAGCTCCGCCTCTTTACCCTTTAGGCGGATCCCTTCGGAACCGGGACGGTCATGGGGAAGGATCACCGGCAAGGCGAGTAAAGCCAGCAGGGCCATGGCTCCCGCGGTCCGCCGGACCGGTTCGAGGCTGATCCGATCGAGCAACCTCCGCGCCGGGAAGGAGGATTGCGGACGGCTGGGGTTCCCGGACCCGGCCTTGGCTCTTCCGGGCGACTTGCGGCCCGCCGCGCCGGCAGCCGCATGGATGCGAGGCACCATTTCTTCGGCGGGAAGGGCGGCGACGAAGGCCGGATTATGGGATTTGATCGCCTCCAACCTGCGCCTCAGAGCGGGATCGGCGGCCAGGCGGAATTCCAGCGCCCGCATCCCGCTTTCGGGAAGCTCGCCCAGAACGTAACGCTCCAGATACATATCGCCGATGGGTCCGGCCTGCCAATCCTGTTTCATGCCGCGGCCTTCTCCCCTTCCCCGGCCCTGAGTCTCAAAGCCGCTTCCCTTGTTTTCCGCAGGCGCTTGCGCACGCCCGAAACCGACAGCCCGCATTCGTCCGCGACCTCTTCCAAAGTGAGGCCGTCGATGAAATGCAGCACTGCCATGACCCGGGTGGATTCGTTCCCGTTTCCGAAAAGCCGGCCCAGGAACCGGCCTGCGGCCTGGGTCCCTTCCAGATCCGACCCGTCTGCGATGCCGTGGAGCAGCGCCTCGTCCTTGTCTTCGGGATGCCTTTGCCGCGTGCGGATCCGGTCCAGGGCGGCATGGGTGGCTATACGGTAGAGCAGGCTCGAAGGAAACCGCTGTTCCAGGGTGTTCCCGGCCTGTATCAGTTTTACAAAGGCATCCTGCATGGCGTCCCTGGCCTCTCCCTCATCGCGCAGCAATTGCCGGCACCGCCGGAACACCATCGGTCCGTAGCGCCGATAGAGGTGATCGATATCCAGCGATTGCATCTTCATTTCCTTGAACTCCGGATGGCCCGGAAAGTGTCACCCGGATTCGAAAAAAACCGGCAGGGGCCGGGAAAGGCGGTTTCGGCGAAACCGGAGGGTTTCGGCCCCTTAAATCAAGGGGTTCGGGGTTTTCCGGCCACGGGATCTTTTTTCCTAAACCTTTACGGTTTTCCATTTTCCCCGGGAGAAAAGCCACAGGGTGAAGAGGCCCACCGAGGTTTCGGAAATGAACACGCCCCAGAAAACCCCCGAATGCGCCCACCCCAGGTGCAGGGCCAGATAGTAGGAAAGGGGAATCTGGATCATCCAGAAGAACACGATATTGATGAGGGTGGGCGTGCGGGTGTCTCCGGCCCCGTTGAAGGCCTGGGTCGATACCATCCACCAGCCGTACACCAGAAAGGAATAGGAAAGGATGCGCAGCCATTGCGCGCCTATGGCGATGACCTTTTCATCGTCGGTGAATATGCCCATGAGGGATTGATTGAAGAAGAAGTAGATCACGGCCACCACGGAGAGGAAGTACATGTTGTAGATGCCGATTTTCCATACCGAGGATTCGGCCCGGCCGGGATTCCCTGCTCCCAGGTTCTGTCCCACCAGGGTGGCGGCGGCATTGGATAGGCCCCAGGCCGGCATCAGGGTGAACATCATGATGCGCAAGGCGATGGTGGCCCCGGCCACGGCCTCGCTGCCCACGCTCGCCAATATGCGCATCAGGAAAATCCAGGAGGTCATGGACACGATCATCTGGCCCACGCCTCCCAGGGAGGTGCGGAAAATATCGAAGGCGACCTTGGCGTTCCAGACCAACTGCTGGATCTTGACGTGCAGGTTGGGGCCGCCCCGGAAGAGATAATACAACTGCACCAACACCCCCGTTCCCCGGCCGATGTTGGTGGCGATGGCGGCGCCTTCGATTCCCATGGCGGGCACGGGGCCCCATCCGTAGATGAGCAGGGGATCCAGCAGGATATTGACCCCGTTGGCTATCCACAACACCCGCATGGCGATGGCCGCGTCCCCGGCGCCGCGGAAAATCGCGTTGATGATGAAGAGCAGCATTATGACGGCGTTCCCGCCCAGCATCCATTGGGTATAGCGGTAGCCGTGTTCGATGGCCCAGGCGTCGGCCCCCATAAGGCCGAGCAGCTCCTTGGAGTAGAATATTCCCGCTATCCCGAAAGGCACGGAAATCAGCAAGCCCAGGAAAATCGCCTGCACGGCCACGACGCCGGCGCCTTCTTCGCTTTTCTCGCCTATTCGCCGGGCCACGATGGCCGTGACCGCCATCGACAATCCCATGGCCACGGAATACAGGAGGAACAGATAGGTTTCGGTGAGCCCCACCGTGGCCACGGCGGAAGAACCCAGGCCGCCGATGAAGAAAATATCAACCACCGCAAAGGTGGATTCCATGATCAATTCCAGCACCATCGGCACCGCCAACAGCAGGATGGCCCGTTTGAGGCTGATCTTGGTGTAATCGGCGTCGGAGCCCTTTATGGCATTCCGCAATTCCTGCCACAGGGTGAACGTGCGCTCATGGCCGGCATGTACGGAGTTGCCGTTCGCATGGGTGGGGAGGCCGCCGGCCTCGCCTTTTGCGGTTTCTTTTTCCGGATGCATGGGATTCCGCCGTTTCTTCGGTTGGATTTATCGGCGCATAAATTTACCTACCGGAGCTCCTTTTGCGGGCCCGAGGCGCGCCGTCCCCTGAGCCCGCGTGGATGCGGCTCCGAACGCCCTTGCCGATGAAGCCGCCCCCCATTTTGTCTATATTGGGGGAAAATCCACCCCGGGACGCAAATGATGGACAGCCGCTACTCCCCTCAGGACATTGAAGAAAAATGGTACCGCGTCTGGCAGGACGCAGGGGCCTTCAAGCCCCAGGGCGAAGGCAAGCCTTTCACCATCATGATCCCGCCGCCCAATGTCACCGGCGCCCTGCATATGGGCCACGCCCTCAACGACACTCTCCAGGACGTGCTGATCCGGTTCAAACGCATGCAGGGTTTCCGCACCCTTTGGCAGCCGGGAACCGACCATGCCGGCATAGCCACCCAGTCGGTGGTGGAAAGGCAATTGGCCAAGGACGGCGTTCGCCGCCAGGACCTGGGCCGGGAGAAGTTCGTCGCCAAGGTATGGGAGTGGAAGAACGAGTACGGCGAACGCATCGTGAACCAACTGATGCGCATGGGGTTCTCGTGCGATTGGTCCAAGCTGCGCTTCACCATGGACGAGGGTCTATCGAAGGCCGTGCGCGAGGTGTTCGTGCGGCTGTACGAGGACGGGCTTATATACCGGGGCACGCGCCTCATCAATTGGTGCCCCAAGCTGCAGACCGCGCTGGCCGACGAAGAGGTGGAGAGCCGCGAGACCAAGGGGTTTTTCTGGTCCATCCGCTATCCCCTGGCGGACGATCCCTCGCAATCCATCACCGTGTCCACCACGCGCCCGGAAACCATGTTCGGCGACGTGGCCGTGGCCGTGAACGCAGAAGACCCCAGGTACAAGGCCTGGATCGGCAAGCAGGTGCGGATTCCCGGCACCGGCCGTACCATTCCCATCATCGCCGACGAGCACGCCGATCCCGATAAGGGCACGGGCGCGGTGAAAATCACCCCGGCCCACGACTTCAACGATTACGAGGTGGGCCAGCGCCACGGCCTCAAGCCCGTCATCGCCATGAATCTGGACGGCACGCTGAATCATATGGCGGGCGAATACGCCGGCCTGGATCGCTTCGAAGCGCGCAAGCGGGTGGTGGCCGACCTGGAAACGGCCGGCCTTCTGGCGGCGGTCGAGGACCGTGTGGTCCCCATCCCCTATTGCTACCGCTCGGGCGACGTGGTGGAGCCCTATCTGCTGGATCAATGGTTCGTGAACATGAAGCCTCTGGCCGTGCCCGCGCTGGATGTGGTGGAACGGGGGGAGACGCGCTTCGTGCCCGCCCGCTATACCAAGACCTATCGCGACTGGCTGGAGCCCTTCAAGGACTGGTGCATTTCGCGCCAGCTCTGGTGGGGGCACCAGATACCCGCATGGTACGTGGTGAGCGAGACCGGCGGCGCGCGCCGCCAGGACACGCCTTTCATCGTGGCGCGTTCGGCCGGGGAGGCCGAGGCCGAAGCCGCGCGCAAATACGGCCCCGGGGCCGTGCTGACGCAGGAAGAGGACGTGCTCGACACCTGGTTCTCCAGCGCATTGTGGCCGTTCAGCACCCAGGGCTGGCCGGACAAGACCAAGGAACTGGACACCCATTACCCCGGCGACGTGCTCATCACCGATCGCGGCATCATCTATTTCTGGGTGGCGCGCATGATCTTCTCCGGACTCAAGTTCCTGGACAAGACCCCTTTCCACACCGTGTACATACACGGAACCATACTGGACGAAAAAGGCCAGCGCATGTCGAAGTCCAAGGGCAACGGCATCGATCCCATCGAGATGATCGGCAAGTACGGCGCCGACGCCGTGCGTTTCGCCCTGATGACGCTCACCACGGAAGGCCAGGACATCAAGTTGTCTCCGGTCAAGTTCGAGTCGGGGCGCAATTTCGCCAACAAGCTGTGGAACGCCGTGCGCTTCGTGCTGCCGCATCTGGAAGCTTCATTCAAGGACGCGGGCGAAATGGACGCTTTGCGCTCCGAGGCCCTTAAGCGGGAAGGGCTTCACGTTGCGGACCGCTGGATCCTGGCGCGCCTGGACGAAACCATCCGCACGGTGACGGAATGCCTGGAGCCCCCCCATCTCCGCTTTTCGGAGGCGGCCCAGGCCCTTTACCGTTTCACCTGGGACGATTTCTGTTCCAATTACCTGGAAATCCGCAAGAAGGCCATCACCGCCGACGCCGCGACGCCCGATGCCCTGGCGGCCAAGCGCCAGGCCGTTTCCGTGTTCGCGGCCGTGCTGGAAAAGCTGATCGCGCTGCTGCACCCTTTTATGCCTTTCATCACCGAGGAGATCCGATCCGCGCTGAACATGCCGGGACTGTTGATCACCTCGCGATGGCCTGAAGCGGGCGCGGGCGCGGACAAAGACGCCTCGGAAACCATGGAAACCCTTCTCCGCGTGGTCGATACGGTGCGCTCCATCCGCGGGGAGTATTCCATTCCTCCCTACCAGGCCACGGACCTGCGCATCGCCTGCGACGATACGGCCCTGGCGGAGCGCATCCGCGCGCATGGGGACGTGATCACGAGCCTGGAGAAAATCGGAACGCTCATCGCGGACACCCGCATGGCCAAGCCGGCTTTTTCGGCCTCGGGCCTGTTCCCGGGCGGCCGCATTTTCATCCCCTTGGTAGGCATATTGG
>Ga0079224_100008396_pt1 | contig 13980 bp, 13 predicted proteins | sample Stecom2015_FD_80414 | JGI IMG/M metagenome (GOLD analysis project Ga0079224, IMG submission 80414) | Agricultural soil microbial communities from Utah to study Nitrogen management - Steer compost 2015 | ecosystem: Environmental > Terrestrial > Soil > Agricultural land | place: USA: Utah... | reverse complement strand
CCCTGTCGAGTTCTATCTGAGCAGCGGCATAGTAAATAATATCTCTATAGGTAATGTATTTTTCTCTCCTGCCCATTTTAAGAAGCGCATTCAGTTGCTCTTCTGTTGCAAATTCATCGCCAGGATGCTGTTTTAAAGCTGCTAATCGCGCATAAACTTCCAATACCGGATTTGTTGTTCTTTTTATGGCCGATTCATAATATTTCCGTGCATTCTCTATATCTTCTGATAATTCATAAAGCTGCGCTATAAGAAATTCCCATCTGGCCATTTCATTTTTATTCGAGGCTTTTGGAAGGGCCTGAGTAAGATAAAAGGCTGCACTATCTGGAATGCCGGTTTCATAGTAATATAATGCCTGCATTTCTGCGAGGTGGGGGTAAAGCCTTTCGGGAAAATCGGGATCGTTTTTCAATATTTCTATTAATCCCGAAGCCGAACCAAAATCTTTATTGCCTATATGTGCTTTTACCTGCCATATTAAAGCATCATTTCTGCTGGGAGGAATAGAAAAAATCTTTTTGGGAAGGCTTTTTGATTCAACAGTGGAAATTTTCATGGCACTTCCCCCTTCAGAAGAATTACTGCCTATGGGTATGCGGTAATCATTTTTGTCTTTAGGAGAATAGATATAATTGATGTATTGAAATGTTCTGTAAGCAGAATCAAATTCATTTTTAAAATAATAGGCTTTTCCTATAAGTAAAAAAAGATTGTCTATCCAGTCATTTCTTAAATCATGTATCAGTATTCCAGTTGAAGATTTTGTTATAACAGAATCCAGTTCCAGGCTGTCTGCTAAGGTATTTTCAAGTGAATAAGGATAAAAGCTGAGAATGGTGGAATAATCGTCCTGATGAGCCATTTTTGCACGCTCTAATATCATATCCAGTTTAGTATTGGCATTATAATACCAGTTATAATGCGTAACAGTATTCTGAATAAATCTTCTGGGTGCTTTTAGTTTTTTTTCTCCGGTTTTTTCCGACCCAAGTTTTTTATTTTTATATTTTTCAGGTTTTTGTAAAGGAATAGGCTCTGTGGGTTGGGCATACAGAGTTATTATTCCTGTGTTAAGGAAAAATAATATACTTAGAATGGCTTTAAAAACGTTACTCATCTGTATGCAAGCTAAAATCTTAATAACTTATATTCAAGAATAATATTTTAAAAAGAAGTAAAAATAACAAAGTACCGGGTGCAATATATTAAATTGCAGCAACCGATATTGAAGATTATGGCCAAAATAGATGCCAATTCGACATTTAAGAGATTACAAAACCGGTACAGACTGGTGGTAATGAATGATGACACTTATGAAGAAGTGGTTACTTTTAAATTGTCAAGGTTAAGTGTGTATATAATGCTCAGTACAATATTTGTGCTTGTAACCGGACTTACAGTTGCATTAATTGTATTTACCCCTTTGAAATTGTATATTCCCGGGTTTGGTGATGTGAATGCAACTAAAGAATTGAGAGAAATAAAAATGAGAACAGATTCTTTGGAAAAAGCTGTTCAGGATAAAGAAAGATATTTGTTAAATGTTATGAGCATCCTGCAGGGTAAAGCAGGAGAAGTCATCTTAGATACCACCTTGCTGGACGAGCCGCCGGCAGAGGAAATTGAAGAATAACTTAAAATGAAAAACTATGTTCAATCAAAAATCCAAATCTGAAAACAAGGAAACAACTGCAGGGAGCGGAAGCGCAAGTATTATTGCCTCCGGAACTTCTCTTAACGGCGATATATCAAGTTCGGGTGATATAAGAATTGACGGTACTCTTAAAGGGAATATTCACTGTACTGCTAAAGTTGTTATAGGTGCTAATGGTAAAGTGGAAGGTGATGTGTATGGTCAGCAGGCCGATATTATGGGTGTTGTAAACGGTACTGTTAATGTTAAAGAACTCCTGCAGCTTAAAGGCGGGTCTGATGTGAATGGCAATATCAGCGCAGGGAAACTTCAGATCGAACCTTCAGCTAATTTTAACGGCCAGTGTCATATGAATCAGGGAAATAATGCTCCTGAATTGGCTAATGATCGTAAAAAATCAGAGCAGAAGGCTGCTAACCCAATGGTGGCTATTGGATAATATTAAAATTTATTAATATATATTTTATAGAAACGGCTTTGCGGCCGTTTCTTTTTTTATATGCTCCTGCAGAATATTGTAAGTTTGCGCAAAAAAAATATTTGTGGCAAAATCTAATCTCACATTAAACCGCCCTTTTCTTCCTGTAATTATTGTTTTTCTTGTTGTATCTGTAATAGTTTATGCAGGCTCAGATATAATTCAGGATTGGGGAATAAACCCCGTTGTGGTGCTGGCAGGAAATCTTATCCTCATGCTCGCAACTTCAATCTCCTGGTTTTTCCTTGTAAGATCACTGAAAAATAACCGCCCTGCAGTGTTTATGAGAAATATTTATTCAGGAATGATGCTAAAAATGTTTATCTGCCTTATTGCAGCCCTTCTTTATATTTTAAGAATGAAAAAAGAAGTAAGCCTTGGAGCTATTCTTACTTTAATGTTTCTCTACTTTCTTTATACTTTTCTGGAAATTTCTATATTGATGAAGCTTAGCAATAAAAATAAAAATGTCAACGATACGAAAACCGATTGAGTTTCTTAAAAATTATATCCCTGAAAAATCAGCTGAACCTGTTTTACAGATTCTTAATTATTATAAGGTTCATCTAACTATTACGCGCGACCGTAAAACCAGATATGGAGATTACAGATTCGCCCATGGCCCTCTTCCACATAGAATTACAGTAAATTCCACTCTCAATAGATATGCATTCTTAATAACCCTTATTCACGAACTTGCCCACCTTGTTGCTTTTGATAATTACGGTGGTAAAATAGCAGCCCATGGAAAGGAATGGAAATATACCTATGCCATGATGCTAAAAGATTTTCTGCGAAAAGATATTTTTCCAGATGATATATTACAAACCCTGAACAAATCATTGCACAATCTGCCGGCTTCATCCTGTGCAGACGAAAACCTCATGAGGGTTTTAAAAAAATATGATGAAGTTAAACCAGGCTTGAAAATGGTAGAGGAAATTGCTGAAGGAAATTTATTTATGCTTGAAAAAGGAGAGATTTTCAGGAGAGAACATAAACTGAGAAAAAGAATTCAGTGTACAGAATTAAAATCTGGAAAAATTTATCTTTTCAATCCTTTGTATGAAGTGAGGGAATATTTTATTGATGATTAATAAAATTTAAAATCCGTTATTTTTAAAAATCAAGCGCAAAAAAAAGGAGGCAGTGAATGCCTCCTGATATTAAGTTGAATTCTGTATTATTATTGATTTACTGCTTTGTTTACAAGGTCTGCCGCTTCACTAAGTAATATTGCAGACTGAACTTTTAATCCGCTTTCTTCAATCAGTTTTTTCGCTTCTTCTGCATTGGTACCCTGTAATCTTACAATAATAGGAACATTAATGCTGCCTATAGAATTATATGCATCAATTACACCTTGTGCCACTCTGTCGCAGCGTACAATTCCTCCGAAAATATTGATAAGAATAGCCTTTACTTTAGGGTCTTTTAAAATAATTCTGAACCCTGCCTCTACTGTTTCAGCATTAGCAGTTCCACCTACATCTAGGAAATTTGCTGGTTCTCCACCGCTTAATTTGATCATATCCATGGTAGCCATTGCAAGGCCTGCACCATTCACCATACAACCTACGTTGCCATCCAGCTTAACAAAATTCAGATTATATTTTCCTGCTTCCACTTCTGTGGGATCTTCTTCACTTAAATCACGCATTGCTTCAAGATCAGGATGACGCATTAATGCATTATCATCAAGGTTCATTTTACAGTCTACAGCAATAATTTTCTCATCAGAAGTTTTAAATAAAGGATTAATCTCAAGCATGCTGCAATCTAAACCTACATAAGCATTGTAAAGATTTGTAACAAACTTCACACAATTTTTAAAAGCTACTCCGCTTAATCCAAGATTAAAAGCAATTTGCCTTGCCTGAAAAGGTTGCAGTCCGCCAGAAGGATGTACCCACTCTTTAAATATCTTTTCGGGAGTATCATGTGCCACAGCTTCTATATCCATTCCACCTTCAGTGCTGTACATAATTACATTTCTTCCGGTTGCCCTGTCAAGTAATATAGATAAATAAAATTCCTTTACAGGATTTGGACCCTCATAATAAACATCCTGTGCTACCAGTACTTTATTTACCACCTTACCGGTTGGCCCGGTTTGAATTGTAACTAATGTTCCTCCTAGTAAATTAGAAGCAATCTGCCTGATATCTTCAGCAGACTTTCCAACTGCTACACCGCGCTGGTCTGTTCCTTCAATTTTGCCTTTACCTCTTCCACCTGCATGGATTTGAGCCTTTACTACCGCAAAATTGTTACCATACGTTACTTTCAGGTTTTTATAAGCTTCTTCGGCAGCATTTGAAGTATCTACCGGAATGCCTTCCTGTACCGGAACCTGATATTTTTTTAATAATTCTTTAGCTTGATATTCATGCAAATTCATAGCAGCATTTTTAATTTAGTATACCTTTTCAGGTAAAATGTGCAGCAAAATTATAAGATTCATCCCGATTTGGAAAATCTATATCTCAACATGGTAATAAAACAGTTCAGGAATCATCCGCTCTGCTATGTATCTTTGACCATTAAATCAGTAGCAATTTTCATTTATGAAAGACATTCTGACGGGCATTAAGGAAACAGTTGATTTTATCAGAACAAAAACAGATATGGTTCCCTATGCCGGAATTATACTGGGTAGCGGCCTCGGTGATTTTGCTTCAGAAATATCTGTTTCTACAGAAATTCCTTATTCAGAAATTCCAAATTTCCCTGTCTCTACTGTAGAGGGACATTCAGGAAAATTAATTTTTGGTGAATTATCTGGAAAAAAGGTTGTGGCTATGGCAGGAAGGTTTCATTTCTATGAAGGCTATTCTCCACAGGAAGTGGTGTTTCCTGTAAGAGTAATGAAATACCTGGGTATAAAACTGCTTATGCTGTCTAATGCTGCCGGAAGTGTTAATCCTAACCATAAGGTAGGAGACCTGATGGTTATAAATGATCATATCAGCCTGGCTATTGTAAATCCGCTTATAGGAAAAAATTATGAAGAAATGGGCACACGCTTTCCAGACATGAGCGAACCTTATAATAGAACATTGATTAAAAATCTTAAAGAAATAGCCAAAGAAGAAAATATTACCTTACACGAGGGTGTTTACTTTGCTGTAACAGGTCCTACTTTCGAAACCAGGGCTGAATATAATATGATTAAAATTCTGGGGGCTGATGTGGTAGGAATGAGTACAGTTCAGGAAGCTATTGTTGCAGCACACATGGGTATTCCTGCTATTGGGGTAAGTATTGTTACCGACCTGGGAATAAGAGAGGAAGATAATATTATTACTCATGATGAAGTGCTGGAGGCTGCAAAAGCTGCAGAACCTAAACTGAGCCTGCTGTTTAAAAAATTACTGGAAAAACTCTGAGCCACCGGCAGAAACTCAAAAATAATTATCAACGTGAAGTTTTTGTTCCGAATTTTCAGTCTGATATTGCTAACCTCCTGCCTGTTTCAGGATGTTTATGGGCAAAATGATCTCATGAACCGAATGCGGGGAAGGTCTATGGGAACAACCTCCGATACTCTGGAACATCGTACCGGCCTTGAAGATTCTATCACCCTCAGGTTTCGGTTTCTCGATACAACCACTCTTCTGCAAAAAGACACTTCTGTTCATGATTTTTATAAAAATATTCCTCATAACTGGGATGATATCCATTTAGGAAATTTAGGAACCGCTACAAGATCTTTATTATTTAAACCCCGGATGAAACCAGGATGGGACCACGGATTCCATGCTTTTGATAATTATAATTTTAATTTAGAAGAAACTAAGTTTTACAATACAACCAGGCCTTATAGCGAACTGGGGTATTTATTAGGAGGAAGAGCAGAACAAATGATTTCCCTTTTCCATACTCAAAATATTTCTCCTTACTGGAACCTCGCCGCCGAATACAGACTAATTAATTCTCCGGGATATTTTCAAAGCCAGAATGTTAATCATAATAATTACAGGCTATCATCCTGGTACCAGTCGAGAAATAAACGATACCAGAACTTTGTAGTACTTATTGGTAATAAACTGCAGTCTGCCGAAAATGGAGGAATTCTTAACGATAGCAATTACCTTGATAATGTAGCTTTTGACGAACGATTAAATATTCCTACATACATAGGTCAAACCGCTTCCGGACTAAGGAATTTTTTTTCAAGCCAGTTGCAAACTGGTAGCAGGTTTACCACAGGCCATTTTATGATGAGACAGCAATATGATATTGGCCAGCAAGACTCACTTGTAATGGACACTATTGTAGTTCCTTTGTTTTATCCACGCCTGAGGCTCGAACATACTATCAGTTACAGAACCTATAATTACCGCTTTATAGACAGTGAGGCTGATTCATCATATTATGCTACATTTTATAACATTCATGATACTACCGGCCAGGTATTTTTTCAGGACCGCTGGAGAGAATTAACCAATGATTTTTCTTTCTATACCTTCCCGGATGCTAAAAACCCTGCACAATTTATTAAGCTGGGTGCTGCATTACAAAATCTCTCAGGATTTTTTGACAGCGGAACGGTAAATAATAAATACTATAATATTATTCTTCACGGTGAATATCGAAACAAGACCAGGAATAAAAAATGGGATCTGGAAGCAAATGGAAATTTTTATGTAACGGGAGAAAATTTTGGAGATTATAATGCATACCTCAGCCTTAAAAGACTGGTAAGTGAAAGACTTGGATCACTTCAGATTGGAGTAGAAAATGTTAATCGTAGTCCTTCGGCGGTTTTTCAACCATACAGCAGTTTTTATCTACACAATCAAAGAGATTTTAATAAAGAAAACATTTTTCATTTTTTTGGAAATTTAGATATTCCACGTAGCAGTTTACACCTTTCTGCAGATTATTTTATATTGAATAATTACACTTACTTCAGAGATTATTACATACCCGATCAGGCATCTGCTTTATTTAATGTTCTAAGAATATCGGCGCGTAAAATAATTCCCGTGGGGAAGAAGGGATTTAACTGGAAACTATGGCTGGTTTTGCAACAAAAAGCAGGTTCGGCACCGGTAAACTTCCCCCTGGCTTATACCAGACAGCAATTTGGTTATGATGGTAAGCTTGGATTTAAAAATCTCTTAATGAGTGTTGGAATAGAAGGCAGATATTTTCTTCCTTATAAATCAGATAATTATTCGCCAGTAACCGGCAGATTTTTCTATCAGGATGAGGAAACCGTAAAAATGAAACTCCCGGATATTACAGCCTACCTGCAATTTCGCATACGCACTTTCTCAGCCTATTTAAGGGTGGAAAACCTCAATAGTTTTGATTTCGAAAGGGGAGGCTTTTTAAATAATAATATCCCCACCCGGGGTTACCCATATCCCGGTATGCACATCAGGCTGGGAGTCTTCTGGGGATTTGTCAATTAAAGCCGGGTTTAATAATTGCATGTTTTGTAATTAAAAAATATGCAAAATTCATTGTATTCCCAATGTATTGAAGCCTGTTATCAATGCGCAGTTGCCTGTAAAGAATGTGCCTTAGGCTGCCTTTCGGAAGATGATGTTCACCATATGGTTGCATGTATACAGTCTGACCTGGAATGTGAGGCAATTTGCCGGCATACTGCAGAACTACTTAGCTTAAAAAGCCGTTTTAGCCCTGAAATATGTACTATATGCGCAGAAATTTGTCGCAGTTGTGCTGCTGAATGTGCCAAACATGATGAAGAACATTGCCGTATTTGCGCTCAGGCCTGCGAAAAATGCGCCGACCTTTGCAGTAAACTGGCTGCAGGCTCCGAAGGAATTTTATAAAAACTAAATATTTCTTTTTTAAAATAAAGAAAAAACATAGTTTTACCTTAAATTTAGACAAGGCTAAAAAAATTATTAAGGTAGTTTAAAATGAAAGCAGTTTTACTTCTTCTTTTTACGTTATGTAGTTTTAATATATATGCTCAACAGATAAAATTTCTGGTATTGAATGGAAATGAGCCGATTGAATTTGCAACTATTCAGGCAGGAGATTATTCATTAATTGCCGATTCCTCAGGAGTTATTTTTCTTGATTTTTCATCAGGAATGCAGATTAAAGTTTCAGCAGCGGGATTTGAGGAAAGATTCATCAGGTTGAAAGAATATATTGCTGAATATACCATTCAATTGAAAAGAAAAGAAGAACTTGATGAAGTAGTTATTTCAGGTACATTAAGAGCTGTAAGAAAATCTGAAAGTCCTGTACCGGTTGAAATATATACACCCACATTCATACGAAAAAATCCATCACCTGATTTATTCAGTTCCCTTCAAATGATTAATGGAATAAGGCCCCAGCTTAATTGTAGTGTATGCAATACAGGGGATATTCACATTAATGGGCTTGAAGGTGCATATACAACTATTTTGATAGACGGTATGCCTCTCATGAGCAGCCTGGCTTCAGTTTATGGGTTATTTGCAATTCCACCTTCTATTGTAGATAAAATAGAAGTTGTAAAAGGCCCGGCATCTTCACTTTATGGTTCTGAAGCTATTGGAGGATTAATTAATGTAATTACTAAATCTCCTGAACATGCACCTGATGTTTTTGCTGAGTTTTCTTTAAGTTCCTGGAAAGAATTTAACTCAGACCTGGCATTTTCTTATAGAATAAATAAAAATCTTACCGCCATCAGCTCGGTTAATTTCTTCAATTACACTTCACCGGTAGATAGAAATGATGATTTTTTTATAGACGTAACTCTACAGAAAAGAGTTTCTGTATTTAATAAATTAGATTTCAAAAGAAATAAGAATAAAAGAAATTCAATAGCTCTGCGATATATTTATGAAGACAGATGGGGAGGTGAATTAAACTGGAATAAATCATTCAGGGGAGGGGATGATGTCTATGGAGAACATATAGAAACCTCAAGAATGGAAATTACAGGTCAGTATGATTTACCAGTGAAAGAAGATATAAGCCTGGCATATTCAATGGTTCATCACAGGCAAAATTCGGCCTATGGTACTACAATTTTTAATGCAAAACAATCAAATGCTTTTGCAAGGCTAACCTGGACAAAATCATTTTCTGATTTTGATTTTCTTTCAGGTATTAGTTCAAATTATCAATGGTATGACGATAATACCCCTGTAACATTTAATTCCATTACAAATTCCAATAAGCCCGATAATGTGTGGATACCCGGAATTTTTACACAGGCTGAATATAAATTACAAACTGATCATTTAATATTAGGAGGTTTAAGGCTCGATTATGACCAGAGGCATGGAAGTATTTTTACACCAAGGCTGGCCTATAAATATAACCTAACTTCTAATGATATTTTAAGAATAAATATGGGTACGGGATTCAGGGTAGTAAATATTTTTACTGAAGACCATGCAGCACTTACTGGTTCACGTGATGTAGTAATTCTAGGAAATATTAAACCGGAAAAAAGTATAAACCTGAATTTGAATTATGTAAAAAATATAATTTTAAATACAGGCTGGTTAAATCTTGATGCTTCAGCATGGTTTACCCGGTTTTCTAATAAAATTGCCCCCGATTATAGCCAGGCCGATAAAATTATTTATAGTAACCTGAAGGGTTATGCAATTTCCAAAGGGGTTTCCTTAAATTCCAATATGTCTATAGGAAGAAATTTTAAAGCCACTGCAGGCTTTACCATAATGGATCTTCTATTGCATAAAGAAGATGAAAGAGGAGTTTTGAAAAAGGAAAGGGAAATGTTATCTGAAAATTGGACAGGCACCTGGACGCTCACTTATATTTTACATGATTTAAATTTAACGGTAGATTATACCGGTAATATCTATGGCCCAATGCTTCTTCCTTTGGTTGGTGAAACAGATCCACGTCCGGAAGAATCACCTGTATGGAGTATTCAAAATATACAGTTTACCTGGAAGTCTGTAAAAAACTGGGAAATTTATGGCGGCATAAAAAACCTGCTGGATTTTACTCCGGCAAAGAATATTCCTTTTCTTATTTCCCGTGCACATGATCCATTTGATAAAAAAGTAATTTTTGATAATGCCGGTAATCCGGTTGCAACCCCGGAAAATCCTTACGCCCTCACTTTTGATCCTGCATATATCTATGCACCTAATCAGGGCATTCGTGGATATATAGGAGTTAGATATACTTTGAGAACAAATCATTAAGCTGATATAAATATTTTTTATATTTCAAAAATATTTTTTCCACATTATTAAAAATGTGGTAAACTTGTGCAAAATCTAACCCAATGAAACGAATCCTGACCCTGGCATTCGCCTCTATGGCAATGCTGTCTGCTCATGCACAGATGAATTTTATTAAAAAAGTAAAGTCTTTAGCTTCATCTGAACCCGTAGTTACAGTTTCCCCTGCATTTTCAAATTCCCTGCAAAAAATTGTAATGGATTTTCCGCAAAACTTTTGGAATATATCCGGTAGCCTGTCTATTTCCCAGGGTGAATTTGAGCAATACCGTTCGCTGGAATGCTTGCCCGGCGCAGAATCATGTATCATCGGAAGGTATCATTCTGTAAGGGATACTACTGCATCATGGCAGGCTGTTATGGCAAAAACAGAAAGTTTTGAGGAAGCCGTAATTGAATATCGAAATCTTTACAGGCAATTGAAAAGCTCACCTATTACTATGGTAGATGGAAGTAAATTTTATCTGGCGGGGAATTATAACCAGCCGACAGAAGAAATGGACTTTACTGTTACAAGTTTAATTTTTGACTATCCCGACAGACGTTTTCGTGATTTTAAAGTTGAGCTTGAACTTCAATATGAATTACACCAGTGGGTAATTTATATTAACATGGTAAGCAGAAAAAAAGATGAGGATGTAAGGCCTGATTGGATGACGCAATAATTTAATTTTTAGTGATGAGTGGTATGTAAAATTTCATAAAAGGAATTATATATTTTAGTTTCCACTCATCACTTTATTACTTTTATTCAAAGAAACAAACACTTCCCCCAACCCAGTCATGGCCTTCATTATATCTCACACCAATCATTTTTCCTTTACTTAATCTGGCAAGATTCATAACAGGAATTGGCCTTTTAGCACCTTCCTCCCATAAATACATAATTCGTATTTCTGCTTTAGAGGGAATATTCGTTGTTTTAATTACTGCAGCATATTCAACCTTTTCCTGCAATATCCATTGTTCGGGATTTTTTATAGAATCTATGTCATCCTGTTTAACATCTATTATTACCCCCTGCCCGGCAAAGGAAAATAATGGTTTAAGAACAAAATTGGATAATGCTGTAGGTAGCTGATGAACCTCATTTAAGAAATAAGTAGCCGGTACATATGGATGTTGAATGAATGGAAGGGTATATTTACTAATTCTATAAAACCAATCCGGATGGGGTACCCATTCTACATCTATATCTGAAGTAAGGTCTACTGGAAGTTTATCTTTTTCTGCTATTTTATTAAGTTCATCAAAAATTATTCGGTTATAAATTCTTTTTATTCTGATTTTTCTTCCCGAACTGATATAAAATAATTTGTTTCCTTCTTTAATAAGTTCTGTTAAACAAACTGTTTTAATTCCTGTAATGTCTTCAGTACAATAGAAATCTATTCGGGTTTTTTGTTTTTTAGGAAATATTTCCAGTAAAATAGTTTCTTCAGTAGTATGTTTTCCTAAAATGGTTTGGGTTAATTTGTTTTTATATTCTTCCTCCTTAATACCGCTGAGAAACGGAGAAAAATTTTCCGGAATATTAAAATGCTGTTGATATTGTTTGGCAAGTAAAGGTTGAAATCCAAAAAGGGTGGGGAATCCCTGCATTTCAATTAGTCGTGGTTCAGTTTCACCATTTGCAGATTTACAAATTCCGAAGTCAAAAGCAATCATATGAGGGAATGATGAATTTCCCTGAACTTTTTCCCCTTCAGGAATACTTTCATTGGTTTTAGAAATAAAATTTTCATCTAATACAAGGTCTATAATTGATTCGCAGGCATCCAGCATTTTCTCTTTGAATTCCTTCCCCACAAAAACAGGTGTTTCTGCTACTCTGAATTCTATTTCCCCCGGATGAACAGAATTCAATGAGTTTAAAAATTCCTCATACCGGTGGGTGGAAAAACTTTTTAAAAAATTCTCCCTTTCAGTATTTACCATTTTGTATTAATTATTAAAAGATAATTGCGAAACTCCCAATGCCATATTTAAAAAATTGGGAACCACAGTTGCATAGGTAGTAACAATTTTATCCGGATCATTTAAATGGTCAATCATTGACTGATATTTTTCTTCACCAAAATTAGAAATCACCAGGTTCTTTTTATCTTCCTTGCTAAAATGTACAGCCATTCCCTCGGGGTCTGCTTCAGGATGAAACTGTGTTCCCAGCATATATGGATTAAATCTGATTGCCATTACTGCTCTTTCTAAAGGTACATGCGGACGATATTTTTCTATTGCCAGTACTGCACCTCCCATAGATTGAAGCTCTTCCATATTAGGCTGCACTACCTGAAAATCTCTGCTGTCTACAGCATAAAAGGGATCTTTTAGACCTTCAAACACCGGTTCATGTTTACCATTTGAAAGCAAATGCACCGGAAAAACGCCAAAAGCAGTAGATTTTCTTTTCGTTACAGTTGCACAATTAAAATACCTGCACGCAAGCTGAAAAGAATGACAGATGAAAAGTATATGCTTTTTATCGTTGTTATTATTATTGTAGGCCTCTATCCGGTTTATCCAGTCAAAATATTTATTCTCCCATTTACTTCCCTCACTTTCTAATGGAGAACCGGGGCCTCCTGATGAAATATAAATATCGAAATCTTCACCAGGTACTTCAAGTGAATTTCTAACTTCAAATTCTTCTACATACAACTCCGAATCCAGCCTCGTTCCAAAATCACTAACCAGTTGCCTTATGCAACGCATACCTTCATTTGGCTGCCCTGCATTAAGGTTTAATATGGCTATTTTTACTACTTCCCCGTTTAAATTCATTCTGCAAAAATACAAAAAGCAGTATAATTTAAATATTACTCTCTCATTAAATTGCTAATCAATTACTTATTAGCAATAAAGTGATTGTAAAACAACTCACTTACCAATTGGTTTCCTTTATCATTTAAATGTACACCATCAGTGGTAAGAATTCCCTTTGATAAATTAGAAGGATTGTTTTTAAGATTATAATTCAAAAATTCTTTCCTGATGTCTATCAAAGAAACATTCATTGATTTTGCAATAGTCCTTATTAATTCAGCATACCGGTTAAGGTCTCCGTCAAGCTCATTGGTATGATCTGTTTTTTCACCTATTGCTGCCGGGGTGCAAACCACCACCTGAATATTTTTATTAAGAAATTTTTGAATTAAAGCACGGTAAAACAATTCGAATTTATCATAATCTGTTCCGGTCATATGAGTTCTTTTATGCCAGACATCATTTACCCCTACCCATATAACAACTATATCCGGATTTTTTTCCAGAACATCTTTCTCATGCCTCAGGTATAAATCATATATTTTATTTCCACCAATTCCTGCTCCGGTTAATTCATAATTATTGATTCCTTCCTTCTTAAATTTTTCTTCCAGCCTGGTAATATATCCCCCTTCATTTACACCCGCCTGTGTAATAGAATCTCCAAAAAAAATAATCCGTTGCTTTTTTTGCATAGTAACAAAACCTAAACCAGTTGTTATTATAAAAATGAGTGCTAAAATTCGTATGCACATGATTGTTAGAAATAATTATTATTGATTATGAACTCTTTCGCCATTTAGATAGGTTGACAGTACTTTTATATTCAGTATTTCATTTTCCTCTGCCTGCATTATATCCTGATCTAAAAT